>JGI12109J20283_10945653_pt1 | contig 78037 bp, 78 predicted proteins | sample ElkSlonscriptome_12_FD_20283 | JGI IMG/M metagenome (IMG submission 20283) | reverse complement strand
GAGCTTGATTTCATCGTCGCGGGGCCGACCGGTCTCTGGGTCGTGGAGGTCAAGAACACGCCGGGGATCATCCACGTGCAGCCCGAGGAAAAGCACTGGCCGCTGGTCAAGCGTGCCGGCTGTGGCTCGTCGCCGTCCTGGAACGCCGTGGCTAGCCCCTTGCCGCAGGTGCGGGCTCAGGCCGAGGCCCTCGCCCGCCTGCTCCTGATCGAAGGCCTGATGATCGAGCCGCGACCGATGGTGGTCTTCGCGCATGCGGAAACGGGGCTGGAGGGATCCGAGCGTTCGCCTGTGCCCGTTTGCCTGCGTGGCGGCGTCACCGACACGATTCTGGAGGCTGATCTGCGTCGCCTGCCCGAATCGATCCCCGCCATTCTGCGCAGGCTGCGAGGCACGCGGCAGCGCGGTAAAAAGCAGAGTTAAAAAATATAAAACCTGTAGTACATTTCAGGCTGCATCCTGTGTGAGGCCGCTAGCCATGTCGAAGCTCTCCTTTTACGAGAAAAGCGCCTGGGGCACGCTGGTCGTACTGGCGCTGCTCGGCGGTCTGTACTTCGAGCGCGTCGTTGGCTTGGCGCGCGCCGATGCCCTCAGCGCCGAAACAGTCGTCCCGATGGCGATCATCTTCACGATCTTTCTGGTGGCGGCCCTCGTCGCTTTTCACGCGATGATCGCCATCAGCGATCAGCCCGAGGCCGAAGACGAACGCGACCGGCGGATCGGTCGGCGCGCCGCCTACTGGTCCGGTCACGCCATGGGAGTGGGCGTCTTCTCGGTGATTTTTTTGATCCTGGCTGCCAGCGGCCTGGACCGGCCGGAGCTCGCTACTCCGCTGGTGATCGTCCATGCGCTGATGGCGGTGGTGCTGGTCGCGGAACTCATCGATCTGGCCCTACGCATCATTTTCTACCGCTGCGTCTAGTCGATCCTCCACCTCGCCGACTGCCGCCGACTTCAGAGTCTCCCGGAATAGCTGTTTCGCAGCGCCGGGGGTGAGCGTTGAGCTTGGCACTGGGCTATCGCGCAAGGTCTGCGGCGGCAGACCGCAGGAGCAACCTGGACTGCGAGCGCGCTTCGACCGCCTCGCGGCTGAAGGGCACGATCCAGGGTTCTCCATCCAAGAAGGCCTCGAGCTGATCGTCGAAGTGCGGGCTCAACGGATGCCCGGATTGTCCGAGGGTCAGGTTCAGGGTAAAGCCGTCCGGATCGGACCAGTCCATGACGTAGCGCATCGACGGTCCCGCGCGGGCCGACAGGGTCTGTGTGGCCTCGTTCCAGCGGTGATAAGTGACGTTCAGGCTGCCGGGGCCGGAACCGATCGGAAACGGGCCGCGGCTCAGATCGAGCCAGGCGTCGAGGGGAGGAGAGACCGCCAGGGGATGGTTGATCCTCAGGGTCTGAATCTCACCCAGCGCGCGGATGCCATAGTCCAGCACCTCTACGAGCGCTCGGGCCGCCGCCTCATCGCGATCGATTGCAGCGATCTCGAAGCCTTCGGGCGGGCGGTGCAGCCAGTCGTCGAGAAGGGTGCGGCCGATGCGCCAGTCCTCCAGCGGGCCGTCATCGAAAAGATGCCGAGGGAGGAGCTGCCACCAGTGTGCAAACAGGCCGGCGAGCTCGGAATCCGCCCCCATGACGCCGTCCCATTCACGCAGTCTGTTGGCAAGATCGCTGCGTCCCTGCTGCTCGGCGATCCTCGCGAGCCAGCCCTTCCACTCGAGGGCGCGCTCGGAGGTTTGGTCGAGCTGCATGCGGTGCATGTCCTCGGGCCTGAATGTCTCCGAGCTGGTCAACCAGTCGACGGCGCGGCGCATGCGCAAGTGCTTGTAGAAGCCCGGGAGGGGGTAGTCGGTTTCGACGGCGGCGTGGTTGTTCGAATTGGCCAGCCAGCCCTGCTCGGGGTTGAGAGCGAAGGGGCGTTGGTCCGGAGGAAGGACGCCACGCCAGTAGTTCTCGGCTCGATCGCCGGCTAAGGGCGAATAGAAGCGCGAGTGCTGGCGCAGGGGCACCGGTGTCGACTGAACGTAGCCGATGTTGCCGTTGCGATCGGAGTAGCTCCAGTTGACCGACAGCGCGCCCATCTCCGAGGCCGCGCGGCGAAAGCTTGCGAAGTCCCGGGCCCGGTTGATCGCCAATCCCTGGTCGATCAGCCCGCCGATCGGCAGGCGGAAGCCGACCCAGTGCAGGACTTCGATCTGACCATTATCCAGTTCAGTCGCCGGCCCGAGCGGGGTCAGCAGCCGGGTCTCGATCAGCGGCTGGTCCCGTCCCTCGACCCGAATCGGATCGTCGATGGCTTCCAGAACGATCGGGCCGTCGGGGCCGATTAGCTGACTCGGGTCGGCCGGATCGCGATCGAAGCGATAGATCTCGAACAGGTCGACGGGTGCGACAGTGAAGGCGAAGGCGATCTGCCCGTTGTGGCCCATGGCAACGAAGGGCACGCCGGGTGCCGTCACTCCGACGACGTCCAGGCTCTGGCCGGAGTGCAGGCCGGCGGCGTACCACAGGCCCGGGGCCAGGCTGTAGTCCAGATGCGGGTCAGAAGCGTGCAGGGCCGCGCCGCTGGTGGACTTTTCCGGCCCAACGACCCAGGTGTTCGAAGCCTCGGTCATGCGTGTGGCAGGCACGGGCACCGACGGTATTCCCCACTCGGGAAAAGATTCCAGCCAGTCGGCCGCCTCCGGCCCGAACTGCTCGGCGTTGACCCGCCAGGCCTCGGCCATGCGCTGGACAAGGGTCGTCGGATACCAGGTCTGGTAGTAGGCGAGCATCAGGACGTCGTCCCGAGTCCAGGCCTCTGGTTCGATCTGCAGAATCAGGAACTCCGGCGGCAGATCGCGCTCATCGGCCAGTCGGGCGTTGATGCCGTGGACATAAGCATCCAGCAGCCGTTCCGATTCCGCCGAGACCTCCGGCGGGTCCTCCTCGATGCGCCGGGCGAATCCATAGCGACGGTGGATCCGGTCGCTGGCCACGCCGCTCTCCCCGATCAGCGCCGCAAGCTCCCCGCGCGCCACCCGTCGCAGCAGCTCCATCTGGAACAGGCGCTCGGAGGCATGCAGCCAGCCGAGGGCCTGAAGCGCGTCGGCGTCGGTCTGGGCATAGATGCGCGGGATGCCGCGATCGTCGAAAAGCACCTCGACCGGGGCATCCAGGCCGCCCATCTCCACCGTACCGGCGGTCGCCATGACTGACCCAGACAGCCAGCTCCGTCCCCCGAACCAGATGGCGGCCAGCAGGCAGACGAAAGTAATGAAGGAGAATAAAAAGATGCGCTTGAGGCTGATCATTTTTGAATCTGGATTGGTTTCTTCGTTTTTAACGGGGTTGAGTTTATAGAATTGTGGATGGTCGCCTTCGGCCGATGACGAACATGGGTGATTGTTGGTCTTGCGCTGCGCCTTTGATCTTTATTTGCAAAGCGAAAAACAACTACGCGCTTCCGATTCTCAAAGCAGCCCCGCCAGGCAATGTCCCGGGTTCATGTCACGCAATCCATAAGAAAATGCATCCATGGATGATCGATGTGATGGGCCAGCTCAGGCCCGGCGGCGATCAGCAGGCCGGTGAGGACCAGCAGCAGGGCGGCGGTCATGCGTAGTGCGCGTCGGTTGATGGCCGAACGGAATTTCAGCATCATCAGTCCGCTGCCCAGCAGCAGCGGCACGGTACCAACGCCGAAGGCGACCACCATGGCGCTCGTTGCAAGCGGATCGGCAAGGAGCACGGCGGCGGCGACGATCGAATAGAGCAGGCCGCAGGGCAGCAGGCCCCAGAGCAGCCCGAGCCCGATGGACTGGTCGAGGGAGCGCACCGGAAGAAACTTCGAGAATAGGGGCATCAGGCGCCGGGTTAGCGGGGCGGCGGCCTGGCCGGCGAGATCGCGGAAGCGGCCCGGCAGGGCAACGTAAACCGCCATGCTGATGATCAGCAGGCCGAGCGCGACGCGCATGATTATCGGGGCCGCGTCCGGCAGGACCTGGCCGGGCAGCAGGCCGATGAGCGTGGCGATCATCGCGATGGCCAGATAGCTGGTGATGCGGCCGATATGAAAACCCGCGCTTAGGATCGACCCGCCCTGGGGCAGCTGGCTGTGGAGCAGGCCGACAATGCCGCCGCACATCGCAAGGCAGTGCGTCGATCCGAACAGGCCGGCGAGCAGACCAGTAAGGAGCGCGGCTTCAGGGTTCATGGATAAGGGGTTCGATGCATTGGGAAACAGTACTGTCAGCGTGGACCGGCTCGGATCGGAGCGGCACCGATAGGTCTGAGTATCCTGTCTTTCGCCGGCTAAGTTTCGGGACTGCGATCAGAGACTTTGAGGAGCTTTGCAGGACATTATTCAATCGTCCTTCTCGTTTCCGGTCGCATCATGCTCGCCATCACGGGCTGACTTCTCAGTGCCGCCCTCCTGCCCCGTGACCGGCGGATCGTCATCGAGCACGTCCAGCGCCGGCGTGTCCAGGTCGTCGAACTGGTTGTTCTTGACCGCCCAGAAAAAAAAGCTGATGGCGAAGACCATCAGGATGACCGACAGCGGGATCAGTACGTAGATGATGCTCATGGATCAACGCGCGCTCGCTGAGCCTCCACCCTGCCCTGCGGACGGGCCGGGCGAGTCACATCGTTGCCCAGGCGCCGGGCATTGAGCACCACGATCAGGCTGGAGGCCGACATGCCGATCGCGGCGAGCCAGGGCGGCACCAGGCCGGCCATGGCGAAGGGCAGGGCCAGCAGGTTGTAGCCCAGGGCCCAGCACAGGTTCTGGATGATGACGCGGCGCACTCTGGGTGCTAGGGCCAGGGCCGAGGCCAGGCGGTCGAGGCTGGAACCGGTAACGACGAGGTCGGCCTGGGTTCGAGCGATGTCTGCTCCATCGGCCAGGGCCATCGATACGTCGGCGCCGGCCAGAACGGGGGCGTCGTTGATGCCGTCGCCGATCATGGCGACGCGGTGGCCCGCGGACTGCAGCTGGCGCATCAGCTCCAGCTTGTCCTGGGGTGAGAGTTCAGCGCGAAAATGCTCGATGCCCAGGGAGCGAGCCATGGCCTCGACGTTGGCGTGACGATCGCCCGAGGCCAGCCAGAGGATCTTGCCCCCGGCCTGCAGTTGATCGACCAGTTTCCGTGCGCCCTCGCGAAGCGGCAGGTCGAGATGAAACCAGGCCAGGACGCGCCTGTCATCAGCCAGGGCCAGCCACTGTCCTGGACCCGGCTCGGTCACCGATTGGCCGATTTTCTCGGCGATGAAGGCTGATTTGCCCAGGCGGTAGTCAACGCCGTCGATCGTGCCGCGGACGCCGCTGGCGGCAATGGCCCTTGCGTCGTTGACCGACCCGCCATCGTCGAAACGGGAAAACGCCAGGCTGAGGGGGTGCCGGCTGACCCGCTCCAGGCGGCCGGCCAGGCGGCGAGCGCTGTCTTCATCGACGCCTTTAGCGGTTCGCGTTTCGACGAGAACCGGTCGCGATTCGGTCAGGGTGCCGGTCTTGTCGAAAACTAGGTGAGTCAGCTTGGGCAGGGCTTCGAGGGCGTCGGGGCGGTGAATCAGAATACCGAGCCGGGCCAGGCCGCGCGTGGCCGAAGCGAGGGCGACGGGAGTTCCGAGGGCCAGCGCGCAGGGGCAGGAAACGACGAGGACGGCCAGCGCCACGGACAGCGCCTGACTGGCATCGATCTGCCACCATATCAGCCCAGCCACCGCGGCGGCTGACAGCACCACCGATACGAACACCCCGGCGATCCGATCGGCGAGTCGGGCCAGGCGGGGGCGGAACTGGCGCGCCTGGTCCAGAAGCCGGACGATGCCCGACAGGGTCGTGCTCTGACCGAGGCGGTCGATCCGGAATTCGATCTGACCGTCGCGGATCAGGCTACCGGCCATGACCGTCTCTCCCGGATTGCGCCGACACGGCAGGGACTCGCCCGACAGCAGCGACTCATCGACCTGGGCCTGACCGCGGAGCACCGTACCGTCGGCGGCGATCGTTTCTCCCGTGGCGGCCTGAACGCGGTCGCCGACCGCCAGCTCGACGAGCGAGACCAGCTCCGAGCCCGAATCGGTCAGTCGCCGGACCTGGGTAGGCAGGGCGCGCGCCAGCGCCGAATGGAGTCGGCCGGCCTTCTGGCGTGCGACGAGCACGGCGTAGCGGCCCAGCAGCAGAAAGAAGATGAACATGACCACCGAATCGAAATAGGTCTCGCCGGCCTCGGCCCAGGTAATGACGATGCTTGATAACAGAGCCAGAAGCATCGCGAGGGCAACGGGCACGTCCATGCCCATACGGCCGCTTTTCAGGGTTCGCCAGGCCGAGCGGTAGAAGATGCGACCCGAATACAGGGCGACGGGGACAGCCACGATCATGCTGATCAGCTGGAAGAAGCGCTCGCTTGTCGGATCGATGTCCTGCATTGCGCCGATGTAGCCGGCCAAGGCGAAGCTCATGACCTGCATCATGCCCAGGCCGGCCACGACGAGCGCTTTGAGCATCTCATGGCGCTGCTCGCGATCGCGATCTCGGCCCGCTTCCGGACTGTCGAGGTGCGGGCGGTAACCCAGCGCGGCGAGTCGCGCCGCGATCGAACTGAGCGGCGTTTTTCTGGGATCGAAGCGGAGGCTGGCGCGGCCATCGGCGATGTCGACCTGAAGAGCGGCGACGCCGTCCAACTCGCCGACGAAGCGGCGGATCAGCCAAGCGCAGGCCGCGCAATGCACGTTTTCCAGCACCAGAGCCAGCTCGACCGCACCGTCGCTTTTTTTCCGCGCGTGATGATCGAGCACGGCTGCACGGTCCCAGGCAAGAAAGTCCGCCTGTGACAAGGCGGCCGATTCGGGGCGCTCGGGGAGCGCATCACGATAGTCGTAATAACGGCCGAGACCGGCGTTTTCGATTAAAAGCGCGACGGTCTGGCAGCCGTGGCAGCAGACCGGCTGATCCCGTCCGCCGATCGGGGCGACCAGGGACAGTCCGCGGGGCACGGGCTCGCCGCAGTGGGCGCAGTCGGTCCGTGCCCGCTCATCGCCCGCAATGGGATCGGGGAGGACCGCGCTCACAGACGCCTGGGAATCAACTCGAGGGTGCTTTCCGGGATGTCACCGAGATGAGCGCTGATCCACCAGCTTTGGGAGAGATCCTGAAGAATCAGGGTGGCGTGGTGCGGCGGCTCGGTCCAGGTGCCGCGGAACAGACCGTAGCTGTCGCGATTGAGCAGAACGGTGCGGTCTTGCTGCGCGTCAACGGGGTGCTGGATGATCAGCAGCAGCTGGTCAGGCAGGTTCTCGACCTCATCGGCGGACAGCTGCAGAACCCATTCGCCGCTGCGCTCGCTCAGACGACCCAACAGACCAAGCTCGCGGGCCATCGCCGTGCGGCTGCCGACATCGACCATCCCGCGTCCGAATCGCTCGTACTCACCCCGAACCATCTGCGGTGGATTGGACAGGCCGATCAGCAGAATCGAGATGCCGAAAAAAACGCCCAGGCCGAGAATTCCAAGGATGAACCAGGGCCAGGGTTCGCGATACCAGGGATTGATCGTCTTCTCGTCCATCAGATGCTTTGTCTATTCAGTTCGGGTTGGAAGGCACGTAAAAGCGCGTTTCTATCGTTTGATAGGTGTCGCCTTCCGGTCCGGCGGCGGTGACCGTGACCGGCAGCATACCGGGACCGGCGGCGCCGAACGGCAGGGCCAGCGTGAGCGCATAATCGCCAGTCTGCCCCGGCTCCACCGTCAGGGCGTCAACGGGATCGACCACCTCCAAACCGTCAAGGCCGCTTGCGCTGATTTCAACAGACAGTGGCCGATCGGTTCGATTGGAGAGCTTGAGCCGGTAGCTGTTCTCCAGGTCGGCCCCGACCACGCGATACAGGGAGGTTCGGTCGCGCAGAACATCGCCAAGCAGGGGGTCACGATTGGTGAGGATGCTTCCAACCAGTGCCGTGAGCGCCAGCAAAACGAAAAGATAGATGAAGATCCTTGGCCTTAGAACGCGGCTGGGTTTGCCCTGAATGGCGTTCTCTGTGGTGTAGCGGATCAGGCCGCGCGGATACTCCATCTTGTCCATGACCTGGTCGCAGACATCGATACACGCCGCACAGGCGATGCACTCGATCTGCAGTCCCTCGCGGATATCGATGCCCGTTGGGCAGACCTGAACGCAGGCTTTGCAGTCGATGCAGTCGCCGAGACCCAGCTTGTCCGGATCGGCATCCCGTCGACGACCCCCGCGCGGCTCGCCGCGCTCGACATCGTAGGAAATGATCAGGCTGTCCGCGTCGAACATGGCCGACTGAAAGCGTGCGTAGGGGCACATGTACTTGCACACCTGCTCGCGCAGGTAGCCGGCATTGCCGTAGGTTGCAAAGCCGTAGAAGAACAGCCAGAAGGTCTCCCAGCCGCCCAGATTAAAACTCGGGATGCGCATGGCCAGATCGCGGATCGGCACAAAGAATCCAACGAAAGTGAATCCGGTCCAGAGCGCAAAGACGATCCAGAGAAATTGTTTTGACGATTTTCTGAGGACCTTCTTGCGGTTCCAGGGGCCCTTGTCGAGCTTCATGCGCTGATTGCGCGAGCCCTCCGTGACCCGCTCCATCCAGAGGAAGACCTCGGTCCAGACCGTCTGCGGGCAGGCATAGCCGCACCAGAGCCGACCCGCCAGGGCGGTTGCAAAAAACAGGGTAAATGCCGCCATCGCCAGTAACAGCGCCAGGACGAAAAGATCCTGCGGCCAAAGGGTCAGACCAAAAAAGTGAAACTGCCGGTTGGGGAGATCGAACAGCACGATCTGCGTGCCCCCCACATTGATCCAGGGCAGCACATAAAAGAGACCGAGCAGGACCCAGGCCGCGATGACTCGAAGACGGGCGAAGCGACCGTGTATTTCGCGGGGATAGACCTTGTCGTGTTTGACGTAAAGTGGGATCGACTCGGTGCTTGTGCTGCTATCGCTCATCGGTTACTCAGGTCTGGCGGGGCGGATTGAAGCGGCTGATCGGTCGCAGCAGAATCCAGGTAAAGAGGCTCGACGAGGCCGTTGCCGCCCAGAAGAGAAAGAAGGCGATCGTGTAGCCGCCCTGGCGCGAGATGTCCATGTCAGGAAAGGTGATGTCTCGCAGCACGAGCGGATCGACGGCCATGAAGAACACGATCGTGGCGATACCCGCAGCAAAGAATGAGGGCCACAGAATGGCTCCCAATCGCTGTGCCAGAGGACGCGGCGGTGGGGCGTCAGCTGTCGATGGACTCGGGGAAGCGGCCTCAGTCATTGCTGGCTTCAGCTTCGTTCGCCAGATTCAGGATATAGGCCGACACCAGGCGTGAGCGTGCGTCGCCCAGCAGGTCGGCCTGGGCCGGCATCACGCCGTAGCGACCGTTTCGGATCGTGTATTCGATGGTCTCGAGGTCTCCGCCGTAGATGTAGATGCCCGCGGTCAGGTTCGGAGCTCCCAACAGGGCATTGCCCTTTCCATCCACGCCGTGGCAGGCGGCACAGACCGCTTCATAGTGTTGTTGGCCCGCGGCGGCTAGGCTGGCGTCGACGTCCTGGCCCCCCAGCTGCTGAACGTAGGCGGCAGTTCGCGTCACGGCCTCGCTATCGAGAACGGCATCAAAGCCCGGCATCGCCGCCTGGCGTCCTCGATGAATGCTGGTGAATATCTGCTGCGGCTCGTTGCCCCAGGTCCAGTTATCGTCCGTGAGGTTCGGGTAGCCCTTGGCCCCGCGCGCGTCCGAGCCGTGGCAGGTCGAGCAGTTATGGGCGTAGAGATTCCGACCCATGCGGAGCGCGTCCTGGTTTTCGGCCAGATCGACCAGCGGCCGGGCTGCCAATTCACCGAAGCGTTCGTTAAACGCTGCGGATGCGCGCGCCATCTGCTCTTCGTACTGACCCTCGGAAGTCCAGCCAAGGGCGCCGTCGTAGCGGCCCAGGCCGGGGTAGAGCACGAGATAGATCATCGAAAAAATGACTGAGCCGTAGAACAGCCAGAGCCACCAGCGCGGCATGGGATTGTTGAGCTCTTCGAGATCTCCGTCCCAGACGTGGCCGGTGGTGTCCTCGCCGCTGGTTCCTTTCTGCGAGGGGACCTTTGCCTTTCCGGTGGCGACGAACAGATAGACCATGAACGCGGTAAACGCGATGACTATGACTACGACAAACCAGTGCCAGAATGCGCTCATTTAAGAATTCTCCTTCCTTTCTTGCTCCCGCAGCTCACGCTTGTCATCCTCCAGCGGCATGTTGGCCTGCTTGTCGAAATCCTTGCGGCTCTTGACCAGAAAAACCCAGATCACGATGGCGACAAAGGCGCCCATCGAAAACAGCGTCCATACACCAGCACTCATGTCTCACCCCCGGCTCGCGGTGCCACGCGCTGTCCGGTCCACTCGGTACCGAGTCCCTGAAGATAGGCGATCAGCGCTTCCAGTTCCGTCTTACCGGCGACGGCCTGGGCAGCGGCATCGATTTCCTCATCGCTGTAGGGGTCACCGATGCGCTGGAGCGCGCGCATATGTTTCTGCAGAGTCTCGCCATCGACGACGCGCTCGGCCAGCCAGGGGTAGGCGGGCATGTTCGATTCCGGCACGACGGCGCGCGGGTCGATCAAGTGGAGCTCGTGCCAGTCGTCGCTGTAGCGACCGCCGACGCGGGCCAGATCCGGCCCGGTGCGCTTTGAGCCCCACTGAAAGGGCCGGTCGTACACGAACTCACCGGCGACCGAATAGTGGCCGTAGCGCTCGGTCTCGGAGCGGAACGGACGGACCTGCTGGCTGTGACAGCCGTAGCAGCCTTCACGAACGTAAATATCACGGCCGGCTAGGCGGATCGGGCTGTAGGGCTCGACGCCCTCGGCCGGCTCGACGACCGCGCCCTTGAACATCAGCGGGACGATTTCGACGATGCCGCCGAAGCTGATGGCCAGGATGATCAGGACGCCGAGGAGGGCCGCGTTCTTTTCGATTTTATCGTGGATCATGGTTGCGGCTCCTTTAAGCGTGCGCTGGTGCAGTGACCGCGACTTCGCGATCAGTGCCCTTGGCCATCTGGAAGGTCTTGAAGACGTTGTAGAGCATGATGAACATGCCGGATAAGAAGACCAGGCCGCCCAGGAGGCGCAGCAGATAGAAGGGTTCGGTGAGTTTCAGGACCTCGATGAAGGTATAGGTCAGGGTGCCGTCATCGTTGAAGGTCCGCCACATCAGGCCCTGCATCACGCCGGCGATCCACATGGCGACGATGTAGAGCACCGTGCCGATCGTGGACGTCCAGAAGTGCCATTCGATCAACCGGGTGGAGTACATGTTCTGTAATCCAAGCAGGCGAGGGAACAGGCTGTAGAGCGCGCCGATGGAAATCATGGCGACCCAGCCCAGCGCGCCGGAATGCACGTGGCCGATCGTCCAGTCGGTGTAATGGCTGAGCGCGTTGACGGTCTTGATCGACATCATCGGGCCCTCGAAGGTCGACATGCCGTAGAAGCTCAGGGCAACGATCATGAAGCGCAGGATCGGGTCGGTACGCAGCTTGTGCCAGGCACCCGATAGGGTCATGATGCCGTTGATCATGCCGCCCCAGCTCGGTGCCAGGAGCATCAGCGAAAAGACCATGCCCAGTGATTGCACCCAGTCCGGCAGTGCCGTGTAGTGCAAGTGGTGGGGCCCGGCCCACATGTAGATCGCAATCAGAGACCAGAAGTGAACGATCGAAAGACGGTAGGAATACACCGGGCGGCCGGCCTGCTTCGGCACGAAGTAGTACATCATGCCGAGGAAGCCGGCGGTCAGGAAGAAGCCCACCGCGTTATGGCCATACCACCACTGGACCATCGCATCGACGGTGCCTGAGTAGATCGGATAGGACTGGGTCAAGGTGGCCGGTATGGCCAGGTTGTTGACGATATGGAGAACGGCCACAGTCAGGATGAACGATCCAAAGAACCAGTTGGCCACGTAGATATGCTTGACCTTCCGCTTGACGATGGTGCCGAAGAAAACGACGGCGTAAGAAACCCAAACCAGCGCGACGAGTATCGCCAGGGGCCAGATCAATTCGGCGTATTCCCGGCCCATCGTCAGACCGAGGGGCAGCGTGATCGCCGCGCCCACGATCACCAGCTGCCAGCCCCAGAAGGTGAACGAGGCCAGGGCATTGGAAAACAGGCGCGCGTGACAGGTTCGTTGAACGCAGTAGTAGCTTGTTGCAAACAGGGCCGAGCCGCCGAAGGCGAAGATGACCGCGTTGGTGTGCAGCGGCCGGAGCCGGCCATAGCTCAGCCATGGAATTCCCAGGGTCATGTCAGGCCAGATCAGCTGCGCGGCAATGATCACACCGACCAGCATGCCGACGATGCCCCAGATAACGGTCATCACTGCAAACTGGCGCACAACCTTGTCGTTATAGGTAATGGTTTCGCTCATTTTTTTGGCTTCCTCGAAGGGGCCTGTGGAAGGTACCAACGAATTTTCCCAGCCGGCCGAGGTTTGCTTGTTGACGGGGATCAAACTTTCACGTATTCCGCGTCCGAGGATCGCCCCACGGGGGCGAAGCGAGCACCTACGGGCGGGCTTGTCTGGAGAAACTGATGTGGCTAGCCCATCGAGTCGTGCAGAGGTTCCCTAGTACCATGACGGTCGAAATGATCGAGCTTTGGGAAGGCCATTGAAGCGACAAGGCATAGAACTGAGGGACTGGCTGTTGACCGAGTCGCTGAGACGACACGAACAGCGGCTCGGTCGGCGCCATGACGATGAAAGAGCAGTCATGCTGGCGCGCGAGGCAGATACGGCCCTCGAAGGCCGCGTGGCTCTACGGGCACGGGCTCTCCCAGGGTTCGACGGCGTGGGCGACGACCTCGATCGTCTTTTCAGAATAGGCCGGCGCTTTATCCTGGCGCTGACATTGCTTGGCCTGCTGAGCGGTTGGTTCGCGGCCCGGGCGAGTGCCGCTGATCGACAGCTGGATCTCTTGCTCGCTTCTCTGGCTTTGGTCGGTCTGCCAACACTGGTCCTGCTGGTCTGGTTGCTCTTTTGGATCTGGAGCGCCCGTTCGAACACGGCGCGTGGCGCCCTTTCGGCGAGCGTGAATCGGCTGCTGGCGTGGTTTGGCCCGAGGATGTTCGGCAGCGCGCTGGCTCCCGAGCTGGCCCAGTCCACCGCCAGCTGGCTGGCGACTCGATCGGGACGCTGGTGGCTCAGCCTGGGTTCGCAGCTGCTCTGGCTCGGTTTTTCCCTCGGTGCCCTGTGCGGGCTCATCTTTTTCTTCAGCGTGGCCCAGTACGATCTCAGCTGGGGAACGACCATTCTCGATGATGAGACAGTCAAGGCACTGATCCAGGCGCTAGCCTGGCTGCCCGATCTACTCGGTCTTGGCCCGTCCATGACCGCCGAGGTGGTCGAGCGGGGCCGGGTCGGCGGCCTGGCCGGCGCGGATCGAGCCCTCTGGGCGCAGTTTCTGATGGTGCTGGTCCTGCTCTATGTCGCCGTGCCAAGACTGGTACTCGCTCTGCTGGCCTGGTGGCGTTTCCGGCACGCGTCTTCTGCCATTCCCCTCGATCTTGGCCTGCCCGGCTATCTTCGTCTCAGGGCTGATCTGACGCCCTCATCGAGCGAAGAGAAGCTGCTCGGGGGTCGGCCCGAAGAAGCGCCTCACCCGGCGCTTCGACCGCGGCCGACGCCGTCGAGCCGCCCCGTCCTCGTTGGCTTCGAGCTCGAAAGCGACGCGGACGAACAGCTGGCCCGGCAGCTGGCCGATCAGGTCGTCTCCCTCGGTCGAGCCGATCGACGACAGGAGCGCCAGTCTCTGTTCCACGCCCTTGGGGCGCTCCGCCCACCGCCGTCGGATCTGCTGGTCGTGTGCTCGCTGCTGCGAACTCCCGACACCGGCGGCGCTCGCTTTCTCGGTCAGCTGGCTGATGCGGCACGCAGCGCGCTGATTCTGCTGGCCATCGACGGGGAAAAGGTTCGGCAGCGCGGCGGTGATCTGGCCGGCCGCCTGGCTGACTGGGAGCGCCTGGCGGCGCGAGCGGGCGGGCGCCTCGAGGCGATCGATGAAACCGCCGATCCCGCTGTCCTTCGGGCCAGCCTGGATGAGCTTATGCAGCCCATGGATCGGCGGCCATGACTCGGCGCCTGCTCAGGATTGCGATTGTTGGCCACACCAATACCGGCAAGACCTCGTTGGTCAGGACGCTGACGCGTAATCGCTCTTTCGGCGCCGTCGAGGACCGGGGCGGGACCACGCGTCAGGTCACCGCGACCGAGCTTCGTCGAGACGGTCAGGGGCTGATCGAACTCTATGATTCGCCCGGCCTGGAGAATGCGCCGGAGTTGATCGAATGGCTGGACGAGCAGCCTGGCGATCGCCATGGCGGACCGGCGCGGATACGGGCTCTGCTCGATGATACTCAGGCCTCCAGTCGCTTCGATCAGGAGGCGCGCGTGCTCGAGCTGATGCTAGGTATGGACATCGGCCTCTACGTCATCGATGCCCGCGAGCCGGTGCTCGAGAAGTATCAGGACGAGCTGGCGATTCTGGCCCTTTGCGCTCGTCCCATCGTGCCCGTGCTCAATTTCACCGCCGCCAACGACAGCCGCGAGTCGGAATGGCGACGGGCGCTGGCCGAGGTGACTCTGCATACGGTCATTGCCTTTGATGTCGCGGTACGCGATCCGGTGGGTGAGAGGCGCCTGTTCGAGAAGCTCAAGAGTCAGCTCGACGGCTTCGAGGCGAGCCTCGATGAGTGGCTGGACCAGCTCGAAGCCGATGAGGGCGATCGTATGGCGGCAGCCCTGAGCACGATTTCTGCCTTTCTGATCGATGTCGCCGCCGCACGCCGGCGGGCCAATGCCTCGGATCCTGAAGAGGTGGCATCGACTTTGAGAGAGCTTCAGACCAGCGCGCGGCGGCGCGAACAGGCAACCGTCGAAACCCTCCTGGCCCTCTATCGTTTCGGATCCGATGCTTATCGGGACGAGGGATTGCCGCTGACCGAAGGTCGCTGGGCCGAGGATCCTTTCGATCCTGAAACGCTTCGGGCCTACGGGATCCAGACCGGGAAGCTGGCCGGCGTCGGAGCCGGCGCCGGCGCCGTGGTCGACGTGGCAACGGGCGGCCTGAGCTTGGGCATGGGCACGGTGATCGGCACCCTGGCGGGAGGTGGAGCGGGGTTGATCAGAGGCTTGGGAGGGCGTGCCGTGGATCGACTTCGAGACCGGATCACTCTGGCGATTGATGACCCCACGCTGGCCCTGATGACTGCCCGCCAGCTGCATCTTCTCAAGAGCCTTCGCTCCATGGGTCACGGCAGCCCGAGTCCCGTCGCGGCGCTCGAAGAAACCGATCGCGACCACCCACTGCCGCCGACGCTGCGTCGAGCCCGCTATCGCCCAGGCTGGTCTGAACTCAATCCCCGTGCGCGTCCGTCGGAACGTCGGGCAGGCCTACAGTCCTTGATTGGCGAGCTCGAATCGCGCCTTGCTCGATAGTGGCCTTCAGATAAAAAAGGCCCCGGCCGAAGCCGGGGCAACCAACGCCTGACAGTCATCAATGGGAAGGAGAAACTGACGACTGCCAAGCCCCCAAAGTCTGATTGGGCGGCCCCGAAAGGCCGCTCAATCAGTTTCGAGCCTTGAAATCAGACAGGTGCTACGAAGGCATCTCGATTCAGCGCGCGCCTGTCGCAGGTTCGACCGTGGCCAAGACCTCTTCGCGGCCCGTTTCGCTGTCGCGATGCACGAGTGCATAGGTCGCATCCGGATCGATGACCAGTTCGACCTGACCCCAGCGAGCAATCGATGCGCTGCATCCATCGGGGCGTCCGGTGCCCGAGCCGTAGGTGTCGGTGGAGCCGCCGGTGCCCGAGCCGTAGGTGTCGGTGGAGCCGCCGGTGCCTGAGCCGTAGGTGTCGGTGGAGCCGCCGGTGCCTGAGCCGTAGGTGTCGGTGGATCCGCCGGTGCCTGAGCCATAGGTGTCGGTGGAGCCGCCGGTGCCCGAACCGTAGGTATCCGTGGAGCCACCCGTTCCAGACCCGTAGGTCTGCGTCCCAAGCGTCGAGCAGGCAACACGGCCGCCTGTGCCGGATCCATAGGTCTGGGTGCTCGCTGCGGCGAGCGAGTCGACATCGTAGAGGTTCATCGCAACCAGGCCGGAGAGCGGGCTGGCGGAGTCGACACGGCCCACGAGGATGCGCTGGTCGACATGCAGCGAGACGCGAATGCCCGCGTCGGTCTGGCTCACCATGAGATGCGGATCGCTGGCGTGTGCCGTGACCGCGGTGCACAGCAGCGCTGCACCCAAAAGCCCATGCTTCAAGCATCGGCGACGCGGAGTGTGATTCGAGAGTGAGTCAATGCCGGTGCCGGAGCGCTCAACGCCCGTGCCGGATTTTTCGATGCCCGTGCCGGACTTTTCAATGCAATGGGTCATGATCGTTCTCCTGATGAATTGGACTTGGATTAGGGGTGCTGACGATCGCGTGGATCAGTCTTGGTCTGGCTGGGGTCGGTTATGGGGCGTTTTTTCCCAGTAGTACCAACCGACGCCGACCGTGGATTCCTCGGGTTCGCTGGCCGGTTGTTCCTCGCCGTCGAGAAACTCCTCGACTTCGATGATGTGGCGATTCAGCACGGCTCGCATTTCGGCGCGAACGATGTCCAGGCGTTGGGACGGTATGCGGGTGCACCATCGATCCTGCTGGAGCCAGGGCGGCTGATCGTTTTCGAAACGATTGACGTTGTGCTGAAGGGTGGCCCCGAGGCGGCTGACGGCCAGGCTGCTCGCTTCCAGGGCTGCGCGCTCGGAAAACTTAACCGGCTGATAGTAGGGGTCAACCAGTGTCACGCGCGTTCCGTCGTCGCTCAGCTTCACGTTGCCGCTGTCGACCAGCTTTTCCAGTACGGTTTGAACCGTGACGGCGCGGCCCGCAGCCTTCGTCACAAGGCGCTGGAACGTGCCGTGGGGGCCATGAATTAAAAGCTCCGCGGGTTCCTCCGTTTCCGGGTTTCGGAACATCTCATCGTTTTTCCAGACGCCGAGGATGGTTGCCTCGGAGCAGACATCGGAGGCCACGTATTCCCGGTCCGCGTTATCTTCAAAGGTCTTGATCGCGCGTCCGTCCATCCCGCAGAGCAGGGCTAACGCCGACCGCGTCACCTTCTTGTCGGGGTTCTGCGCTTGCAGATGGTTGCGCGCTTCCTGAACGTAGGTCAGGCGCACGATATCGACCAGCGCCGTGCAGGACACGCGGCCGATGGAAAAACGAACAATCGGTCGCACCATTCTCGAAATGGCATCAACCAGCCAGCTGACATTTTCCCCCTGAGTGGATCGTGCTGCGATTTGACTCATCTCAGATGTCCAGTAAATGTGGTTTATGGAAATAGAATCCCTGGGCGAAATGCAGACCCATGCGCCTCAAGGTCGATGCCTGCCGGGCCGTTTCGACTCCCTCGGCGACGACCTGAGCGCCGAGTCCTTTACCGAGCGCCAGAATGCTGTCGACGACGGCCCGCTGATTCGCGTCGTCCTCGATGCTGTTGATAAATCGGAGGTCGATCTTGAGGAGGTCAACGATGCCGGCAGCGCACAGGTCGAAGCAGTTGATTCGACCACCGAAATCGTCCAGGGCGATCAGGACTCCCGCCCGCCGTAGGCGTTGGGCGTTAAACACGAGGAGATTCTTTTCTTTGCAGGTCCCGTATTCGATCAGCTCGAGACACAGCGAATGCCCTTGCCGCGCGAGCTGCTCCTGAGCCGTCAGAACTGACTGGGTGAAGCGCCGCTGGGTCAGAGACTGGGGATGGGTGTTGACGCTGATCCGAACAGATTCGTCCCGACTCAGTGCCCAGGCCACCGCTCGCTGCAAAACCTCGAGGTCGGTCAGAACCGTCTCGCGTTCCTTATAAAGCCGGTTGACGAAATCGGCCGGCGAATAATCAACGTAGGCACCCTGAGGACGGATCAGGATCTCGAACCAGTCATGGACCGATCCGAAATCACCCTGCTCGGGCTGAAGTGTTCGAATCGCCTGCGCCGCGAACGTGCAGTGCTCGGCGGCGGCGCTTGGCGGTGCGGCATAAAGAACGCTAGAAGACATGGAAAATCGTTGCCGGGTCAATAATTGCCAAAAATGTAAATTGACAATAATGTCAATTGAAGTTCGGTGCAACAAAATTCCAAAAAAGTGGTGTGAACTGCATCTCACTACTCGTTCGCATCACTCCTTTGTCGATTGAGAGAGAATGACGAACCATGACGTTTTCTCCGACCGTGGGGCGCATGCTCGAGCGAAACATTCTGAAATCTGCCCTGATGATGGCTTGGCTGCTGGCCATTAGCGGCTGTGATTCGGATTCGGTGGCGGGTCGTCAGGTCGAAGCGCCCAAGGTTTATCGCCACGTCATCGATGGCGCTCCGTCGTCCCTGGACCCGGCTCAGGCCAACAGCACCTATGGACGGCTTCTGGTGCCGGCCATCTTCGATACGCTCTATCGCTATCGATACCTGGAACGGCCCTATGCGCTGACGCCTTCGCTGGCTCTTGATTTCCCGCAAATTTCGAGCGATGGATTGACCTACGCGATCACGCTTCGACCGGATGCACGTTTTGCCGACAGCCCTTTCTTCGAGTCGGGTCGAGGGCGCCGAGTGACGGCCCGCGATGTGGCCTGGTCGATCGCTAGACACTTCGACCCAGCCACTCGGTCAGGTGCGACCTGGCTGTGGCGGGATCGCATCGTCGGACTCGACTTCGGCCAGCCGATCCTGCCCGAGCGCATGAACATCGCCGGCCTGGAAGTGCTTGACGAAAGCCGGCTCAGAATCCATCTGCGTGAACCCTTTCCAACCTTGATTCATACTCTGGCGACGGCGCAGTCGGCGGTGGTGCCCCATGAAGTCGTGCAGGGCCTGGGCCCTCGATTTGGCCGCGAGCCGATTGGATCGGGCCCCTTCCGCCTGATCGATTTCAATGAGACCCAGGCGACGCTGGTCAGAAACGAGAACTACGATCGCGGACCCGTCGACCTTGCGGCGGAAGGCTTCGTCCCCGAGCTCCACGACGAACTAGGGCTGGCCGCCATCGATGGCCAGCCCATTCCGCTCATCGATCGATTGGAGGTGCAGTTCATTCCGGAGGCCAGCGCGCGCTGGAACAGCTTCCGTTCTCGTTCGGGCACGGACCTCGTGATGGTGCCGCCCGAGCTGGCGTCGTCGGTCCTTGCCACGCGCGAGCCGATTCGCTTCAGCGAAGCGATCGCCGATGAGTTTTACAGTCTTGCTGCGCCGGAGGCAGGCTTCGTCTACTACGGGCTGAATTTCGACCATCCTGCCCTGGGACGGCACGATGACCCGGATCAGGACCGCCGCAATCGGGAATTGCGATGCGCCATGGGTCAGGCGATCGACTGGTCTGCGCGCGATGCGCGGTTCTACCATGGTATCGGCCAACGCTTTGCCGGGGTCATTCCCCCGTTTCTCCCGGCCTGGGATGACTCTTTTGAGTCCGGCAGCTTCGATCCGGAGCAGGCAGGCCGCCGCTGGACCGAGGCGGGTTGGAGCGAGGCTCGACTTCCGAGCCTGACCTACGGCCACTCCGCTGGCGTCCAGCAGTCCCAGCACTTCGAGATGCTACGCGCTAATCTGATCGCCGCCGGCTACCCGGCTGAACGCATCGAGCAGAAGGTTTACGCGACCTTCGCCGAATTGCTGCGGGGAATCCATGATGGCGAGGTCGACATCTTTCTAATGGGCTGGACCATGGCCTATCCGGACGCGCTCTACAATCTGCAGTTGTTCTATGGCCCGAACGCCCCTCCTGGCGTCAACGCGAGCCGCTACGACAATCCTCGCTTCGACGAGCTTTTCGCCCGCGCTCGGCGCCAGACCGATGGCGGGCTCAGGAACCGCCTTTATCAGCGGCTCAATCGGATCCTTATCGAGGATTGCGTCATCCTGGGCTCGATGGTCCGCACTCGCCTCCACCTCTGGAAACGCCACCTTCGCATGCTGCCGGATCGCGAAATGGTGGGTGGGTTCTTTCTGCCCTTCGTCGATGTGAAGCCGGACTCCGAGCGATGAATCGCCGGGACTCGGTCCCTGCGCTGCTGCTGCGCCGCCTCGCCGGCGCCGTTCCCCTACTACTGGGCGTGACCCTGATCGGTTTCTTCCTGACCCAGAATCTTGCCCCGAATCCCGTCTGGGAGCTGGCCGGCCGCAGCCCGACCGCGGCCGAACTGGCGGCCCTCGAGGCGCAGCTAGGACGGGGCGGTCTCGACGGCTATCTGGATTTTCTGGGCGGGCTGCTGGTGCTCGATCCGGGAGCGTCGCTGATTACCGGCGAGTCGATTCGATCGATTTTGGCGCGGACCGTGCCCGTGACCCTGGCGCTGATGTTGCCGGGGCTGGTGATCGGCACCGCGCTTGCCATCGGCCTCGGTCTGTTGGCGGCTCGTCACCACGGGCGCTGGCTGGATCACGGCCTGGCCGGCGTTTCGGCGGTCAGCATGAGCGTGTCGCTGGTCGTTGTGGTGATGCTCTCGCAGATGGTCTTCAGCGTCTGGTTGGGTTGGTTTCCGGCCCGAGGCTGGTCGACCACGAGCGTGGCGGACTGGCTGCTGCACGTCAGCGTGCCGACGCTGATCATTGTGCTGGTCAACCTCGGCTTCAACGTCCGCTTCTTCCGCGCGCTCTGGCTCGAAGCGCTTCACCAGCCCACGGTCCGAGCAGGGCGCGCCTTCGGCCTGTCCGAGGGCGCGATTTTCTGGCGCCGCCTGCTGCCCTGGGCGGCCGGGCCGATCATGACGCGCCTGGTTTTTTCCGTGCCCATGCTGATCCTGGGCGGAAGCCTGGTCATCGAAACCCATTTCGGCATACCCGGTATCGGACGCGTTTTCTACAACGCGGTGCTCTCGGGCGATCAGCCGGTCATTCTTGCCTTCGTCGCGCTGGCCGGGAGCCTGGTCGTTGTCGCTCAAACGCTCGTCGACCTGATGATCCGCCGTATCGATCCCCGTACCAGGGACGCATGATGCCGTCGACGAAATCCAGCGCTCTCTGGCATGCTCGGCGACCGAATCGCGGGCCGGGCGCGTGGCTGACACTACTCCGATTTCCTTCTGTTGTGATCATGGGGATACTTGCTGGATCGGCTCTTGCCGTTTGGACCGGCTTGGTCGCAACGGACTGGCGAGAGATTTCCGGGCCCGGCTGGAGCGCGCCATCGGTGGCGCACTGGCTGGGCACGAACCAGATTGGCCAGGATGTCCTGGCGCGAACGCTGCAAAGCGTCGCTGGAGCATTCGAAGTGGGCCTGGTCGTTGCTGCGGGCGCCGCGTTGCTGGGCCTCGGCATCGGTGCTCTGGCAGGCTACTTTCATCGACGCTGGCTGGACGAAGGGCTGCTCTGGCTGATCGGCTCCTTTGAATCGATACCCTATTACCTGCTGATGGGCGCGGTGTTGTTTGCCCTCAGGGGTGTGCCGGGTGCGGTCGCGCTCGCGATGATCCTGAGCTTCTGGCCCGCCGTGGCGCGCATCGTGCGGATTCGCGTAGTCAGCCTTCGTTCCGAGGATTTCGTTCTGGCCGCTCGTGCGGGCGGCACGCCTGCGCTCCGGATCATCCGCCGCCACATCCTGCCGCACCTGACCGACGTTGTTCTGGTCCAGGCCACACTGCTGTTCGTCGCGGCCATCAAAACCGAGGTGGTGCTGAGTTTTCTCGGCTTGACTGGATCAGAAACGATCAGCTTCGGGCGCATGCTCGCCGAGGCGTCGCAGGACCTTCTCGCCGGCCAGTATCAGAACCTCATGGCGGCCTCAATCGCTCTGTTCATGCTCGTCTGGTCAGTGAACCGAATCGCTGATCGGATACAGCTGCGCCTGGACCCGAAGCGCCGCAATTCCGTCGCGAGGAAGCGCCTGGATTTGATCTGATTTCGAGTCGTTGCAGGGGGCGGCGCTCGGTATCAATCCAAGGCTCAGATGGCTAATAATGTGACGAATAAATGGCATGAATGCCTCGACGGTGGAATTGTGCGCCGGATCACGCTAGACTGTAAGTGCCTGTAGCGTATGGCTGTGAGTTTGCAAGAGCGTATTTCCCCTTCAAAGAATGAACTCCGAACGACCCATTCCCGAAGCTGCGGCATTTCTTTTTTCGATCTTCAAAGGTAGTAAGTAACATGGCAACTGGTTCCGTCAAATGGTTTAATGAGGCTAAGGGGTTTGGATTCATCAGTCAGGACGATGGTGGGAAGGACGTATTTGTTCACTTCAGCGCGATTCAGGGTTCAGGTTTCAAGACTCTCGCGGAAGGACAGAAAGTCAACTTCGATATTCAGGATGGTCCGAAAGGGCCGCAGGCGGCTAACGTCACGCCTGAGTAAGCATCCTCGGATGATGAATAAAAACCCCGCCTCGCGCGGGGTTTTTTTTGCCTCGAATAGCGCCGACCGTCCCCAGGTAGGCGAGTATCATCGAGACTTGATTTCTTTCGGAACCAAGGTCAATGCCGCCACAGAATGATTCCTCTGATCACCAGGACGACGACGAAGCAGCCGTCGAAGGTCGCGCACGATTTCCTCTTGATCCGCCCCTCGAACCGGAAGAGGCCCGAGTCCTGGGCTGTTTGATCGAGAAAGAATCGGCAACTCCCGAAGCCTATCCCCTGACTCAGAACGCCTGTCAGACCGCGTGTAATCAAAAAACAAGTCGCGTGCCGATCATGAAGCTCGATCCCGGTCGAGTCGGCTCAGCGCTTCGGAAGTTGGAGCAGCGGGGGCTGGTTCGCAGTGATTTTGGCGCCCGCGCGACGCGCTTCCGGCACTGCGTGGACTCGGCGCTGGAATTGACGCCCGGACAGCGCGCGCTGATCGGTCTCCTGCTGCTTCGTGGCCCCCAGACTCAGGCCGAGCTGCTGACACGCACGGAGCGAATCCATCGCTTCGACGACCTCGAGGACGTCGAATTCAATCTCGGACGCCTTGCTTCCCGGTCGCCGGCCTTCGTGACTCGTCTGCCTCGGGCGTCCGGTCAGCGTGAGGATCGTTACATGCATCGCCTTTGCGGTGAGCCCTCGGCTCCGAATCCGGCAATGGCGAACACCGTCGCGGGCTCGAACCGAGACTCAGGGCCTGAGCCAGAAGACGCTGAATGGAAGGACCGTCTAGCCTCGCTGGAGAGGCGTGTGGCGCAGCTCGAGGCTCGACTGGATCCAGAAGGCGACTGACCGACGGGGCTTGCGCTCGATCAGGCCGCGTCCTGCCGGCAACTGAGGCGGTCGAAGTCGCGGCGAAGTGATTCCAGCCGTGATATCAATCTTCGCTGCTGCCGGCCACTCAACATGGCGTGGAGATCGACAAGGAGCGCCAGAGTACGCTGACGATTGACCGCCATCAGGGCGCGGAAGTCATTGGGCCAGTCGCCGGCTGGCTGGAACAACTCGACGAGCGCCGGGCCGAAGTCGTCGCTTTGCTCCCTCGACTCCAGCAGCACGGCCAGCTTGTCGCGCCACTGGCTCTGAAGCCGATGCATTCTCGGTGCCACGTCGAGGAGGGAATCCGCCCACTCTTTCAGTCGCTCATCCTGGGCATCGCTGGTTGATCCGATAAATCGTTTCAGCCTGTCCTGCATCCCCTCGACACGCTCGCGGCGGCGCTGCGCCAGATCGGCCTCAATACGCTCCTCTAGAAACTCCTTGTTGCGTTCATCGATCCCGGCCAGGATCTCTTCGACCTGGGCCGCATCAAAACTGGCAAACAGATCCACGACCGATGGCATGGCGCGGTCAAGCAGACGCTGGCCGAAAACGGCGGCTTCTTCGCCCAAGGATTCGATCTGGCCGACGCTGACCGCCTCGGCCTGCAGCGTTACGATTGCCGAATCGAGGAAAGACACGTAGCGAGGGAGTTCACTGTGACAGTGCCAGTCGAGCTTGCTTTCAAGGGCGTCCCTGAAGGTCATTTCCTGAACCCGATCAAGGCTGACTTGATCGTTGACCCAGCGCATGGCCAGCCAGTCCAGATGGTGATAAGCCAGGCGCACGCCGCAGGCACTGGTTCCCAACACCAGTACCATGATAAGAATCAAATGCAGCCCGACTCGCATGGATGGACTGTATGCGCGACTGAATGAATTCGTCGTTAAAGCCGAGCGGGGCGGTTTGCGACCGGTCTGAATTCCATCCGCGATGTCACCAGCGCAGCCAGGACCCGCCGACCGTAGAAGAACCGTCGCGTATGAGGCTTATCGCAGGTCGCCGCGGTCGACGGGCGACTGGCTGCGGTCCTTGGGGCAATAGAAAGGTTGGCCGTCTCGCGCGGCGTGGAAGAAACCGTCTTCCCCCCGGCTTCGCAGATGAACGTAAAAACCCGGCACCAGGGCCTGGGTATACATCATGCCCGGTTCTGGACATCCGACGGCCCCGTCACCCCAGGTCACGCGCCGGGCACTGATGACCTCGACGGCGTCGATGGCGACAGCCATTCGTTCGGCGAAGGCGGCTTTCGCTGCGTCGATGACGCTTTCAATGTCTATCTGGTCCTGGCTGTCGGGCATCTCCATCTCCATCTCCATCTCCGTCTCCGTCTCCCTGGCCGTATCCGCGTCGGCGCTTGACGTTGCGGCTCGCTCCGGGGCACAGGCCGTCATGGCAATGAGCATCAGGCCGGCCGCCGCGGCGGATGTCAGTTGATGCATGCTTGAGCTACCATGTCGGGACAAGGGCACCAGAGTACCGGTATAAGCGATGACGAGCAAAGAGCGCTCTCCTGGGTGCAATGATAGCCTCGCCAATCGGCGTGACTGCAATGGCTAGCGCGGTCGCCGTTTTGCAGCGGACGCGGGCTGACGGGCGGGTCAATGATCCATTGACCTACTGCTTCCATTTGACGCAGCTGCAGCAAGGAAAGGCAGGTCGATGAAGGAGACGGGTCATACGGTCGAGGCGCTTCTGAGCTTCCTCAAGCAGGCCGGCATGCAGGGTCTGATCAATCCCGCCGTGGCACGGAGTCGGCGCAATGCGATCGAGCAGCTGCACGGGGAATTGACCGCGAGGGAAAGAGAGGATGTCCGGCAGCTGGACGTCGACGAACTGGCCTCGCGCTTTCACAAGCTTGAGGGTTCGAGTATTCGAAGCGAAGCGCTCGCCCTCTACGTCGATCGATTCAAGATGGCATTGGCCGATTACCGGCGCTGGAACGAGGAGCCCTCGACCTTCGAGAGTATCGGCGGCGAGCGCGCACGGGCGGTGCAGCGAGCCACCGACGGCCGCTCGGCCATCGGCCCCGATGAGCAGGCTGAAGAGCGAATTCGGCTGGAAGCGAGCGACAACCCGTCCGATGTCGTGCCGATCGCGATTCGTCCTGACTGCACCGTCTATTTGGCCGGCCTGCCGCTGGACCTGACCTCGTCTGAAGCCAGCAAGATTGCGCGCGTCGTCTCCGCCTTCGCCAAAGCGGAGTCGGCGGATCCGGAGGAGGTCGACGAGAATTCCGGGGAGGCCGAGTCGTGAGCCGGTTCTGGCTTGTTGCGCCCATGCTGATTTTCGGTGCCTTCGGCGTCGGCCTCTGGCTGACCTATCTGAACCCGAATCTCAGCGGCCCCTTCTTCGATGATCTGGTGCCGGAACTCGTAGTCTTTTGTATCGAAGGGTTTATTCTCGTCGGCCTGCTGACCCTGATCCAGCGCTCTCGCGAGCAGGCTCGCCGGCGCGAGCTCTGGCTCAGTCTGCGCGGTTCCTTTCGTGACCTTCTGTCGCGTCTGGATATCGCTTTTCTGGAGCCGAATGGCGAGCCGCGCCCATCTCGTGACCTTGAAACCGACCCCCGGGTTATCGACCATCTACTCGAGCAGCTCGAGCTCAAGCATCCTGACCTCAACAGCCTCGTGGAGCTCAAGCGCGAGGGCGATGAGACGCTGGCCCTGACGCGCGATCTCGTGGCTGTCGCGGCTCAGCTCTCGGCGACGCACATGAACTGGTGGATTGCCATCGTTGACAGCATTCGCCGCCTGTCGGAAGCGCGTGATCGCGAGGCGCTGGAGCAGAGCGCGCACCAGATGCTGATCAATATCCGCGAATTCGATCGTCTCGACTACTGAGCCTCAAGCCCCTCACAAGCCGCCTTGACGCTTTACCAGCGATGGTAGGCCGGGTGGCCAGGCTCGACGGCAACGAATTTGCCGATGCAGTGGTCGCAGAGCTTGCCGCCGGCGAAAAGCTGGCCTTCGACGGTGACGACCTGACCCTCGGATGCGATGACCGAGGCGTCGAGGTGCAGCGGGCCGTCGGTCGGCGTGGGTCGCCTGAGCTTGATCGTGTATTCCATCGTGACCGTGCAGGGCGGGCGCTCGAGGTTTCGAGAGCGCATAAGGTGCCAGGCGGCAGTCCAGTTGCAGTGGCAATCGAGCAGAGAGCCGATGATTCCGCCGTTGAGCACGCCCGGGAACGCCTCGTGATGCGCTTCCGGCGTCCAGTCGGCAACGACGCGATCACCGTCGACGAAGGAGCGGATTCGAAGGCCTTTTTCGTTGGCCGGGCCGCAGCCGAAACAAGCGTTGTGCGGTGCGTAGGTTTCCTGAAGGCAGCGATCTGTCATGGCGAACTCCGGTCCGATCGTCAACAGAGACGGCGTCAGCAAGCGGTGGATTCACCGCGGCGCCAGCATGCCACGGCGGCCTGGATGAACTCGTGGATTCCTCGCTGGTCGACCTGGATCGACTTCGAGAAGCGCACACAGCCCTTGCCAACGCTCAGGCCCTCGAGCAGTCCACGCCCCGCGTCGATGGCATCGACATCCCCGACGTACAGGCTCACGTAGGCCTTCTGGGCATTGAGGTGGCAGAGCGTGTGGCCGTTCGAGCCGAAGGCGAGCATCTTGTACTGCATGAATTCATCGGCTTCAGGGGCCGCGGATTGGATCTGTTCTCGGAGCTGGAGCAGCGTTGCTCGGCGCCAATCCGGCGCCAGCTGCGCCAGGTACGCCTCGGGCGTGGACTGATCGTACTGCATAACGGAATCATGCCACAGCGACGGGGTGAGTCGCCAGGGCGCGGGATCGGAAGGAATGGTGGCTACGGGTGGACTTGAACCACCGACCTCAGCATTATGAGTGCCGCGCTCTAACCAGCTGAGCTACGTAGCCAAAAACGAAGCCGAGTATTATTTTGGGCGCGAGCGCTAATGTCAAGCACCACTCGCGCTTTCTCATAGCGGGCGCTGTGGATTGGTCCCGAAGTTTCAAGCCGATCATCAGCAGATCCGGACCGACGACGCGGTATCCTCGAAGAAACCAAAAAAACTTGAGGAGTGCGCCAGTGCAAATTGCATGGGCAACCAACCCATCACTCGAGCTCGAGGAGGCAGCAGAGGAGTTGGCCACCACGGGTCGACTTCAGCTCCACGATTTCCTGACCGACGATTCAGCTCACAGCCTGCACGCGGCGATTGCCAGCCACAGCCCGTGGTTTGTCTCCTTCAACGAGGGGTCGGAGAACTTCGAGATCCTCAAGGACGACCTGGATCGGATTCCCCAGCCGCAGAAGCTCCGTTTTCGTCAGCAGGTGGAGGAGCGGGCGAGTCGACAGTTCCAGTATCTTTTCTACCAATATTATGTGACCGAAATGGATCGCCGTAGCGAGGGCGTCGACTACCCGCTGACTCAGCTTCAGGCGCTGATGAACAGCCCGGAGACGCTTGATATCTTCCGCGCGCTCTCAGGTGAGCCGCGAGTCACCGACGTCGATGTCATGGTCAGTCGCTACGAACGCGGCCACTTTCTCATGCAGCATGACGACAGCCACTCGAAGCGCGATCGCGTGGCGGCCTACGTGCTCAACCTCACCCCTGAGTGGCGAGCGGACTGGGGCGGTCATCTGGCCTTCTTCGACAAGATCGGAAACATCGAGCGGGCTCTCGTGCCCCGCTTCAACACCCTCAACATGTTCACGGTTCCCCAGGAGCACGCTGTTCAGATGGTCGCGCCCTATTCGCCCAAGGCCCGCTTGAGCGTCACCGGCTGGCTGCATCGCTGAGGGCCGCGCCGACGATCCCGCGAGTCGACGCGAGGGCAGGCCCTCAGGCGGGAAGCGAATGCCCGAATTCGGCTTCGAAGCGCTCGGCAATGCCGCCGGGGGTGAAATCATGGTGCTGAGGGCCGGCATGGGCAATCTTCAGCGACCCGAGAAGCGAGCCGAGGCGGCAGGCGTCTGCCGGATCCCACTGCCGCTCGAGCCCGAACAGCAGGCCGGAACGGAATGCGTCACCACAGCCCGTGGGATCAACGATCTTCTCGGGCTTGACCGCCGGTATCTGGATCCGCTCGCCCCGGCAGTGCAGCTCGGAGCCCTCACCGCCGTGGGTAATGATCATTCCGCCATCCATGCGCTCCGAGATCTGGCCATGGTCCAATCCGGTCTTCTTCCTCAGCATTTCCCATTCGTAGGAATTGACCGCTAGCCAGTCGGCGTGGTCGATCATCTCCTCGAGCTCGCTGCCCGAGAACATCGGCAGCCCCTGGCCGGGATCGAAGATGAAGGGGATGCCGGCTTCGGCGAATTGCTGGCAGTGGCGCTGCATGGCCAGCTTGCCGTCCGGCGCGACGATGCCGAAGGCGGCGCCGGCCTCGGCGCCAAAGGTCTGACGATGGTTTTCATTCATCGCGCCGGGATGAAAGGCCGTGATCTGGTTGTCGTCGATGTCGGTCGTGATGTAGGCCTGGGCGGTCCAGAGCTGATCACAGACGCGAATGAGGTCCTGGCGGATCTCCAGGTGATCGAGGTGGCGTGCGTAGTCGTCGAAATCGGCACCGACGGAGGCCACGGGCACGGGCTCCCCGCCTAACTTCTTCAGGCTGTAGGCGATGTTGCCGGCGCAGCCGCCGAAATTTCGATGCAGTTCGGGCACGAGAAAGGCCACGTTCAACATGTGGGTCTTGTCGGGCAGGATGTGGTCCTTGAAGCGTTCCGGAAAGACCATGATGTTGTCGTAGGCAAGCGAACCGCAGATAAGCACGGACATGAAGAATCCTTAAGCGTTGGGAAAGGCAGAGCGCATTGTAGCGAATCGACCCGGGAGAGCTGGCTCGGGTCAATGTCGAGCCGGGCTGCGATGGTTGCAGACGCTTCAACCCCTGTTATTAACGGAATCTTGTCACATTAGCTGTTGCCGCTTTCAGTTTGCGTTGCTACATTAGGCGGTCTTCCCCCACGGCGGCTGTCGCCGTTTCCAACGACTCCTATGTTCAAGCGCTTACGCGGCCTCTTTTCCAATGACCTGTCCATCGATCTGGGTACGGCCAACACCCTCATATTCGTTCGCGGCCAGGACATCGTTCTCAACGAGCCGTCGGTTGTTGCCGTGCGCATGCAGCGTGGCCCGGGTGGGCCGCAGGACGTGGCGGCCGTCGGAGCCGAGGCCAAGCAGATGCTGGGCCGGACTCCAGGCAATATCCGCACGACCCGGCCGCTGAAAGACGGCGTGATCGCCGACTTCAATATGACCGAGCAAATGCTGCAGCACTTCATCAAGAAAGTGCACTCGTCGCGCTTCCTGCGTCCGAGCCCGCGCGTTCTAGTCTGCGTTCCCTGCTCGTCGACCCAGGTCGAGCGCCGCGCCATCAAGGAGTCGGCCGAAGGCGCCGGCGCCCGGGAAGTGTTTCTGATCGAAGAGCCCATGGCCGCGGCGATCGGCGCCGGCATACCGATCCATGAGGCTCGGGGTTCCATGGTTCTGGACATTGGTGGCGGCACGACAGAAGTGGCCGTTCTCTCGCTCAACGGCATCGTTTATTCCAATTCGGTTCGCGTCGGTGGCGATCATTTCGACGAGGCGATCATCAACTACGTTCGTCGCTCCTACGGCACCCTGATCGGGGAATCGACGGCGGAGAGGATCAAGATGGACATCGGCTGTGCCTTTCCCCAGGAGTCGGTCTCGGAGATTCAGATCTCCGGCCGTAACCTGGCCGAGGGCGTGCCGAAGATGATCACGCTGAACAATAACGAAGTGCTCGAAGCCCTGTCGGAAGCGCTCAGCTCGATCGTGGGAGCCGTCAAGACCGCGCTGGAGCAGACACCTCCCGAGCTTTGCGCTGACGTGGCCGAGACCGGCATCGTGCTGACCGGCGGCGGAGCCCTGCTGCGCGGACTCGACAAGCTACTGATGGAGGAGACGGGACTGCCCGTGATCATCGCTGACGACCCTCTGACCTGCGTGGCTCGCGGCGGCGGACGAGCGCTGGAGATGATGGATGAGAATCGCGGCGATTTCTTTTTCTCGGGCTGAGATCGCTTTTGCCTTCGAGCGCCCTCCCGTATGAGCTCGACGCAGCGTTGTGAGCGGGCCTGGCCGGCGCGGTGAGCTCCGGACGATCCTCCTTTCCAGGCGGCCTCGCCGCAGACTTCAGCAGCCGTATCGCCCGTCTGATGTTCTACATCATGCTCTGCATGGTGCTCATGACACTCGATTTCCGAGGCCACTGGGTCGAACGCGTCAGAAGCGCTTCGGAGCGGCTGGCCGAGCCGCTTTGGCTGGCTGTCGAGGCACCGTTTCGCCTTGGAACGCTCGTGTCCGAACGCTGGTCCGAGCGAAGCCGGCTGCTCGCCGAGCGCGACGCGCTGACCATCGCCCTGAGTGACAGTCGGGCGCGCCTGCTTGTGCTTGATGAGCTCGAGCGAGAAAACGAGCGCCTTCGTCGGCTTCTCGATGCCAGCGTCACGATCGATCGGGATTTCCAAGCGGTGGAGCTTCGCCAGCTCGACCTCAATCCCTTCTCGCATCGCCTGCTAATCAACCGAGGCGCGCGCGACGGTCTTCGGGTCGGTCAGCCGGTGCTCGATTCCAACGGGCTGGTCGGCCAGGTCGACGAGGTACTGATCCACTCGGCATCGGTCATCCTGCTGTCCGATCCTGATCACGCCCTTCCGATCAAGGTCGAGCGATCGCGCCTGGGAACGATTGCCTACGGCAGCGGCAAGAGTGGAGAGCTTCGTCTGGATGATCTGCCGATGAATGCCGATATCGAAGTGGGCGATGTGTTGGTCAGTTCAGGGCTCGGGGGGCGCTTTCAGGCCGGGCTGCCGGTGGCCGACGTGGTCGAGGTGACGCGCGTGCCGGGCGAAGCTTTTGCTCGCGCTCGCGCTGAGCTGCGCGCACGCATGCAGGGCGCGCGGCACCTGCTCGTGGTCACGGACACGGAGCGCGAGGATCGAAACGCGGAGAGGGTGGAGGCCAGCGCCTCGCCTGAGGCGCCGCAGCCCGAGTCGGAGGCGCCCGAATCATGACCCGTCGCCAGACCGGTGGTGGCATTCTGGCGCTCAGCCTGATCCTGGGCTTTGCGCTCACGCTGATGCCCTTGCCCGACCTACTTGAAGACCTGCGGCCCTACTGGGTGGCTCTGATCGTGATCTATTGGAATCTCGAGGGCGATCGTTTGCGCCACCTCGGCCATGGTTTTCTCCTCGGGTTATTGCTCGATATTTTGACTGGGACCCTTCTGGGCCAGCATGCGCTGGGCCTGGTGATCCTGATCTTTCTCCTTGAGCGTTTTCGTGCCCGGATCCGCTTTTTTCCGCCCTGGCAACAGGCCAGCGCCGTGCTCGTGCTGCTATTGAACGACCGCGTCGTGCATGTCTGGATCATCGCGCTGCAGGGCAATGCCTGGCCCGGCTGGGCCTGGTGGCTGGCGCCCCTTCTTGGGGTCTTTTTCTGGCCCTGGATGTTTCTTCTTCTCGATGCCTTGCGACGCCAGGCTCGCGCTAACGCGCTCTGATCGATCTTATGACCACATCGATTAGCCGACAGCGAATTCGTGACGAGGCCGCCGAACAGCGCCTGACTCAGCGCCGTTTCCGAGTGCTGATCCTGCTGGTCGTGGCGGCATTGCTTGCCCTCGGGGCTCGCTTTGCCTTCCTTCAGCTGGGGGCGCACGAGCAGTATGCCGCGCGCGCCGACGACAATCGCATTGGCCTGCGCGCGCTGGCGCCGAACCGCGGGCTGATCCTGGATCGGCGCGGTCGGGTGCTCGCGGAGAATCGTCCTGCCTATCGCCTCGTTGTCGTACCTGAGCGCGCGCGCAGCCTGAGCGCGACGATCGATCGCCTCGCCGCACTGGTCCCGATCAGCGAGCGCGAGCGCGAGCGCTTCGAAGCCCAGCGGGCTCGCTCTCGCGCCTTCGAATCGGTCATTCTCAAATCGAGCTTGACCGAAGAAGAGGTGGGCCGGCTGGCCGTCGAGCGCCATCATCTGCGCGGGGTTGAAATCGAACCCTACCTCCAGCGTTATTATCCGCACGCGGAATCCGTTGCCCATGTCGTGGGCTATGTCGGCCGGATCGATCAGAATGACCTGCGGCGGCTCGATGCCGAGCGCTACCGGGGTGTTACCCACATCGGCAAGACCGGTGTCGAACAGCGTTTTGAATCGACGCTGCACGGTTTTCCCGGTCTGGAGCGGGTTGAGACCAACGCCCAGGGCCGGGTTCTGCGCGTGCTGGAGCGCCAGGTGCCTCAGCCGGGACGGGACCTGGTCCTGACGATTGATATCGACCTGCAGCGGGCCGCTATCGAAAGTCTCGGTGATCAGGCTGGCGCGATCGTTATGCTCGACATCGACACGGGCGAGTCGCTGGCTCTGGTCTCGCACCCGGGCTTCGATCCGAACACTTTCGTCCACGGCATCGCGCAGGACGACTACGATGCCCTCCTCAGGAACCCGCGCAGGCCCCTGTTCAACCGCTTTCTTTTCGGCGGCTACGAGCCGGGGAGTACGGTCAAACCCTTCCTGGCCCTGGCCGGTCTGGAACACGGAGTCATTACCCCGGAGACGCAGGTCTTTTCCTCCGGTGTCTTCCGCCTGCCCGGTCACGGGCGCGAATACCGCGACTGGCGGCGTGAGGGTCATGGTTGGGTCGACCTGGAGCTGGCTCTGGCCGAGTCGGTCAACGTTTATTTCTACGAGTTGGCCGTGGCCCTGGGCATCGACCGCATCTCGCGCGAGCTCGCTCTGTTCGGATTCGGCCGCGAAACCGGTCTGGACCTGCCTGGCGAGGGGCAGGGCGTTCTGCCCACGCGCTCCTGGAAGCGGGCCCGCTTCGGCCAGCCCTGGTACCCGGGCGAAACGGTCATCACTGGAATAGGCCAGGGCTTCACCGTTGTCACACCGCTGCAGCTGGCGCACGCCACGGCCGCGCTCGCCGGACGGGGCCGCACGGCGATTCCATCGCTGAATGGGCCGGGTGAATCGGTGCAGATGGTGGTCCACGACGACTGGATCTGGGAGGCGGTGTTTCAGGGCATGGCTGCGGTCATGCATGGGTCGACCGGTACGGCGCGTGCCGTCGCCGATCGGGTCGACACGCAGCTGGCGGGCAAGACCGGCACGGCTCAGGTGTTCGGTCGTCCTGCTGATAACGACGAGGAGGAGGAACGCGAGCAGGACGAGCTGCCCCGTCATCTTCGCAACCACGCCCTGTTTGTCGGCTTCGCGCCGCTGGAGGCGCCGACCATTGCCGTCAGCGTGGTTGTGGAGCACGGCGGTGGCGGTGCCAGCGTGGCGGCCCCCGTGGCCGCGGAACTGATCGCCCGAGCACAGGCGCTGGGCTATTGAACGCGCTGGCCCTCGATCGACGCGGAATCTGGTCTCTCCTTCGCCTGGATCCCTGGCTGCTGTTGCTTCTGATGCTGCTGATGGGCACTGGGCTAGTGGTGCTCTACAGCGCAACGGAGAACGATCTGGGCACGGTCTGGCGCCAGGTGGTGCGCCTTGGGGTCGGCGTCTTCGCGATGCTGGTTCTGGCCCAGCTTCCCCCGAATTTTCTGCGCCAGTGGGCACCTGGGATCTATGCCTTAGCCGTAGGCCTGCTGATCGTGGTCGCCCTCATCGGCGTGGGCGAGGGCGCCCAGCGCTGGCTGGACCTCGGCGTCATCCGCTTTCAGCCCTCCGAGGCCATGAAGCTGGCGCTTCCGCTGATGGTCTCCGCTCACCTAGCGCGTCGACCGCTTCCGCCCTCCGTCCCTGATCTGGCGCTGTGCCTGGCATTGATCGCCGTGCCCGTCGCCCTGATTCAAAGCCAGCCGGATCTGGGGACATCGATTCTCGTGGGATTAAGCGGCCTGTGTATCCTCTTCCTGGCCGGGCTAGGCTGGCGAATCATCCTCGGGCTCGGCGCGCTGGCGCTCGCGGCCCTGCCGGTTCTCTGGTGGGTCATGCACGACTACCAGCGCAATCGGGTTCTGACCTTTCTCGACCCTGAGCGCGATCCCTTAGGCGCCGGCTGGAACATCATCCAGTCCAAGATTGCCGTCGGCTCTGGCGGACTCGGCGGCAAGGGCTGGACGCAGGGAAGTCAGTCGCACCTCGAGTTTCTGCCTGAGCCCCACACGGATTTCATCTTCGCGGTGCTTGCCGAGGAGTTCGGCTTTATCGGCGTACTCGGCGTTCTGAGCCTGTACGGCCTGATCATCCTGCGCGGCTTTTACCTGGCCAGCCGCTGCCGCGACAGCTTCGGGCGCCTGCTCGCCGGTGCGATGATGTTCATGTTCTTCGTCTATCTGCTCGTTAATGTCGGCATGGTCTCGGGCCTGCTGCCCGTGGTCGGGGTTCCGCTGCCCCTGGTCAGTTACGGCGGCACTTCAGCTGCGACGCTCCTGGCCGGCTTGGGCCTGCTCATGGGCCTCCACAGCCGGCGCCGATTCATGGGTTGAGCGACGCCTTCTGTTCTTCGGCCGACATCGTCATGAGATCACTGTAGGCTGGGTACAATTTTGCGTAGCATCGGAAACCAACGGTCTCGCGAGATCTCTAAAACCACGGCGCGAAAGTCACGGCGAAGCGAGCGTTTCGATGACAGGTCGCAATGCCCAGATTCGATGCCACGGCCAATCAACCGATTCATTAACAGGAAAACTCGATGCGTGTATTTGCTTTGATCGTCTTCGGCCTTGTTGCGCCAATGAGCCTGGCCCTCGCCCAGGCCTCCGAAGAAGCTCACCCCGGCAGCGAGGACTTCATCGAACGAGCGGTTGCCGAATACGAGCTGGATCCGGCGGCCGTGAGGGCGGTGCTGTCCGAAGCGCGCTACCAGCAGTCGATCATCGATGCGATGACCCGACCTGCCGAAGCGAAGCCCTGGTATGAATATCGCCAGATCTTCATGACCGAGGCTCGCATTGCCGGCGGCGCTGAGTTCTGGCGCGCCAACCGGGCGCTGGTGGAGCAGGTCAGTGAGTCCCTGTCGGTCGAGCCCGAAATCGTCTTGGCGATCGTCGGGGTGGAAACCAACTACGGAATGATCACCGGCGGCTTCCGAGTCATCGATGCCCTGGCAACGCTCGGTTTCTACTACCCGCGCCGCGCGGATTTCTTCTCCGATGAGCTGGCTCAGTTCATCCGCCTGAGCGAGGAGGAGGACCTGCCGGTCAATGAAATCCTCGGCTCCTACGCCGGCGCCATGGGCATCGGGCAATTCATTCCCTCCAGCTATCGCGCCTACGCCGTGGACTTCGATGGCAGCGGCCATCGGGATCTCTGGCGCTCTCTGCCAGATGCCCTCGGCTCGGTGGCGAATTATCTGGCGGTCCACGGCTGGGAGGCCGGTTCGCCGATCGTGCTGCCGGTGTCGGAGGTTCCCGACCGCCTCGACGAGTCCTTCTCGACCCGTTTGAACCACACGCTCGAGGAGCTTGCCGCCCTGGGTATCGAATTCGATGCTTCGGGTTTGCCAGGGGAGACGGCGGCGACGCTGGTGGAGCTCGAGCTGGCTGACGGCAAGGAATACTGGGTCGGCCTGAACAATTTCTACGTGATTACGCGCTACAACCGCTCGCCGCTCTACGCCATGGCCGTGACCCAGCTGGCCGAGGCGATCGCCGATCGTGCCCCCTGATTCCAAGCGGCGATTGCTCGCCGTGCTTGTGCTGGCCGCGATGTTGGCGGCCTGTTCGCGGGGTGTTCGAGAGCCGGTCGACGGCCCGCCGGCCGGGCCGCTCGATGTCAGCCGCATCGTCGCGCCGGACCCGCGTCCCGAGCCCCTCAGCCCTTATGGAAATCACTCGCCCTATACGGTGTTGGGAAGGACCTATCGCGTACTGCCCAGCGCCGAAGGCTATCGCGAGCGCGGCATTGCCTCCTGGTATGGCACGAAGTTCCATGGCCGCCTGACTTCCTCTGGTGAACCCTACGACCTGTATCAGCTCACGGCGGCCCACAAGACCCTCCCCTTGCCGACCTGGGCCGAGGTCACTCACCTGGAAAACGGCCGCAGGATCGTGGTTCGAATCAATGATCGCGGCCCCTTTCACCCGGATCGGATCATCGACCTTTCATGGGCGGCGGCGGTGAAGCTTGGAATCGATGCGGCTGGAACCGGGCCCGTCGAGGTGCGGGCCATCACCTTTGACGGAGAGGGCCAGCGCCCCGTTCGCCCGGCGCAGGTGCCGGTTCTGCTTCAGGTCGGCGCCTTCAGCAATCGTCTGGGGGCTGAAGCGGTGGCCGCGGAGCTGCGCCAGGGCGGTATTCAGGACACGAGGATTCAGCGTGCACGGGCATCGGGCACTCTCATCTGGCGGGTGCAGGTCGGGCCTTTCCAGTCGAAGGACCGCGCAATGGCTCGGCTCGATGCAATCGTTGCCCTTGGCTTTGGCCGCCCCCAATACGTGTACCCTTGAGCACGCTGAAGAATCGTTGACTTGAATCGACCCGATGACAGACTCATGCTGAAGACGCTTTCCTTTCCGATCGCACTGGCCCTGTTGCTGCTGCTGCCAAGGCCGACTCTGGCTCAGGTCCCGGTGCCGGCGCCGCCGTCGATCGACACGAGCAGTCATATCCTGCTGGATTTTCACTCCGGCAGAGAAATCGCTGCCGAGCTGCCTGACGCGCGCGTGGAGCCGGCGAGCATTACCAAGCTCATGACCTCCTATGTCGTGTTCAAAGAGATCGAGCGCGGCAATCTGTCTCTCGATGATCAGGTGCTCGTGTCGGAGAAAGCCTGGCGAACGCCCGGTTCGCGCATGTTTATCGAGGTCGATAGCCAGGTCGCCGTCGAAACGCTGCTCCAGGGAGTGATCATCCAGTCTGGTAACGATGCCAGCGTCGCCCTGGCGGAACATATCGGCGGCAGCGAGGACGTGTTCGCGAGCATGATGAACGAGCAGGCTCGGCGGCTTGGAATGGCCAATACCCAATACGTCAACTCGACGGGATTGCCGGACCCGGATCAATACACCTCTGCCCGGGATTCCGCGCTGCTGGCCCAGGCGCTGATCGAAGAATTCCCGGCCTATTATTCCTGGTACTCGCAGCGTGAATTTACCTACAACGAGATCCGCCAGCACAACCGAAATCGCTTGCTTTGGCGCGACCCATCCGTGGACGGTCTCAAGACCGGTCACACCGAATCAGCGGGCTATTGTCTGGTGACATCGGCCAGCCGAGACGGCATGCGCCTGATCAGCGTGGTGATGGGCACGGACAGCGAGGAGGAGCGCGCAACCGCCTCCCAGGCGCTCCTCAATTACGGCTTCAGATTTTTCGAGACCTACCAGCTCTACGATGCGGGTGCCATACTGAAAACAGAACCGGTGTGGAAGGGCGAGGTCGACGATGTCACCCTCGGCGTCGAGGAGGCGCTGTTCGTGACCATTCCTCGCGGACGTTACGACTCCCTGGAGGCGCGTCTGGAGCTGAACGGCACCCTGATCGCCCCCCTCGAGGCTGGGGACAGGGCCGGCGAGCTCGTCGTCGAACTCGATGACGAGTCCGTGGCCCGGCGGCCCATCAGGGTCCAGGAGTCCGTCGAAGCCGCCGGTTTCTTCGGACGCACGGCCGACGGTATTCGCCTGTGGTTCGGGGGCTTGTTCAGTGACTAGGCGACTGGACTCTTCGAACAGTATTACTGCGGAGAACACGCCGCTGGAGTTCCCCTGCGTTTTTCCGATCAAGGTCATGATGCTGAGCAGCGATGAGGCCCGCAAGGCCGTTCTGTCGACGGTTTCATCCCACGTGGCCTTCGACCCGGAGCACGATGTCCGGCAGCGACCCAGCCGCAGTGGCCGCTATGAAAGCGTAACGATTTCGCTTCGGGTGGCATCGCGCGAGCAGCTTGAGCGCATCTACATCGACGTCAAGAAGCTCGACGCGGTGGTCATGACGCTGTGACCCGCGCTGTTTCTCAACAGCTCTCGTCGGCTCGGAAACCATGACGGTCGCCGAGCGCTATCCGCTCTTTATCCGCCGTTTGGGCCGTCAGCCCTACCGACCGGTCTGGGATGCCATGCGCTCCTTTACCGATGCGCGCCAGCCCGATCAGCGCGACGAGCTCTGGGTCGTCGAACACGACCCGGTCTTCACCCAGGGACTCGCCGGGAAGGCCGAGCACGTGCTGAATCCTGGCGAAATCGAAATCGTCCAGACCGATCGGGGCGGGCAGGTCACCTATCACGGTCCCGGCCAGGTCGTCGTCTATCCGCTGCTCGATATCGACCGCCGGGGGCTCGGCGTGCGCTGTCTGGTCGACCGTCTCGAACAGGCTGTGATCGCGCTTCTCGATGACCATCGGATTCATGGTGAACGTCGATCGGGCGCGCCAGGCGTCTACGTGGATGGCGCGAAGATCGCATCCATCGGGCTAAAGGTGCGGCGCGGCAGGACCTATCACGGCCTGGCGCTGAACGTCGATATGGATCTGGAGCCCTTCGGCCGGATCAACCCCTGCGGCTTGGCAGGTCTTGCGATGACCCAGTTGATCGATCGTTGGCCGGGCGCAACCCTGAGATCCGTGCAGGATGCCCTTTGCACATCCATTTGCCGGCAGCTGAGCTACGATCCCGTCATGAGTTCGACAGGTGGTGATCAACGGCAGCCTAGTCCCCTTGCTTCCGAGTCGGCATTGTCGTAAAACTAAACGAGCGGCGACAGGTCTGAACAGATTATGAAACAGCAACCGATCAAATTTTCCCTTGCGGCTTTGGTGTTCTTAGCCGGCCTGGTCGCCTTTGCGGCGGTTTCGCCCGGCCGTGCTGATGAATCCACCACCGAGGAGGTGCTGCAGGAGACGCTGGCACCTCAGACCGAGCACCGCTTCGCGACTCGCTGGGCGACGCGTATCATCAATGCCTACCACTACGGCGACAAGCGCGAGGGCAGCCTGTCCGAGCGCATGTTCGATCAGTATCTTGAGCTTCTGGACAACAATCGCCTGTACTTCACGGCGGCCGATGTGGACGACCTCAAGCGCTACCGCCCGCATCTGCATGAGTCCCTGCGCGCTGAGAATCTGGAGCCGGCTTTCGATATCTTTGCCCGCTATCTCAAGCGCGTTAACGAGCGGACCGACTACGCGCTCTCGCTGCTCGAAAGCGATTTCGACTTTACCGTGGACGAGCAATATCGTTACGACCGCACGGAACTCGACTGGCCGGCTTCCGTGGATGAGCTGGACGATATCTGGCGCAAGCGGGTCAAGAATGACTGGCTGTTGCTGAAGCTGGCGGATCAGAGCGATGAGGAAATCGCCGAGACCTTGACCACGCGCTACAGCAGCCTCAATCGCCGCATCAATGAGTTCAACAGCGAAGACGTCTTCCAGTTCTTCATGAACGCCTACACGCGCTCCATCGAGCCTCATTCGGCCTACCTCTCGCCGCGCAGCGTCGAGAATTTCGAGATTTCCATGCGCCTGTCCCTGGATGGCATCGGTGCCATGCTGCAGCGAGAAACCGAATACACGACCATCATGGACATCGTGCCCGGTGGACCGGCGGACATGGACGGGCGTCTGGGCGTTGGCGATCGAATCGTCGGCGTTGCTCAGGGCGATGAGCCCTTTGTCGATGTCGTGGGCTGGCGATTGGACGACGTGGTGTCTCTGATACGCGGCGAACGCGAAACCGTGGTGCGTCTCGAAGTCCTGCCCAACGATACGGGCCTCAGCGGTCCCGCGCAGGTCATCGACATCACCCGCGACGAAGTCAAGCTCGAGGAGCAGGCCGCCTACAGTGAACTGATCGAGGTGCCCCATGGGGACGAGACGCGGCGGATCGGCGTGATCAACCTGCCCGTGTTCTACGTCGACTTCCAGGGCCGCGCCCGCAACGAGCCGAATTTTCGATCCAGCACCCGCGATACGCGTCGCCTGATCAACGAACTGGTCGCGGATGGGATCGATGGGCTGGTCATCGATCTGCGCGGCAACGGCGGGGGTGCTCTGGTCGAAGCGACGACTTTGACCGGTCTTTTCATCGACGAAGGCCCGGTGGTGCAGGTCCGCGATTCTCAGGGTCGAGTGAATCTCGAGCAGGACCGCGAGCCCGGGATGGCCTGGGACGGCCCGCTGGCCGTGCTCGTCGATCGGCGCAGTGCCTCCGCTTCGGAAATCTTTGCCGCGGCGATCCAGGATTACGGGCGAGGAGTCGTGATCGGTGAAACGACCTTCGGCAAAGGCACGGTGCAGAATCTCATCGATCTCGATGAATTCTCGAATAGCGATGAAGCGCGCTATGGGCAAGTGAAGCTGACAATGGCGCAGTTCTACCGCGTCAACGGCGGCTCCACGCAACAGAAAGGCGTGATCCCCGATATCACTCTGCCCACGGCCGGAAATCCGGAAGAAAACGGAGAAAGCGCTCTCGATAACGCTCTTCCTTGGGGCGAAATCCCACCGACCGACTTTACGCGCGTGGCTCGCCTCGATCCGCTGGTCGAGCTGGCGCGTCAGCGTTTGCAGCGACGACTGGATACGGATCAGGAGCTGATCGATCTGCTGGCCGAAATCGAAGTCTGGGAGGAGGAGAGTTCCAAGGGCGCGATTACTCTGCTTGAATCAGAGCGCCGGGCCAAGATGGAGAGGGATGAGGAACGTCGGGCGAGTCGTTTCGGTACGGACCATTCAGAGAGCGACACGATGGATGAATCTGTCGCTTCGGACGCTGACGCCGATGCCGTCCCGGAACCGGATGAGGACAACGGCAGCGAAGACGATCAGCGCGATCTCTATCTGATCGAAGCGACGCGCATCCTCTCGGACTTGATCGAGCTCGATGCAAGCGAGCAGCGCCTTGCTCATCGTGACGACGCTCTGGCCAGTACTTCGACCCACCGAGAGCTTCGCTGAGCCCGAAGGCAAGCTTGGCTCGGGCTGAGTTCTGTCTGCAGGTCGCCGTCCCGGTTCCCCTGCCGCAGCTCTTCGATTACCTCCCACCGGAGCAGGGCCCGACTCCAGCCAAGGGCTCGCGGGTCAAAATCCCCTTCGGCCGGCGTTCTCTCGTCGGCCTGGTCGTGGGTCACGGGCCTGCAGAAACAGAGCATTCGCTCAAGCCCATCAGCGCGGTCCTCGATGCCGAGCTTGTCGAATCCGGCCTGATCGATCTGGCACGCTGGTGTTTTCGCTACTACTGCTTTCCGCCGGGCGAGATGGTTTCCCTGCTCCTGCCCACGGCTCTGCGACGCAGCAAGGCGTTCCGTCCCCCGCCGCCCGAGGGTTGGGCGCTGACACCGGCAGGACGCAAGGCGGTTTTCGGTCGCTCACCGCGCAAGCAGGCGCTCCAAGCGCTGTTGCACAACGGCCCGGCCAGCCGTGAGAGGCTGACTGCGCGGGGTTTTTCTAGCAGTCTGGTTCGGGCCATGCACCAGGCCGCCTGGATCGAGCCCGCCGCCATGGAGTCCGAGGGAACAGCAACGCCCGGCCCCGAGCTCAACCCAGACCAACGCCTCGCCGCGGCAAGGCTTCTCCGGGCGCGTCACCGCTTTGAAGCCTTCCTGCTTGCCGGCGTGACCGGTAGCGGCAAGACCGAGGTCTACCTCAGAGCGGCCGCTGGCCTGATTCGACGCGGGGCCCAGGTGCTTGTGCTGGTGCCCGAGATCGGACTGACGCCGCAGCTGGTCCGCCGCGTTGAATCACGCCTGGGCCGGCGGGCCTGGACCTATCATTCCGGCCTGAGCGACGGGGAGCGTCTGGCCTGCTGGCAGGCGGCGCGAAGCGGGCGCGCGCGCCTGGTCATTGGTACCCGGTCTTCGGTCTTCCTGCCGCTGCCCCGTCTGGGTCTGATCGTGGTCGATGAGGAGCACGATGCATCGTTCAAGCAGCAGGACGGGGCGCGTTATCAGGGCCGGGACGTCGCCGTACTCAGGGCGCGCCAGGCGGGGATTCCCATCGTGTTGGGCTCGGCGACGCCTGCACTGGAAAGTCTGGCCAACGCGCGGACCGATCGTTATCGCCTTTTGAAACTGGCCCAGCGTGCCGGGCCGGCCATCGAGGCAAGCTGGCATGTTCTCGACCAGCGCGGCTGCCGGGGTCCCCTGCATCCGGATCTGATCGGCCGAATCGAAGACCACCTGGAGCGGCGTGGCCAGGTGCTGCTTTACCGCAATCGGCGCGGCTATGCACCGGTTCTGATGTGTAACGGCTGCGGCTGGTCCGCAGAGTGCGACCGCTGCAGTGCCCACATGACCTGGCATCAGGCTGACGCGCGCCTCCAGTGCCACCATTGCGGTGCCAGCCAGGCCCAGCCCCGGCGCTGCCCCGATTGCGGAGACCCGAATCTGATGCCGCTAGGTGCGGGTACGGAGCGACTCGAGGCGCTGCTGAAGGAACGGTTCCCGACGACGACCGTTTACCGGGTCGACCGCGATCAGCTCAGCGGAAAACAGGATTTCGAGGAACTCATCGACGCGGTTCGCGCCGGCGATCCCTGCATCCTGGTGGGGACGCAGATGCTGGCGAAGGGGCATCATCTTCCCCGGGTGACGCTGGCGGCTGTGCTCGATACGGATGCTGCCCTGTTCAGCTCGGATTTTCGCGCGCCGGAACGCTTAGGGCAGGCGGTGCACCAGGTTGCCGGTCGTGCCGGGCGAGGCGATCGCCCAGGCGCCTTCTATCTGCAGACCCACCATCCGGAGCATGCTTTGATCCAGGCTCTCCTGACGCAGGACTATCTCGGCTTTGCCGGAGAATTACTCGACGAGCGGCAGCAGGCAGAGCTGCCGCCGGCCGCGGCCCTGGCACTTGTTCGCGCCGAAGCCCACCAGGCTCGGCCGGCCCGCGCCTTCCTTCAGGATGCTGCCGGGGTAATTCGGGCCCCGGGCATCAGTCTGGCCGGTCCGGTCCCGGCCATCCTGTCGCGGCGCAGCGGGTACTTTCGCTTTCAGCTCTGGGTCCAGGCCCGCGATCGGCGCGCGCTCGCCGGGCGCCTTGGCGCCTGCCTCGATTCCCTGCACGGCCTGGCCAGCGCGCGACGGGTTCGCTGGCACGTGGATATGGACGCGGTCGATTTGTAAATCCTGAGATCGGAACGGTGGCAGGAAGGGCGAGGCTTCAGCCTCCAGCAATCCCCCCGATTCAGAGCGCCCTTGCCGCTCCCTCGCGGCGCCCGTCGGCGACGGCCTCTGTCGAGCTGATGGCATGCACGCCGCCGAAATAGAGGTTGCGCTCGGCCCAGAGTACGGCTGAGGGATGGTGCTGCTGCCACCAGCTTCGGTGGGCCGCAAGGGTGTCCTCCAGCGGGGCTTCGGCGCTGATCTTGCCGGCCTCGACGTGGAAGCGGGGGGCCTGAACGGACTCGGCCAGGGGGCGATCGTGGTCGATGAGCTGGACGATCACCTGGGTCAGGGCACTGCGGATCCGATTGGAGCCGCCGCTGCCCAGGAGCCAGTGCCGCCGCCCCCGCTCGATCAGCGTCGGCGCCATCATCGAGGCAAGCCGACAGTCCTCGGGCCAGCGATGGAAGCCGCAGCGATTGATGTCTTCCTCGCCAAGCATGTTGTTCATCATGATGCCCGTGCCAGGAATGATCGTACCCGAGCCCTCGCCGTTCGATATGGTCAGCGCAACGCCGAGGCCTTTGTCATCCTCGATGCTGATGTGGGTTGTTCCTGCCTGGACTAGCGCATGCCGGGCGCACAGGGCCTGAAACGCGCGGGTCAGGCAATCAACCGACGACAGGGCTTCTGGCGTCTCCAGCTCATGCCGGCAATGGTCAGTCCAACTCAAGGCTTCGATCAGCGCGTCCAGATCCACGCCGGCTCCTTCGGAATTCGGATGACGGCTGCCCTCCAGCCGTCCAAGCGCCATGGCCAGCATCAGGCCACCAAAGGCCGGCGGCGGCGTCGAGTACAAGGTGGCGTCGCGATAGGTCCATCGCAGCGGCCTGCGCCAGATCGGGCGATAGGCGCTGAAGTCGTCCTCGGCCAGATGGCCGCCGTGCGCCCGCGCCGCCGAGGCCATGGCCTGCGCCGGTTCGCCCCGATAGAAGCAGTCGGGCCCCTCACGTCCCCAGGTCTCGAGGAAGGTGGCGAAATCGGCATTCATCAGGCGCGCGCCGAGCTCGGGCAGGTCAGAACTCGGCGTCGACAGGCCGAACAGGCGGGCACAGTCGGAATTCGCTCGCACGATCGGCTGCAGGATCTCGAGCGTATAGCGCTGCATCCGGTTGAGCTCGACGCCGGCGCGGGCCCGCGCGATGGCGGGCGCCAAGGCCTCGTCCAGAGGCTGCTGGCCCCAGCGCTCGGAGAGCGCACTCAGGCCGGCGATGGCGCCAGGCGTTGCCATGCTCGCCAGGCCGATGTGAAATTCCTGCGTGTCGGTGCCGAAATGCCCGATGATCGGATAGAAATCCAGGAAGTCAGCTCGGCGCTGTCTTGGAGTCTGGCAGAAGGCGTCCAGGGCAACGGGTGGTTCACCGGGCCGACGAACGATGGCCAGGATGCCTCCGCCGAGTGAGGCCAGCAGGGGTTCGGCAACGCAGGCCGTTGCCGCCGCGGCGATTGCCGCATCGGCGGCGTTCCCGCCGGCCTTGAGCACGGCAACGGCGGCCTCCGTGGTGGCCTGGTGTCCGGATGCAACCCGCCACCCCGATTCTGTCCGTGTGCCTTGACGCATGGAGCCGACGCCCTGCCTTGTCCCGTTGCTTGCACCAGCCACAAGCTTAAGAGATAATGCTCGGCTGATTACGACAATTTGATAGGAATGCTGTCATGAAGGCCGATATCCATCCGAACTATCGCGACGTGGTCTTTCAGGACCTGTCCAGCGATCTGATCTTCAAGACTCGCTCGACGGTTCAGACCAAGGAAACGATCAAGTGGGAAGACGGAAACGAATACCCGCTGGTGAAGGTCGAGGTGTCGAGTCAATCGCACCCCTTCTACACCGGTCAACACAAGTTGGTCGACTCCGGTGGGCGCGTCGACAAATTCAAGAAGCGTTACAGCAAGGGCAAGTAGCGCGCTGCAGCGTGTTTTGATCGACGAGAAAAGGCCGGGACACCCCGGCCTTTTCGATATCTCACCCATGTTTCTTACGCGCTGATGGCTCCTGCGACCTCCCCAGCCGCCCGCCCATCTGCCGCTTGTCGGCATTCGTTGGCCGTCGATCCGATCGCCTTCGCATCGCGGGAGAAGTACTGATACCTTTCAGGCTATGAAAAATCGTAACCAATCGAATTCAGCGCGTGTTCGGGGCGCGGCGGGCTTTACGATATTGGAGCTGCTGGCGGCTATCACCGTTCTTGCGGTCTTTCTGACCCTCGCTCTCCCGAACTTTCAGGCGGCGATCCAGAACAACCGCTTGACCAGTGCGACCAACGGATTTCTGACTGCGATGCAATTCGCCCGTAGTGAGGCCTTAAGTCGGCGCGAGCCCGTGTCGGTGTGCGGAAGCTCAGACGGGGCGACCTGTAACGACGACTGGGAAACCGGCTGGATCGTCTTCGTTGACGACAATGATGCCGGCGATACGACGGCTGTCATCGCTGACCCCGATGATGTCCTTCGCGTCTGGCCGTCCTTCGCCGGGGACGCCACGAATTCCGGCGACGATCCCGCTTTCGTGCGGTTCCTGCCCAACGGCGCGGCGGACGCTGACGCTGGATCAGCCTATCCCATTGAATTTACGATGCTAATGCCGAACTGCACCCGCGACAACGCTCGCACGATCGAAATCGAGCGAACCGGCCGCGTCAGCGCGGAGCGCGTGGACTGCCCTTAGCGATAAGGATACCGAACCGTGAATCGATTCAACACCATTGGACGTTGGCGCAACGCTAGAGGCTTGAGCTTGATTGAGGTGCTGGTTGCCCTGCTCGTGCTTGCCATCGGGCTGCTCGGTCTGGCTGCCCTGCAGACCGTGTCGCTGCAGGGTGGGCAAAATGCCTACTACCGCACCCAAGCGACAAATTTGGCGTATGAAGTGTCCGACTTCGCGCGCGTCAATCGCTCGGTGGTGCTGGCGACCTGCAATTTACCTATCCTCGCCGGCTGGACGGCTTTCGTCGGCGATCAACTGCCTGCGGGAACGTTGACCGCAAACGTCAGTGATTGCGTCAACGGCGAAGTGACGGTCACCGTCACCTGGGCCGAGGGCCGTCTCGCCGACGCGTCTGGGGCTGAATCCGTCGTCGTCAGAACTCGGATCTGAATCAATGAAATCAACGAAATTGAACAATCAAAAAACTGCCCTCGCGCAAAAGGGTTTTAGCCTGGTCGAGCTGATGGTGGCGCTTGTTGTGGGCTTGATCGTGCTTGCGGGTGTGCTGCAGATCTTTGTTGGAACAAGGCTGACCTTCAACTCCAATCAGGCGCTCGCAAGCATCCAGGAGAACGGTCGATTCGCTCTCGAATTGATCAAGCCTGTGCTGCGAGAGGGCGACGTTCAGGGCTTCTGCGGCGCAGACCTGATTATCAATAGCCACCTGAATACGAGCTGCGGCGACGAAATCGATTTGATCTATGCCCCAGAGAGTGCGTTTCTCGCTTGGGAATATGACGGCACCGGACGCAACGAAGGGTTCACGATCCCCGACGATCTGGATCCCTCCGGTGAAGGGGTAACTGATTGGTCATCGATCGACAACGACGGCACGGCTCTGGATCTTCCTGCGGTCTTCAACGGCCGGGTCGTGCCGGGGTCCGATGTTTTCATTGCTCGCCGAGTTTCGATTGTCGAAGGCGTTACCGGCGCCACCCTGGCCTCAGGGTCCAACCCGATCGATCTCACTCACAATCATGGCCTGGATCCCAACGCGCTGGTGGTCGTCAGCAACTGCGGCACGGGCACGGATTTCTTCCACGCAACGGGTGCGCCTGATCAATTGATTTCTGCCGCCAGCAGCTGCGGCGGCGTCGGGCCCGGCAACGCCACCACAGCCTGGAGCACGGGTTTCGGAACGACGATCCAGGTCTTCGAAGTCCAAATCTTCGGCTATTACGTGGGCTTTGATGCCGATCGGGAAGAGACCGGACTGTACCGTGTTGACCTCTCGCGGGGAACGGGCAACGCCTTCCACGAAGAGCTGGTTTCCGGGGTTGAGAATATGCAGGTCCTGGCGGGTTATAGCCTGCCTGCCGATCAGGGCGGCGATGGTCAGCGCGTCGATTTTTGGCTGAATGGCGATGAGGTTCCGAGCTGGGATTTCGTTATTGGTGCTCGGATCAGTCTGCTGATGAGCAGCACCGAGAATGCCGACACGGACATCGAGGCCAGAACCTTCGATCTCAGTGGTGTCGCCGTCACATCGCCCAGTGATGCTCGCTTACGTCAGCCCTTCACGGCCACTTTCAGCCTGCGCAATCAGCAGCTCGTCTTTTAGGCCCGGAGTTTTTGAGAATGACTCATTTCCCCTCGCTACGATTCCAGCAGACTGGCGCCGCGCTCTTCGTCAGCCTGATGCTGCTTCTTATCCTGACGGTTCTGGGCCTGTCGAGTAGCAACGTCAGCATCATGCAGGAACGGATGGCGGCGAATGTTACCGACTACAACGTTGCGTTTCAGAATGCCGAAGAAACACTTCGAGAAATCGAAGGGCGCATCACCGATATTATTTTGAACGGGAGCTCCGGAGGGCTCGGGACGATTCCCACCGCCTCCGATTGGGGTCTTCCGCCTCACGATTGCACTGCAACCTCTCCGGGATCGATCGCGGATCCAGGGGATTGGGATGACTTCGCCGATGGCCGATGGCTGACAGCGCCGACGACCGGCAATGATTATTTCGTTCTTGAAATGCGCGAGTACATCCCGGCCGGCGGTGGGTTGCTTGCCGCTTCCGCCTGCCGTCCGGTGTCCGAATCCGGTGCCGACGTGTACTACATGATCGTCGCGCGTGGCGCCGGCCCCGGCGGCGCTGAAGCAATCGTTCAAAGCATATTTTTCCTGCCCTTCTAAGGCGGGTAAGCACCAGGAATCAGAGGTTCATGATTATGTTGACCAAACGTCTCAATCTAGCGATCGTGACAGCGGCGCTTGCTTTCAGCGTCGGCAATAATGCCCACGCCACGCTGAATATTTCCGACGCCCCGCTCTTTCTCGTGACGCCCGTCAAGCCGGCTCTGGTCGTTGCGCTTGACGACTCGGGCTCGATGGATGGTGAGGTGATCTTCCCCTCCAACGACGGTGCGGCGTGGTGGAACACGCAGGAGCAGAGCTACATCGGCCAGGGATTCGACGCTAGCGAAGGCGAGGACGTCGACATCGAAGGCACGATCAACTTCAACTGGAACGGTGGTGCCAATAGGCGTTGGAAAAAGTACGTCTACCTCTTCCCCAACGGCACGGGCGGCAATCAGGGCCGGAGGCGCTATGGTGACGGCGATAGTGATCACTTTGCGATTCCGCCGCTTCCCGAATATGCCTGGACGCGCTCACCCTCCTACAACGCGCAGTATTTCCGGCCCGACTCGACCTATCCCCCTTACCCGGACACGGATGATCGGACTTTCGAGAATATCGACCCGAAAAATGCCCCTTGGGATCCTATTTACGGGGGTGAGAACTTCGATGTCGACCTGACCGAAACCATCGAAAGCGACGAAAACAACTGGCTATTCCGCCTCTATTACGGAACGGTCGTTCCTGCCGGCACGATGATTGATCCGTCTTATGGCACCGATCAAGGTGGCGCCTGTGATTCGTTTGGCACTGGTGGTAGCAACGATTGGCGCGTAACCACCACCGATATAAAAATCGATGCAGACAATAACCGCGGCTATTGCGACGCGGGAATCGAATATTTCCCGGCAACCTTTTGGATCAGGGCAGATGATGTCGCCGAAATGGTGCCCGACGATTTCGGTTTTATTGACGCCAACCGTTTGACCTCGGTCAGCGGCCCCGTGCCGGGGGATGATGATCGCGCCCTGATGTTTGGCTACGAAATCAAGCCCGAGAATTTCACGTCATCTGGGGCATACCGAAAGGCCATCCAAAGCTTCGCCAACTGGTTTTCCTATTACCGCAAGCGCAGCATGACCTTGAGAGGTGCCCTCGGTCGAGCTTTTGCTCCATTTAACTTCCTGCGCGTTGGCAACTTCACGATCAATAATCGAGAAACAGTCGATATGATCGATCTAGAGAACCCGACGGATAAAAGCGAGTTTTTGAACTGGGCTTATGAGCTCCGTGGAACGGGAGGAACACCCAACCGTCAGGCCGTTCTTCACATGGGGCGGCAGTTCGAGCGCACCGGGGCGAACGCTCCGATCATTGAAGCTTGCCAGAGGAACTTCGGCATGCTCTTTACCGATGGCTATGCAAATACCTGGACCGGATCGGGTGTGGGCAATACGGACAGCGGCGAACCAGCGCCGATTGGGGATGCATACTCCGATACGATGGCCGATATTGCTTATTCTTTTTACAAAGAAAATCTGCGCGATGATCTGGAAGCGGGGCGTGTTCCAGTGTCTCCGGTTTGCAGCGAGGCCTCGCCTCCGCTCAGCCAGAATTGCAATGCCGATCCGCACATGAACTTTTTCGGCGTCAGCATGGGTGGTGACGGTCTGATCTACAACGTCGATCAAGACGCGACAAACGATCCCTGGAACAACCCGCCATCGTGGATCGATGCGAACGCGGACCGAAGTCCGTCTGCGATCGACGATATGTGGCACGCGACATTGAATACGCGGGGAGAGATGTTTTCTGCGCGTTCTCCTGACGAAGTGGCCGGTGCGATCGAGGCGGTGTTGTCAACCATTGCCGCGCAAACGACCCCGGTCGGCGTGTCCGCGAACTCCACTCGCCTCGATGCCGGAAGTCTGGTTTTTCAGTCCTCCGTCAACAGCGCAGATTGGTCTGGAGATGTTCGCGCCTTCGAGCCGGGTGAGACCGTGGCTGATTGGACTGCGACCGAAGCGCTCCCAGATGCGGGCGACCGAAACATCTACACCTGGGATCCTTCCATCAACGCAGGTGTGCCCTTCGATATCGGTGTTAGCGGCGACGTTCGAAGCCGCATCCTTGCCGATGTGCCCGCTGATTTTCTCGGCAACGTCTTTCCCGACCCCGCCAACATCGTTATCGACTACGTTCGCGGTAGTCAGGCATTCGAGGACCCGGGCCCGTTGCGAGAACGGCAAAAATTGATCGGTGACATCGTCAATTCCGTGCCCGTTTACGTTGGACAGCGCAACGAGGGTTGGGCGCGCATCGACAGCGGCTACAACGATTATCTCGATAATGTGAAGTCGAACCGACCGGAAACGCTATACGTTGGCGCGAATGCAGGCATGATGCACGCCTTCGACGCCGAAACCGGTCGCGAACTCTTTGCGTTTGTCCCGGCCAGCGTTCACAAGAATCTGCCCGATCTGGTCGATCCCGACTACAACCATGAGTTCTATGTCGACGGCCAGTTCGCAGTCAGTGATGCGCAGGGTCCCTCAGGCTGGACCAGCACCCTGGTCGGCACGCTCGGCGCGGGCGGGCGAGGCGTTTTTGCTCTCGATATCGGTGAGCCCGACGCCTTCAACCCAGCCGCTGATGTGCTCTGGGAATTCACCAGCGATGATGACCCGGATATCGGCTTCACCTTCGGCGATCCCGTTATATCCAGATTGGAGAACGGGACCTGGGTCGCCGTTTTCGCGAACGGCTACAACTCTGACAGTGAACAGGCGTTTCTTTATGTCGTCGACCTGTTCGAGGGCCCGGATACGAATGGCGACCCGCTGTTCAAGATTCCGCTCGGAGCGACAGGTGATAACGGTCTTTCCGGGGTCGCGGGTTTTCTCGACCCGGAAACTCGCAATCACCTTTCCAGAGTTTATGCGGGAGATTTGAATGGCACGATCTGGCGCGTCGACTTCAACAACAGCACCCCAGACGTGAAATACGACGACGGGCTCTTTACCGATCCCGCCGGTGACCCCATCACGGCGACCCCGGCTCTAGCGGCCCATCCGGAAGGCGGGTTGATGGTTTATACCGGAACGGGGAAATTGATCGAGGTCGACGACCGGACCGATACATCGGAGAGGACGTTCTGGGCGATTCGCGATCAGGACTTCGCTGTCAACAGTCTCGCCGCCCTGGGGCGTGTGGACGTCTCGGAAGGGCCCAGCGATCCCGGCGTATTGCCGCAGCTCCAGGTCGAAGCGGTCGATGGATTTCAGCCTGGCGGTTGGTATATGCCCCTGACGATTGGCGGTGACACCGACGGCGAGCGAGTGTTGTCGAAGCCTCGAGTGGTTTTTGGCCGGGTGATTCTGGCCACCTTCGAAGCGGCTGACGATAACTGCATTCCTGGCGGTATTCAGCGGCTCTATGTCGTTGATGCGCTGACCGGCGACGGCGACCTGGATCTCCCCGGATCAACCTGCGGCGGAATCTGCGGCGGTGTGGTGATCGGTGCTGGTGCACCGATTGCGCCGCCGGTACTGATCAAGCGGCCGCCTCCACCCGATACGGACGTGGTCGTTGATTTCCCGGGCCATTCGGACCCCGAAAATCCATCGGATCCACCGACGCCACCAGGAACCGCAACGGGTGATCCCGCCAGCTGGTGTTCGCGCTTCGGTGTGCCGCTGGCAACCCTGTCGGGCACCGTCGAGTTCACCCCGCTTGGTTCGATTTGCGAAGGGCGTCAAGTCTGGCGGCAGATCCGTTGATTGAGATCTTGGAGTGAGGATCATGAGAATGAGGACAAGGATCGGCCACCCCCATCGCGGGTTTACGCTTGTCGAGCTGATGGTAGCCGTGGCCATATTGGCAATAATCATGGCGGTCGCGATACCGAGCTACAGCGATTACGTGGTCAGAGCAAATCGTGGGGAGGGTAAGGTGGCCGTATTGCAGACTGCACAAGCCCTGGAGCGCTGCTTTACGCGCCACAATGCCTACGACGCTGGCGCCTGCAATTTAACGTTTCCGATCGACTCTGAAAACGACTGGTACCAGGTTACCGTCGACGATAGGACGGCTACCACCTTCACGTTGACCGCCGCTCCGCAGGGCACGCAGGCGACGCGGGACGCGGAATGCGGTGGCTTTACGGTGACGCAAACGGGCCTGAGAGGCATCACGGGTACCGGCACGGTTCAAGACTGCTGGTAGCGCTTGCTTCTATTTTTTGACAAGACCCCGTCAGGCTTTGGCGGGGTTTTTTATTGATCGAGCGCTCAACGCACGACTTCGTCGAGGAGTAGGGTGTCGAACGAGACCGAGAAACGGCCGCCGACTTTAGGGGGCATGCCGAATTTTTGCTCTCCGGGCAACGTTCTTCTTTTGGTCTTGGTTGGTTTCCTGGCTGCGCTGGTGTTCGCGCTTGCTCAGGCAAAGTCCGCCGATCAATTCTGGGTCGGCTTCGGGCTGGCGGCAATTTTTATCCAGTGGGTCGTCCTGACCTCCGCGGCCCTGATCTGCTGGGCCCGACGGATCTTTCCCACATCGCCATTGATGAGCGCCGGTTGGTTGATGGTGCTCGTTGTACCGCTTGCCACGATTTTTGCTTCGGTGCTGGGGTTTTGGCTCTCGCCGATCGACGCAGAAGAATCAATGGGTTGGGTTTTTCTCCGTAACCTTCTGATCAGCACGGTCGTCTCGCTTGTCCTGATGCGCTATCTCGTTTTGCAGCAGCGCTGGCGGCAGCAGATCGCGGCGCAGGCCGATACGCGGCTGGATGCACTACAGGCGCGGATCCGACCGCATTTTCTTTTCAACACGCTGAACACGGTTGCAGCACTACTGCATGACAAGCCCGAGAAAGCCGAACAAGCGCTCCTCGATCTCTCGGATCTGCTTCGTAGTGGATTGCGGGTCGATTCAGAGCAAACGCTTGCAGAGGAGCTCGATCTGATTCGCGCCTACCTTCGCATCGAAGGGCTACGGCTAGGGCCGCGGCTACGCGTGGTCTGGGCCATCGATGAGCATATCGATCTCGACCAGGTGCGGCCTGCGCTGCTGATCCAGCCCCTGGTCGAAAATGCGGTTCTTCACGGCATTGCCCCGCATCCGCAAGGCGGCGAGCTCAGGATCGCGATTTCCATGATTCGCTTTGGCCGGATCCGCGTGCGCGTGGAAAATCCCGTCCCTTCCGAGCCTGTCGACCGTCGCGTCGGGAACGGCACGGCGCTGGATAATATCCGCCAGCGCCTTGCCCTGGCCTACGAAGAGGGCGCTGGTCTCAAGACCGATCAGCTCGGCTCGACGTTCCGGGCCACTCTGACCTTGCCGGCCGGCAGGACTCGGGCCGCTCGCTCTGGTGCGGCGTGATGAATCAGGCGGCCTGTTCCGGCTCGCCGTCGGCGGCGGGGAGAAAGAGCGCCTGAAGATCATTCAGATAGTTCCGTCCCCGATCGGTGCGCGCGAGAAGATGCGGTGACGCCACGCGCTTTAGAAGGCCGAGTTCCAGCGCGCGATCGATCGGTGATCGAAGCGTTTCGGCGGCCAGGCCGGTCCGGTGCTCGAAGTCCCGCAGATCGATCGGCTCGGCCAGTCTTGTGTGGTTCAGGAAGTACTCGAAGGCGAGGTGCCCCTCGGTGATGGCCCAGTCCTCGGCGATGAAACGTCCATCGTCCAGGCCCTTTAGATACGGCCGCGGATGGGACTTTCGCCGCGTTCGTCGCACGGATTCTTCGGCTGGCAGCGTCAGCTTGCCGTGGGCACCGGCGCCGATGCCAAGGTAGTCGCCGAAGCGCCAGTAGTTCAGATTATGTCGGCTGGCAGCGCCTGGCTGGCACCAGGCCGAAATTTCGTAGTTCGAGAACCCGGCCTTCTCGAGCCGCAGCGCGGCGGCGTCCTGCATAACAATGACGCTGTCTTCATCGGGCAGAGGCGGTGGATGGGCGGCAAACACGGTGTTTGGCTCGAGCGTCAGCTGATAGTAGGAAAGATGTTCTGGCTCGAAACTCAGCGCCTCCTCGAGATCAGCGAGCGCCTCGGCCGGGCTTTGACCTGGCAACGCCCACATGATGTCGAGGTTGAAGCGCGAAAAGCCGGCCCGCTTGAGAGCGTGGATGGCACCCCGCGCGTCATCCGGGCTATGAATTCGTCCTAAGATCCGCAGCTGGTCTTTGTTGAAGCTCTGTATTCCGAGGCTGACTCGATTGATACCCGCTGCACGGTAGGCCTCGAAGCGGTCGTGTTCGACGGCGCCCGGATTGGCTTCCATCGTGATTTCGGCATCGGGGGCAAACGGCAGTCGGGCTCGAAGGCCGGAAAGCAGCCGATCGATGGCCTTGGCAGAGAACAGGCTCGGCGTCCCGCCGCCGAGAAAGAGCGTATGAACGGGACGTCCCCAGACGCGGGGTAAATCGAGCTCGAGATCGGCGAGTAGAGCGTCAACGTAGCGTTCTTCGGGAAGTTGCCCGCTCAGCGCGTGAGAATTGAAGTCGCAGTAGGGGCACTTGGCCACGCACCAGGGCAGGTGAACGTAGAGGGAAAGGGGAGGGAGCTGAAGGCGGGGCGACGACATGGCGATCGTGAATCAATCTTCAGCGAAGGGCCTGCAGCTGTTCGATCAGGGACTGCAGCGCAATACCTCGATGACTGATGCGCGCTTTTTCCGCCAGGCTGAGCTCGGCGGCTGCCACGCCCTTGTGGGGATCGAAAAACAGCGGATCGTAGCCGAACCCGCCCTCGCCTCTGGGCTTGCTCATGATCTGACCCAACCAGCGGCCCTGCGCGATCAGCGGGTCCGGGTCTTCGGGGTGGCGCAGAAGCACGAGGCAGCAGTGGAAATGAGCCCGACGTCTTTCAGCTGGAAGCCCGTCGAGCGCCTGCAGCAGCTTTTCGTTATTTTCATCATCGCCGGCATCGTCCCCGGCGAAGCGAGAGGAGTAGATGCCCGGCCGGCCATCGAGCGCCTCGACGACGAGGCCGGAATCATCCCCCAGCGCCGGCAGTTCAGCAACGCGGCTGGCCTCGCGCGCCTTGAGCAGAGCGTTTTCGATAAAGGTCAACCCGGTCTCGTCGACGGGCTCGACACCGAAATCGGACTGCGACCGCGGCTTGATCTCGAGGCCGGCTAGCTGGTGTTCGAGCTCTTTGAGCTTGCCTTGATTGGCGCTCGCCAGAACCAGGTCGGGCTGGTCGAACATCATTGCAGCGCGGCTTCCTGGGCCTGTATTAATTCCCCGATGCCTTTTTCTGCCATCGCCAGCATGGCGTCGAGTTCATGCCGGCGGAAGGCGTGGCCCTCGGCGGTGCCCTGCACCTCGATAAAGCCTCCGCCATCGTTCATGACCACGTTCAGATCCGTATCGGCACTGGAGTCTTCGGCGTAGTCGAGGTCGAGGACGGCGTCGCTGCCCAGCATGCCCACGGAGACTGCCGCGATTCGACCGTGGATCGGGTTTCGCTTGAGCTTGCCCGCTTCAGTCAGCTTGTTGATGGCATCGACCAGGGCGACGTAGGCGCCGGTGATGGAGGCTGTACGCGTGCCCCCATCGGCTTGAAGTACGTCGCAATCCAGGGTGATGGAACGCTCGCCCAGGGCTTCCAGATCGATGACCGCGCGCAGGCTTCGGCCGATCAAGCGCTGGATCTCTAATGTTCGTCCGCCCTGCTTCCCGCGCGCAGCCTCGCGCGCGTTCCGGCTGCCGGTCGCCCGCGGAAGCATGCCGTACTCGGCGGTGACCCAGCCGCTGCCCTTGCCTCGCAGCCAGGGCGGAACGCGCTCTTCGACGCTTGCCGTGCACAGGACGCGGGTGTTGCCGCAGGCAATCAGCACGGATCCTTCGGCGTGCATGGTGTAGTGCCGTTCGATCTGGATCGGTCTGAGTTCATTGGGCTGGCGACCGGAAGGGCGCATGCAAATTCCTTGGTTAAAAGCGGGCCGCAAGGTTACCATGTCGGGCTCTATCGATTTCTTGCGAGACCCCTCCAATGATCCGCAGTATGACCGCTTATGCCGCCCGTGCGATGGAGACTGCGCGTGGGACCCTGTCCTGGGAGCTTCGGTCGGTCAATCATCGCTATCTGGATCTCGGTCTGCGCCTGCCGGAGGATTTCCGTGCCCTCGAGCCTGACCTGCGGCAGAAGTTCAAGGCCGCCCTGCAGCGCGGCAAGATCGAAGCCACGCTGCGTTTTCACGCCGACGAGGCGCTGGAGAGCACGGCGATCAAACTCAATAGGGCGCTCGCGCAGTCCCTGATCAACACCCATCAGGAGCTCGCCGAGATGAGCGGGGCCGCGGCACCCCCGGATCTCGTTGCCCTGTTGAACTGGCCAGGGCTGGTCGCGACCGAGCGGCCGGATCTTGAGGCGGAACGGGATCTGGCGCTCGAGCTGCTTGATGCCGCGCTTGACGATTTCGCCGCCGCGCGCGCGCAGGAAGGTCAGGCCGTCCACGCCATGATCGAGGCTCGCCTGGCCGGCATCGAAGGTCAGGTGATCGAGGTGCGGCGCCATCTTCCCGCGATTCGCGAGGCGCTGGAGCGGCGCTTCCGCGAGCGTCTAGACGCCCTCAAGCAGCCGGTCGAGCCTGGACGGATCGAGCAGGAGGTCGTATTGCAGCTACAGAAGCTCGACGTCGATGAAGAGCTGGACCGCCTCGACGCTCATGTTGCGGAAATCCGCCGCGTCCTGACGCTGGAGGAGGCCGTTGGCCGTCGTCTGGATTTTCTCATGCAGGAGCTCAATCGGGAGGCGAACACGCTCGGGTCGAAAGCCGCGCTGGCCGAAATAGGCCAGTCAGCGGTCGAGCTCAAGGTCCTGATCGAACAGATGCGCGAACAGATCCAGAATGTCGAGTAGGGGCGAGCTTTTCCTCGTGGCCGCGCCCTCCGGGGCCGGCAAGACCAGCCTGATGCGGGCGCTGATGCAGCGTTGCCCGAATCTCGCCCTGTCCGTGTCCGACACGACGCGGTCCGCCCGCCGGGGGGAGGTGGACGGCGAGCAGTATCACTTCGTCAGCGTCGACGACTTCGAGGCCGGCATCGCTGCTGGCGACTACCTCGAGCATGCTCGCGTTTTCGGCCATTACTACGGCACGCGCCGCGATCGGGTCGAAGCACTCTGGGCGCAGAGCCGCGACGTGCTCCTCGAGATCGATGTTCAGGGAGCGCGTCTGGTCCGCGAACAGTATCCCGACCTGTGCAGCATGTTCATCCTGCCGCCATCGATGAGCGTGCTGGCCGAGCGTTTGAACGGGCGAGGTACCGACACCCCTGAGGTGATTGCTCGCCGTCTGCACGAGGCTCGGACCGAAGTCAGGGGCTGCAAGGATTTTCGCTGGATGGTGGTGAATGATGACTTCGAAACCGCCCTCGATGATCTGACGGCAATCGTGCGAGTCTGGCCGCTCCGCCGGTTACGCCAGCGCCACCGGGTGATGGAGCTCTTGGACGAAACCCCCGGTCGCGATACAATAACCGACTGATTATTCGAAAAAGGCGGCCGTGCAGATCGGCTGCCGTCTTTTCTCGGATCGAAAAGCACCGCGCGGCCCAAGGGTCGCCGCTTCGAAACAAGACAGGTAATTACTATGGCTAGAGTAACGGTGGAAGACTGCGTTGATGCGGTGCCCAATCGCTTTGAACTGGTGGTCACAGCCGCCCAACGCGCGCGCATGCTCGCGAATGGCTCGGATCCGCTCGTCGAGGAAGAGTCCGACAAGCCGACGGTTATCGCCCTGAGGGAAATTGCCGAAGGGGTCGTCAGCGACGACAACATCGATGACCTGCAGGCTGATCTCGATACGCGCATGGCTGCCATGCAGGCGGAAGTGCCGCCCCCGCCCGACGACGACGATTGATTCGACGCCCGGGATGAGCGATCGGCCTGGCCGCAAGCGCGGCGAAAAACGCTGAGGCCTCGCCGTTCTGATGCTGCCGTCACCGGTCCGCCAGCTTCGCGATCTCCTCAACACCTACCTTGAGCCCGAGCAGGTCGCGCGTATCCTGCGAGCCTATGAAGTCGGGGCCGAGGCCCACAAGGGCCAGACGCGCCGATCCGGCGAGGACTACATTTTCCATCCCGTAGCCGTCGCCCAGATCCTGGCGTCGATGCGGATGGATCAGCAGACGATCACCGCGGCCATTCTTCACGACACGGTCGAGGACACGGAACTCGAATACGACGATCTCGTGCGTGAGTTCGATGACGAAGTCGCGCGCCTCGTCGACGGTGTGACCAAGCTCGACAAGATGAAATTCCGCACGCGCCGTGAGGCGGATGCGGAAAGCTTCCGCAAGCTGTTGCTGGCGATGAGCCGGGATCTGCGGGTCATTTTCATCAAGCTCGCTGATCGCCTGCACAACATGCGCACCATTGGCGCCATGTCGCCGGATTCGCGCCGCAGGATCTCCTCCGAAACCCTTGAGGTCTACGCCCCGATTGCCGAACGGCTCGGCATGAACGCCCTCAAGGAAGAGCTTGAAGAACAGGGCTTCAAGAACCTGTATCCGCTGCGCTATGAGGTAATCAATCAGCGCGTAAGCTCAGTGGCCGGCAACCGGCAGGACGTAATCGACTCGGTTACAGGCGATTTAAAAAGGCGCCTCAGCGAAGCTGGAATCCCCTGTCGCGTGGAAGGCCGCACGAAGACGGCCTATTCGATCTACTGCAAGATGCGCGACAAGAGCCTGACCTATGAGCAGGTCTCGGATCTCTTCGCCTTCCGGATCATTACCCACTCCGAGCCCCACTGCTATCAGGCTCTTGGCGTGGCGCACAGCCTGTTCCGGCCGCGGCCGGACAGTTTCAAGGACTACATCGCGCTGCCCAAGCCCAACGGCTACCAGTCCCTGCATACGGTCTTGTCCTCGTCGCAGGGGGTGCTGCTGGAGGTCCAAATCCGAACCGAGGAAATGGACCTGGTTGCCGAAAAGGGAGCGGCGGCGCATTGGCTCTACAAGGCCACGCCGGATCGCTCGACGGCGGTGCGGGCCCGCGAGTGGCTGCTCAAGCTGGTCGATACGCAGTACCGATCGCCGGACTCGAGCGAATTCATGGATACGGCAAAGTCGGAGCTGTTTCCCGATGAAATCTTCGTTTTTACGCCGCGAGGAAAGATCATCGACCTCAAATCCGACGCGACCGCCCTGGACTTTGCCTACGCCATCCACACGGATGTCGGCAATCAGGCCGTCGCCTCGCGCATCGACCAGCAGCGGATGCCGCTTCGCACGCGGCTCGAAAACGGCCAAACCGTCGAAATCCTGATCGAGAAGGGCAACAAACCGAAGCCCGAATGGCTGGAATTCGTGGTGACGTCGAAAGCGCGCACGGCCATTCGCTCGCACCTGAAAAACCTCGAGCAGGCTGACTCGGTGGCGATCGGCGATCGCCTTCTTGATCAGGCCCTGATCCGGCGCGGATCGTCGCTGGAGAAAGTCTCCGAGCGCCGCGTTGACCGCTACCTGGCCAAGCTCGGCCTTGACCGCATGGAGGACCTGCTGATCCGTATCGCCCGCGGCGACATGCTGGCTGGCATGGTGGCGCACAAGCTTTTGCCCCTCACTCAGCGTCGGCGCGCCGAAGATGACATCGCGACGGTGATCACGGTCGGCGGCAACGAGGGCAGCGCGATCACCTACGCGGCCTGCTGCCACCCGATCCCCGGCGATCCGGTCATGGGTTATCTTTCGCCGGGCAAGGGTATCGTGGTGCACCGGCAGCGCTGCCCGAACGTGCCGCTGCTGCGCAAGAACCACGCCGAGCGCTGCATCGACGTGGCCTGGGAGCCCTTGACCGACGGTTATTTCCCCGTCCTGCTCAAGCTCCTGACCATCAACGGCCCCGGGGTGCTGGCATCGGTCTCTTCGACGCTGAGCCAGGTCGGCGCCAACATCGAGCGGGTCGAACAAAAGGATGCGAACATGGAAACGGCGACGCTGTATTTCGTTCTGAGCGTCACCGACCGGGTTCAGCTCGCCCGCGTGATGCGCCGCCTCAAGCGGAACCCGAACGTGATTCGTGTAACCCGCGAGATGAGCTGAACCCCGACGCTCAAGCCCTGCCTCATAACAAAGAACTCCGGAGACGACCCATGACCAAGCGAGCAATCCACAGTGATGAGGCCCCGGCGGCCATCGGCCCGTATTCTCAGGCCATCCAGGCGGGCGATACGGTTTATCTTTCCGGCCAGATTCCGCTGCATCCCGTCACGGGCGAGCTGGTCGAGGGCGATTTCGCCGACCGCTGTCGTCGGGTCTTCGACAACCTGGCAGCGGTGGCGCGTGCGGCCGACGCAGGCCTCGACGATATCGTCAAACTGAACGTGTTTCTGACCGATCTGGGTCGCTTCGCCGAGGTCAACGAAATCATGTCCGGTTATTTCAACGAGCCCTATCCAGCGCGCGCCGCCGTCCAGGTCGCTGCCCTTCCCAAGGGGGTCGATGTCGAGATGGACGCGATCCTGACTCGCTCCCAGGGGCAGGGCGGCCCGCTCGGCTGACCGGTGTCGACCCTCGATCCCACGGCGGATCGGCCCGTTACCGACCTGTCCGGCGTCGGGGAGCGGGTTGCGGCCCGTCTGAAGGCGCTGGGCATCGAGCGTGAAATCGATCTGCTCTTTCACCTGCCGCTGCGCTACGAGGACCGCACCCGGATCACGGCGCTGAATCGAGTCCGCCCCGGTGTCACGGTTCAGGTCGAGGGCCAGGTGGTCCACCAGGAGATCCGTTTCGGCCGGCGGCGAATGTTGCTGGCTACCCTTGCGGATCCGACGGGCCAGATCCTGCTGCGCTATTTTCGCTTCTATCCCAGCCAGCAGCGCCAGTTGCGCGAGGGCCAGCACCTGCGCTGTTTCGGCGAGGCCCGCTTCGGCCCTGAGGGCTTCGAGCTGGTCCATCCCCAGTGCCAGAGCTACCGCCCCGACCGGCCCCTGAGCCTGCCCGAATCCCTGACCCCGGTGTATCCGACCACCCAGGGGGTGGGTCAGGCGACGCTTCAGCGCCTGGTCCGTGAGACAGTCGAGCGCCTGCAGCGCGAGGACATCGATCTGAATGACCCGCTGGCCGGCGCCCGCCTCGGCGGCCGATCGATTCCCGGTCTGGCTCAGGCGCTGGAAACGGTCCACGCGCCGGGCGCCGGCGAGGATCTGGAGGCTTTGATCGAGGGTCATCATCCGGCGGTCCAGCGCCTCGCGCTCGACGAGCTGTCTGCGCACCATCTGGCCCTGGCGCGATTGAATCGCGCGCGAGCGCGTCAGCGCGCGCCGCGACTGGTCGATGAAACGGCACGGGTCAGGGCCCTGCTCGACCAGCTGCCCTACGAACCCACCTCGGCACAGGCCCGTGTGATGAAAGAGATCGCCGCCGACCTGGCTCGCGAGCGTCCCATGAGGCGCCTGGTTCAGGGCGATGTCGGATCGGGGAAGACGCTGGTCGCGGCTGCAGCACTTGTTTCAGCGGCGGCATCGGGCTATCAGTCGGCGCTGATCGCGCCGACCGAAATCCTGGCCGAGCAGCACGTTCAAAACCTCTCGCCCCTCCTGGAGACTCTTGGTCTTGACGTGGTCTGGCTGGCCGGTAAGGTCAAGGGGCGAGCGAGAACGGCGGCGCTCGAGGCGCTCACGTCCTCGGCGGACGTGGCGATAGGAACCCACGCGCTGTTTCAGGAGGGCGTCGAATTTCGCGACCTCGGCCTGATCGTTGTCGACGAGCAGCACCGCTTCGGGGTGCATCAACGTTTGGCCCTGGCCTCCAAGGGCAAGCGCGGCGAGCGGCTTCCGCATCAGCTGGTGATGACCGCGACGCCGATTCCGCGCACGCTGGCCATGACCGCCTACGCCGGGCTGGACGTCTCGGTCATCGACGAGCTGCCGCCCGGCCGTAAGCCCGTGACCACGGTGGCGGCGAGCCAGCAGCGGCGCGAGCAGGTCGTCGAGCGCCTGCGGCACGCCCTCGCTCGAGGCCGCCAGGCCTATTGGGTCTGCCCCCTGATCGAAGAATCCGACGTGCTCGAAGCCGAGGCGGCCGAGACTCGCGCCCGCGAGCTGACCGAACTGCTGCCAAACTTTTCCGTCGCGCTGATTCACGGCCGAATGAAGCCGGCTGAAAAGCAGGCCATCATGGCCGCTTTCAGCATTGGCGAGGTCGATCTTCTCGTGGCCACCACGGTCATCGAGGTCGGCGTGGACGTACCGAACGCCAGCGTGATGGTTATCGAAAACGCCGAGCGGCTGGGTCTGTCGCAGCTGCATCAGCTGCGCGGACGGGTGGGGCGCGGTGCCGATCAGGCCTCCTGCGTCCTCCTTTACAAGCCGCCGCTTGGCCAGATGGCCCAAGCCCGTCTGGGCGTGATGAGAGAGACGACGGACGGCTTCGTGATTGCCGAAAAGGATCTCGAACTTCGTGGTCCTGGTGAAGTGCTGGGCACACGTCAGACCGGGATGCTGCGCTTTCGCATTGCCGATCTCGCGCGGGACGGGGAGCTACTCGACCAGGTCGAGGGGCTGGTCCAGTCCCTCAGCGTCGAGGCGGCCACGGTCCTGATCGACCGCTGGGTCGGTCAGGCCGAACAGTTCGTGGATGTTTGATCCTGAAGCCTGACGGAGCAATTCGCCGTTCTCGGATTCAAAGCGACTGATCAGGCAGCTTCGGCGGACTTGGCCGACGGGTGTCATGGTCGATCGAGTGGAGGCATACTTGCGGGCAGCCGGGCGTCAGGGGCCCGGCTCAAGGTTTGAGTCACCAGGAGGCCGCATGCAGTCTGAAAATCAGCCGCCAAGACCCCCCGACGAGCTGCCCCTGGCCGCGCCGTGCCGGCGGCTTGATACGCGAGAGCCCTGGCGCTGGGTCTGCAAGGGCTGGAGCGACCTGCGGCGAGCGCCGCGACAGAGCCTGACCTGGGGCGCGGTGCTGGTGCTCTTGAGCTATTTGATTACCGCGGCATCTTGGCGCTGGGGCAATCTCGGTCTCTATCTCGGCCTGGTCACCGGCTTCGTGTTCGTCGGTCCCTGGCTGGCCCTGACCCTCTATGCGATTTCTCGTCGCCTCGAGCTGGGTCGCAATGTCTGCCTGGCTCGAAGCGTCGCCGATGCAGCGCAGTCTGTGCGCGGTGCCCTGTTCTTCGCCGTGATGCTGATCGTCGTTCTGCTTGTCTGGGCGCGGGCGGCCAATACGCTCTACATCTTCTTCCCCGCCATCGTTGACCCGGAATGGCAGGACCTGGCCGTTTTCCTCGCAATCGGTTCAGCGGTCGGCGCCGTGTTTTCCGCCGTTGTCTTCGCCGTCAGCGCCTTTTCCCTACCGATGTTGATGGACCGCCGCGCCGACGCCGTCACGGCCGTGGTGACCAGCATCAACGCCGTGCTGCGAAACAAGCGACCGATGCTGGTTTGGGCTTCGATCATCGTGGCCGGTGTGATCATCGGTGCGATGACGGCCTGGCTGGCTTTCGTTCTCGTCCTGCCCGTGCTCGGCCATGCCACCTGGCATGCCTACCGGGCGACGATCGATGCCGGCGAATGGCCGGCCCTGACTCCAGTGGATTGGGCGGAACGCGAGCGCGCCAGCCTGCAGGGGAAGGATGATCTGTGAGATAATTAACGCCTCCATACGGCAGCGTACAGGGTCAGACATGGGGCTTGTTCCCCCGAACCAAACCCCGTTGTTGCCCGCCAAGCCAAGCCTCAATAGGAGATCTAGAGTGGCTGATCGTAAAATGACGCTGACTGACCCTGAAACCGGGAAGACCCTTGACCTGCCGGTCGTGTCGGGCTCTGAAGGAGACCCGACGCTGGACATCAGTCGCCTGAGTCCGGAACTCGGTCACTTTACCTTCGACCCGGGGTATGGCTCCACGGCGAGCTGCAAGAGCGATATCACCTTTATCGACGGCAACGAAGGCATCCTGCGCTATCGGGGCTATCCCATCGAGCAGCTGGCCGAGCAATCCAGCTTTCTGGAAGTGGCCTACCTCCTGCTCTACGGTGATCTGCCGACTCAGGGGGAGTTCGCTGCCTTCGAGCACGACATCACCTATCACACGATGGTCCACGAGAAGATCAACAAGTTCATCGATGGCTTCCATTACGATGCCCATCCGATGGCCATTCTCTCTGGCGTCGTGGCTTCCATGGCGGGGTTCTATCACGACAAGCTCGATGTCAATGATCCAGAGCAGCGTGATCTGGCGGCCAAGCGCTTGATTGCGAAAATGCCGACGATCGCCGCCGCCGCCTATCGGAACTACATGGGCTGGCCGAAGGCCTACCCGAACAATTCTCTGGGCTATTCCGAGCGTTTCCTGGACATGATGTTCTCGGTTCCCGCCGAATCCTACGAAATCAACTCCGTGGCCGCGAAAGCCCTCGATCTGCTCTTCATTCTTCATGCTGACCACGAGCAGAATGCTTCGACATCGACGGTACGCCTGGTCGGCTCCACCGGTGCCAACCCCTATGCCTGCACCTCAGCCGGCATTGCTGCGCTGTGGGGGCCGGCGCACGGCGGCGCTAATGAAGCCGTGTTGAAAATGCTCAACGAGATCGGCGATGTCAGTCATGTCGGTGAGTTCATCAAGCGCGCCAAGGACAAGGACGATCCCTTCCGTTTGATGGGCTTCGGGCATCGCGTTTACAAGAATTTCGATCCGAGAGCCACGATTATTCGGAAAGCCTGCCACGAGGTGCTTGAGGACCTTGGAGTGAAGGATCCGCTCCTCGACCTGGCCATGGAGCTTGAAAAGATCGCCCTCGAAGACGACTACTTCGTTCAACGCAAGCTCTACCCGAACGTCGATTTCTATTCCGGAATCATCTACAAGGCGCTGAAAATCCCGACCAGCATGTTCACGGCCATGTTTGCGATTGGACGAACTGTTGGTTGGGTCAGCCAGTGGCTCGAGCAATGTGATACCCCGCATCGGATCGGACGTCCGCGCCAGGTCTATACCGGCGAGCCGGAGCGCCATTACCTTCCCATCGGCAAGCGCTAGAAAAAATAGTTTCGAAGCGCAAGCATCCAGTCCAGAGCTTGGCGGCGACCCGGCGGGTCGGAACTTTTGACCGCAACGCCAGGGTTCGGCGTCGCGTGAGATGCTGCGTTTTCAGCGCGCTCTAGAGAAATAGATCCGGCAGGAGCGGTGCGCCGGGCTCGACGGCATAGTCATCAAGGTCAGTCATACCCGCTTCCTTGAGCGCCTCATCGTCGATGAAGAACTGGCCCGTGACCTCGGCGGCTGGCTGGGACAGGATCCAGTGGGCCGCGTCGGCCATGATTTCTGGCTTGCGGCAGTTCTCGGTCTTGACCGCATCACCCAGCATGGCCAGCGCCGCCGTGGCAATCACCGTTCGTGGCCAGAGCGCGTTGACGGCGATCGGCAGATCTTTGAATTCTTCGGCCATGCCCAGGACGCACTGGCTCATGCCGTATTTCGCCATCGTGTAGGCCACGTGCGGCCCGAACCACTTGGCGTCCATATTGAGCGGCGGAGAGAGGTTCAGAATATGCGGATTGTCGGCCTTCTTGAGGTAGGGCAGGGCGGCTTGTGAGCAAACGAAGGTGCCGCGGACATTGACGCCGAACATGAGGTCGAAGCGTTTCATCGGGACCTCTTCGGTTCCGGCGAGAAAGATCGCCGAGGCGTTATTGACCAGAATATCGATGCCGCCGAAATGGTCCGCGGCCTGCTTCATGGCCTCGGCCACGGCGTTCTCATCACGAATATCGAGCTTTATTGGCATCGCCTGTCCGCCGGCCGCTTCGATCTCTTCGGCGGCGCTGTGAATCGTTCCGGGCAGCTTGGGGTGCTTCCGATCCGTCTTGGCCGCGATAACAATTTTGGCGCCGTCCTGGGCGGCGCGCAGGGCGATGGCTTTACCGATTCCGCGCGAGGCGCCGGTAATGAAAAGGGTCTTGTCTTTGAGAGGCTGATTCATCGTCATCGTTCAGTGAGAGGCCAGAGGATAGGGCTCAAGGATACGCGAAGATGATCAGGCAGAGCCGGCCTGATCGGATTCGCTCAAGGTTTCGATCATGCTCATCAGCGTATCCAGGCGCTGCTCCGGTTCGGTTGATTCGAGTAAACCCTGAGCGCGCGGTCGATCAATGGGTAGAACGCTCGCCAAGCCGAAGGCCAGCGAGGCCGCGTCATCGGTGTCTGCTTCGACCTGCCCGGCCAGCTCCTTGTGCGTCAGGATTTCACGCATCAGGGACTGCAGTGCGGCGTGGCGAGTGGCGATGGGTCCCGCGGCCTGGTCATGAATCCAGTCGACATCTCCGATAAGCAGGCCATCGTCGCGACAGCGCGTCGAGCGGACGAGAAACCGTCGTGTGCCGCGACATTCGATTCCGAGCAGGCCGTCTTCGAGGGTCGAGAAATCGATGATTTGAGCCTCCGTGCCGATTCGAGCGTGGCCGCCGGCCGATTCCTCATCCCCGTCGAGCCGCCAGACCACCCCGAAGCCACTGCCACTGCGCATGCAGTCACGGATCATATCGATGTAGCGAGACTCAAAGATGCGCAGCGGCAAGCGAGCCCCGGGAAACAGCACCAGATTGAGCGGAAATAAGGGGATCGAATCACTCATAGCTCAAGCCTGACTGAACTCCGGTCATGGCTGCGTCAATCAAGCTGCAGTCGTCCTTCTGGAATAGTTCTGGAATAGCCCTGGAATAATTCTGGAATAGTCGTGGAATCGTTCTGGAATCGTGCAGGTATTGTTCGGCAATCATCGAGCAATCGTCCGGCCATTGGCCTCCAATCAGCCTGGAACCTCGTGCCGGGCTTGAAAGGCATCGAGGAAGCGGCGCGAGGCATTGCCGAAGCCCTTATTGCTCATGAAGACCACGTGGTCGCCGGGCCGGACGCCCTCGAGCAGGTCCTGTACGAGCATCTCGACCCGGGCTCGCGCCTTGCCATGGCCCTCCAGCTTGCCGAGGACATCGTGCGGATTCCAATCCATCGCATCCGACGTCTTGAGCCAGACGTGATCAGCGGCCATCAACGCCGTTGGCAGAGAATCGACGTGATGGCTCCCCCGCATCGTGTTGCTGGCGGGTTCCAGGGCAACGAGGATCCTCGCGTTGCCAACGCTCCGGCGCAGTCCTTCAAGGGTCAGGCGGATCGCCGTGGGATGGTGGGCGAAATCATCGTAGATCCGAACGCCGTTGACCTCGCCGATCTCCTCCAGCCGGCGCTTGACGCCACTGAAGCGCGCCAGGGCGTTGATCGAAATTTCCGGATCGACGCCGGCGGCCTCCGCCGCGACAACGGCGGCGAGGGCATTCATGGCGTTGTGGCGACCGCTCAGAGGCCATTGCAGCACGCCAAGTCGCTGGCCCCCACGCAGCATCTCGAGCTCATGGCCGCTCGGCTGGAGCAGCCGGACCTGCCACTCGGCCCGATTTCCTTCGGCGGACTGGTTCTCAACCAGACTGAACAAGGCCTGGTGGCTCCAGCAGCCTTGATCGAGAACCTCTTTCAGTTCTGCGTCGAGAGCATTGCAGACCAGCGTTCCGTTGCCGGGCACGGTCCGGATCAGGTGGTTGAACTGGAGCTGGATCGACTTCAGGTCGGGGTAGATGTCGGCGTGGTCGAACTCGAGATTGTTCAGAACGGCGATATCGGGCCGGTAGTGAACGAATTTCGCGCGTTTGTCGAAGAAGGCCGTGTCGTACTCATCGGCCTCGACCACGAACCACTCGGATCCGCTCCGCGCCGAGACGTTGAAATTCGTGGGGATGCCGCCGATCAGAAACCCGGGATTCAGGCCGGCCTGTTCGAGGATCCAGGCGGTCATGCTCGATGTGGTGGTCTTGCCGTGGGTGCCGGCGATGGCAAGCACTCGCCGATTCTTCAGATAGTTCTCACCGAGCCAGCGCGGGCCCGACATGTAGGGGATTCGCTCATTGAGCACCGTCTCCACGGCGGGGTTCCCGCGCGACAGGGCATTACCGACGATGACCAGATCGGGACGCGGATCAAGCTGGTCGGCGTCATAGCCGCAGGTCAGCTCGATGCCCAGTGCTTCGAGCTGCGTGCTCATCGGCGGGTAGACGTTCTCGTCCGAACCGGTGACCTCGTGGCCGTCGTCCCGCGCCAGGGCCGCAAGCCCGCCCATGAAGGTGCCGCAGATACCGAGAATATGGATTTTCATAGCGGACCCGTCAGCGATGTGATGATGAACAAGGAAGTCAAGAACAGCAGCGTGGTGACAACGAGCGCGAGAGCGAAGCTGATTTCCAGCGCCTGGCGCCAGATGTGCGCATCGACGGCGAAAGACCAGAAAAAACTGGCCAGCAGTACCAGGGCCAGGCCGGCGTTCGGTTCGCTGCCGGCAGCCAGGCTGAAGGGCAGGGTAACAACCGACAGCAGCGCATTGCTGCCGAACAGTGCCGTTAGGGTTTGCGTCCAGCGAGCGGTCAGATTGCGAATCTTGAGTACAATCCAGGTCAGGATCAGGGGCACGCCGACGGCCAGCAAGAGAACGGGCGCTGGCGTTGGATGACCCTCTCCCCTTGTCAGATTGAAGGCGGTGACCGCCAGGTAGGCCAGGACGGTCACGATCAGCGCGGGCGCTCCGGCAGGCAGATCCTGAGGACCGCGCCGCAGCAGCAGAACACCGATCAGGCGGAAGAATAAATCGGACATGAAGACAAGGCGCCTGAAATTAGGGAAAGGTTAGCAGAATGCATTGGAATGAATGAGCGAAGTCGAACTTTAGGCTCTGGCCAGAAGGACGCTCACCGCCTTCTCGATGTTCGCGGCAAGCGGTGCCCTGAGCCCGCGCTTCGCGCTCGGGTGGAGCTTGACGCCATGACAGCGGGCGAGGTTCTGGTAGTCCTGGCGACGGATCCGCTGGCGGAAATGGATCTGGCAATTCTCTGCGACCGACTCGGTCACCAGCTGATGGATTCGAGCAGATCGGAGGGCGTCATCAAGATCCGGATCGCGCGAGCCTGAGTCACAACGCGCACCCAGGGCAACGGAAATTCAGCCGATAGCCTGGGTCAGACGATGATTGACTTCTTCGATCGAGCCCATGCCGTCAACTTCGTGCAGGAGATTGCGCGAGGCGTAATAGCCGAGCACCGGCGCTGTCTGTTCGCGGTAGACCTCAAGACGGTTGCGAACAACGTCTTCCGTGTCGTCGGAACGATTTTCTTCAGCCGCGCGCTTGGCCAGGCGATGCACGATCTGGTCTTCATCGACGGTCAGGGCGATGGCCTTGTCCACCGGCAACGCCACACGCTCGAGAACCTCGTCGAGCGCTCGAGCTTGCGCGAGGTTGCGCGGATAGCCGTCCAGCAGGTAGCCGGCCTTGACGTCCGTGCTCCCCATGCGCTCTTCGATGAGACCGAGAACCAGCTCATCTGAAACGAGCTCACCGGCGTCCATTGCGGCTTTGGCTTTCAGGCCGAGCGGAGTCTTCGCGGACACGGCCGCCCGCAACAGGTCGCCCGTCGATATATGAGGAACGCCGAGCCGATCCTTGAGCAGGCTTGCCTGGGTCCCCTTGCCCGAGCCGGGCGGTCCTAGTAATACGATTCTCATGGTCAAAAGGCGTGTGGCCGTCGAAAGACAAGCCGTCAAAAGTACTTTGGAAGCGCTCGCCTGTCAAATGAACGCCACGGCCCCTAGATCCGCATCATCCGACAGCCTCGCCGGCCCGATCGGCTATCCTTGAAGATCGTTGTAATCACGAGACCTCAGGCGACAGCCATGGCCCGGAAAAATCTCCTCTACGCCCAATCCGGCGGCGTCACGCCGGTCATCAACGCCAGCGCCGCGGCGCTGATCGAAACGGCGCGAGCGCACCGCAGCCAGCTGGGGCGTGTCTACGCGGCCCGCGACGGAATACTCGGCGTGCTCGAGGAGCGGCTCATCGATACGAGCCAGTTGAGTAAAAGCGAGCTCGGGCGCCTTGCGCAAACGCCCGGTGGCGTGTTCGGCTCCTGCCGCTACAAGCTCAAAGGCCTGGAGGACAGCGCGCGGGACTATCAGCGTCTGATCGATGTGTTCAAGGCCCACGACATCGGCTATTTCTTCTACAACGGCGGCAACGATTCAGCCGACACGGCGCTGAAGGTTTCGGAAATGGCCCGAAAGCAGAGCGTTGATCTGCAGTGTATTGCCGTGCCGAAAACAATCGATAACGATCTGGCGGTCACGGACAACTGCCCCGGCTTCGGTTCCGTGGCGAAATACGTCGCGGTCTCGATCATGGAAGCCAGCCTGGACGTCATGTCAATGGCGTCGTCGTCGACGAAGGTCTTCATCCTCGAGGTCATGGGGCGCCATGCCGGCTGGATCGCAGCAGCCGGTGGACTGGCCGCACGGGAAAAGGGCGACCCCCCGCAGATCATCCTGTTTCCGGAAGTGCCTTTCGAGCCGGAGCGCTTCATCGACGAGGTCCGGCGATCGGTCGAAAAGTACGGCTACTGCTCGATCGTGGTCTCCGAAGGCGTTCGCAGCGCCGACGGCGGGTTTCTGGGCGAATCCGGCGGCAAGGATGCCTTCGGTCACGCCCAGCTCGGCGGCGTGGCGCCCCGCATCGCTGAACTGATCAAGCAGGCGTCCGGCTTTAAATGCCACTGGGCGGTCAGCGACTATCTCCAGCGATCGGCGCGGCATATCGCCTCGGCGATGGATCTCGAGCACGCCCGCGCCGTTGGCGAAGCCGCCGTCAAGATGGCTTTGGACGGTCAATCGGGCGTGATGCCTGTGATCAAGCGACGCGGCGACAAGCCCTACCGCTGGCGCATCGAGGCCGGGAATCTGAAGGACATCGCCAATCGTGAAAAACATCTGCCGAAAAAATACATCTCGCGCAGCGGTTTCGGGATCACTCCAGCGGCTCGGGCCTACCTCGAACCCCTGATACGAGGGGAGGCTTACCCCCGTTACGAGAGCGATGGCCTGCCCCGATACCTGCGCCCGAAGCTGTCGCTCATCGACCGCAAGCTTCCGGATTTCGAGGTCTGATCGGCGTGCTCGACGTGCTCCATGGCCTGCTCGGCATCGCCTCCATACTAGGGCTTGCCTGGGCCCTGTCGGAGCGACGCTCGTCGATTGCCTGGAAAACGATCGTGGTGGGCGTCGTCCTGCAGTTTGCGCTGGCGGTTTTCGTGCTCTCAGTGCCCTTCGGACAAGCGGTGTTTGCTCGGCTCGGGGAGCTGTTCGTAACCCTGATCGGATTCACGGCCGCCGGCTCGACGTTCATTTTCGGTGATCTGGCCAACGCCGATTCCTTCGGCTTCATTTTCGCCTTTCAGGTGTTGCCGACCATCATCTTCTTCGCAGCGCTCATGGCCTGCCTGTATCACCTGGGGGTGATGCAGAAGCTGGTCGAGGCGATGGCCTGGGTGATGACCCGCTTCATGGGGGTCTCGGGATCTGAATCCCTGGCGACCGCGGCGAACGTCTTCGTCGGCCAGACCGAAGCGCCGCTGGTCGTGCGCCCTTTCATTGCCGGTATGACGCGCTCGGAGTTGTTCGCGCTGATGACCGGCGGCATGGCGACCATTGCTGGTGGGGTGCTGGCCGCCTACGTGCTGCTGCTCGGCGGCACCGACCCGGCCGAGCAGGCCTACTTCGCCAAGCATCTGATTTCGGCCTCGATCATGGCGGCACCGGCGGCGCTGGTTATGGCCAAGCTGATCGTGCCCGAAACCGCCGAGTCGGAAACCGTTGGAGCCGTACGCACGGCGATTGACCGACCCCACGTCAATCTCATCGAGGCCGCAGCCGGTGGCGCGGGCGAGGGCCTCAAGTTGGCCCTGAACGTCGGTGCCATGCTGCTTGCATTTCTGGCTCTTATCGCTCTGGTCAACGGTCCCCTGGCCTGGGCCGGCGAGGCGACGGGGCTGGCCGGCGTACTGGGCCAGCCTCTGAGCCTGGAATTGATTCTCGGCTGGCTGTTTGCGCCCCTGGCCTTTCTGGTCGGCGTGCCGCTCGATGAATGCATCGCCGTCGGGGGGTTGATCGGGCAGAAGATCGTGGCCAACGAGTTCGTGGCCTACGTGGCCCTGTCCGACACGCAGGTGGACTTGAGCGATCGATCGGTGCTGATTGCGACCTACGCCCTGTGCGGCTTCGCCAACTTCTCCTCGATCGCCATTCAGATCGGCGGAGTGGGTTCGATTGCGCCGGCCCGCCGGCCAGACCTGGCTCGTCTGGGTCTGAAAGCGGTTCTGGCTGGAGCCCTGGTTTCGCTGCTCAACGCGGCCTGGGCCGGTATCCTTGTTGGATGAAGCAGGCCCCGGCCGGCGGGAAGGGCCTCAGCCACTGCTTTCACGACTATCGCTCCTTTCGTTACGCCTCTGGAGGGCGACCCAATGAGCTCATCGCTGCCGTCGATTTCCGAGCATCGCTCTTTGCGCTTCGGCGTTCTGTTTGTGCTGTATCTTGCGCAGGGTGTCCCCTACGGCCTGATCCTGATTGCCCTGCCTGGCTGGCTGGTCAACGAGGGTGTCAGCGCCGTTGAGCTGGGTGTCTACGTTAGCGCGGCGAGCCTGCCCTGGACACTGAAATTCCTGCACGGCTTCTTCATGGATCGCTACGCTTTCCTGCCGATGGGTCGGCGACGTCCGTGGTTGATCGGGGCCCAGCTCCTGATGGTCCTGGGCCTGCTTGCGGCGGCCGCTCTGAATCCCCCCGTGGCCGACCTTTCGTTACTCGCCGCCCTCGGATTTACCGTCATGCTGGCGACCACCGTCCAGGACGTGGCCGTCGACGGAATGGCCGTCGATCTCCTTGCCGAGGGCGAGCGCGCCAAGGCCAACGGTCTGATGTTCGGCGCCCAATCGGTCGGAATCGCCGCCGGTGGGGCCGTATCGGGCGCCCTGATCAGCCAGAGCGGCGGACTGACATCGGCGATGCTGGCGGTGGCAGGCTTCGTCAGTCTGGCCATTGTCCTCATGGCCCTGCTGCGCGAGCGACCGGGGGAGCGGCTGCTCCCCTGGTCGCCCGGGCGGGCGGCGGCTGAAAGTCAGGCCCTGCAGGTCGCAGACTGGCGAGCCCTCCTGAAGCGGACCTTTCGCGCGCTCCTGACCGGGCGCAGCCTGGCCATTATCTTTGGCGTCATCCTCGCGGGCGCCTCCTGGGGCTACTACCTGGCGCTGGCGCCGCTGCTCTCTGCCGAGGCCGCAGGCTGGGACACGGCCCGATATTCAGCGGTTTCCGGTTTGGGAGCGCTGGTTTCCGGCATTGCGGCCATCGCGATCTTCGGCCTGTGGGTCGAGCGCGTCGGTACGCGCATCGGCCTGATGGCGGCCACCGGCCTGATGGGTGGTTTGTTCGCGCTGATGGCGGTGGTGCCGGACCAATGGGCGCGAGGCGAGGTCATGACCGGATTCATCCTGATCCTCAACTGCCTCTACGTCCTGTTGCTCGTCGCCTTTGCCGCGCTGGCCATGCGAATCTGCGATCGCGCCGTCTCGGCGACGCAGTTCGGCCTCTACGTGGCCGGCGCCAACCTCGGCGCCAGCCTGGCAGCGGCGATTTTCGGCCCGGTGATGGAGGCGTATTCCTTTTTCGGGGTGCTGAGTGTGGCGGCAGCGGGCATGTTCCTGTCATGTGGCGTTTTCGCCGTGGTCGGTGCCAGCGAGCGCTCCGCGGTAGTTGGTCGGCCGCTCGTCGATTAACCGATCGGGCGCGCTAAACTCAAGCTCATGCAAGCCGGATCGATCCAATGCCCTTCCGCTTCACCACCGAACGACTCCTGATTCGACCCTGGCTGACGTCTGATCGGGGAGCGCTGGCGCGCTTGACCGGCGATGCTGACATGATGCGCTACCTGTCCGATGGCAAACCCTGGTCGGACGAGCGCATCGATGAGCTCGCCGATCGCATCGAGGTCCATCTGGCCCGTCACGGGATCAGCTTTGGCGCGCTGGCGTGGCGTGCGTCGGGCGAGGTGGTCGGCCTGGCGGGTCTGCAGCAGCTCGATAGCGGTGACTTCGAGCTGGGCTGGTGGATCTGGAAGGATCACTGGGGCCAGGGCCTCGCCACCGAGGGCACCCGTCCCTTCGTCGACCATGCGCGTGACGCTATGGGCCTGCGCCGCCTCGTCGCTGTCATCGATCCGGACAACGCCGCGTCCCGGCGCGTTGCCGAAAAGCTCGGGATGCGCTTCGAGGGAATGCGGTCGGCGCGCGAGACCATGGCGATGCGCCCCGACGAGCCCATCGCCTTCTACGCCATGACACTTCGTGGCGCTCGAGAGACCTCCGCATGAGTCAGCGATTGGCTGGAAAGACCGCGCTGGTCACCGGCGCCGCTCAAGGCATCGGCCTGGCCATCGCCAGCGCCTTCATCGATGCCGGCGCCCGGGTACTGCTGACCGATATCAACGACGAGCTCGGCCAGCGCGAGGCCGAAACCTTGGGCGCGCGGGCAAGCTTTCGGCACCTGGATGTGCGCGACGAGGCCGACTGGGATCGGGTCGTCGGGGCCTGGGTCAGCGAAGTCGAGCGTCTGGATGTATTGGTCAACAATGCCGGCATCACGGGCTTCGAAGAGGGTCTGGCGGCACACGATCCCGAGCACGCCGAGCTTGCCTCATGGCGGGCTGTCCACCGCACCAACCTAGACGGCGTCTTTCTGGGCTGCCGCGCCGCGATCCGCACCATGCGACCACAGGGGGCAGGCTCGATCATCAACATGTCGTCTCGATCCGGCCTCGTGGGCATCCCGGGTGCAGCGGCCTATGCGTCGTCCAAGGCCGCGATCCGCAATCACACCAAGACCGTCGCGCTCTATTGCGCAGAGCAGGGACTGGCGATTCGATGCAACGCCATCTTCCCGGCCGCTATCCTGACGCCGATGTGGGAGCCCATGCTCGGCGAGGGTCCGGAGCGCGAGCAGCGAATGAAGGAGCTCGTCGCCGACTGTCCTATGGGCCGATTCGGTCGGCCTGACGAGGTCGCCGCCCTGGCCCTGATGCTCGCCTCGGACGAGGCCGCCTACATGAACGGCGCCGAACTGGTCCTCGACGGCGGCATGCTGGCGGGCACGGCCACGCCCAGCGTCGACCTGGATCCGACCGAATGAGTCACCACAGAGGCACAGAGAACACAGAGAATTTCAAAAAAACAGCCACAGTGTTTTCCTCTGTGGCCTCCAGGCCTCTGTGGTGAACCTTCTTTTTAGTCTTGCCTGGGCTTGAATTCCAGGCAGACCGAGTTGATGCAGTAGCGCATGCCCGTAGGCGGCGGGCCGTCGTTGAAGATATGGCCGAGGTGGGCGTCGCAGTTGGAGCAGAGCAGCTCCGTGCGACGCATGCCGTGGGAGTCGTCCGAGCGCTGTTTGATGCCGGCCTCGTCGAGCTCCGAGTGGTAGCTTGGCCAGCCGCAGCCAGAGTGGAATTTCGACGAGGAATCGAACAGGGGATGGCCGCAGCAGACGCAGTGGTAGACGCCGTCTTCGAAGTGTTCGTTGTACTGGCCGCTAAATGGCCGTTCGGTGCCGGCCTGGCGGGTCACCCGAAAGGTTTCATCATCGAGCTGTTCGCGCCATTCCTGTTCGGTCTTGTTGGCCTGTGCCATGGAGTCTCCTGGTACGTGTACTTGGGCGGATCAATCGCGATCCACACGGGTCAGACTGCGGTCACCCTGAAAGCGTTCCCAGTGATCGGCCATCGTTCGGCCAGTCAGGGGATGAACGCGATCTGGCGCCAGATCGGCCATGGGCTTGAGAACGTGGGCGTATTTCAGAATTTCGTCGCGCGGTAGCTCGAGATCGTCGATGAGTCCGACCGCGTCACCGAAAAACAGGATGTCGATGTCCAGCGAGCGGTTCGAGAACTTCGGCAGGCTCCGATCGCGCCCGTGCTCGTCCTCAAGCTCGGTCAGCCACTGTTTCAGGCCACCAACGCTCCAGTCGGTTCGAATGCGGGCCGCGGCATTGATGAAATCCCGGCCATCGAAACCCACGGCGGGGGAACGATAGAGCGGGGACACCGCGACGCGGCCAAAGCAATCCCCGAGCGCGTCGATTCCCGCCCGCAGATTGCGTTCCGCGTCCTGATTGCTGCCCAGGCCGAGAAAGACCTCCACAACCGCTTTGTCGTCCTGGTGTCTCAATATGGTCGGTTTCTCAGGGGCGGAGATTCAACGGTGCTGCTAACACCTAGTGTCTCAGATCGCGACGACTCGATGGCAGCGCTCAGGGCCGAGAGCCACGCTCGATGATCACACCAACGGAGCGAGATCCCCGCACGGCTCCGGGCTTGTCGAGGCGCAGGCGTACCCACTGAACGGGAAATTCCTTCAGGATGATTTCCGCGCAGCGCTCGGCCAGGGTTTCGACGAGCCCGAATTCGCTGGCCTGGACGAAGCCGATCAAGCGCTTCGACACCGCCTTGTAGTCCAGCGTGTCCTCGATCTGGTCGGACTGGGCGGCGCGCGCGATGTCAGCGTTCATGTCGATATTCAGTCGGACCGTCTGGCGTATTTCGCGCTCCCAGTCGAAGATGCCGATGACCGTGTCGATGTCTAGATCCGAGATGAATACGATGTCCATGGGTGTTTGATCGCTTGGTTCCAAATTAAAGAGGCGTGAAAAATAGCCCCGGCCCGCCGAGACCGGGTGAAGGCGGAGGAAGCCATCGGAGCCCCCGAGCCATCGGATCTTCAGTCGATCGGATGAAGATCCTCCAGCGGCCAGCGCGGCCGCACGGCAATGCGACCCGCGGTCGTGCCTTCGCGCAGTCGGTAGGCGCCCGCCTGCGCAATCATTGTCCCGTTGTCCGTGCACAGCGAGGGCCTTGGATAGAAAACCTGGCCGGGAAGCGCTGTATCGAGGGCGTCGCGCAGCCGGGCGTTGGCCGAAACGCCGCCGGCGATCACTAGGCGATCGAGGCGGGACTCCTTCAGCGCGCGTTTGCACTTGATGACCAGCGTATCGACCACCGCCTGCTCGAAGCCGGCGGCGATGTCGGCACGGTCGCAAGCGCTGCTGCGCGCGATCAGTTCCCGCGTGTGGGTCTTGAGGCCGGAGAAGCTGAAATCCAGGCCGGGGCGCTTGATCATCGGACGAGGGAAATCGAATCGGCCTCGATCGCCTCCTTCGGCCAAGCGGGCGACCTCTGGGCCGCCGGGATAGCTCAGGCCGAGCAGCCGGGCCGTCTTGTCGAAGGCCTCGCCGGCCGCATCATCAAGGGTTTCGCCGAGAAGCCGGTAGCGTCCCAGTCCGGCAACCTCAACCAGCATCGTGTGGCCCCCCGATACGAGTAGCGCAACGAAGGGCATCTTGGGCGCCGGATCCTCGAGCAGCGGGGAAAGCAGATGACCTTCCATGTGGTGAACAGCGATCGCCGGAATAGCCAGGGCTTGAGCTAGGGCCACCGCCGTTGAGGCGCCGACCAATAGTGCGCCAGCAAGGCCGGGACCGGCGGTATAGGCGATCGCGTCAAGCTCGGTGGTGGACAGGCTGGCCCGATCCAGAAGCTCTCGAATCATGGCGGGCAGCTTGCGGACGTGATCTCTTGACGCCAGCTCCGGCACGACGCCCCCGTAAGCCGCATGGTCGGCCTGCGTGTAGACGAGTTCGCCAAGAACACCCTGGCCGGGCCGGAAAAGCGCCACCCCTGTTTCGTCGCAGGACGTTTCGATGCCGAGAACGGTAATCACGGGAGAAGTCTGGCTTTGCACAAATGCAGATTAGCACGTTATAATGGTGAGCTTTCCACGCAAAAAGTGAGTGTGAATCGTTCATGCCGAGTGTCAAGGTCAAGGAAAACGAGCCGTTCGAGTACGCCCTGCGTCGCTTCAAACGATCGTGTGAAAAAGCGGGCGTTGTTTCCGAAGCTCGCCGCCGCGAATTTTTCGAAAAGCCGACCCAGGAGCGCAAGCGCAAGAAGGCGGCTGCCGTCAAGCGCCACCTGCGCAAGATTTCGCGCGAGCGGGTCAATCGCCGCCGGCTGTACTGAGCGGCTATTCGCCATCGG
>JGI12109J20283_10378711_pt1 | contig 78093 bp, 76 predicted proteins | sample ElkSlonscriptome_12_FD_20283 | JGI IMG/M metagenome (IMG submission 20283) | reverse complement strand
CTCTGATACAGAACGGTTCCGCCTGCGGCAGCATGGTGCATTTTTATCTTTTTCCACAAAACATTTTCACCTTGTGAAAATGTTTTGTGGAAAAAAGGATGGTTTCTTCCACCCTGCCGGAGGCGGTATCCTCTTCCAGGTCAGGAACCAGCTAAGCCCGGTTATTTGAAAGGTATTGGGTCATGGGGCGACGGCCCCGACGCGGGAGTCCCGGCGTCAGCCGTGGTGTGGCCGGACCCGGCTGACGCCGGGACTCCGGGGGCGCTGTCCGGTGTCGCAGGGCACCCCGCATGCCGTGGGACCGACGCGCATCAGCTTTTCAGACAGTCTCTAATACCGATTTGTTGTCACAGCCACAGAGGACGCAGCGATGGTGAACGGAGATGTGCTGCTCTGCGCTTCGTGCTTGCATTCCGGTTCATTGCTGTTTTGACGGCAAATTGATATAACAGTTCTCGGTTCTCGGTTCTCAGTTCTCGGTTCTCAGTTCTCAGTTCTCGGTTCTCGGTTCTCGGTTCTCGGTTCTCGGTTCTCAGTTCTCAGTTTTCGGTTCTTATTAGGGCGGCGCGTCGATACGACGCGCCGCTCTTTGCCTGGTTGTGGAATATTTGTCAGGCGTGCAGCACCCCTCCCAAGCACCTGCCCCCGAAGGACACACCCTCTATTTTCAAACGTGATCCATTCTGTTTCTCAATTATTGAGTAAAGAACAAATATAAAACGGTTATCTTTTCTAAACAAACCGGATCTCTAAGATCGAACTGCTGGTGGGCCGAAACCAGCGTATACTACTTATACAGGGCTTGTATATCACGAAAATTCATTGTACCGATTTTCCCAAAGAACAGCTTTCGTTCGTATCTTTGCCTAGAATTGCACAGCCCTCCCGGATAGACAAGGCTGTCACTTTCGGCTATAATAGTGAATATACGACACACAGTTGCATATGAAACTAGAAACGGCTCTTTAAGGTCTTGTGTGCCCGCCCCGTCCTGGCTCTCTCCTGAGCGGCTGGAGTGCGTTGTAACGCCGGCAAAGCTGACTCGGGTGTTCTTTTAACCCTCGCATGCGGATGCTGCTTCCGGCGTGTGGCGCTGGACAAACAGGCTGGTTGCGTGGACTGGCACGTTGCTCAGAATATCCCTGAATATTTCCCCATAATAACTATTTGACACTATTTCGTAGGTCGTAGTAATTGATTGCAACAGGTGAGGTGTTTTGCATCGCTATATGCATGATAATCAATCAAAATATCTTTTCATTCATAATTCAGGCCAGGTTGAAGCAATGGTATAGCTGTTCCAGTATTCCATACACGGAATACTGCGAAAGGAGAGTCTCATGGTAGGAGCGTTGTCCATCTACCGGTCTACAATCGGCAAGAAGGCTATTATGGCCGTAACCGGGTTTATCTGGGTCGGATTTGTGTTTATTCACATGATCGGCAATCTCAAAATGTACATTGGTGCGCACGACTACAACGTCTATGGTGAGTTTCTGCGCACTGTGGGGTATCCGCTGTTTCCCGAACGTACGTTGCTCTGGATTGCCCGGATTGTCATCTTTGGTGCTGTCGCCCTGCATATCTGGGCCGCGGCCGCTCTGACCAATCAGGCGCGGACCAGTCGCCCCAGTGGGTACAAAGAGAACAACCGCGCGCAACCGTTGTATGTGTATGCCTCGCGCACCATGCGCTGGGGTGGGGTCATTGTCGGGCTGTTTATTGTCTATCATATTCTGCACTTTACGACGGGAACCCTGCATAATAACTTTATTCACGGTGATGTGTACCACAATGTGGTCGCCGGGTTCAGTGTCTGGTGGGTTTCGCTCATTTATATTGTGGCGATGGGTGCGTTGGGCCTGCACCTGTTTCATGGTGTGTGGAGTATGTTCCAGACTATCGGATGGAATAACTCGGGGCTGACGAACTTCTGGCGTCTGGTGGCCCTGGTTTTCACAGCGATTGTGATTATCGGGAATATTTCGTTTCCACTGGCGGTGCTGGTTGGCGTTGTTGCTCCGGAAACAACCACCACACTGGGCATGTAGCGTTTCCAACCGACCGTGCTGATGAATATATTATTGCGTAGTGATGGAGAGATACTATTATGTCTGAGACAACCACCAGGGCTGAGCCCCGAACGACAACAGAGTTTCGGAATGTTACCCTCGAATCACGGGCTCCCTCGGGGCCGATTGAGCAGCGCTGGGATCAGCATCGCTTTAATATGAAGCTGGTTAATCCGGCCAATAAGCGGAAATATACCATTATTGTGGTCGGCTCGGGGCTTGCCGGCGGTTCGGCGGCGGCGACCCTGGCCGAGCTTGGGTATAACGTCCTCTGCTTCTGCTATCAGGATAGCCCCCGCCGTGCCCATAGTATCGCGGCCCAGGGCGGCATTAACGCGGCCAAGAATTATCAGAATGATGGTGATAGCATTTATCGCCTTTTCTATGACACGGTGAAGGGGGGCGACTTCCGCTCCCGCGAATCGAATGTCTACCGCCTGTCCCAGGTCAGCGTGAACATTATCGACCAGTGTGTGGCGCAGGGTGTTCCCTTTGCCCGCGATTATGGCGGGTTGCTTGACAACCGCTCCTTCGGCGGCGCGCAGGTTTCGCGCACCTTCTATGCGCGTGGTCAGACGGGGCAGCAACTCTTGCTGGGCGCGTATCAGGCGCTCGAACGCCAGATCGCGGCGGGGAAGGTGAAGATGTTCACCCGCTCTGAAATGCTTGATCTGGTTATAATCAACGGGCGCGCCCGTGGGATTGTGACGCGCGATATGGTCAATGGCAAGATTGAGTCGCATGTCGCCGATGCGGTGGTGCTGGGCACCGGCGGGTATGGCAATGTCTTCTACCTGTCTACCAATGCCAAGGGCTGCAACACGACGGCGATCTGGCGCTCACACCGGCGGGGCGCGTTCTTTGCCAACCCCTGCTTCACACAGATCCACCCGACCTGTATTCCGGTCACGGGTGAGCATCAGTCGAAGCTGACGCTGATGAGTGAGTCGCTGCGGAACGATGGGCGCATCTGGGTGCCGAAGCAGGCCGGTGATACCCGTCCGCCGCACCAGATCCCCGAAAACGAGCGGGACTACTATCTGGAAGAGCGCTATCCCAGTTTTGGTAATCTGGTACCGCGTGACGTGGCTTCGCGTAATGCCAAGCAGGTCTGTGACGAGGGCCGGGGCGTCGGTCCGAGCGGCCTGGGGGTCTACCTCGACTTTGCCGATGCAATCAATCGGCTGGGTGCGAATGTCATCCGCCAGCGCTATGGCAACCTGTTTGATATGTACGAGCGGATCACCGCCGAGAATCCCTACGAAGTGCCGATGCGCATCTACCCGGCGATCCACTACACGATGGGTGGCTTGTGGGTAGACTATGAACTGCAGAGTACTATTCCTGGTCTGTTTGTGATTGGTGAGGCCAACTTTTCGGACCATGGCGCGAACCGCCTGGGGGCCAGCGCGCTCATGCAGGGTCTGGCCGACGGCTATTTTGTCTTGCCCTATACCATTGGCAACTATCTGGCCCAGGGCGGCTTTGATAAGGTTAGCACCGATAATCCGGTCTGCCGCGAGGTTGAGGCGGAAGTCGCTGACCGGATGACCCAGTTGCTCTCGATCAATGGCAAGCGTACGGTTGACTCCTTCCACCGCGAGTTGGGCAAGGTGGTGTGGGAATATTGTGGTATGTCCCGTAGCGCGGATGGACTGAAGAAGGCGTTGCAGCGCATTCCTGAGATCCGGGCCGAGTTCTGGGAAAATGTCAATGTGCCGGGCCAGAACGAGAATCTGAACCAGTCGCTCGAAAAGGCCGGGCGCGTGGCCGACTTTATGGAACTGGCCGAGTTGATGTGTACCGATGCCCTGCACCGCAACGAGTCCTGTGGTGGGCATTTCCGCGAAGAGAGCCAGACCCCTGAAGGCGAGGCGCTCCGCGATGATGCGAACTTTAGCTATGTGGCGGCCTGGCAGTTTAACGGGGTTGGCAACAAGCCGATTCTCAACAAGGAACAACTGTCGTTTGAGTATGTTCACCCGACGCAGCGCAGTTACAAGTAGTAGCACCTCCAAGGATCGGGAGCGGTGCGATGGCGGCGTTCCCTGTTCGCGGTGACGATATGGAGTGATAGATTATGAAATTCACCTTACGCATCTGGCGGCAGAAGAGCCCGAAGGAGTGGGGCCGTTTCGTCAATTACAAGCTTGACGATGTCAGCCCGGATATGTCCTTCCTGGAGATGCTGGATATTCTGAATGAGGAACTGATCACGAAGGGCGATGATCCAATTGCCTTTGACCATGACTGCCGCGAGGGTATTTGCGGTATGTGTGGTCTGGTGATCAACGGGATTGCCCATGGGCCGGAGCAGACGACAACCTGCCAGTTGCATATGCGCAGCTTTAAGCATGTCGATACCATCACCATTGAGCCCTGGCGTGCCACAGCGTTTCCGGTGATCAAAGACCTGGTTGTGGACCGGACTTCGTTTGACCGGATCATCCAGTCGGGCGGGTACATTTCTGTCTCCACCGGCGGTGTACCGGATGCCAATACGCTCCCGATTGCGAAAGACAATGCCGATATGTCGATGGACGGTGCGGCCTGTATCGGGTGTGGCGCATGTGTGGCGGCCTGCCCGAACGGGTCGGCGATGCTTTTCACGGCGGCGAAGGTGGGGCATCTGGGTCTGCTGCCACAGGGGCAGCCCGAACGCTATGATCGGGTGCTGTATATGGTGCATCAGATGGACGAAGAAGGCTTCGGTGGCTGCACGAATATCGGCGAGTGCTCGGCGGTCTGTCCGAAAGAGATCAGTATGGACTTTATCGCCCGTATGAACCGCGACCTGATCAAGGCGAATTTTATCAAGGGTGATATTGAGAAGAAGTAGCCGGGGTTTGATAGTATGATATAACGCACGGTAGCGCGGAATGCTTTGCCGATGCTGAACAGAGAAGCGAGAAGCGGCGACCGGGAATTCCCGGTCGCCGCTCATTATTTACAGGACTTACGCGGTGCAGACAATTCCGGTCTGGTGCCAGACCCAAATGCCGGCTTCGCCTGCGGCAGCATGGTATTTGTTTTATCTTTTTCACGAACATGTGGCTCCTTGAGCCACATGTTTGTGAAAAAGCATGGGAGTCTTCCTCCCTGCCGGAGGCGACATTCCCTTTCGGTTCAGTGACCGCATAACTCCTGTTATTTACAGGAGTTATGCGGTGGGCATGCAAACCGGGCGTTTCACCCGATAGAAGCCGGCTTCGCCTGCGGCAGCATGGGACTGTTTTTCTTTTTCACACCCATGTTTGCACATTGTGCAAACATGGGTGTGAAAAAGGATGGTTTCTTCCACCCTGCCGGAGGCGAAGCGGGCGTCCACCTGGGCAAATGTCCAATTTGCGTACCCACTGTGTAACTCCTGTTATTTATTGGCTGACCCGCTTCGCCATTAAGATGTCCGGCTTGCCGGGTCCGTTTGCATCCGGAATAACACCGACAATCACAAACCCACACTTCTGGTAAAAATCGTAAGGATGTCCCCGCAGGTTGCGGATCGTGGTCAGGTGTGTAAACACATCCGGATAGAGGTCAATTCCGCCGAGCGAAGTCATCTGATTTTCGTCGTCGCTGCCAAGCATGATTGTGATCCCGCCGCGTGCGCTGACCTGTGCCTCCAGATCACGCACCAGCGCACGACCAATGCCGTGTCCCTGATGCTCGGGACGGACGACCAGCGGGTGCAATTCCCAGACATGCCCGGCATACTGCGGATTGCCGGCAATCCATCCCAGGAGTGTGCCGGTGGGATCATGGGCAATGCGGCAAACCTTGTCCGGTTCGAGGGCGGCATGTACCTCCGCCAGCGCCGTTGCATGGTTCGGCCAGGCGTGCGGCCAGTGCCGGCGGAAGCCTGCGACCAGTAGCGCGGCAGCTTGCTCGATGGTCGGCGCATCATCGGGGCGCAGATCACTGATCAGCATGCTCTCTTCCCGATGTGTAAATACACCCGATTTCATGCTCCCAGAACCCGCGCACTCCGACAGTCGGGGCAGCGAATTTCCCCCACACCATTGCAGCGTAGGCAGCGGGTTTTGCCGTCACCGCCGCATTGCAGGCAGCGCGCGCCGGTCTCGCGGTTCTTGCCGGTCCCATTACAGAGCAGACAGTGGACAATACGCTCGCCCTGGCACTCGGGACATTCGATATACTCGTTGTTATGGCAGGTCGGGCAGGTGGTGAATGGGTCTTCGGCCGTCACAAAAACCTCCTTACGGTGAAGTGGTACATGCCCTATTTCTGTTGTACTTAGTATACGCCATATGTTGTAGAAACGTTACAGCACATGCTCATACCTTTGTACTGTTTCTTCCGCTACGCGTTGCCACGAAAAACGACTTGCTTGTTGCAGGCCTTGAGTGCGCAGTTCGTCCCGGAGTGCTGCATTCCCCAGCAGGCGATCCAGCGCACTGGCCCAACCCGCCACATCATCGGGCGGAACGGCCAGTGCCGCTTCTCCAACAACTTCGGGCAGGCTGCCGGCATTGCTCACCACAACCGGCGCGCCGCAGGCCATGGCTTCCAGGGGCGGCAGGCCAAACCCCTCGTAGCGACTGGGAAAGGCAAACATAGTGCATGCCTGGTAGAGCAATGGCCCATCGGCGTGCGGTACCTCGATGCGCCGCACACAGTCGCCTGTTCCAGTCTCTGCGATAATGCGATCCAGGTCGGGAAAGAGATGCGGATTGCTGCCCAGCGGACGCCCGGCAATTGCCAGGGTGAATGGCTGCCGGTCCCAGGATTGCTCCTGGCGTAGCAGGGCGCAGGCGCGTATGAGCACGTCAACATTCTTGCGTGCATCCAGTCCCCCTACATAGTAGACGAATGGCGCGTGCAGATCGTAGCGCGCAGCAACCTCTGCGGCGGCAGCGGCGCGATCCTGGGGGGTGTAGCGCTCGTCGGCGGCGAGCAGGATGGAGGTAATCCGCTGCACCGAGATGTTGAAGTAGGCGGCGATATCCCAGCGACTGCGCTCGGAAAAAGTCAGAATGTGGGATGTATGCCGGAGCGCGCGCGATGCCAGTGCCATGTATGCGCGGACATGCGGACCACCCCGGTATTCCGGTAGCAGTAGCGGAATAATATCGCCAACCGTTGTGATAACGGGTACGCTACAGCGCAGCGGTGGGGCAAAGTAAGGTACGTGCAAGATGGTGTCGCGCTGGCCGGCGAGTAGTCGCGCAACCTGGGGAATACTCACCTGCTCAAACCAGAGTTTTGCCAGGTTTTTGTCGCGTCCATCGAACGGTGTACGCAGCGTCAGCGTTGTCACCCCCGGCGGTGGAGGCGGTCCGGGTGGATGGGTGGCGGGCAACAGCAGCGTATAACGGTGGTGTGGAGCAATACGTGGTAGCCGGCGGACCAGACCATGCAGGTACTGACCGCTGCCAACGAGGGGCTGAGCCCAGAAGGTGCCGTTTAACAAAATATGCACACAGACGCTCCCTAAATAGAGATAACAACCAATTCAACTGATAGGACTTACGCAGTGGGCGTACAAATCAGATACATACTCCCACAACGACCATCTTCGCCTGTGGCAGCATGGTACGTTTTTAGCTTTTCACAAGCTGGCTTCTTCCGCCCTGCCGGAGGCGGAGTTTCCTGTCGGGTCAGCGACTGCGTAACGCGGGTCAGTTGAATTTTCTTGCAATTGTACCAGAAAGTATTGACGTTCGGCGCACCGCATGCGATAATGCTGCTCCAGGCTTTACTACGTCAATGCGTAGGGGGCGACGGCAGGAGTAGGCTGATTTCTTCTCTGCTCATAACTGAGTATCACAGCAGACTCATATAACACGACTTACGCGGTGGGCGATCAAACTGGGCGTTTGCATCCGATAAAGGCTGGCTTCGCCTGCGGCAGCATGGTACGTTTTTAGTTTAGTGTCCAAAAAATTCGTACTTTGTGCAAATTTTTTGGACACTAAAAGGGCTTCTTCCGCCCTGCCGGAGGCGAAATTCGTTTTGGGTGAGCAACCACGTAACTCCTGTCATATAATTTGACACGAGTTACGTGGTCGGTTCCAACCCAGGCGTCTGCCGGGACACATGGCCCGATGCGCCTCCGGTAGGGCGGAATGGGATTGTCTTTGTCCGGACCATGTGGCACAACATGCCACATGGTCCGGACAAAGACAAAAACGTACTATGCTGTCGCAGATGCGGACCGCCGATTATGCGATTACATCCTGATTTGAACATTTACTGCGTAACTCGTCTGGGTTTAGCGCTCTATGCTCTATTTGGCGAAATGCTGTCCATCAGGATGGTGTTTCGTCGGTGAACTATTCCCTTCATACCTTGAGATATACATCAAGCGAGGTGGACCATGAACGATCAACGAGCGGCGACAATTTTAGACCTTCATGCACGGATGCTGACCCTTAAGAATCTTCCGCGGACCGGCTGGTTGCAGCGTGGGTTGACCAATGTCGAGAGTATCGCGGAGCACACCTTCAGTGTTGCGGCGCTGGCGCTGGTTGTGGGGGATCAGCACCCGGATCTGGATCGTGGGCGGTTACTGGCGATTGCGCTGTTGCATGATATGGCTGAGGCGTTGATCGGGGATCTGCCCGCCTCGGCTCGTCGCCTGTTCGGGGCAACTGTCAAGCAGGAAGCGGAACGGCGAGCGCTCTGTGAGATGTTCGAGGGATTGCCTCAGGCCGAGGAGTATCTGGCGTTGTGGACCGAGTATGCCGAGGGCAGCAGCCCTGAGGCGCGGCTGGTTAAGGCGCTGGACCGGCTTGAAATGCTTTCACAGGCGCTGGCGTATGAGCGTACGGGTCATCGCGCCATGGCTGAGTTCTGGCAGGATGTTGATTTTAATACAAGTTGGGGTGACGAGTTCCCCTTTATTCGGGCGCTTGCCGCGCGCCTGCTTTCCGAACGCCACCGGCTGATCAGTCACGGCAATGGGAATGGTGTCACCTGTCATTAACAGGAGTTACGCGGTCACTGACCCGGAAGATTGTTCCGCCTCCGGCAGGGTGGAAGAAGCTATCCTTTCACACACATGTTTGCACAGCGTGCAAACATGTGTGTGAAAAAGAAAAACAGTACCATGCTGCCGCCGGCGGATCGGGCGTCCACCTGGACATTTGTCCAGGGTGTGTATCCACCGCGTAAGTCCTGTAACAGTGTTCAACCGGGGAAGAACATACGGATCAGGAGTTGGACATTTGCCGTCAACAGTCAATAGTCCAGCATCCCGATTATATATTTTGCCTGGTCGTGCATCCTGGGTTTTAATGTGATTGCAGTTCCGGGGAAGATCCTGCATCTATGTCTGTGAGTTGATCACAGGCGGGAATGGGTGCGGTAATGGTATCGTGAAGTGTTCTTACCTTTTCTACAATCTGGTAGGTGGCATTGATAATCTGATCCAGACCTTCATGCATTTCTTCGGTGTTGCTATGGTCCCGGCGCAAGAACTGTGCTTCGGCCAGAATGATGGTAAGGTGTTGACCAATGGCATGAACAGTCACGCGAGTGGACTCCTGTAGTGTGTCGATATGGCCGGAGAGGTCATCCGGCGCACATGGTACGGGCATAACCGGGGCTCCTTGTGTACTACAATGATGCGTTTTGCCGTACACGTCATTATACAGACGCTGGTTGTCTAAACCATTACCAACATGGCCCTGTTGATAACTTCTTTTTTATGTTTCCGTTTTCTGGGACTGAGAGGGAGTAGTTCCAGCATCCGGCGGGCATGCCGATGCACAGCAGCGCGTCCCTACCGAAAATGCTACTCTTGAGAGTTAGTCGAGGGTTGGGTATCCAGCACGGTCTGGCGCATCAGCGCGAGCTTTTTGCAGGCCTGTTCCGCAGCGGTAATAATTCGCTCCAGGCTCTCCTGCATATCGCCGGATGCGTCGGGCTCGTCCTGGAGCAGTTGCGCTTCACCCATAATGACGGTCAGGTGTTGATTAATATGGTGCGTTGTTGTACGTACGGCAGCGCAGAGTGCTTCAACCTGGGTCTGGAGTTGCTCAAAGTCGTGAGACCTGTTCATGGTTGCGATCACTTTCGTATTTCTAGTGAGCGTTGCAGACGGGCAGAGGACGGACGGGCGATATCTCGTCGTCCGTCCTCTGCTGCGAGCCGGGTCGTGTGACTCAAGGCCGGGCTTTACGGTTCATCACCAAGCGATATTGATAGCGGGGTAGTGGTTGCCTGGCATGTCGGGCAGATATGCGTTCCGCGCTGTGCCACCACGAGGCGCTCAACCGGCGTGGCACAGCGCAGACAGGGGTGCCCTTTGCGGTCGTACACGGCGAAGTGCTCCTGATTCCGGCCGCGTTCACCATAGCCATTGCGGTAGTTGCGGAGGGTGCTGCCCTTGTTCTGGATGCCCTGCTCCAGCACGGCGCGAATGGCTGTGTAGAGGCGTTCTACCTCGGCGGCATCCAGGCTGTTAGCGGCGCGGCAGGGATGCAGTTGCGCCAGCCAGAGAGACTCGTCAACATAGATGTTTCCCAGGCCGGCGATAAATGCCTGGTTGAGCAGCAGTGGCTTGAGGCGGGTCTGGCGTCCCGCCAGCATCTGTGCCAGGTCCGTTGCGATGAAGGCTGCGCCCAGCGGCTCCGGTCCCAGGCCGGCATCGAGCGTCGCCAGTCCTGCCGGATCGAGCAGGCGCGCACGTCCAAACTTACGCTGATCCTCAAAAAAGATCCGCCGTCCATCGTCAAGCGCCAGCACAAGATGGGTGTACATATTGGGGACCGCCTCGGCGCTCTGCACGCTGATACTGCCGGACATCCGCAGATGCAGCGCCAGCGTCCACCCGGCATCGAGAGTTAACAACAGCCATTTGGCGCGGCGTCCCACCGTGTGGATGCGCCGCCCCGGCAGACAGCTCAGGAATGTCGGCAGGTCGGGTGTCTCGACCATGCGCTCCCAGTCGAGCTTCTCAACTGCGCTGATCTGCCGATCAAGCACCTGTGCGGCCAGGCTGCGCGCGACAATTTCTACTTCAGGAAGTTCAGGCATTGGTTCTCTGGTCAGCGTTCAAAATCGGGATAGCTCATGTTCCTACTCGCGCCACTCGTTTGCGCCGTCGGCCCAGTGTTCCTGCTTCCAGATGGGCACGACTTCTTTGATACGGTTCATGATGTATTCGGCAGCATGAAATGCTGCCTGCCGGTGCGGTGCGGCGACAATAACCAGCACAGCAGTCTCGCCGATCTCCAGCCGCCCAACCCGGTGATGGACAGCAATCCGGCCCACCGGCCAGCGTGATCGGGACTCCTCGGCCAGTTGTGCAAGCACGGGTACGGCCATCTCAGCATAGGCTTCATAGGTCAGGGAAGCCGTTGCCCGCCCGCCGAAATGATTGCGCACAACTCCTGCGAAAGTGACAACCGCGCCATCCTTCGGCGACTGGACATAATCTACGAGTGGGGCCGGATCAAGGGGCGCGCTGGTAATCTGAAATGGCTCCACCTGGGTGCCGGATGTATCTGCATTGCCGGCATGCGTGCCGCCGCTGACGGGGGGAATGAAGGCAACTTCGTCGCCATCCTGCAAAGTTGTGGCGTAGTCGCTAAACTCCTGGTTGACGGCATAGAGCAGGCGACCCGTGTACCCCCGCAGGCGTGGGTAGTCCGTTACCAGTTGCTCCCACAGCGATTCCACGGTTGCACCGGGCTCCAGCGCACAGGTTAGTTCCGGCTGACCGACAATATCGCGGTGTCCGGCAAAAAAGCGTACACGAACCTGAATCATAGCTCGAACCTGAGCGGCTTTCGTATAGTTTCTCTGTCACACTCCGGGTCGGGATGCAGATCTGCTATGTGACGGACATTGCAAATGTAGCGTGTAGTTTACCACATTTTTCTCTTTGTAACGATAGCGTGACTGTCTCTTCCAGGGGCATCAGGTTGAAACCGAAACATGGGCATGCAAAAAGTCGAGCAGCAACCGGTTAAAGAATGCCGGGTTATCCTGGTTTGCGTTGTGCCCCGCCTGTGGGATGACGACATAGCGGCTGTTCGGGTCGCGCGCGGCCCAGACGGGGGTGATCCGCTTGATGTTGCCCCAGTTATCAAACTCGCCATGTGTCAGCAGCAGTGGCTGGGTAATGCGGTAGCCAGGCTCGTAGTGCAAGCAGGTCAGCAGCGCCTCCCAGATCGATAGAAAGTCATGTTGGGAGATTGACCGGCCGGCATTCAGGGCGTAGGCCTGCACATTGCAGCGAACTGCGGCGAAGTGGGCGATCATCGGTTTGAGCAAGCAGGCCGGGTAGAGATGCATTACCGACGAAGTCATGCTCATCATCAGGTAGTCGGCAAGGGAGAATTTCAGGGTAATGCATTCGCTCCCGATGTTGACCAGGGCGGTGACACGCTCCGGGTGGCGAAACACAATCTCCTGGGCAATGATCCCGCCCATCGACTGCCCGACAAAAGTTGCCTGCCGGTACCCAAGCCGGTCGAGGATCGCCAGCAGATCGGCGGTGGCGGTACGGATCGAGAAAGCCTGGCCGAGGGGTTGCGAGCGGCCATGCCCGCGCACATCCCAGGTCAGCACCCGGTAGTGTTGGGCAACGGCGGGAACCTGCGGGTCGAACATGTGGTGATCCATCGTTGCGCCGTGTGTAAACACCACCAGCGGACAATCGGCGGGTCCGGTCAGCCAGTAGTGGATCGTGTTGCCGGCGCGTTCAAGTGTGTGCGCTGTTGTGGAAATGGTTCTCATCTGCTTATGGTGATTATGCAATAAGGCCAGGACTGCTGCGCGCGCGGGGTCGCCGTTGGGAGGCCCAGAACGGCCGGCAGCGCAGATCCTGAAGACGGGTCCAGGCTGAAGAGTATACCATGTTCCGGCGCAGGTAATGTTACGGCAAAAGCGGCAGATCGTCTATGCCGTGAGTGTTGCAGAAGAAGGCCACGGCAGGCAGAACGTGGACTACTGAATACTCTGTTCTGCCTGCTGCTTGCGGGACAAGTGCGCGTTCAGCCACTGGTGTAACAGGCGTTCCTGGCGCGCAAACTGGCGTTGTGCCCGAAGCGCCCAGCACCCGGTCATAGCGATAAGCCGTATGCGATGTTTGGCCCAGCGGCGGATGAAGAGTTTGGTGTGGACCCGGCCCCAGCGAATAAGCCGATTGCGCCGACCAACCAGCGACGTACCAATGAACAAAAACAGCACACCCTGGAGGATTGGTAAAAACAATCCCAGGATACCGAGCGCGATAAAAAACCATCCCAGTGTGGGACGGGCAAACAACCAGACATATCGCCCCAGAATCTGGAGCGCGGCAAGGTAAGCCCAGTATTTCATACGCGTGTGTTGTCTCTTCCCTCTTCCAAATCCTTCTGTTAGAGTTTACCACAGAACTGTGAAAAAACCATAGCCATGACAGTCATAGCTATGTCGATTCTTTCATTTCGAGCGTTTCCAGCAGCGGCATGGCCGTATCGAGAAACCAGGAGTCCTTCCCTTCGGCAATCAGCAGGGTATCGTCGATCTCGACAAAGAGCCAGTAGCGGGCTGTCCGCCCCAGGTTTCGCTGCATCAGCCAGGCCTCAACTTCGCGCCCGGCGATAACGACCCGGCGTGGCTCACTCCGGTCCCACCAGGGACTGTTCAAGGTTTGAAAAAAAGCGCGTAGCGGTTGCACCGACCCCTGGAACAGCAAGAGGCGCGTGTCACCATCATTCGGGTCACGGTAGGCGTGGATCTGCACCAGTATGTGGGGTAAGTTGTCCAGGGCTACTGTGTTGGTGTTTGACGCTGGCTGTGTAACCTCTTCGTTGACGGCGTACAACTGTAACGGAGCGTTGTCTGGGAAGAGGAAAAGCGGCGTCTCCGCTGAGTCAAGTTCCTGGGATAACGTAACCTGTCCGATCAGCCCATGGGTATTCGGGTCGCGCATAAAGTGAACCGAGGCAGGGGGGAGGTTGCCGTGGCGTAGTTCCGGTGGCGCTTCCTCCAGGCTTATGTCGGCAGCTTCGAGGAGTTGCCACTGCTCAATCAGGCCCGGCATAACGGCACCGTTCTGGTTGGATGGAACGACGCTGGTGCGCATCTCAACCGGTTTACCATTGTCAGCAGACAGATGCAGGGTTGTTGTACGTTGCAGGGGGAATGGCGCGATGTCATCCAGGTATGGCAATGGCAGGCTCTGATAACTCTGCGTGAAATTATTTTCCTTGATTGTTTCAGTCCGTGAGATGACCCGGGTTCCGTCGGGTTGTTCCAGGAGAACGGTCTGCTCGCCGGGATCTGTCAATATTGTGAAAATAGTTTCTATGCCTTTGTCGAGGGTGTTAATGCGATCCTGCGTTATCTCTTGTCGGTTCTTAAAGCTCTCTACCAGATCAGCTTCGGGCCAGTAGTACCAGATCTGCTGACTGTCGGCATATCTACTACTATGCAGGGTGCCGTCTGCCTGCCGGGAACGTTGGAAATATCTGGGGGTTTCATCAGAAAAGTATACCCAGTGCTCCCTGATCATTGTCTCTGTTCTTCCTTCATAGCGGGGACTGTGGTATGGATCGGCCGGCGGGTCCGCTTCCGGATGCTGCCGCAGGTAGTACTGCGCACGCCAGTATCTGACCTTGGTTTCCTCATCAATGAACGCGGCTCTTAGCGCGTTCAGCAGGGCGACATCAACTTCTGGTTTGAGATTTGCCGGACGCAGGAAGAGATGCTCCTGGTCAAGCAGGCTCTGCATGTTAAAGGGTTGCAGACTGCGCACCACCTGAAGCAACTCGGCGCGGGTGTAACCGTCGGCGTAGATCTCCTGTTCGATGATGCCGGTTTCAAAGGCCGCCGCGCTACTGGCCTGCGCTTCAGACAGGCTCCGCTGGAGCTTCAGGTAGTAGCGCTGCCCCTTGCCGGCATAGAGATCCACCGTCCAGGAGCCGACCTCGATCTGCTCGTCCGGTTGATCGGCGGTAAATGAAACACCTCCCTCTACCGGGAGTGTCAGCCGGCGTCCGGTTCCCAGGTAGGTGACGTGGAGGGTGGTATCCTTGACGCGGTAGAGCAGCGCACGCTCGGCACCTGGAACCGGCGCATTTCCTGATGCGGTGGTAGGGAGCCAGACGATGTTCTGACGCAAGAGCGCCGGATGGTGAATCTCCTCCTGCTCAATCAACAGCAGGGCCGGATCGGCGCTTGTCCCCTGCGGTTCCGCGTCAAAGTCGCGCTTGCCGGTCCAGGCACGGTCCGGATCAAAGACAGTGCGGATCTGCTGATCCGCGACGATCTGTTCCTCAGAGCGGAGGTGCCAGGTGACACGGCTTGTCTGCACACCATTGGCCGGCCCGATCAGTTCCGTAACTTTGCGTAGTCGCCCATCTTCCTGATCAAGCGTCAACAGCACAGTGATTCGCCGGGTTGTCGCCCCGGGTGCATCGGGGGGGAATTCCAACGGGCTGACACCGGCAAAGCTGACAATCTGCACGATGCGGTCGCCACTGCGCTGTTGTCCCAGGGTGCGCAGGTCCGGGGCAACAGCCGCCTGGCGCAGATAATTTGGGCCAAGATCCCACACGCCCGTCTGGAACCGGGCCACGCGTGCCTGCGCCTGCGCTTCCGGCTCCATTGCCCGATGGATAAGCTGCGGTGCATGAACCGCCGGCAGGCCGCTGTAGAGTGAACCGTAGTAGGTTGGATGCAGCGCATACCAGAGCCTCTGTCGGCCGTCACCAATCTGGAGCTCGTAGGGTGCGCCACTATCCGCGTGGGCAAACTGGATCCGGTGGCGTGCCGGATTCTCCGAATCGATCCAGGCATCGGCCTGAAGCGGGGCGAAGCTGCCGTCGCTGAAATACCAGAGTGCGTCCCACTGCGCATGCCAGACACCCGTACTGACCGGTGGTTGCCCGGTCTGGTTCAGGGCTTGCTGCACCAGATCACGCGGCGGAACGGCCGCAAGCGCTTCGGCTGTTTCCGGTTGCGTCGGCTGTCTGAAGAAGCCCGGCAGGATGATTCCGCCGATAAACAGTAGCACCAGCAGCGGCACCAGCACGGGGGTTCGCAGCCAGTCGGACAGCGTAGTCTTTGGCTGTACCAGTGCATGGAATTCGGGCGGCAGGGTCTGGGGGCGCAGGGTTCCGCGCAGGCTCTGTTCAACCTGCCGGGTCAGGTGGCTCCAGGCGCGCTCAAACGCGCGGCAGGCGCTGCAGAGCGTCAGATGTTCGCGGGTGGCTATGTCGCCGGCCTGGCTCCCGTCCGCACGCATCAGGCTCCTGCGTGTCGCTGGACAGAGATCGGTTCGGTCGCCGTCCGGGAGTTCGATCCCGGCGTGGGGTGCCAGGGTTGTCAGCGCGGTCTGGAGCAGGGTCTGCGCTTCTGCTTCGTCAATTTCATCAATCTCGCTGACTCGCGCCATCAGCGGCAGATTATAGCCCGCCAGCAGATACAGTCCGAGCATCTGTCGTTGCAACCGGGGCAACTCACGGATGGCCTGGTAGAGCGCGTCGGCGGAGATGTTCTGCTGCTGTGGGTAGCGTGGGCGCAACCTGTGCAGGCGGGCAAGCAGATCGGTGCGCTCGGTCTCCTGTCGGATGGTCGCCAGGAGTTGGCCCATCCACGCTACCGGTTCAACTTCAGATGTAGACGCCGCCGTTCGGACAACCCGGCCTAATGTGATGCGGAGCATGCGCCGGGCCTGCGCTGCATCCTCGCTTAGGAGCAAAGCCATGCGGTAGAGCAGATCGCCGGACTCGGCAAGCGTTTGTTCGGATGAGGGGAGACTGTCGGACGACTTCTTAATCAGACTCGTCATACCGATCGGCTTTCACAAGCGCAGAGCTTGCCGGGTGCGCAAAGGCAATGAGACACGCATTGCAACTTCGACGCACCCGGCATGCACTGGTATTTTTTACCGTTTCGCCGACAAACCGTTATCCACTGGACAGAGTTGAAGAATCGGGATGGGGCGGTGCCGGATCATCTTCCTGATCTCGCTGCTCTGCCAGCATAGTATGCAGCCGCCAGATTGTCTGGACGCGGGCGCGATGCCAGGCGGCACTCTTGGGACCGGTTTCGCGCAGCAGTACCACCCGGTGCAGCGCTTCGCGCAGACGGGTTGTGACGGTCGGTTCGTTTTTCTGTGAGTTATTCATATTTAAAGAACTCAGAGACTGTCTGAAAAGATGATTCGCGTCGGTCCCACGGCATGCCGGGTGCCCTGATCCACCGGACAGCGCCCCAGGCGTCCCGGCTTCAGCCGGGTTCGGCCACACACCGGCTGAAGCCGGGACTCCCACTCCGGGGCCGTCGCCCCATGACTAACCCTTTTCAGACAGTCTTTAAGAACCAAAAACCAGGACCCAGGAACAAATGACTACTGAACAGAGTGCGTCTGTTGGGTGCTGGACTACGCTACATTGGACGACTATTTCCGGCTCAGGCGGCGGTTGCCGGTGTGCGTTCATGGCGGCGGCCGGCGCGGGCTCCCGGTACCGGCACACTGTTCAGGATCTCGTGGATGATCCCGCGAGCCGAGACGTTACGCATGCGGGCCGCCGGGTTGATAATTAGCCGGTGCCCCAATACCGACAGCGCCAACTCCTTGACATCGTCGGGGATGACAAAATCACGCCCCAGGATCGCTGCGCGGGCCTGCGCTGTGCGGTAAAGTGCCAGCGTCCCCCGGGTACTCGCTCCCAGGTAGATATCTTCGTGATTGCGGGTTGCCGCCACCAGCGCGACAATATATTCCTCGATCAGATCGTCGATATAGACATCCTTGATCGCTTCCTGGAGTTGGAGCAGCGTATCGATCTCCAACACCCGGTTGATCGTATCAAGGGGATGCGCCTGGCGCTGGCGTTTGAGGATGGCAATCTCATCGCGCTGATCGGGGTAGCCCAGGTGAATGCGCAGCAGAAAGCGGTCGAGTTGCGCTTCCGGGAGCGGGAAAGTGCCCTCATACTCGATAGGGTTCTGTGTTGCCAGTACGATAAAAGGATGCGGTAGTTCATAGGTGGTACCATCTACCGTAACCTGGCGCTCCTCCATCGCCTCCAGCAGCGCACTCTGCGCTTTTGGCGTGGCCCGGTTGATTTCATCGGCCAGAACAATCTGCGCGATCACCGGTCCGGCGCGAAACTCAAACTGGCGTGTCTGCTGATTAAAAATCGAAACACCTGTGACATCGGAGGGCAGCAGGTCGGGCGTGAACTGGATGCGCTTGAAGCTACACCCAATCGAGCGTGCGATGCTTTTGGCAAGAACGGTTTTGCCCGTGCCCGGCACATCCTCCAGCAGCACATGCCCCTTGCAGAGCAGCGCAATCAGAACCATCTCGACTGCCTGATGTTTTCCAACAATAACCTGTTCAACGTTCAGGATGACACGTTCTGCAACCTGTTGAATGCGACTCAATCCAGTTCCTCTCCTCGTGTAGTTATTGATCAGTCAAGATCTTGCGCACAACCATCTCGGGTACATCATCGCGGACGCTGACAGCGCCAATGGTTGTGGGCAAAACCCAGCGGATGCGCTTCTGCTGGACTTTCTTATCCCGCAGTGTGAGTGCCAGGATCTGCTCCCGGTCCACATCGGGAGGGAAGTTGGTCGGCAGACCATAAGCAGTCAGCAGTTGCTGCTGCCGTTCTACCTCCTCGGCAGTGAGGAGGCCCATGTCGGCGGCAATACGCGCGGCGGCATGCATACCAATGGCGACCGCCTCACCATGCAAGATCGTGCCGTAGCCGGTAGCGGCCTCCAGCGCATGGCCTAGCGTATGCCCATAGTTGAGGATAATGCGTTCGCCCTGCTCACGCTCGTCGGTGCTGACCACAGCAACCTTTACGGCGGCGGCGCGGCGGATGATTGCATCCGGATCGGGATGCTGCGTACATTCCGCCGGAGTCTGCAATGCGGTCGCGTGTGTTTCGAGCAGGTGAAACAGTCCGGCATCGCGGATTACTCCATGCTTGATGACCTCGGCCCAGCCTGACCGCAGTTCGCGCTCCGCCAGGGTGCGCAGGGTCAGCGTGTCCGCCAGCACCAGACGGGGTTGGTGAAATGCGCCGACCAGGTTTTTTCCCAGGGGATGGTTAATCCCGGTTTTGCCGCCGATGGAGGCATCAACCATTGCCAGCAGCGTAGTCGGGAGTTGCACCAGGGCAATACCGCGCAGTATGCTCGCTGCCGCAAACCCGGCCAGATCGCCCACAACACCGCCACCCAGCGCCAGCACTGCATCCCGCCGCTCGACACCCGCGCCTATCATCCAGGTGTAGAGGTTCCAGAGTTGCTCCGGGCTCTTGCCCGCCTCACCGGAGGGCACGACATAGCTTTGCACCGGGTAGCCCACGTCGCGCAGGCGAGCCTCCAGCGCCGCGCCATAGTGCGGAAAGACAGCGCTGTCGCTCACCAGCCAGAGACTGCCTTGCAGTCCTAACTCTTCCAGGCGGCGGGGCAGCGTCTCCAGCACACCCGTCCCCACAACGACGGGGTAGCTGCTGGTTCCGGTTGTAACGGTCAGGTTGTTGTCTGGCATAACTCTATCTCGTGATGCGTGAAACGTGATGCGTGATGCGTGACCTGTTGATTTTCGGGTAAAGGGATATTATTGACAGGAGTTACGCGGTGGTTCATCAAACCGGGCGTTTCACCCGGTGAACGGCAGAATCGCCTGCGGCAGCATGGTGCTTTTTTAGCTTTTTCCGGAGAATGGGGCTCGGAGAGCCCCATTCTCCGGAAAAAGAAAGTTCCATTCCACCCTGCCGGAGGCGAATCGGGCCAGTTGTCCCGGCAGACGCCTGGTTTGAAACCGACCGCGTAACTCCTGTTATTGAGTAAACTGAACACATCTTTGTCTTCAAGCATATATTTTTGTGCATTTCGTCTGAATTGGTCTGGTACAAAAAATTGGTTTCGCGCAGTTTACTTTGACGCTGCTGTGGAATTATTGTTAAGAGCAGACGAATAATGCTGGTCAGCGTGTGCAAGCGTTGCTGAAAAATAGCTTCACCCAGATATGACGGCCTTTGTAGTACCAGTCTCCACTTTCCCGGGCTGAACCTGGTGCATACTCATGACGAGTCGCTCGCATCTCACGTTTCACCCCGTCCGTTTCACGCGATAGGTCTCACGGTTCATTTCTCAGCGTCCCCGTCACCAACGCCTCCAACGTTTCGCCCGCCGCATAGACCCGTTCCCTCGGTGGGACGATCAGCAGGCCATTTGCGCCCCGGAGCGAGAGCAGGCGATTGCTGGACTGCGCGCCGGTACTGCGGGCAACCAGGCGCCCATCCTGCCAGGCGATCACCACGCGCTGATATTCCGGGCGGTCGCGTGCGGGGCGGATGGCATCAAGCAGCGCGACACGGATTTTGGGGCGTTCCGGGTGGCCGTCTCCTTGCAACCGGCGCAGCGCCGGGCGTACAAACACCTCGAATGAGACCAGCGACGAAACCGGAAAGCCCGGCAGTCCAAACACCGGCAACGTTCCGCGCTCCGGGTCATTCACCGTGGCAAAGAGGGTTGGTTTCCCCGGCTTAAAGGCGACACGTCCAAAGTGGATCGTACCCAGCGCGGCCAGCAGCGGCTTGATCAGATCGCGGGTACCCATCGAGACGCCGCCGCTGGTGATCAGCATGTCTGCCTGCGCCAGGCCGGCCTCAATCGCTGCACGCTGCTCTTCCATGGTGTCGCGGGCAATGCCCAGGGAGATTCCTTCGCCCCCGGCCTCGCGGATGGCGGCCAGCAGCGCATAGCGATTGCTGTCGCGGACGCTGCCGGCGCGGCGCGGTGCATCCGGCTCGACCACCTCGTCACCTGTGGCAAGTACAGCGACCCGTGGCTGCCGATAGACCGGGATGCGCGTCCGGCCCACCGTTGCCAGCAGGCCAATGTCCGCTGCGCCCAGGACAGTGCCACGCGTCAGGATCTGCTGCCCCTCGTAGATATCTTGCCCGACCGTCTGAATGTGCGCCCCGGGGCTGACTGGTTGCTCAATCCGCAGCATGCCCGCGGCTTCGGTGGTATATTCGACCATCACCACCGCGTCTGCGCCGGGGGGAACGGGTGCGCCGGTCATGATGCGTACAGCGGTCCCCGGCTCAACGCGGATATCGTCGGCAAGCCCGGCTGTCACCTCGGCCAGTACCCGCCGTTCACCGATACCGTCGGCGGCGCGCAGGGCATAGCCATCTACCATTGCTTTGGCGACATCGGGGGTGTTTTCGGTGGCGCAGATATCCTCAGCCGGCACCCGCCCATCGGCGGTCAGGCTGCTGATAATTTCTGCTGGAAGGGGAGCAATATGGGCCGTGATAAGCCGTTGGGCCTCGGCAACTGGCACCATGGGATAGGGTGACTCGCGCCGTTGTTCACTCGTCATGATTCGGGCTCTGTGTCTCCTGAAAATTGTGCCAATGGGTGCATTGTACCATACCATCACCGGCTATGACGGAACTCGGTTGCATCAGGCCCGGTAGATAACATACATTCCAAGCAGGTAGAGCCCGATAAGCGTAATGCCGACCCAACTCAGGTAGAACCGCGAGCGCCGGTCGGTGCGGTAGATGATGCCCACAATGGCAACCGTGGTCATAATCATGGTGACAATGGCGGTGAAGGCATAGACCGCATTAATGCTGAACCAGAGATTGCCCGGCAGGTAGACCAGGTCATAGCTCGCCAGGATCGCCAGGTTAAAGATATTTGAGCCGAAAATATTGGAAACTGCCAGATCGAGCGCCTTGATCCGCACCGCTTCCAGCGAGGCGATTACCTCCGGCAGCGAGGTCGCGGCAGCCAGCAGCAGCGCGCCAATAAAACTCTCGCCCAGGCCGGTTGCCGCGGCTACCTGGTCGCCCAGCCATGCCAGCCAGATGCCCAGCAGCACAATTGCCAACGCCGGCAACCCGAACCTGACATATGCCTGCCCACGCGTGACATGGTCGTACTGGGAGGGTACCACCAGGTGTTCCGATACCTCCGACTGGCGGCGGGTTTCGTGGCCGGCGATCAACTGTGTGCTAAGCAAGTAGATGCCGAGGATCAGCAGACTGGGCAGGCCGATCCAGCCGATCTGCAGGGTTGTTCCGCCCTGGCTCATAAGCAGACCGGCGGCGGCGGTTCCCAGCAAGATGCTGCCCATACCTGCGGCCAGCCCGTGGCTGATGTGAATTTGCGGGAACAGTGGTTGCTCACCACTTACACCGTCGAGCAGCGCCAGAATCAACAGATTGAAGAGACAACTACCAAAGATGCCCCCGGCTGCCAGGTTCGGTGCGTTGATGCCGACCACCGCACTCATCCCCGTCGCCAGTTCCGGCAGCGATGTTGCTCCTGCCAGTAAGATGGCCCCGACCCAACTATGCCCCAGGCCCGTCTTCTCGGCCAGAATATCGGCACTCTGCGAGAGGTGACGCCCAACGAACACAACAAGCGAGACACAGATGATGACCTGGAGGGCAAGGATCATACCGGGCTCCTGCTGCTCTGATGCAAAATCTGTTCGGTGCGGCAGGGCATGCTGCCGGCACTCCGGAGATTGTACAGCACTTTTCCACCAGTACAAAACGACGCCCCGGCGAAGCACTGGTCAGCGCTTCGCCGGGGCGTTATACTCGCGTAATAAACCGGGGTTCCGCAGTCACTGACCCGGAAGGAAATCTCACCGCCGGCAGGGTGAAAGATTCCAGTCTTCTGCAAAAGAACGTACCATTAAGAAAATAATCCGGGTGTGGAGTGCGGCAGCCATGCTGCCGCCTGCTCCTTGTCGTGATGCGACCTTACCACTGGCCGAGGGCCGGGGTGGTTTCTTCTTCGGGATGCGGGCTGGCTGCCTGCGATTTCTTCGCGGCATGCTCCTGCTCCGCCAGGTACCAGGTTGCCTCCATCGCCGCCATACAGCCCTCGCCGGCGGCAGTAATCGCCTGGCGATAGATGTAATCAACCACATCACCGGCAGCAAAGACGCCCGGCACATTGGTCCGCGTGCGTCCGTCGGTCAGAATGTAGCCGCTCTCGTCCAGGTGAATATGTCCTTTGAAGAGGCTGGTGTTAGGCACATGGCCGATGTAGGGAAACACGCCGTCGGTTTCCAGCACGGTCTCCTCGCCGGTCTTCAGATGCTTGATCCGCACGCCGGTAACGCGCTCATCGCCCAGCACTTCGCTGACCGCCGCGTTCCACACAAAGCGCACCTTGGGATTCTCGAAAGCGCGCTCCTGCAAGATCGGGTCCGCCCGTAGTTGATCACGGCGATGCACGACCACCAGTTCGGAGACATAGCGTGTCAGGAACAGCCCTTCGTCCAGCGCGCTGTTCCCGCCACCGACGACCACAACGCGCTTATCGCGGAAGAAAAAGCCGTCACAGGTCGCGCAGTAGGAAACCCCACGGTTGGCAAGCTCATTCTCGCCGGGCACATCCAGCTTGCGCGGTGACGCGCCCGTCGAGATAATCAATGTATCGCCAGTCACCGTCTGGCCGGAGTCGGTTGTGAGCGTAAAGGGTCGCTGCGTCAGATCAATGTCGTTGACAATCGCATCGAGAAACTCGGTACCAAAACGACCGGCCTGCTTTTCCATCAGTTCGGCCAACTCATAGCCGCCGACCGATTCGGGGAATCCGGGATAGTTCTCGACTTCGCTGGTTGTTGCGATCAGGCCGCCGGGCTGGAGGCCCCGAATAACAAGCGGTTCCAGGTTTGCGCGCGCGGCGTAGAGCGCCGCTGTCAGTCCTGCCGGACCTGACCCGATGATAACAACTTTCTTGTGCATAAATTCCGCTCCTCAGGTGATATGTCACGCGTGACATGGACGAGCAACCGCGTGATGGGTCAATCTCTGGTGATAATTCTGCCCGCCGGGTCACGCGTTCGGCTTCTCCTTACCGATCTTCTCTGCCCATCACGCGCCGGGTTTTCTGTTTGAATTATTATGGTAGTGCCGGGGCAACACAGCCGGGCATACAAGGCTGTGCCTTGCATATATTCCCAGTATACCACGCTCGTCCCACTCTTTCTGTGATCCATATTACCCCCCAGGGGTACCGGGGTGATCGAGCGCATTGATCGGTGCAACATCCGCCGTAATCTGGCGGCGCGCCAGCGGCAACGTAAAGAGAAAGCGCGAGCCGCGCCCGACCTGGCTCTCCACCCAGATGCGCCCGCCGTGCGCCTCAACGATGGAGCGCGTCAGGTAGAGACCGATGCCGGTCCCCTGCGTTTCACGCCGCAGCCGGTTATCCACCCGGTAGAAGCGCTGAAAGATGCGCTGCTGCTCCTCCGGCGGGATACCGATGCCCTTGTCGGCGACATAAATAATCGCCAGTTCATCTTCAGCCTTGGCACCAATGCGAATAGTCCCTCCGTCGGGACTATATTTCACCGCATTGGAAACCAGGTTTGTCAGTACCATCCGGATGCGCTCGTAGTCACCATGCACGGGTGGGAAATCCTCGGGCAGGCGTAGCTCAAACTCGAACCGCTCATCGGTCTGGGCCGCAAACCCCTGTACTACCTGGCGCGCGAGTGCCGGCAGCGGCCAGTCGGTCATGTCCAGGTGCAGCCCGCCCGCCAGGAAGCGCGAGACATCCAGCAAATCCTGGATCTGGTTGGCAAGCCGGTCGGCCTCCTCCTCGATCACCTGGAACCCGTCGCGTAGCGTCTCCTGGCTCCAGTTGGCATCCTCGCGCCGGAGCGTTTCGGCATATCCCTTGATAATACTGACCGGGGTCTTCAGTTCATGGGAGATGATCGAGATAAAGGTGTTCTGCAATTCCTCCTCGCGCTTCTGCTCGGTGATATCACGGACATTGGCAATCGCTCCCAGGAACGCCCCGTTGGGACTGCGCTGGGGGGCGTAGCGGCTCTGAATGTATAGCTCGCGGCCATCGCGGTTTGTCATCCAGCCCTCGATCACCGGATTGGTAACATGTGGCCGGCGTTGCAGGGGACAGTCAACCAGACAGAGATTCACGCCCTGGCTGTTCCGCACACCCAGCACCTCGGCGCAGGGCCGCCCGACCGCCTCTTCGCGTGCCCAGCCGGTCAACTGTTCCATGGCCTTGTTAAAACTGGTAATCCGCCAGCGGCTATCCAGGATCATCACGCCGTCGGCACTCTGTTCAATAATAGCATTCAGGCGCTGCTTCTCGCGCACCGCGCCCTGGTAGAGCCGCGCGTTGCTGACCGCGATAGCGGCCTGGTTCGCAAACGCCTGGAGCACCTGCTCATCATCGGCTGAGAAGGCTACATTGAGCGCTGCCCGGAAGACATAGATTACCCCCACCGGCGTGTCGTGAAAGGTCAGCGGCAGCGCGATCATCTGGCGTAGCGCCAGCCCGGTGTCGGCAGCAATGGTACGCATCACATGAATCAGCGCTTCGCGCGCGGCTTCGCGGGGCGATAGAGCCAGCAGCGGCCCAAAGGCGGGCCAGACCTCGCGCCGTAGTCCGGCCGAGGCATAGATCCGCAGTTCCTCGCTACCGTCCTCTTCATACAGCGCAATCAAGCCGGATGTGCCCGCCAGCATTTCCACGGCAACCTCAATAACCAGGTTGAGCACGCTGGTCAGATCGAGTTGGGCAGTAATGGCGCGGCTAATCTGTAAGAGATACTCCCGCTGGCGTAGGCGATGATCAGTCAGTTCTAACATCGTTCTAACGCTCCGTGTACGCCAATCTAATAGATGAGCGGTATTCTGAAATCGTTACATGATAGCTAAACCACAGGATAACATACATAGAGACACACAGACGCACTGAGGAGGTGTGATTATGGCAAACATAACTCGCTGGGACGCTTTCCAGGACATGCTGACGCTCCGTGAAGCTATGAGCCAGTTACTTGAAGAGAGCGTTGTACCGACGCCGGGGAACACCCGCTCAACCCAGGGCTTTGTTCCGGCGCTTGACCTGAGCGAAACACCGGAAGCCTTTATCGTCGAGGCCGCAGTTCCGGGGATCACAAGCGATGATCTCAACATCACCGTCGAGAACAACGTCTTGCTGATCAGTGGCGAGATGCGCGAGGAAGAGGAGCGCAAGGAGCGTAACTACCATCGGGTCGAACGGCGGTTTGGCAGCTTCCAACGCAGCGTTGCTCTGCCGAACACGGTCAAGGCCGATCAGATCAGCGCGAAGCTGGAGAATGGCCTCCTCCACCTGGAGATTCCCAAGGCGGAGGAAGTCAAGCTGCGCCGGATTACCGTTAACGTCGGCAACCGGAACTAAACTACCACGACCAGAAATGATACCGGACAAACATGACCCTGCATCCTGCGTCATGGCAGGATGCAGGGATTTCTTTCTGCTCCCCGAAAATTGCGCTCCCCATGCCGGACAAGCCTTTACACCTTATGCTGTAGCGCGGGAAAAACGTGTTAAGCTTTACCCGAAGCCTGAAATGGTTGAAGTCTGCCCGGCCGCGCCTCCTCGTCAACATGCGTGTTCCAGATAACATAAGATCGAGTTGCTGTGAACCGCCACCTTGGAACTATGCCTCCGATGCCGGATATACTATTTACAAACAGGACTGGACAGATAAAGATCACTATGCTATTCTAATAAAACATTACGCCTCGCTGTTGGTTCGACCACGCTGTCGGCAATAGCGCCGGGATGTGTCGGTAAGGAGCCTCTATGCAACTCGACCTGACCAGCAAGCGAGCCAAAAAGCTCATCCGGGCTCATGGTCTGACCGAGGAAGAGATACAGCAGATCGTAGCTTCGGCACGCATCAACCTCGCCACATTTGACCCGGAGTATCGCACCAATGTGACGCAGATAGCCGACGAGTTGCAAAAGAGCCGCCCGACGATTTACGGTTGGGCTGATCGGGCGATTACCGCAACGATCCACTCGTTGCGGAACATTCGTACAGGCCGGCCGCCCAAAGAGAAAGAGCGTGAACGCACAGCCGGCACAAATAATCATGAGGTCCGGGGCGATATAACGGAACTCTAGTCAGCAATCAGTGGGTACGAGTGGCATCATAGTAATCGTAGTAGTATAATAAGATGCGTTCGACTGGCGATGATGCTAATGCCGGGAGCATTGGCGAGGAGAACTCTCACGTATGAGTAGCAATCTAAGGAGCCTTCTGGGACGCTTCCGTGCCCTCGATAGTGTCGAGATGGCTGCCGTCGTTGCCCATGATGGGTTGCTTATAGAAAGCGCGTCCCGCCCGGATGTTGATGTCGATGCGATCTGTGCCGTCGCCTCCAATGGTCTGGCTATGGCGGATGCACTGGGCCGCGAGATCAACAAAGGTGACACCATGCAAACGCTGCTCGAATATGAGCAGGGTCTGGTCCTGTTGGAACCGATCAGCGACGAAGCCATGCTCCTGCTGATGGCAAACACCCGCGAAGAACTCGGACAGGTGCGCTTCCTTGTCGCCATCCATCGTCATGATTTAGCCGATGCGCTGAACGCAATTTGACGTGCTATGTGCTATAATTGCCATAGATGATACAGTTCGGGCATCCTGATCATATCAATTAGGAAACACAAGGCAGGTGCTGATGGATCCACAACTTACAAGTCTGATTGTACCCTCTGAGGAGATAACAAAGGTTGAGGAGTGCCTGAACCATCTGGTAGAAGATACCGGCGGCAATTACGCATTGTTGCTTGATAAAAGCGGTCAGGTGATTTCTTCACAGGGTGATGGTGATCGCCAGGATATTACGGCACTCGGCGCGCTTATCGCTGGGACGTTTGCTTCGTCGCGCGAAGTTGCAAAATTGTTGCGTGAGAAGGATTTCCGGGTACTCTTCCAGCAGGGCGTGCGCGAAAATATTTTTATTGCCTTGATTGAGGAACAGTGGATTCTTTGTATCATCTTCAATAAAGGTACGCATATTGGCCTGGTGAAGGTGTTGACCAAGAAGGCGACGGATGAACTTGCCACCGTGTTGGAGCGCGTGCGGCAACAGCACAAAGCACGCGACGAGGTGCTGGGTTCTTCCTTCCGTACCTCCATGGAAGATACGATCGATCTGCTGTTCCGTGATTGACCAGGTTCGGCGCGGCGATGCTCGTCGCCGGCAATGTCATTCGGTTTGTGTCCATCCCGGGGGATCTGTTCGGATGGTCGTTGGGTTCGGCAACCTGGAGTACCTCAGGCCAGTCGGACAGTCAACCCCGCTTTCGCTAAATGTGTGGACGTGGTACGCTCTTACAGGCACGCGAGATAATCTATGGCTCTGATCAACGTTGCAGCGCGCGAAATCCATTGCAAAATCGTCTATTATGGGCCAGGTATGTGCGGCAAGACATCGAACTTGCAGTATATCCATGCCCAGGTTCCGCGCGATACGAAGGGCGATTTGCTTTCCATTGCTACTGAAACCGAGCGCACCCTTTTCTTCGATTTCCTACCCCTTGACCTGGGAAAGGTGCGTGGCTTCCAGACGCGGTTCCATCTGTATACGGTGCCGGGGCAGGTACTCTATGAGCGTACGCGGGTTGCGGTGCTCAATGGTTCCGATGGGGTTGTGTTTGTTGCCGACTCGCAGCGGAGTAAGCTGGAAGAGAATATCAAAAGCCTGAAAGAGCTGGCAGTGAATATTACCCGCCAGAATAAAAAGTTTCAGGATTACCCGGTCATCTTGCAGTATAACAAGCGCGATCTCGGCGATGTTCTCCCCGTTCCGGTGCTGGATAAATATCTGAACGGTATGCACTGGCAGCGCTTTGAAGCTGTTGCTACGACGGGCGTCGGCGTGTTTGATACGCTGAAGGCGATTAGTAAGCTGGTTATCAGTCGGCTGTAGTACGTAGGGGTACGGTGATCCTTATCGCCGGTAATACAACGCCTATTGGTGAGGGGTGTCTATGGCTCTTGCAGGCGATCTTAGCGAGTTTCCCCTGACAGATATTATTCAGCTTGTGGACCTGAGCAAGAAGACCGGCGGGGTTCACATGCATGGACGGCGTGGCGGTCAGGAGATGGAGGGCCGGCTCTACTTTCGTGACGGTCGAATTATCGGCGCGGAGTTGCCCGGAATGTCCCCGCTCGAGGCCGTCTACACATTCTTTACCTTTGACTCCGGCCCTTTCTCTTTTGAAGAAGATAAGGTGCTTGAGCATCCCACAATCACTGTCAGCAATGAAGTTATTATCATGGAAGGGATTATGCGCCAGGATGCCTGGGCCAGTATCCAGGAATATGTGCCGTCGCTTATGATGGTGCCGCGCCTGGTGCCCAATCCGGCTTCCGGGACGACGGAGATTAACCTGGAAGCCGAGGAGTGGCGTGTCCTGACCATGGTTAATGGAACAAATACGGTCGCTCAGATTGCGCAGCGGGGTGGGTTAGGGGAGTTTCGTACGTGCGAAATTATTGCCCAATTGCTCGCTAACGGCTTGATCGAAAAACGTGAAGGTTAGTTCCACCGGGTAGTCTGTATCCGGGGAGATATGGTTGCTGTATGCCCAGGTGTGGGGTGCATTGCGTTCCCGCAACCCGTAATCAACGTAATCGGACAACCCTACTCGATGGCGGGTAGGGTTATTCGTCGTGGTTTGTATCGTGTTTGTGTTTCTTGATAGCCAGGTAGGGGAGAGTTGTGCGTACACTGATAAGTGTCTGGGATAAGGCGGGGATTGTGGAGTTGGGCCAGGCGCTGGCTGACCTGGGGAGCGAGTTGATCTCAACCGGCAAGACGCAGCGTATGCTGGTTGAGGCGGGTGTTCCGGCGCGTTCGGTGAGCGATGTTACCGGCTTCCCGGAAATCCTTGATGGGCGCGTGAAAACCTTGCATCCCGCCATTCATGCCGGTATTCTGTCGCGCCGCGATGTCCCGGCCCATGCGCAAGAGTTGACGGCGCACAGCATGACCCCCATTGATATGGTGGTTGTCAACCTCTACCCGTTTGCTCAGACGATTGCGCAGTCCGGGGTGACGCTGGCCGAGGCGTTGGAGCAGATCGATATCGGTGGTGTGACGCTGCTGCGGGCTGCGGCCAAAAACTTCCCTGCCGTCATACCGCTGGTTGACCCGGCTGACTATGATCTAGTCACCACGCATCTGCGCGCGGGTGATGTGCCGCTGGAGGTCCGCCGGCGACTGGCGGCGAAAGCCTTTGCCCATACCGCCGCGTATGACGCCGCGATTGCCGGCTATCTGACCGATGCGCCGTTTCCGCAGACGCTGCCGCTGGCCTGGGAGCATGCGCAGGATTTACGCTATGGCGAGAATCCGCACCAACCGGCGGCGCTCTATGGGGATTTCTTTGCCTATTTTGAACAACTCCACGGCAAAGCGCTGTCGTATATCAATATTCTCGATATTGCGGCGGCCCAGCAACTGGTCGAGGAGTTTCACTCGGACGAAGGGGTTGCTCTGGCGATTATCAAGCATACCAACCCATGCGGCGTGGGTGTCGGCCCAACCACGCTGGATGCCTGGGAGCGCGCCTTCGCGACCGACCGACAGGCTCCCTTCGGCGGGATTATTGCGCTGAATGCGCCCTGCGATCTGCCGCTGGCCCACGCTATTGATGAGATTTTTACCGAAATTATTATTGCGCCTGCATTTGCGCCGGATGCGCTGGCGCTGCTCCAGAAGAAGAAGAACCGCCGACTGATGCGCGTACGACAGCCTGTAACCCGCGCGGGTACAATGGTGGTGCAGAGTGTTCCCGGTGGTGTGCTGGTGCAGGCGGCTGATCATGCTTCCCTCGATGCGGAGCCGTTCAATGTTGTGACGCGTCGCGCTCCTACCGATGATGAGTCGCGGGCGTTACGGCTGGCATGGCGTGTCGTCAAACATGTGAAGTCGAATGCGATTGTCTATGGAACGGTGGACCGCACGCTGGGGATCGGCGCGGGGCAGATGAGCCGGGTGGATAGTTCGCGGCTGGCGGTCTGGAAGGCGGAAAATGCCGGGCTATCGCTGGCCGGTTCGGTGGTTGCCAGTGATGCGCTCTTTCCCTTTGCCGATGGGGTTGAGGCAGCGCTGGCGGCGGGCGCGACAGCAATTATTCAGCCGGGCGGTTCGGTGCGCGATGCCGAGGTGATCGCCGCCGCCGATCAGGCCGGTGCGGCCATGGTCTTTACCGAGACACGCCATTTTCGCCACTAGCATGCTTTGGAGTGCAGCAGCGTTGATCGCCTGATGAAGATAAGATGGATGCCTGCCGGGACAGGGCAAACTGCCGGGAACGCCTGATCCGGTTGAAGTCGGGACTCCTGAGCGGCGCTATCTGGATTGGAATTTCAACGTTCATAAGCCGGGGCTTCCGGATAGTACATACCCGGACGCTGTGCTCAACGTTTATTTCATATCAGGTCGATAGACGGATTACGGACTACAGACTAACATGCTCAAATTCGATAACAATGGTCTGATCCCGGCGGTTGTGCAGCATGCTCGCAGTGGCGAAGTGCTGATGCTGGGGTATATGAATGAAGAGGCGTTGCGCCGCACCCGCGAGAGTGGCCTGGTGACCTTCTGGAGTCGCAGCCGGGGTGAGTTCTGGCAGAAGGGCGCGACAAGTGGGAATTTCCTGCGGTTGGTCGCGGTACGGCAGGATTGCGATGGCGATGCGCTACTGCTGCTGGCCGAACCGGATGGGCCGACCTGTCACACCGGGCGACCGAGTTGCTTTCACCGCGATATGCAGGGCGAGATTACCGAAGAACGAGTACCGCCGGGCGTCGTGCTGACTCAACTTATTGATGTGATCCGGGTGCGCGCGGCAGATCAGACTGAAGGTTCCTACACCGTCAAGTTGCTGCGTGGCGGGGTTGACCGTATCGGCAAGAAAATCGGCGAAGAAGCCTCCGAAGTAATTATTGCCGCAAAGAACAATTCCGTGGCAGAGTTGACCTACGAGATGGCCGATCTGCTGTACCATAGCCTGGTGCTTCTGGAGTGCCAGGGCGTATCACTTGAAGGCGTTTTAGCAGAGTTGCAGCGCCGTGCTGCGAAATGAGTGCATACGCGGGGTGATGTGCCCGGCGCATCTCCCGGTCTGTGCTTCTCTTCCGATTATGAGCGACCACGCGAGCCGCATACTAATTATTAGCGATGATCCGGATGTGCTTGACCTGTGCGCGCAGGTACTTCGGCATGCCGACTTTATCATCCGGATCGTTTCTTCGGCAGAACAGTCACTCGAGCTGTTATGCGATGACCTGTTCGACCTGGTCTTGCTCGATTTACAGGTGCCGGTTCCCCACGACCTGACGCCCCTGGCGCAGATTCGCAGTTGCGATCCCAACATCCCGGTTGTGCTCCTCACCGACATGGCGGCTCTGGAGCATGTGGCGCGGGCTACACGGATGGGGGCTCAGGGGGTTCTGCTCAAACCTTTCTCGACCACCGACCTGCGCAATACAATTGTCAATGTCTTGCAGCGGCGGCGGGCGCTCCGTACTCAGAATCGGGTTGATGCGCTGCGACCGCTGGTGCAGATTACCGAGCGTCTCCTCGCCGAACTTGATCTGCCACGGCTCTATGATCTGATCATTGATACGGTGCGCGTCGAACTCAAGGCTGACCGGGCTTCGCTGATGCTGCTGGATGAGGGTGAGAAGACGCTCCAGATAGCGGCCTGTTCCGGGTTGCCCCAGGAAGTGTATGTGGGCAAGCGGATTAATGTGGCGGGGAGCCTGGCCGGGTGGGTTGCGCGTCACGGTCAACCGCTGCTGGTGAACAGCCGGCAGTGCCCGGTGCCGGAGTTGCAAGAGGCGTTGAGGAATGATCAGCTCTCTTCCGCGCTCTGTGTGCCGCTGATGACGGGCGGACGCGCGCGCGGTGTGCTGAATGCGGCGAAGACGCAGGCGGCCGGGTTGTCATTTACCGAGGCCGACCGCGAGTTGCTGGTGCTGCTGGCAGGGCAGGCTGCCATTGCTATTGAGAATGCCCGGTTGTACAACCTGGCCCAGCGACGCGCTGACCGGCTGGCGCTGCTCTACAATTTGAGTACGGCAGTCACGGGGTCGCTTGATCTTGAGCAGATTATTGCTACAACCCTGCGCCAGGTAAGTGTTGCGCTGGGGATTGACCATGGCTACCTCTTCCTGGCCGCTGATGACCCTCCCCCCCCTTCACAGCATCTGGTGCAATATGTGACGTTGCGTTATGGTAGCCTGTCGGCGCTCAAACCGATTGATCGACCGGCAAATCAAGGGATTATCGGTCAGGTGCTTGCTGATGGATACCCACGGGTGGTACCGGCGCGCGAGTGGAAAACCACTGCTGCGCAACGGGTTCCGCCCTGGGAAGGGATCGTGCCGGTTGAAACGGTCGCTGATGTTGCTGCCGACGATGGTGATGATCTTGCTCCGTTCTGTTACCCGCTGCAACCGACACCCTACTGGCTCTGTGTGGCGCTGGTAAGCGAGCGTGGCATGTGTGGCGCTATTGAGTTGCTGGGTCAGCCGGGTCAGCATTTTGGCGAAGATGACATTCAACTGATGACGGCGCTTGCCACACCGGTTGCGATGGCGATTGAGAAGGCGCGTCTACATGCCAGTGTGGCCCAGTCGGAAGCCCGCTACCGCACGCTGTTGCACCATGCGACCGAGGCAGTGTTGCTGCTGGATACGGATCGACAGCGCATTCTGGATATTAATCGAGCGACTGAGTATCTGAGTGGGTATGACCGCGCAGCATTGCTTGAGATGAATCCCAACGATCTGCTGCCGGGTCTCTGGGAAATCGGGGCAAAGGTCTGGGTAGAGATCGGTTCGGGTGAGGCTGAACTTCTGCCGGAGCCGGCTATGTCAACATCCGCCAATGGTGTAACGCCCTTCACTGTGTCGGCGGCGGGCCCGTCACGGGTTGCCAATGATCTCAAGGAAGTTGATGCGTTGCTCCAGGCAAAAGATAGTCGCACTGTTCCCGTCTCGATCAGTATGAGCGGTGTGCCCTACAACGGACAGCAGCTTTTGCTGGTGATGGTCCGCGATATCAGCGAGCGTCAGCGTATTGCGCATCAGTTGCTCCAGACCGAGAAGTTGGCAGCGGTTGGTCGCCTTTCCGCTTCAATTGCGCACGAGATCAACAACCCGCTGCAAGCGATCCATAACTCGCTGCACCTTCTGAATAATCGGCCACTGAGTGATGATAAGCGCCAGCTTTACCTCTCGAAGGCGCAGGAGGAAGTAGACCGCCTGATTGGTATTGTGCAGCGTATGCTGGATTTCTACCGTCCCTCGCGTGATGGCGTCGGTATGCGTTTGACCGATATGCATGAACTGCTTGATGCAGTGCTGGCTCTGGCAGACAAGCAACTACAGACGAGTCATATCAGTGTGGTACGGGATTGGACGGTGAAGCCGCCGCTGGTTTACGCCATCGGCAATCATCTCAAACAGGTCTATCTTAATCTCATCCTCAATGCGGTCGAGTCGATGCCGGACGGCGGTGTGTTGACCATTCGCACCTATGTTACCGCTGATGCCAACCAGGAGCGTCAGAATCTTGAGACCACATCGACGGTCGGTTCAGCAGGGCAGCGGTTGGGGCCGGCAGTCGTAATCGAGTTTAGCGATAGCGGTCAGGGTATTTCGCCGGATATTCTGCCGAAGATTTTTGAGCCGTTTTACACCACGCGAAGCACGGGTACGGGCCTGGGGTTAGCAATTAGCTACAGCATTATTGAGCAGCACCAGGGTGAACTGTCGGTCAGCAGTGTCGTGGGGCAGGGAACAACGTTTCGTATCCGTCTGCCGGTTGCTCAAGCCCAACCGGATTAAATCCGGTTAGAGCAACCCCTCCATCGGCTGAATAACCAGCCGTTTCTCCTCGAGATCAAGTTCCTGCACAATGTCGTGGATCATCGGTATCAGCGCATCGCTCTGGCCGGGACGCGCCACAATCAGCACCTCGTTGGCCCCGGTTTCCAATATTTCCCGGACCTGACCGACAACGGCACCCTCGGTTGTCTCAACCCGCAATCCATAGAGTTCGTGGAGGTAGTACTCCCCCGGATCGAGGGGCGCTGCATCGCTCGCGCGGATCGATACTTCGGTGTTGCGCAACTCCTCGGCGGCATCACGCGAGGTGACATCTTTGAGCGTCAGGATAAGCAGTCCCGGTTTATGCTGAATAACATGGACAAGTTGGTAGGGGGTATACGCTGCACCAACATATACGGTACGCACATGGCGCTGCAGATGATCGGGGCGGTCGGTGATGGCGCGCAGTTTTATCTGGCCGCGCACGCCGAAGGGCGCGACAATCCGGCCAATTATGAGCAGTTCGTCTGGTGCTGGGGTCATCATGAGCGCGAGAAGCCACTCATCAGATGATAGAGAACAGAAATCAGTGACGAAAGCACCTGATCTCTGATCTCTAACAGATCCTGATGGCTGACCTGCTAATCAATATCAACATGGACACGCTTATTCTGGCGGGCAGCGGCAACACTCATCAGGTCACGAATCGCTTTCGCGACACGGCCACTGCGACCAATAACCTTGCCCGTCTCTGAAGAGTTGACTGATAGTTCATAGGTGACGGTAAAGCGCCCGACCCGTTCCTTGACACGAACCTCTTCCGGCTTATCGACAAGATTACAGGCGATATATTCGAGTAGTTCTTTCATAGCTCATCGTTGAGAAAAGCAGGTAGCGCGCCGCGCCGCCTGCTTCCTTCTGTTATGCGGAAACGCCGGTCTCCTCTGGTGTGGAAACCTCCGCTGCCTCCGCCGAAATAATTTGACCATCGTTGTCGAGGATATTGACCTGCTTCAAGAGCCGCACCACCGTGTCCGACGGCTGTGCCCCGGACTCAAGCCAGTAGCGTGCCCGGTCTGCCTGGATCTCCAGAACTTTTGGCTGTTGTATCGGGTTGTAGTGACCAATAATCTCAATAAATTTACCGTCACGGGGTGAGCGTGAGTCGGTTATAACAACGCGATAACTTGGTTGTTTAGTCTTGCCCATGCGGCGAAGACGCATCCTGACCATATCTTGTCTGCCTCCGTAGAAATAAACTCGCATCTATAAATACATCTGGTTGCCGCCCTGTATCGGGTTACCGCAACATCCGTAACAAATCGTTGGGATCGATCTCGCCACCGGGTCCACCAGGCCCGCCGGGTCCACCACCGCGCCCCCGGCGACCTTTTTTGCCCTTCTTGGTAGCTTTGCCGCCGGTCAACTGCTTCATCATGCGCTGCATTTCCTGAAACTGCTTGATCAGGGCACTCACATCCTGGACATCGGTGCCGCTCCCCCGGGCAATCCGTTCGCGGCGGCTACGCTTGATAATCTCCGGATTGCGCCGTTCCTGCGGCGTCATCGAGAAGATGATCGCCTCAACCCGCTTCATCTCCTGCTCACTCAGCATCTCCTCGTTGCCCTGCGTAAGCTGGCTCAGGCCGGGGATCATGCCGATAATCTGCTGCAGGGGACCAAGTTTGCGCATCTGATGCATCGCGTTGAGGAAGTCCTCAAAATCGAACTTCCCTTTGCTGAACTTCTTCTGCATCTGCTTGGCCTGGTCAGCGTCGTAGATCTGCTCGGCGCGCTCAATCAGCGAGAGTACATCGCCCATGCCCAGGATACGCGAGGCCAGACGATCCGGGTGAAATGCCTCCAGCGTGTGGGTATCGACCTTCTCGCCGGTACTCATAAACTTGATCGGCACGCCGGTAACGGCCCGTACGGACAGCGCCGCACCACCCCGGGCATCGCCGTCCATCTTGGTCATCACCAGACCCGTCAGGTTGATCCGCTGATTGAAGGTATCGGCAACTCTGACCGCTTCCTGGCCGGTCATCGCATCAACAACCAGCAGACGCTCAGTAACCGGGACAACCGCGCTGATCTGCTGCAGTTCCTCCATAAGCGCATCGTCGATCTGCAGACGTCCGGCCGTGTCGATGATAACCGTGTTGTAGACATCCTGGCGGGCCAGTTCAAGCGCATTTCGGGCAATATCGGGCGGACTGGCCTCGGTTCCCTCGCTGTAGACGGGAACATTAATCTGCTTGCCGAGTGATTGAAGCTGGGTAACGGCTGCCGGCCGGTAGACGTCACCGGCGACCAGCAGGACGCGCTTCCCATTCTTGCGCAGATGGAGCGCCAGTTTCGCGGCAAGGGTGGTCTTACCCGTACCTTGCAAACCAACCAGCATCAAAATCGTTGGGCCAGGGCGGGCCTCTTCCAGCGGGGCATTAGTCTCGCCAAGCAGATTGATCAGTTCCTGGTTAACAATCTTGACGACCTGCTGGTCGGGCGTCAGGCTTTTCATCACCTCTTCGCCGATGGCCTGCTCAGTGACACGGGCGACAAAGTCCTTGACAACTTTATAGTTCACGTCAGCTTCGAGTAGCGCCAGACGTACCTGTTTCATACCCTCGCGTACGTCGGCCTCAGTGAGCATGCCCTTGCTGCCCAGTTTTTGAAAAACGTTTTGTAGTCGATCTGAGAGACTCTCAAACATTCGTTATATCACTTCCGCTGAAACTCTGTACACAATACGCATACATTCTGTACCATGAGTAAGCAGATCCTCAAGGTCAAAGCTACCCTGGCCGGGTTATTGTATCATGCGCCAGTTGATAGAAATAAAAAAGCGCGGGAGTCAACCGGGGGAGTATCCCTCATTCTCTGGCGTACTCCGAGCATAGTGGATATTGTAGCGGTGAATTGGTTGCGCGTCAAATGTTTTGGGTATCGTATGCAAGCAAAGTTTTTGACTTGCATACTTCACTATCTGCCGATATACTTGAGTTGAACCAGTTGCTCCGTGGTCCAGGCTGAGGTTATGCGAAACCCTTCGATTGCACTGCTACCGGAATTGATCGCCGCGCTGCCCGACGAGTTGCGCGCGGTTGCTGATCAGTTGCTGTTTATTGAGCGCGTGTACGGGCGTCCCGTGCCGCCACCGCCGATGCAGGACTGGATCGAGCAGCGCTTTGGTAGCCTGGAGCAGGTCGCTGAACAGCCTATCGTGAAGGTCACAAATCGCCGGTCGCTGGAGGCGGCATACTACAACCCGTTGCGAGCACGCCGCCCGCTGGGTGATGATGATATCAATGCGCGCAAGAACCGCGCCACCGATGCCGATCAGGAGTTGGAGGCGCTTATCAGTGCCGGGGCCGGGCCGCACGATATGTTTGGCGACCCGTTCAACCAGACGACGGTGGATCTGTTTGGGCGCATCCAGGGCCGCTACTGCGTTAGCGCCTCGAATGTTGCCAAATGCGATGCCTGGCACGGGTTGGTGATCTTTGATGAGTTTCACCCGTTGCGCTTCAACCGGGATCAGGTGCGGGACTATTTTGATGTGGCGTTGCGCTGGTTGGCGGCGGCCCACGCTGCCGATGCCGGCGCTCGCTATCCGCTGATCCTCTGGAATTGCCTCTGGCGGGCCGGGGCATCGATTATTCATGGGCATCTCCAGACCATGCTTGCGCAGGGGATGACTTTCGGCCGGATTGAATGTTGGCGGCGAGCGGCAGTTGAGTATCGGACACATTACGGTCGTAACCTGCCGGCGGATCTTGGGCAGTTGCACGATGCGCTGGGGTTGACCTTCCGGCAGTGTGACGGGGTGCATGGGTATGTCACCCTGACGCCGGTTCGTGACCGGGAACTGATTCTGACGACCAGCAATCTTCCCCGTGTGGATGACTGGAGCACGCTGGATCATGGCGCGGTGCAGGCTGCGCTTGAACCGCTCTGGGATGCGACCTGTGCAGCGCTACGCGGGTTAATTGATGCAGAGGGCGTGCGCAGTTTTAATGTGGCAGTCTACCTACCGCCGTGTGGTGCAACTGCCGAACCATGGGATGATCTGCCGGTTTGCGTGCGCATCGTAGATCGGGGCAACCCGCTGACTCGGATGGTCAACTTTGGGGCGATGGAATTGTTTGCCGGCAGCGTCATCACGGTTGATCCATTTACTCTGGCCGCCACACTCCGCGCAGCCCACAACCGGCAGAGTTAATCCGCCCGGGTTGTGTTACAATAGAAGAAACTTATGAAAGTCGCCTGAATTTCCGGCAACCCATCCACGTATACAGGCGCAGCATATTCAATGCCTGATCTTGTTCAAGATGGGGCAAGACATTCATTGCGCGGCACGGTTTGTGGTATCACCAGAACCAGGTTCGTGATGAAGTAGTTAGAGAGGAGGGGCGCGATGGCGTCCAGACAGAGCCGGTTAGCACAGCAGCAAGCCCTCTGGCAGTGGCTCGAACCCCATGGTTCGGTGCAGTCGTTTCGCCGCCACAACTTTATCTACACACCCAGTCAACCCGCCCAGTCATTTTATCTGCTTCAGTCAGGGCAGGTCAGTCTCCAGATGCTTTCTGCCGGCGGGCGCGTGTTGACGTTGTGGGTGGTTGAGGCGGGACAGGTGTTTGGACATAGCGTCCTGGCCGGGAGTCGCACCTACGACACCTTTGCCGAGGCGATCAAACCGGCGCGGATGGTAGCGGTACCGCGCGAGCGTGTCTTGCAGGCTCTGGCAAGCCGGCCGGCACTGGGCCTGGCGTTGATTGAGGAGTTGGGCCAGCATCGCCTGACGGTCAGCCGGCGCCTGAACGAGGTTGCATTTAAGTCGGTTCCTGCACGGCTCGCCTCCCTGTTGCTTGATATGGCTGATGCCGCCGATGTGCAGTATCTGGAAGGGCAGCAGTCACGGTTGCCGCATCGCACACATCAGCAACTGGCTGAGATGATTAATGCCTACCGGGAGACGGTGACAAAGGTGATCAATCAGTTTCGGGCGGCGGATCTGCTGGATATCGACCGCTCCGGAATCACGCTGCGCAATCTGGCACGGCTCCGTGAAGTGGCGCAGGGATAGTCGTTGCGTGCGGACCTACTTTGTTGTTACTCCCGCTGCTACAATACAATACAAGATAAGTAGATGCATGTAACTGAATACGTGTACAGGAGACAGATGCCCATGTTAGCACGGGATTTAGAGCGCCGGGTGGGATTGGCGGCAACTGAGTTGACTGGTTTGCAGGCGGAACTGCTGGAGTTGCAGGCGACCGTCGGGGATAACCCGGCGGCGCAGCAGAAGGTACGGCAGTTGCTTAACCGGGTTGAGGGTTATCTTGAGCAACCGCCGGCTACGAATGTCACCCAGGATGCGGATGAATACCATTTTCACATGCCGGGGATGGCAACCCTGGTAGCCCAGGCGCAGCAGCAGCAGCAGCAGTAATCTGCCGCTCGCCGGACCATAAAAACAAAGACCGGTCAGCAAGCACCCCACGTACGAGGCGAATAGTCGCTTCCGTGGGGTGTTTGTGTAATTGATAGGACTTACGCGGTCGGTTCCACCCCAGGCGTCTGCCTGGACACATGGCCCGATTCGCCTCCGGCAGCGTGGAATGGGACATGCTTTTTCGGAAACATGTGGCTCGAAGAGCCACATGTTTCCGAAAAAGACGGGAAAGGGGCCATCTTTTCCACAAAAAATTTGCTCCCAGAGCAAATTTTTTGTGGAAAAATAAAACAAGTACCATGCTGCCGCAGGCGCATCCGGCCATTACTGTGCTCAAACGCCCAGTTTGCAAATCCACCGCGTAAGTCCTGTCAATTACAGGAGTTACGCGGTGGGAGTCTGGACCACGAACAACACGAAATGAGCGAACCCCGCGAAACGGTCAATGCTGACATGGATCAGGTGATCCCGCGTTTGGTTGGGGCTATCGCCTCCGACAGGGTGGAACAAGATAAAAACGTGCCATGCGGCCGCAGGCGATTCTGCGTTCACCGGGTGAAATGCCTGGTTTGATGAACCACCGCGTAAGCCCTGTCATTGACACGAGTTACGCGGTCACTGATCCGGAAGGGAATTTCGCCTCCGGCAGGGCGGAAAACAACATCCTTTTTGGAAAAAATGTGGCTCTCCGAGCCACATTTTTTCCAAAAAGACAAAAAGCATACCATGCTGCCGCAGGCGAGTCGGGCTTCCGTCAGAGCAAATGTCTCGTTTGCATGACAACCGCGTAACTCGTGTAATTGAGAATCGTTTTGTGGAGTTGGAGGGGCGAAACATCTTTCGCCCCCTACACCTTCGTAACGCTGCCTAACGACATAAGGACAGCAATTCTACCTCAGCCTGCTGGTAGCAGGCACGGCAGCGGGCCTCATACAACTCCTGCCCGCCGACGACGATGGTTGGCGCATCGGCGGGGGCCGGTTCGCCGTTGATCAGGCGTTGCGAACGGGTGGCATATGCCCCGCAGCGCACACAGATGGCATAGAGCTTATCGACCTGTTCCGCAACCGCCATCAGCGAGGCCATGGCGGGGAAGGGCGCGGCCCGGTAGTTCTGGTCAAGCCCCGATACGATTACGCGTAGATCGCGCTCTGCCAGTTCCTGACAGACAGCGACAATCGCTTCCGGTGAGTCGTCGAGGAAGTGCAGTTCATCGATTGCCACAACGTGCAGATCCTCGGTGAGCAGTGGTATCTCGGCAATTGAGGAGATCGGGTGCGCTTCCAGCCGTGTCCCGGTGTGGGTAGCAACCTGGTGCGTGCCGTAGCGGGTATCCAGCCGGGGCGTAAAGATGCGGTACGGCTGGCGCGCAATAATGACCTGGCGAATCCGCCGGATCAACTCCTCGGTTTTTCCACTGTACATGCAGCCGCAGATAACTTCGATGCGGCCGCCGGCACATGGACGCGTCATTGGGTCTACCTTACTTATGCTAGGTGCGCTCAACATACTGGCGGCGGTAGTATTCCAGATATTCACCTGATTTGATGGGACGCCACCAGTCCGGATTCTCTACATACCAGCGCACGGTCTTCTCCAACGCCTCGTCAAAATTGTGGCGGCTGGTCCATCCCAGGGCGCGCAGTTTACTACAGTCCAGGGCGTAGCGCCGGTCGTGCCCTGCGCGGTCGGTCACATGCTGCAACAGGCTGTGGGGTTTCCCCAGGATATCCAGCAGTTTGCGAGCCATATCGATATTGCGTGTCTCGATTTCGGTCCCGACATTGTAGGCTTCGCCAACCTGCCCCTTGTGCAGCACAACATCGATTCCTTCACAATGGTCCATCACATACTGGTAATCGCGTACCTGCAGCCCATCGCCATAGATCGGCAGCGGCAGATCGTCAATCGCATTGGTGGTAAACAGGGAAATAGCTTTCTCGGGGTACTGGTAGGGACCGATATTGTTAGAGCCGCGTGTGATGGTTGTAGGGATGCCATAGGTGATATGGTAGGCATATACAAGATGCTCTGCGCCGGCTTTGCTTGCTGCATAGGGACTGCGGGCATGCATCGGGTCGCCTTCCTGGCTGCGCCGGCCGGGTGGAATATGGCCGTAGACCTCATCGGTACTGACTTGATGGTAGCGCTCCAGCTTGAACTCTCTGGCCGCCTCCAGCAGCACATAGGTACCGCGCACATCGGTTTCGATAAAGGCATCCGGGCTAAAAATCGAGCGATCAACGTGAGTTTCCGCCGCAAAGTTGACAATCGTGTCGATGGGGTGTTCCTGGATGGTTGCGCGTACCAGAGCCGCATCACAGATATCACCCTGAACGAAGGCGAAATGGGGATGTGCTGCCACGCGGTCCAGGTTTTCGCGCCGCCCGGCATAGGTCAACTTGTCATACACAACGACGCGGTAGTCAGGATAGCGTTCGAGTATGTAGGCTACAAAGTTCGAACCAATAAAACCGGCCCCGCCGGTTACAAGGAGATTGCGCATAATGCCTCCAGGGGTAGCACTGCACCGTTTCTTTGCGCTTGATCAAGTGTAGCAAGCGCCAACCGAGGAGTCAATTTACAGTCTCCTCATCCGATGATGACAAAGGGTTCACCCGGTCATTTTTTGCGCGCGATTGCTCTGCCAGGGTTTCCTTGTAGGCCAGCACCCGTTCCAGCAGCGCGGGATCGGCGGCGGCCAGGATCTGCACCGCCAGCAACCCGGCGTTGCGCGCGCCACCAATCGCCACCGTTGCGACCGGCACGCCGGCCGGCATCTGCACGATGGAGAGCAACGAGTCAAGCCCCTGGAGCGCTTTACTCTGCACCGGCACCCCGATAACCGGGAGCGGCGTATGAGCAGCCACCATTCCCGGCAGATGGGCCGCGCCACCCGCGCCCGCGATAATCACGCGCAACCCCCGCCGATGCGCGTTGTCGGCATAGTCCGCCATATCGCGCGGAGTGCGGTGGGCCGAGACGACGCGTACCTCGTGCGGAACGCCAAACTCGCGGCAGACCTCAACCGCGCCCTGCATGGTCGGCAGATCGCTGTCGCTGCCCATAATAATGCCGATACGTGGTGTCATTACTCGTACTCGTTTCCGTATGCGCTTACAACTCAACGCGTGCCGCCGCGCGCAGGGCGATTGCCTCCGCCTCAACCACGCTATCTCCCAGGGCGGTGATATGCCCCATCTTGCGCCCGGGTCGCACATCTCGCTTATGATACAGATGCAGATGTGCGCCGGGCTCCAGCAGCGCCTGGCTGACCCCGGCAGGACGCGCCGGGCCCTGCCGCTGCCCCAGCAGGTTGACCATCACGGCGGCCGGTGCGCGCATATCGACCGGGCCCAGCGGCCAACCCAGCACCGCGCGCAGATGATTTTCAAACTGCGAAGTAACACATGCCTCAATGGTGTAGTGCCCGGAGTTGTGTGGCCGCGGGGCAAGTTCATTCAGCAGCACGCTGCCGTCTTTGTGCAGAAACAGCTCAACGCCAAAGATGCCCACGCCATCAACCGCCTGGACCGCCTGTTCCGCCAGTTCGGTGGCGCGGCCGGCAACCTCGGGCGGGACAGCCGCCGGAGCCCGCACGATATGACAGATATGGTTACGCTGAACGGTTTCGACAACCGGGTAGGCGCGACACTCGCCCGATCGTCCGCGCACCACCATAACCGCAAGTTCGTGGGTAAAGGGGACAAATGCCTCGACCAGCAGCGCGCGCCCGGCACCCATCAACCGTTCCCATGCCGGGAGAATCTCCTCCGGCGATTGCAGCGTGGCGTTGCCGTAGCCGTCATAGCCTTCGCGCCGCGCTTTCAGCAGGAGCGGCCAGCCATACTGCTGCGCTGCTTCCAGCACATCTTCCGGGGCGTTTGCCGGCTGGTAGAGCGGCACCGGCAGCCCGACCGACTCCAACCGCCGCTTCTGGATAAGTTTATCCTGGATGGCGGCCAGCGTGAGCGCCGTGGGATACACCGGCAGGCCGATTCGCTCCAACTGCCGCAGCACACCGGCATCAACAAATTCGTTTTCGAGAGTGACAACATCGCACAGTGTAGCAAAGGCGCGCATCGCCGCTTCATCGTCCCAGGGACCAACGATCTCGTGGCGCGTGATCCGACTGGCGGGACTATCCGCGAATCGCTCGAAAATGACCGTCTCCAATCCAAGGGAGATGGCCGCCTGGGTTAACATCTGGGCGAGTTGCCCCCCGCCAAGTATTCCTACGCGTGTCATACCCAATATGATAGCCGCAGATGGCAACAGATGCAAGCGCCGCCATGGTATAATCAGGGCAGGCGTACGCGGTGCCGGTGTGAACCGGAAGCGAAGCAGTGCGCCGAACCGAATCGAGAATTGTAGGGTAAACCTATTGGACAACATCATGTTGTTTGGTAGCAGCGATAAAGGAGTGTCCTGTATGCCTGCTCAGACCCGCAGCCAGCGGCGCAAACAGTCCCAGTCAGGCCGCGCGCAGCAACGTTCTCAACAACGGCGCACCGGGCGGGTGGCAATGAAACCCCCCGAACCAGTTGATTACTCGCTGGACTATGCCTATGTCCGGCGGGATCTCCGGCGAATTACGCTCTGGGGCCTGGTGCTCTTTGCCGGCATGATTGCCGTCTATTTTGTTATCTAATGTATCATCTGAGGCGTAACTGTGATCGGCGTATCCAGCGATGAACGGATCAAGAGCAAAGCTGCCCGGCTACGCCGGATTGAACACTGCCTGTATAACGCTCCCCAGGGCATGCGCGCAGTTGAACTGGCCAACTACTGCGGCGTAGATCGGCGCACTATCTACCGGGATCTGATGGCGCTGCACGATATCGGTATTCCGGTCTGGGAAGATCGCGGGCGGTTTGGGATTGACCGCGCCGCCTATGTTTCAACCGTGCAACTGACCCTGAATGAGGCCATTTCGCTCTTCTTTGCGGCCCGATTGCTGGCCCACCACAGCGATGAACATAATCCGCATGTTGTCTCGGCGCTGGATAAACTCGCCGCCGGTCTGCCCGATCAGACCATCTCCAGCCATCTGGCCCGCGTTGCCGATGTGATTCGTGTTCGTCCGCTACGCGAGATCTATATCTGTGTGCTGGAAACGGTGACGCGGGCCTGGGCTGACCGGCGGCTGGTGCGGCTGCGCTACCGGGCCGCCAGCCGTGAGGTGACGGAGCGGGTTGTCGCGCCCTACTTTTTAGAGGTCTCCCGGAGTGAACCAGCGGCGTATGTGATCGGCTTTGACCGCCTGCGGCATGCGTTGCGGACGTTCAAGATCGAGCGGATCGAGCGGGCCGAGCTGCTGGAAGAGCAGTACGATATCCCGGATGATTTTGACCCCTACGCCTACCTGGCAAGTTCCTGGGGGGTGATAGACGATGCCACGGTGGAAGTGCATCTGCGGTTTGCGCCCGATGTAGCCCCGCGTGTGCGCGAGAGTGTGTGGCACCACAGCCAGCGCCTGGTTGACCGGGCGGATGGCGGTTGCGAGTTAACGATGACCGTTGGTGGTATTCGGGAAATTCGCTCGTGGGTGCTGGGGTGGGGGGCCGATGTCGAGGTGCTCGCACCGGAAGAACTACGGGCCGAGGTTGCGGCCCATGGTCAACGGATGGCGGCGATGTATCAGCGTGAACCGGAATGAACTTCTCATCTTTTTTACCAAATTTACCCAAAGCGCAAATTTTGGTGAAATACGCAATGGCGCTGGATTCGGCCTGGTGCCCGACCTGAAAGCCGCTTCGCCTACGACAGTGTGGTACTGTTTTTTCTTGTTCACAAACATGTGGCTCTGCGAACCACATGTTTGTGAACAAGAATGGTCGGTTTCAGCCTGCGGGAGGCTCAACGGTCTTCCGGGTTCGTGACCGCGTAATTGGTGTTACTTACACGCGTTACGCAGTCGGTTCCGAATCAGGTGTTCATCTGGATGAACGGCCCGATTCGCCTCCGGCAGGGCGGAAGATTTATTCTTTGCACAAAAAATTTGCACTTGTGTAAATTTTTTGTGCAAAAGATCGATTATGTACCATGCTGCCGCAGGCGAATCGGGCTTGTATCGGGTGAAACACCCAGTTTGCATGCTCACCGCGTAAGTTGTGTTACTTAAAAGAGAAACAGATTGAGCTTAACCCTGCTCTTCGCCTGCTTCACTCTCTTCCTCGCCGTAAATCTCCTTGAGCAGACTCTTCTTCTGAGGCTTCTGCTCCTTGCTTTCGCGGCGCTTCTCGGCTTCGGCCTGCCGCTGCTGCGAGGTTGCCAGGCGACGCATAAAGCGATCAACCTGACCGGCGGTATCGACAATGCGCTGCTCGCCGGTGTAGAAGGGGTGGCAGTTTGAGCAGATATCGACGCGCATGCCCTCTTTGGTGGCGCGCGTCTTCCAGACGGTGCCACAGGTGGCACAAACAATATCGGTATCAATATATTTTGGATGAATATCCGGTTTCACCTTTGATGCTCCTATTCTCAAATGGCATCCCCCGGCAGCGGGATTATCCTGTGTACAAGACATGAAACGGACGACGCATGCGTCGTCCTGGTCTTGCTGATCATTCATACCGGCGTACATCCCGTTGGCGCGTGGGGAATGCTTAATCGGCAGCCGTGGCTGTTTCGGTCTGCTCCAGGGGGATGACGCTGACCTTCTTCTGGGTGCGGGAGTAGGGCTGAAAATAGACCTTCCCCTCAACCATCGCAAAGATCGTATAGTCGCGGCCCATGCCGACATTATCACCCGGCTTAATCTTGGTACCACACTGGCGGACAATAATGTTGCCGGGGAGGACATGCTCGCCACCGAAGCGCTTGACCCCACGCATTTTCGGGTTACTATCGCGCCCGTTGCGGGTACTTCCTACACCTTTTTTATGTGCCATAGCTTATCCCCCTATTCCACAACAATTTCGCGGATCTTGATATGCGTATATTTTTGCCGATGACCGGTGCGGCGGCGATAGCGCTTTTTGTTGCGATACTTAAACACGATAATCTTTTCACCCTTGATATCGCCCACCACTTCCGCGCGCACGGTGGCCCCGGCAACCAGTGGTGTGCCGACCTTTACCTTGTCGCCGTCGCCGACCAGCAGCACTTCGTTCAGTTCGATCGCGCTGCCCGGCTCGGCCTCAAGCAGATCAACCCGCACGGTCTGATCTGGTTCCACGCGGTATTGCATCCCGCGATCTCGAACTATTGCGTACACGCCAATGCTCCTTGCCCTGTATGCTCAACTGGTGCGCCTGCCCCGGATTGTTCGCGGACAGCGCCCCGGTCTGAACGCTCTGCGCTATAAACACCAAAAAAGAGTGGCGTGACCACCCTTGGCCGATTGATTATAGCAGAGCAGTGCAGGGGTGTCAAACGGTTGATCCGACTCACGTCGGCACCCGGCATACGGCACTCCCGGCCAGGTGCGGCGGCCAACGTGATCGGGCAGCAGTGCCGTATATCAACGTGGTATACTTCACGATAAACATTGTTGCACTATTCCTGGAGAGGAGTGACCGATCATGGCTGTCTCAGGTTATCGGATACCCCGTTTGATGCTTACGCTGCTGTTGCTGGTCGTGATGGGAGCCTGTCAGTCACTCGGCGGCCAGGATGTAGTGGAGTCGACTGCCAGCCAACCGCCGCAGTTACCGGAGGAGCTTATTACCGATGAGGCCGAACGTCGCCGCACAGTAATCTTTGACATTCCCTCGGGCCGTGTAGAGCACCCGGAACAGTGGAACCCGTTTGCGCGTGATGCACGCCGTGATAAAGGCTTCCACCAGGCAATGATTGAGCCGCTGTTTATTCTCAACTATGAGAGCGGTGTGATCGAGCCCTGGCTGGGTGAGCGTATGACGGCCAATGAGAACCAGGATGTCTGGACACTCACGTTGCGCGAGGGTATCACCTGGAGTGATGGTGTGGCTTTTACCGCCGATGATGTCCGCTTTACCGTGAACCTGCTGCTCGACCATCCTGATCTGGAACTGGATTTCTTCGCCGGGTTGACCAACTGGGTGGAGCGTGTCGAGCAAGTTGATGAGTTGACGGTACGGTTTCATCTGACTGACGCGAACCCGCGCTTTCAACTGGATTTCTTCTCGGTGAAAGTCTGGGGGAGTTTTGATATTCTGCCGAAGCATATCTGGCATGATAAAGATCCCTATACCTTTACCAATTATGATCCCGACAAGGGATGGCCGGTCTTCACCGGGCCGTACACGCTGCATAGGTTTTACGACGGTACCTTTATCTATGAGCGGGATGCTGACTGGTGGGGCGCACAGGCCGGCTTTAAACCATTGCCCGTCCCGGAACGCCTGATCTGGACTTCGATGACGATCGGTGACGATGCACGGGTGGCCACCGAGCATCTCGATAGCATCGGCAATATTGGTATGGATACCTTTCAGGAAGTACAGAAGGTCAAGCCTAATCTGATAACCTGGCTCGACGGCATACCCTTTGCCTGGATGGACCCCTGTTCGCGCACGCTGTCCTTTAACACGATGGTGTCGCCCTGGGATGATAAAACCATACGCTGGGCCGTTAACTATGCTATTGACCGCGAAGCGATTGTGCGGGAGGCCTACTATGGGACAACCATTACCTCGCGCCACTTCTTCCCGGCCTATCCGCCACTTGAATACTATGTGCAACTGCTTGAGCAGGCCGGGCTGTATGATACCTACCCCTTGACCAGGCGCGACCCCGATATAGCCCGGCAGATGATCGAGGCGCAGGGTTGGGTATTGGGTGATGATGGCTACTATTGGCAGGACGACCGGCAACTGGCGTTGACGATCTATGCCCATGCGGACTCGCCCGAAATGCGTCGTACGGGCGAACTGATTGCTGCGCAGGTGCAAGCTATCGGCATTAATGCGGCAATGGTCGCCCTGGAAGAGGATCAGTGGATTGAGCATAAAACCCTGGGTCGGTTTGACGCGCTGATCGATTGGGACACCTGCGGCTCGATCAATGAGCCCTGGGCCTCACTGGACCGCTACCATATGCGCTGGGTGCAACCGATAGGGACATCTGTGACAAACTATAACAATCAGGTACGCTGGACGAATCAAGCATACAGCGATCTAGTCGATCACATGGCTTCACTGCCGCTGGGTGATCCGCGCATTGATGACATGTTTGTCGCAGCCACAGAAATCTGGCTGGATGAACTGCCCGTTATTCCGCTGGTGCAGAATAAGCAACTTATTTCGTTTGATACGACGTACTGGCAAAACTGGCCGACGGCTAATAATGCCTATGTACATCCGCCTTCGTGGTGGCAGAGTGTGCATATCATCATTCATCATCTGGAGCCTGCTACTCAGTAAGGTCAGGGAGAGGCAGATTGGCACTATGCAGACATTTACGCCCAGGCCGGATGAAGCCACCCGCCGCTCACACTGGTTCCAGCGATTGCGCATTGGTACCATCCGCATCCGCTTGCTGGCTGCGTTTGTTGCGCTGGTCGTGTTCCCCGCCGTGATTATTATCATTACGACAACGTCGTTGGGCGTTCGCCACGGAAAACACCAGGTGACAAACCAGTTGCAATCAGTGGCAACGCTCAAAGAGGAGCAGATTGAAGCATGGCTGGAGAGTCTTCAGATTTACCTGACGTCCGTCCTCTATCCACATCAGGTGCCCCGCCTGATCGAGCCGCTTCTTAGCAGTGACCCGGAATCAGCCGCGTACAAAGAGGCTGCGGCTAACCTGCGCATTCAATTTGAGCAGGTGCTTATGGCAACCGACCTGTTTGAAGAGATACTGCTGCTGGACCGGCAGGGCCGGGTGGTGCTCTCAACCGACCCGGCCAACGAGGGTCAGGTTCACCTGCAGGACTATTTCCGGCGCGGTCTGCGGGAGCCCTACACGCAGTCACTCTCATCCGACACAGCGCAGGGGTTGAGTAGTCCGGTAGTAATTTCGCGCCCGGTGATCGATCTGGAGGACACCGTGCGCGGGGTACTGGTCGGGCGCTCCAGTCCGGAGCGGTTAAACGAGATTATGCTCCAGCGGGCCGGGTTGGGCGAAACCGGCGAAACTTATCTGGTCGGACAGAATGCCTTGCTGCTGACCGATTCGCGCTTTGAAGACCGCGATAAGAAAATCCTGCGCCTGCAGACTCCGGCACTAGAAACCGTATTTAGTACCCAGACCGACCGCTCCGGTTCGTATATCAGTTATCGGGGGCTCAAGGTTATTGGTGTTTATCACTGGTTGCCCTCGCTCCAGATGGTGCTGGTGGCGGAACAGGAACAGAAGGAAGCCATCCAATCAACCTATGCTCTTCTGCATGCTAACATCATTGTGGTGGTGGTAGCAACCCTGATTGCGCTGCTGTTTGGCCTCTTTATTGCGCGGGGGATTGCCACGCCGCTGGCCGGCCTGGCAGCCACGGCAACCCGGATTGCGGCAGGCGATCTCAATCTGCGCGCGCATGTCGAACGTGATGATGAGGTGGGCGCAGTGGCCGATGCGTTCAATCGCATGACCGCGCGTCTGCGCCAGGTGATCGCCAATCTGGAGCAACATGTGCATGAGTTGCAGCAGGCCGAACTAGAGGTACGGCGCGTCAATGTCCGTCTGGAACGTGATGTGACCGAGCAGGAAGCGCTGAATCGCCTGAGTAATATGCTCCAGCGCTGTCAGACCCTGGACGAAGTGTATGCCGGGAGTGTGCCCCTGCTGCGAGAACTCTTTGTCGGTCGGTCGGGAGCATTCTATCGCCGGCTTCCCGATGTTGTCTCCCTGGCTGTGGTTGGGCAGTGGGGCGAGGATATGCCCATCCAGGTGTTACCGCCGGAAGGAGCTTGTCCGATATTGCAGGGCGAACACTATATACTGGCGGATGCCTGCGATCTGGCGAGTCGCTGTCGGACCGGCATATACTCCGGAACGCAGTCGTGGATATGTGTGCAACTGCAAACGGGTGGCGAACAGTTTGGTCTGCTTCAGGTGCGGGCAGGTGTCGATGATGCTGAGACGCTGCAGAGCCACCTGTTGCCGCTGGTTATGCGCACCGCCGATCTGCTGGCGCTGGCGCTGGCAAACCTGCATCTGCGCGAAAACCTGCGCGAGCAGGCCATCCGCGATCCGCTGACCGGCCTGTTTAACCGGCGCTTTCTAAACGAAACTCTAATCCAGACGTTGAGTCATGCCCGGCGTTATCAACGTCCCATGGCGATCTTCCTGCTTGATATTGATTACTTCAAGTATATTAATGACACGTACGGACATGATGCCGGGGATGCGGTGCTGCGGGCCGTGGCATCCCTGCTGCGTACGGGGTTACGCAGCGGAGATACGGCCTGTCGTTTCGGCGGCGAGGAACTGCTGCTGGTGCTACCCGAAATCACGGAAGAGGATGCCATCATTCGGGCTGATATGCTGCGGCAGGCGATTAGCGCCTTGAACATTGACTATGGCAACTCCCTCCTGCCCGCTGTCACCGTCTCAATCGGTGTGGCGGTCTTTCCCGATCATGGATCAACTCATGACGCGCTGCTGACTGCCGCCGATCAGGCGCTCTACCGCGCCAAAGCCGCCGGGCGGAACCGGGTCTGCGTGGCAGGTCTGGCGCAGGCGCAGGCGGAGGTGTATTAGCCACTGTTATTGGATCTGACTTGCAAGACCAAAGACGAAGGACGGGGGACGGATGCAAGAGGAGGGACGCGGGATGTGAGGGAAGGATGCGAGACGGAGTGGGTGCGATAATGCAGGATGATCAAATTTGTGAGTATGTAGCGCTGGTTTTGACTGCCGGTTATGATTGTGGCGCGAACCACTACTGGTTTGTCGAGCAGATCAATGACCGTTTGGATGCGAAGGATGGGAAGCTGTGCATGTTACTCCTTTTCTGAGAGACTGTCTGAAACGGGTTGGTCATGGGGCGACGGCCCCGGAGCGGGAGTCCCGGCGTCAGCCGGTGTGTGGCCGGAACCGGCTGAAGCCGGGACTCCTGGGGCGCTGCGCTGTCCGGTGTCGTAGGGCACCCAGCATGCCGTGGGACCGACGAGAATCATCTTTTCAGACAGTCTCTGAGTGCTGATGAGTATGATATGCAACGAACCGTGCAGCTTCGCCGAATGCCAGGCGATGGTACGAGATGGGAATACACCGTGGTTCTTGTTGAAGCGGATTGGGCTGAAACGAAAATGAATAGTGATGATTTCATCGTTACTGATATCCGGTTGCTATCTACAATACCTTTATCCTTGTCGGAACAGGGATGGGAAATGGTCCGGGCGATGGTGTACCCATGGTCTGAGGGTACAATTGAATATGTTTTCAAGCGTCGCCAAATGGCATAGAGCACAAAATTACCTCTGTGCCTGTAGTGCGGGAGATGTTGGCAGTTCGTGCTTTTACCCACCCACCCACTCACGCCCACTCCTGCGTTAGAACGCAATTACGTTTTACATTCCTGGCCGCTGGTCTAAGAATTGCTGTACTGCCATTGCTTATGGAAGAGCAAACAAAGGAGGAGCAATGGAACAGCAAGTCCCGCTGAACCGGGAGGCCCGCGCGGATGCGCAACCGGAGGGTGATGCGCAGGTGGTGCTGCCGGATCTGGCCTATCAGCAACTCTTGATTGTCAATGCCCTGTTTTACGGCGCGTCAGGTGCGGGCGACCGCGAGTGGATCTTGATCGATACCGGTGTGATGGGTGCCGCCGGTCGTATCCGTGAGACCGCGGCACAGCGCTTTGGCGCGGATGCCCGCCCGGCGGCGATCATCCTCACCCACGGCCACTTCGATCATGTGGGGACGCTGCGCGAACTGGCCGAACACTGGGATGCACCCGTTTATGCGCATGCAGCGGAACACCCGTACCTCAATGGCAATTCATCTTACCCGCCACTGGACCCGACGGTTGGCGGCGGACTGATGGCGGCGCTGGCGCGGTTCTATCCGCGTGGGCCGGTGGATGTCAGTCAACGGTTGCACGCCTTGCCGGAGGATGGTAGCGTGCCGGGGATGTCCGGCTGGCAGTGGTTGCACACGCCCGGACACACGCCCGGTCACATTTCGCTCTGGCGGGCCGCCGATCGGACGCTCATCGCGGGCGACGCCTTTATTACCACCCGGCAGGAGTCGGCCTTTGCCGTCGCGCTGCAGCAGCCGGAACTCCACGGTCCGCCGATGTACTACACCGCCGATTGGGACGCGGCGCAGCAGTCCGTCGAGCGGCTGGCCTCGCTGGAGCCGGAGCTGGTGATCACCGGGCATGGACCGGCGTTGCAGGGTGAGAAGATGCGGGCCGCGCTGCAGAAACTTGCGCGCGACTTCAAGCAGATCGCGGTGCCGGGATAGTGCTCTGTAACCTGTCGCACTCCACTTTGATGACAAAGACCAGGTTGTAGGGTTATAATGCTTACCAGCGGTGCGGCCTGGTGAAGGTTGGATGTTTAATTTGGATATCGCCACTCAGGAGTCCCGGCTTCAGCCGGATCAGGTTTTCCCTTGAGCATGCCGCGGCCGAGGCAGGCCTTCCACCGGCTAAAGCCGGGACTCCCGGTCATTTCGTATCCGGACTTTGTTTCAAAATTCATTAGCCGGTTCGGGCTTTCCCGGCAGTATGCCGCGGCCGAGGCAGGCCTCCAACCGGCTAATGCACGTTGCGACGATAGTGCGGGTCTGGCGTACGGTAGCAGAACGGTGCATCGAAAGTATCCCATTTGTTCTTTGTTCTTTACTTCTTTGTTCTTCCTCCACGTAGAAACGAGCCTACCAATGCAGCATGATCCGGCCCTGGCAGGGCAACCCATCCTGCCGACAACCAGCATTGCCGAGGCGGGCGCGATCTGGCTGGCCCGGCTGGAGACGGCCGGCCTGGATGTGCTGGACGATGCCGACCTCGATGATATCGACCCGGCAGAACTGGCCGAGCGCGAGGCGCAGCGTCACCATTCCCGCCAGACCATCGACAGCTACCGGACGGCGCTGAACCTGTTTACGCGCTGGCTGGAGCGGACCGGCCGGACCAGCGTCGGCTCACTGGGGCTGGATGATCTGGTGCAGTACACGCGTGCCCTGCGCCGCCGCGACTATGATCTCTCGCTGCGCCGGGCCGCGCCGGATACGGGAAGCGCTGCTTCGCAATCCCGCCTTGCGCCACGGACGATCCATAGCTATACCCGTCCGCTGCTGGGTTTCCTGGCGCTGCTGGAGTCGTTCGATGCAATCAGCTTCCGCACCGCCGCAGTGCGGGCCGAGATGTTGCGCGCGCTGCCGCGCCTGTCCGAAACCTTCGCCCCCACCCCACCCGATCTGCGACGCCTGGTGCGCTTCTACGATCAGCCGCGCGAGGAGGAAGATCGCACCGACCGGCTGCGGCTGATCCGCCTGCGCAATGCCGCCCTGCTGCATCTGCTCTTCTCGACCGGGGCGCGCATCTCCGAAGCGTTGAGCCTGAATGTCGGCAGCGTCTACCGGGACCGCCAGGTGCAGAGCCGGGTGCCGGTGTATGGCAAGGGTCGCCGTGAGGAGACACTCTTTCTGCGCCGCCACGCCGAGCGGGCCATTGATGTCTATCTGGTGGCGCGAGAATATCCGCCGGCAGCCCGCCCGCTGTTCGAGTCGTACGACCGGCGCACGGCCGGGGCGCGGTTGAGCCGCTCAAGCGGCTGGCGGATTGTGCATCAGGCGGCGCAGGCGGTGGCGGCCCAGATCGAACTGGAGGGTAAGTATGACGAGGCTGCGCTGCTGCGTGAAACCTCGCCACACACCTTTCGCCACTTTGTGGGCTACTACCTGCTCAACGAGGGGGTGGAACTGGCCGAGGTTTCGCAGATCCTGCGCCATCGCAGCGTGGAAGTTACCCGTAGCTTCTACGCGCGCTACAAGGACATGCAGTTGCAGGAGGTGCATGATCAGTTTAGCGCCGATCCACTTGAGGAGTTTTGAGTTTTGGGTTTTGAGTTTTGAGTTTCTCCAGTGCGGTAAGGCCGGCAATCCCAACCTGACGGAGAGTAATCAGGCCGGGATGTGGCTACGCTTGTGTGTATCCCTACGGTGTTGGAAGACATCGTAATTCATAACTCAAAACTTAAAAATCAAAACTTGCTTCATCCACCTCACCGATACCCCTCCGCCTGCATCAAAAACAGCCGCGCGTAGGTGTTATCCAGTTCGAGTAGTTCCTGGTGCGAGCCGATCTCCGTCACGGTGCCATGCTCCAGGACGGCGATGCGGTCGGCCATGCGCACCGTGCTAAAGCGGTGGCTGATCAGCAGCGCGATCCGTCCGGCGGTCAGCTCGCGGAAGCGCTGGAAGATCTCATACTCGCGCTCGGCGTCGAGGGCGGCCGTCGGCTCGTCCAGCACCAGCACCCCACTGTCACGCATAAACGCCCGGCCCAGCGCCATCTTCTGCCACTGCCCGCCCGACAACTCGTGCCCCTGCTCAAACCAGCGCCCCAGCATCGTGTCGTAGCCCTGCGGCAACTCGGACATCACCTCGTCTGCGCCGCCACGCTGGGCCGCATTGATGATCCGGGCCTCATCCGCCAGCGCGTCAATCTGGCCGAAGCCGACATTCTCGCGGGCGGTGGCCTGGTAGCGCACAAAGTCCTGGAAGATCACGCCAATCGAAGTGCGCAGATCATCCAGGTCATACTCGCGCAGGTCTACGCCATCCAGCAGAATCTGCCCCTCGGTCGGGTCGTACAGCCGGGTAAGCAGCTTGATCAGCGTGGTTTTGCCCGCGCCGTTGGCCCCGACCAGCGCCAGCTTCTCGCCCGGCGCGATACACAGGTTTACGTTGCGCAACGCCCAGTCTTCGCGGTCGGGATAGCGGAAGGAGACATTGCGAAACTCGATGCCCTGCTGGATGGGGCGCGGCACTGTGCGGCCCTGGGTGGAACTGTTCATCTGCGGGCGCAGTCCCAGGAAGCCGAACAGGTTGCCCATAAACAGCCCGCTCTCGTAGATGCGGTTGGTGTTGTCGAAGAGCCCCTGAAATGTCCCCTGGCTCTGGCGGAACAGCGTCAGGTAGAGCGTCATATCGCCCAGGGTAATCCGCCCGGCAATGGTCAGCCAGATAATCCAGGCATACGCGCCATAGTAACTGGCGGTTGAGAGCAGCCCCCAGAGCATGCTGATAATGCTGCGGCGCTTCGCCAGCGCCTCATCATCCTGGTAAAACTTCCAGAAGAGTTCGTTGTAGCGCTCCAGCAGCGGCTCGCCCAGTCCGAAGAGCTTGATCTCTTTGGCGCTACTGTCTACGGTTAGCAGATATTCCAGGTATTGCATCCGGCGGAACTCGGGCGCGCGCCAGGTCAGCAGGCGAAAGTGCAGGCTGCTAAAGCGGGTCTGCGCCAGGAACGCCGGAATGGTTGCGCCAAACAGGATCAGCGCAATCAGCGGGCTAAAGGCCAGCAGGATCACCGCAAACGATGCCAGCGTGATCATGTTCTGCACCAGCAGGAAGCTAGTATTGATAATCGCCAGGGCGCGAAAGTCGGCCTCGCGGCGGGCATTCTGCAACTTGTCATAAAAGTTGGCATCCTCAAAGTAGTGCAGATCGAGCGTTAACGCCTTGCGAATGATCGAGGTATTAATGGTGTGGCCCAGATGCGCATTCAGGATATGCTCCAGCAGCCGGCGGCTCTGACTGAAGATCGACCCCAGCGTGATCAGGATAAACTCGATGATCAGGAAGGGCAGTGCCTGCCGCACGCCCACCTCCACCGGCAGATCGTCGGTGATAGCCGCCACCACGGTATCTACAATCAGTTTGGCAACCCATGCCTGGGCCGCCGGCAGAAAGGCCGCGCCCAGCGTCACCAGCGCCATGCCGATGGTCGCGTTGCGGTGGGACTGCCACGCCAACCGGAATGAGCGCGGAATATTGCGAAAGGCTTTCTGCATATCCTGCCGGCGCTCGGCCCAGGTCTTGGGACCCTGGTCGGTAATCGTCGGACGATGACGATGATGCCGCATGGTCATGAAGGCTCCTTTTTACAGAACAAAGAACAAAGAACAAAGAACAGAGAACAGAGAACAGAGAACTGAGAACTCAGAACAGAGAACAGAGAACAGAGAACAGAGAACTGAGAACTGAGAACTGAGAACTGAGAACTGAGAACTCAGAACAAAGTGCTTTTCATCCGGTCTGCCGTACGTAAAGCAACCGTCAGGCGGATGCCCGACGGCTGAAAGCTGAAAGCTGAATGCTGACGGCTGTTGTACAGCAACCGTCAGGCGGATGCCCGACGGCTGAAAGCTGAAAGCTGAATGCTGACGGCTGTTGTACAGCAACCGTCAGGCGGATGCCCGACGGCTGAAAGCTGAATACTGAATGCTGACGGCTAAACGCTGAGCGCCGATTACCATCTTACAACGTAATCAACCCGCGCCGGGCGCCCCGGCTGATGGCCTCGGTGCGGCTGGATGCGCCCAGTTTGGCATAGATCGACGAGACATGAAACTTGACGGTATGCTCGCTGATCTGAAGCTGCCGGGCGATCAGTTTGTTGGGCAGCCCCTGCCCCAGCAGTTCCAGCACCTCGTGCTCGCGCGCCGTTAACGGCTCATCCAGCGGTTCTGCGTCCGCTTCCGCTTCTTCCTCCAGCGTCTGGCTGAGGAGTTGGCCCGACAGCGCCAGCGGTAGTACCACCAGCCCTTGCGCCACGGCAACCCCGGCCGCCTGCAACGCGGCGGCCGGGGCATCCGGCGCGACAATGCCCCAGCCGCGCCGGTTTAACCCCGGCAGACGAGCGACCGGCTGCGGCGTATCGGTCAGTAACAGCAGTGCCGGCAGCGGCGCACTGTCCGGTGCCGCTGCAAGCTCGACCAGCAGTTCCTCATTCGCCACCACCAGCACATCGCTATCCACCGGCAGTCCGTCCGCCAGATCGGTCAGCGTGGCCGTTTCGCCCACGACTTGCAACTCGCCGCTGGTCAGGATGGCGCGCAGCCCGGCGCGCAGGGTCGGCGTCAGGGCGGCGATAAAGACGCGGATCATGCCGGCTGCTCCGGCCCGCTCAAGTTAGCCTCGATTGCCTGGATGCTGCCGCCGCGCAGCAGCCGCAGGCGGGCCTGCCCCCGCGTGGCGCTGCGGGAGAGCGCGCCCAGCAGCGTGTTGGCATCTGTGACCGGCGTGTCGTCAATGTCGAGCAGCACATCGCCAATCATGACATCGGCGCGGGCCGCCGGACCTTCGGCCTGCAGGCCCACTACGAGCAGTCCCGCCTCCCGCGCTGCCAGGCTGCCCTGGCGGGTGGTGGCCGGCAGTTCTACCAGTTGCACCTGCACCCCCAGGTAGACCGGATGGCTCGGCGGCCCGGCCACCCACTCGCCGGCGACATGGCTGGGGATCGCCACTGAGAGATCGCCCCCAAAGATCATCGCATTGATCCCGACCACATTGCCCTGCGCATCGATCAGCGGCCCCCCGGAGTTGCCCGGTGCCAGCCGCACATCCGACCGAATGTACTGCGCGGTCTGGTTGCTGTCGCGCACCGGCACCGCGCCCAGGGCACTGACGATCCCGGCGGTGACAACCCCCCGCTGTCCCCAGGGATGCCCGATGGCAAAGACCAGTTCACCCACCCGCAGCCGGGAGGAATCGCCCACCGGCACCGCCGGCAGATCCTGCGCGTCAATCGCCAGCATTGCCAGATCCAGCGCGGGGTTGCGGTCGAGCACGCGGGCAGGGAAGCTGCGACCATCCGGCAGCAGCACCTGGATCGGCGCGCCGCGCTCGCTGGCGGCAATCACATGAAAATTCGTGAGAATGCCCCCGTTGGCACGCCAGACAATACCCGACCCCGCGCCGTGCCGGCCGCTATGCACCTGCACCACGCCCGGCTTCACCCGCGCGATCATCTCCGCGATGGCGGCCGAGGCGACGTGCGGAACTCCATCAACAACTGGTTCAACCATTGTATCTGTTATCATACCATTTCCTCTCAAGATCAGGGAACAGGGGATTGGTGACAGGGAACAGGGTAAACATGTACCGGCCAGATATGCCATCCGGGAGTCCCGGCTTTAGCCGGTGAATGCCTGCCGGGCTAGCGGCACACTGCCGGGAACGCCTGATCCGGCTGAAGCCGGGACTTCTGATCAACGCTGACCGAATGTAATGTTTGCAACGTTCATCAGCCGGTGAATGCCTGCCGGGCTAGCGGCACACTGCCGAGAAAGTCTGATCCGGCTAAAGCCGGGACTCCTGATCAACGCTGACCGAATGTAATGTTTTCAACGTTCATCAGCCGGTGAATGTTTGCCGGGCTAGCGGCACACTGCCGAGAAAGTCTGATCCGGCTAAAGCCGGGACTCCAAAGAATCGTATATCCGGTTATTTCTCAACATTTATCAGCAGGTTGACGGCCGCAAACCGGCTGAAGCCGGGACTCCAACTCCCGGACCGTGCTGTAGCAACAGCCTTGCTGCTACCCGAAATATCTGGACTGTTTGGTCAAATGTATCAGTCACACCCACCGGCAAATACTAACGTTGTCCAACCGTCACCTGCAGGGTCTGAAGGGTGCCGCCGCGAATCACCTCCACTGGAACGGTTTTGCCCGCACGATCACTCATCAACAGCGCCTGCAGATCATCGGTGTCATCCACCAGTTGTCCATCCAGGCTTACCAGGATATCGCCCAGCAGCATGCCCCCCTGCGCGGCGGGGCTGTCCGGCTCGACGCGCACAATCAGCAGCCCCTGCTCCTGCGCCCGCCCGGCCCGCTGGCCCTCCGGCAACTGCACCGGCTGGCTGCTGATGCCCAGGAAGCCACGCTTGATAAAGCCCTGCTGCGAAAGGGTCGCCGCCACGCGCCAGGCAATCGCCGTCGGAATAGCCAAGGTCGCCCCACCGATCAGCCCGGTCGTCAGGATGCCCAGCACCGCGCCGCGCCCGTCGATCACCGGGCCGCCGGAGAAGCCGGGGTAGGGAATGGCATCGGTGCGGATGTACTGCTCCAGCATGCGCCCGCGCCGCATCCGCAGCGGCCCGCCCACCGCGCTGACAATGCCGATACTTGCCATCGGTCCGCCGGCAGATGGTCGCCCTACCGCCAGGATCAACTGCCCTACGCGTGCCGGATCACTCGCGGTGGCGGCCGGGTCCAGCCCCAGGTCGGGTACGCGCAGGATTGCCAGATCGGAGACATGATCGCGGCCCACAAACTGCGCCGCCAGCGTGCGCTCATCAAAGGTCTGGATGGTCAGATTGTCTTCGCGCTCCAGGACATGGTCGGCGGTCAGGATCAGGTCGGATGCGTAGACTATGCCGCTGGCGGACTGGCGCTGCCGCCCGTTGACCATGACCAGCGCCGGGCCAATCTGCTCCACCGCGTCGGCCATCTGGCTCGACAGGCTACTCAAGAGGTGCATTTCGGGTGTCGGGTTTTCCATAGATTTTCTCCTCCGGGTGATTTTCCCGCAATTCGGTAATTCAGTTTTCAGGAGTTACGCAGTGGGTAGGCAAACCGGATGTTTGACCACATGTAAGGCTGACTCGCCTGCGGCAGCGTGGTACATATTTTTCTTTTTCGGAAAACAGTTGCTCACAGAGCAACTGTTTTCCGAAAAAGAAGGTCCAATTTCGATTTTTCCGCAATTGTTTGGCCGGAGGCCAAACAATTGCGGAAAAATCGAAATAAGTACCATGCTGCCGCAGGCGAATCGGGCCGGTCACTCAGGCAAACGCCTGGTTTGGATCTCCCGCATAACTCCTGTCAGTTTAAGGGAGTGGTTTGGCGAAATCGTGTGTAACCCTACTATAGCGTGCGGCGCGCGTGGCGGCATCGCCCGTTCGATGAGGGGGCAACCTGGAAAAACGAGCAGGTTTATCAGGAGGAGGCGAGGAGGCGAGGAGGCGGGGCGGCGGGGTGGCGGGGCGGCGGGGCATTCAATCGTTGTCGCCGACATTGCTGATTGCTCCTCTCATTTGCGCGCCACACCCGATGGCTGGATAATTCTGGAGATGTAGTATACATTATAGGCGAACGCAGGTACCGGCGGGAGCAGAATGCACGCCAGAGAGGTGATACGTATGCAAACCATCACGCAGGCGCATCTGACTGCTGCGGAGTTCCGGCAGTTGCCGGAGACCGAGATGCGGCGGGAACTGGTGCGCGGGGAGGTTGTTGAAACCATGCCACCGGGCGGGGAACATGGCGCGATTGTGCTGACGCTGGGCAGTTATCTGCGCAGTTGGGCGAAACAGGGACCGGGTGGTTATGTCGGCGTAGAAGCGGGATTTATGCTGATGCGCGACCCGGATACGGTATGCGGTCCCGATGTGGCCTATGTCCGGGCGGAGCGCATCCCGGAAACCGGTGTCCCGGTGGCATTCTGGGAATGTGCCCCCGATCTGGCGGTTGAAGTGGTTTCCCCGGATGCGAGTGCCGCCGATGTGCGGGACAAGGTACGCGAGTATCTGGCGGCGGGGACGCTGCTCGTCTGGGTGGTCTATCCGCGCAGCCGTGAGATTATCGCGCATACGCCCGATGGCATGGCGCGCACATATACAGATGCCGATATGTTGGTGCATCCGGACCTGCTGCCGGGCTTTGCCTGCCGCGTGGCCGAGATCTTTGAATAGAACGAGAATCCATGCAATCCGACGATCAAACCATGACTGTGACAGTGACCCGCCTGCAGACGCTGTTTCCCTACCTGGCGCTGGCGGGCGCGGCGCTCTTCTGGTCGGGCAACTTTGTGGTGGGCCGCGCGCTGCGGGGCGATATTCCGCCCATCTCGCTGAACTTCTGGCGCTGGACGGTGGCGCTGGCGCTGCTGCTGCCGCTCAGTTATCCGCAGTTGCGGCAGTATCGCGCCCAACTGCTGCGCGAGTGGAAGCTGATCGGGGCGCTCGGCCTGACCGGGATGGCCGTGTTTCAGACCTGCGTCTACACCGCGCTACAGACCACCACTGCCGTGAATGCGCTGCTCTTTCTGGCGCTGACGCCGGTGGCGATTGTCTTTGGCTCCTGGCTGGTCTTCCGTGACACGCTGACGGTGCGGCAGATCCTGGGGGTTGGGGTTTCGCTGCTGGGCGCGGTGATCCTGATTGCGCGGGGCAGCCTGGCGACGCTGCTCGGCCTCCAGTTGAATCCCGGCGATGTCTGGATGCTGGTGGCGGTGGTCACCTGGGCGATCTACTCGATCCTGGTGAAGCGTCGGCCTGCCGATCTGCCGCAACTGGCGATGTTGACGGGGAGTGTGATCGTCGGCGTGTTACTGCTGCTGCCGGTCTACACGCTGCGCGCGCTCCAGGGGGCGGTGCTATCGTTCAACCTGCCCAACCTGCTGGGCATCCTCTATGTGGCGCTGTTTGCCTCGATCCTGGCCTTTCTCGCCTGGAACAACGGCGTCGCGCGGATCGGCCCCAACCGAGCGGGGCTCTTTATCCATCTGATGCCGGTGTTTGGGGCGCTGCTCTCGTTTCTCTTTTTGGGCGAGGGGATTGCGCCGTTTCATATCGTCGGGGCGCTGTTTGTCTTCTCCGGCATCGGGTTGATGAGCCGGTGGCCGGCGCGGGGCGGCTAGCGGCGTTCCGGCAGCACCACTGCCAGCAGGAAGAGCAGCAGCAGCGCTACCAGATTCATCACCAGCGCAATGCTGGTAATCGCATAGAAAAAGCCATAGAATGTGCTCATCATCCCCAGGATGGTTGCGGTCGCATCGGCCATCCAGAGTGTTGCCAGGTTGAAGAGCAGCATCAGCCCGAGAATGGTCAGGAAGCCGGAGGTCGCCCCCTGAATATCGGCGGGGCTCAGCCGGATGGAACTACCAATTGCGAATGCCAGATAGAGAAACGCATACCAGTGCCAGTCCAGCAGGTAATCCACCCGGAGCAGGGAGGTCGCAAACGCCCATGCTCCCTCAACTGCCGCCGTCGTCAGTGCGCCGATGTCCGCCGGCTGATCGGCCAACCCCTGCACACCCGAGGCCATATCCAGCCGAACAAAGCTCGTCGGGTCGAGCAGGAGCCGCGCAGCCAGGTAGATCAGCAGGGTGCCAAACAGGATGGGACCAATCCCGGCGAAGAACTTGCCGATGTTCTGGTAGACGCTGTTCGGGTCATAGCGCGCATTGACATAGCCCAGTTGGGGCGCGTAGGGATCGGGGTTGAAGAACTGCACCTCGACGATCTGGTGTCCAAAGAGCAGCAAGAAGACCAGATGTCCCAGTTCATGCACGGTGGTACCCAGCCAGCCAAACAGCCCCAGGAAGAGCCCGCGCCCGAGGGTGCGATAGGCCAGCCGCTGAATGGTTCCCGCCAGGAATTGCATGCCCAGGGCCAGCCCAATACCCGGCGCAAACATAATGATCAGTTGCGTCGCGGTGATCAGGATAACTTGCCCGACATAGGTGAAGATCTGCGTGAAAGCGGCGTCCATGACTCTGCTCCTACTGCATCGGTGCGTGACACCTGTGGCTGCCCGCCCCCATGATACCCGAACTTTGCTGCTTGTGTTTTATCCCAATGTGTTGTCATAGTCACAGAGCATACCGAGGACGTAGCGATGATACACGGGAACGTGCCGCTGCTGCGCTCGTTGCGCTCGTTCCGGTTGATTGCTGATTGGACGGCACATTGGTATTAGTTACCAGCCGGGTCCGTAGGGACGCGCTTTTGCGCGTCCGCATGCGGAACCCGATGATACCTGCCAATCCCTGCGTGATCTTCGTAATCTTCGTGGTTGTCACTAAATGCCCTCCCGTCTGGTCGGCTCATCTACGGGGAAGTTGCCGGCAGATGCTATAATGCGGTGCGTGAGAATCTTGCTGAAGGCACACCTGCCGTCACCCGAGCCATGTCCAATTATTCATCTCAGTCCGATAATCCACCCGCCGGAGCCGATCTATCCGTGCGTCTCGATACTGCCCGGTTGCTCGAAACCATCCAGCAGTTCCACCAGTCCGATGCCATAGCAACGCTACGCGTACGGATTGCCGCCATGCAGCAACAACTGCGTAACGGCACGCATACCCTGCACGCGGTTGATCCGAGTGCGGCGGTAGTGACATTTCATCGGGACTATCTGATCGGCGAGTTGGAGCAGATCGCCGCCGCGCAAACCCTGGAGCGGGCGCGCTACTACCTTGACCGGCTGGCTCGCAGCGTGGCCGAGGAGCGCACCAGCGCGGTCAATGATATTAACCTCAATCGCTGGAAAGAGTACGAGGATATCTACACCGACAGCCTCTGGATCGAAGAGCGCCGCGACAAGACCGGCGTTCACCGGGCGGGCTACTGGGGCAACTTTATCCCGCAGATCCCCTACCAGATGATGCGCCGCTACACGAAAAAGGGCGACTGGGTGCTGGATGCCTTTGCCGGGGCGGGTACCACGCTGATTGAGGCGCAACGCCTGGGGCGCAACAGCCTGGGCGTGGAACTGCAGCCGGAGGTAGCCGACCATGCGCGCCACCTGATCGCCGCCGAGCCCAATGCCCACAATGTGGTCAGCGCGGTGGTCACGGGCGACAGCACCGGCACCGATTACCGGGAACTGCTCCAGCGCTACGGGCGGGAGGCGGTGCAACTGGTAATGCTGCACCCGCCCTACTTCGATATTATCAAATTTAGTGACGATGCGCGGGATCTCTCCAATGCCGCTTCGGTTGCGGCGTTCCTGGCCTTGATGGGGCAGGTGATCGACCGGGTCGCGCCGGTGCTGGATCGGGGACGCTACCTGGTGCTGGTGATTGGCGATAAGTATGCGCAGGGCGAGTGGATCCCGCTGGGCTTCCGCACGATGGATGTGGTGCTGCAACGTGGCTTTCTGCTCAAGAGTATTATCGTCAAGAATTTTGAAGAGACCACCGGCAAGCGCAACCAGAAGGAGTTATGGAAATATCGCGCCCTGGTCGGTGGGTTTTATATCTTTAAGCATGAGTATATTTTTGTGTTTAAGAAACGCTGACCGGGCAACTACACATGATACAATTCTTAAGGCAGTGTGCGTTGTTACATGTCCTTGTCAGGCAGGAGGGAGGAACCATATGCAGGAGAGCGTTAAGAAACTGGCAGAGTTGAAGATGAAGCTGGTGACTGCCACCGAGTTTCGCCCGGTCTTTGACTTCTTCTTTGACCACTTTGGCGAGAACGACGAGTTTATGCAGGTGGGCGTGCCGCAGCCAAACGACCAACTGCAGCAGGTGCTGGGTGTCTGCGCCGGGCAGGTGCTCAAGAAGTCGAAGGTTGTTATGCGCAATCTGGTGATGGTCTACGTGGCCGAGAAGCAGTTTTACCACGGCGGAGGCATGTTCAACCAGATGATGGCTAACTTCTTCTACTTTGAGGATATCGATGCCGGGTTGCTGGCGCTGGCCGATATGACCTCACCCGGTAAGACGGTGATTGTGCGCTACTCCCTCCAGATGCTGAGTGAGCCCCGCAAGCCGTCACGCAACTGAGCCGGACCATCAAAATGCCGGCTCATCCTCGCCAACCAGCGTCACAAACGGCTGCAAGCTATGCTCGTGGTGGGGCGATGATCTGCGGCGCAGAGAGCCGCGGACTGGGCAGGGTGCTATGCCCCCCTTTGACCAGCGTCACCCGGTAGCCCCGGCTCCACGCCTGACGGCAGGTAGTGTCGATGCAGTAGTCGGTTGCAAAGCCGGTCAACAGCAGGTGGCGAATGTTGCGCTCGTCCAGCAGCGCCTGCAGGCTGGTTTCATAGAAGGCATCCGGTGTGTACTTCTGGATGACCGGCTCGCCGGCACGGGGTGCAAGGTCCGGATGGATCTTCCAGGCCAGGGTGCCGTTCAGTTCCCCGCCGGTATTGTGCTGCACATAGATCGTCGGAATCTGGGCCGTGTCTGCGCGTGTGTGTATGCGGCGAATGGTTGCCGGCAGCGTCTCACCCTGGTAGACCGGATCGGGCAGATGGAACAGGCCCGTCTGCATATCTGCAATCAGTAGCGCTGTTGTGCCAGTGCTCATACTCCCCCTCTTGTTGTATCATTCTGCGGTATCCTGATATCCAGTTTAGCGTATGACGTTCGCGCTGTCACCCTTTGGAAGGAGGGCATGCGGTCACATTGTTGCGCGTCCCGTCCCAGGTATCCTGCTTTCAGATTGCTACTGCCCGTTTCAGATAGATCTATGCCCTACCACTTTATCACAATATCCGGCATTTTCTTGAACCGATCAACTACATGACTTACGCGGTAGGTCTGCAAACTGAGCGTTTGCGCCCGGTAACGGCCCGACTCGCCTGCGGCAGCATGGTACGCTTTGTTCTTGTTCACAAAAAATTCACAACGTGAATTTTTTTGTGAACAAGAACTGTTAGCTTCCACCCTGCCGGAGGCGAAATGTTTTTTTGGGTGAGCAACCGCGTAACTCGTGTCAACTACAGGAGTTACGCGGTTGAGTTCTAAACCGGACGTTTGATCTGATGGAAGTCTGTTTCGCCTGCGGCAGCAACTCGTATCAACTATAGGTATAATGGAAGCACTACCCCTGAAAGGAGATACCGATGACGGTTCGCACAATTACGATTACCATACCCGAGACGCTTTACCAGCAGCTTGAAGCCGCCGCGCACTCATCGGCGCAGTCGCTGGACGCGGTTGTTGCCCAGTCGCTCGAGCGCACTATTCCCCCACATCTGGCAGCGTTATTGCCATCGGCACTCCAGGCTGAACTTGATGCGATGGAACATCTCTCCGATGAGGTACTCCGTGCGATTGCCATGAGTGTTGAGCTACCCGAGCGCAGCAACCGGATCGACGAGCTTGTCAAGCGACAACAGGATGGCACCATGACAGCGGAAGAGGAGACGCAGCTTACAGCACTCCAGGCTGAGTCTGAGGCGTTAATGGTGCGCAAGGCACACGCGTTTGTGCTGCTCAAGAGTCGTGGACATACGCTGCCACCGATCGACCAGTTGCCGGTGCCGCATCCATGAGTCGCCCCTATGTTTCCGTTCAGCTTGCAGCGCGGGTCCGTGCCGACGCTGGTCATCGGTGTGGCTACTGTCGCAGCGATGAGCGCATCACCGGCAGCCTGTTGAGCATTGAGCATATTCTGCCAATTGTAGCCGGTGGGTTGACTGAACGCGATAATCTCTGGCGCTCGTGCCGGGAATGCAATGAGCGGAAAGGTGCGCAACTTCAGGCGACTGATCCTGAAAGCGGCGAAGTCGTCACTCTGTATAATCCTCGTACTCAACGCTGGCGTGATCACTTCCGTTGGAGTGACGATGGACTTCTAATCATTGGTTTGACCACTATCGGACGCGCTACTGTCGCTCTTCTTGACCTCAACCGACCACACCAAATTGTTGCACGCCAACGATGGGTTCTAGTGGGTTGGCATCCACCGGACGATGAATAAAACCCTGCTTAACGCGTCCCCGTATGATGTCGAGCGGGAACGAACGTGTACTCCGCAACGTCTCACACATAGAACAAGCGATACACCGATACAGAAAAGGAGTACCCAATGAACTGGCGCAGATTTCGTCCCCTGGCAGCGATTGCTGTCGGTATCATCGTCATTCTGGTCATCGCAGTGAGTTTCCTGTCTATGCTGGGCGGGAAAACTGCCGAGATCTTCACCGAAGTTGATCAGGGGCTTGCCACGGGTGAGAACGCTCCCCGCCTGGCCGCGAGCCCGGCCCCCCAGTCAGCCGCAGCGCCGCTGGAAGAGATGGAGTATGCCGCCGACGAGAGCGGGACGGTCAGCAATGTCGCGCAACAGCAGAACGCTGTTGAGCGGATGATCATCAAGAATGCCGATCTGTCACTCCAGGTCGAGAATGTGCGCGAAGCCGAGGCGGCCGTGAGCGCACAGGTTGCGGCACTGGGTGGCTATGTCGTCCGGGTGGAGATGAACGGCACCGACGAGCGGATGACCGCTAATATGACCTTCCGCGTGCCCGCCGAACGTTTTGACGAAGCGCTGACGGGCGTGCAGGGGTTGGCAAAGAAGGTGCTCTCCCGCACGGTCAGTGGTGATGATGTCACGGAGGAGTTTGTCGATCTGCGCGCCCGCCTGGGCAACCTGGAGGCGACCCGCGACCGGTTGCGCAACTTGCTGGAGCAGGCGGTTGAGGTTGCGGATGCGCTGGAGGTTAACCGGGCATTGACCGAGGTGCAGGGGCAGATTGAGCAGATCCAGGGGCGCATGGAGTATTTGCAACAGAGCGCGGCGCTCTCGACGATCAATGTGTATCTGTCGCCCGTGCCGATGACGCCGATTGTCACGCAGGGTTCCTGGCAGCCGCTAGTGGTGGCGCGTGACGCATTGCGCAGCCTGGTCGAACTGGGGCAGGGATTGGTCAACCTGGCAATTGTGCTGCTGATCTGGACGCCGGTCTGGCTACCGCTGCTGCTGCTCGGTTGGTGGGGCCGGCGACGACTGCGCCGCCAGCGGGGACCGGGTGCGGGACCAACCGCACCAACGGCGGCGTAGGGGCAGCACCTTTCAAATAGCAGAGTACGTTTTTATCTTATTTCACAAAACATTTTCACAAGATGAAAATGTTTTGTGAAATAAGGATGGTTTCTTCCACCCTGCCGGAGGCGGTATCCTCTTCCAGGTCAGGCATCACGTAAGCCCGGTTATTTGAAAGGTAATTGGGCGTAGCGACCGGGTTGCGGACGCGCAGAAGCGTGCCCCGACGGAAATCTATCCACGAAACACAAAGCACTCGAGACAGTATGTCCGAGTGCTTTGTGTTATGCCGATTAACCGAGTGCAATGCTGGTCGGCAAAAGTGATCAGTGAATTTATGCTTCGGGCGTGGGCAGCAGTTCCTGCTCGGTTTCCTCAGTTGTGCCCTCTTCACCCTCTTCTGCCGGGGTGGTTTCCTCGGTTTCCATCGTCTCTTCGGTCGTCTCGCCTTCGCCGACAACGATGGTCACGCTACCACTGCAGCTATTGTTGCTGCAGCGCAGTTCATACTCGCCGGCCTCGTCAAACTGCGCCAGCAGCATCTGGCGGGTGAAGGTGACCGAATTATCAACTTCGATAGCGGACGGCAACATGGTCCCGGTAGCGCCATAGTCGCCTTCGATGAGCACGGTGACATCGTTGTTGCTCAGGTTCGCAAGTTCCAGCGCCAGTTGCGTCCCCGGATCGGTGGTAATACTCTCCGGGCTAATCTCACCAAACTGGTTGATGGTAATCAGTTCACTCTGCTGATCACTGATGGGTGGCAGGGTCTCCTCCGGCGTTCCGATGGGTTCAGCCAGTGCCTCGCCCTCAGGCGTCGCTTCAGCCATCCCCTCCTCTTCGGTGACACCCTCGCCCTCTTCCATCGTTGTGCCCTCTTCGACTGGCGCGCCTTCTTCCAGTGCCGGGACGCCCCCCTCGGCTTCGGGTGTCTCTGCCGCCGGGTTCTGGGCAGCACATCCGACCAGGGCCAGCGCAAACAGTGTCACGAGCGTGAGCACAACGTACCGTAGGTTCATCATCGATCAAGCTCCCTTTCTTGCTCTTTCCCGCGCGGGCAACATTACCCGCCGGGCAACCTTCCCTCACGCGCCCTATTATATACGATTGTATCGGGAGCTATGTTCGCCGGGCCTGGTAAAATGCGCAGATATCCCGGAGCGGGCAGCCGTCGTGGCGTTCCAGGTAGGACTCGCGCCCCTCCTGAATGCTGTAGACGCGGCGCGCCGGTGGCCCGTCACAGCGCGGATTCCGGGCCAGGCAGTAGCGTACGCAGACTTCGTTGATCAGCGCGTGGTAGTCGGCATACAGCCCGGTTTGATTCGGCGTTTCGGCATCTGCTGGGGTGGCCGCCGCCGTCAGTTCCTGCTCGATCTGCTTTTGCACGATATTATACCGGGCGCGCTCCCAGGTGAACCGGGTGGGCGGCGGGGTATGCACCGTCGGGTGTACCCGCCCGAAGAGCCGCCGGGTGTAGTCATCAACGACGAATACCGGATGCTCCCCGGCATAGAGCAGCACAACGTCGGCGGTTTCGGGACCGATGCGCGGCAGACCGAGCAGTTCCTGGCGGAGGGGCGCGGTTGGGCGGGCCAGCATCGCCGCCGTGCTGCCCGCATAGTGGGTGCAGATATACGCGCTGATGGCAATAAGTCCGGGGGCTTTCTGCGTGTGAAAAGCGGCGGGCCGGAGCAGCGGTGCAAGCTCCCCGGTATCCGCCTGGGCCAGCGCATGCACACGCAGCAACCCGGCATCGCGTAGCCGGAGAATCGCCTGCTCGACCGTTTCCCAGCGGGTCTGTTGCACCAGCACCGCGCCGAGCAGCATTTCAAAGGGCGCGTCATCGCCGAAGATCGGCCACCACGTCGGGTTACTGCCAAAGTGCCGTTGCAGGATGCGGTAGATCGCGGCGATTGTGTCAGACATAGCCGTCCTGGTTTCTAAACGTCACTACCCAAACAGCGTTCCCAGTGCAATCAGCATAATCACCGCACCACTGATGAGATAGGGCAGCGCGGGACCAATTGAGCGCAACGCCGGCAGTCCCGCTTCACGCCGCGCGGGCAATTCGATGCGCCGCCCCCGCCAGTAGGTTTCGCGCCGCGCGGAGAAACGACCACCCTCACCCCGCCAGACCTGCAGGCCCTGGTAGAGCAGATAGGCTCCGCCCGCCGGCATAAGCAGCAGGAGGACGGGCGTAAGATAGAAGCCGCGTGCTAACAAAATGACCAGAAGCAGAATAATCCAGGGTGCATATGGATGCATCCGTTGCATATGACCTCCTTAATGTTCTTATGTTACACGATTTACGCAGTGAATGTGTAAACCGGGCATTTCATCTTTGCCGGAGGCGCAATGTCCTTCCGGTTCGTGACGACATAATGCCTGTTATGTTACAGGACGTACGCGGTGCGTGTCCAGGCGGGACTTTCATCCGATGAAAGCCTGATTCGCCTGCGGCAGCATGGTACACTTTTTATCTTTTTCACAAAAAATGTTGCACAAAGTGCAACATTTTTGTGAAAAAGATAGAAATCTTCCACCCTGCCGGAGGCGATATCCCTCGCCAAACACGGGATCGCCTGATCCATGGCAGCAGTGGCCGTTTCGCGGTGTTCGCGCATGTCGTGGCGTTCGTGGTCCAAACGCCCACCGCGTAAGTCCTGTTATGTTACACTACCACACAGCATCAGTATACCAAAACCGTATGAGAAGACGGCGCATCGGGCATAAAAAGAAGATGAGTGTGGCGCATGAATCGCACTGACCGGCTGCCGGCTTCGGCTGTTGAATCTGAGGAAGAGAGGCGTATGTCCAACATCAGCTTTGAACCGGCTGACGATCCCGAGGTCGAACAACTGGCCGCCACGCTGGATCAGGCCCGTGACGGCAATCCGCTGCTCTTTGATATACTCCGACTCCACTGTGACGATGCCGGGGCGCAACCGGGCTACCCGGCCCTCCTGGATGCTTGTGTCGCTCTATTTGACTACACTGGCCTCGGAGCAGACTGGATCGAACTGCGGCGCGGTATCGCGCGCAAGCTGCTGATCCATGTGCTGCACGAAGGGTTGGCCTACCCGGAGGCGATGATGGATCTGGAACTGGCGGAAGCATGCGCCGAACGCTTCCTGGAGTTTTTTCCGCCCGGTACACGCTACTTCACCAACGGCACCTGCAGCGGCGAGGCGGCGATCTATACACTGGATGGCCGGCAGGTGTTGGGCTGGCGTCCGATCAGCAGCGCCACGTTTGACAATGGCGTGATTGCGGTGAGTCCCGACCGTATCGGCATCGTCTGGGCCGAGGATGAGGATTAAAGATCAGGCATAGCGTGCCGGGTTAGGCAGTTTGCCTTTGCTGCCGGTTCATCTTATTATACGCAGCAGTAACTTACGCGATTTACGCGGTGGGCGATCAAACCGGGCGTTTGCGCCCGATAAAGGCAGGCTTCGCCTGCGGCAGCATGGTACTTTATGGATCTTTTTCACAAAACTTTTGCACATAGTGCAAAAGTTTTGTGAAAAAGAATAGAATCTTCCGCCCTCCCGGAGGCGAAATGTCCTTGCGAGTCAGTGACCGCGTAAGTCGTGTAACTTACAGGAGTTACGCGGTCACTGACCTGGCAGGCGTCTGTCTGGACAACCGGCCCGATTCGTCTCCGGCAGGGCGGAATGGGACATTCTTTTTCCAGAACATTTGGCTCGGAGAGCAAATGTTCTGGAAAAAGATAAAAACGTATCATGCTGCCGCAGGCGAATCCGGGTTTCATCGGGTGAAACGCCCGGTTTGAATACCGACTCCGTAAGTCCTGTAACTTACGCGATTTACGCGGTGGGCGTACAAATCAGCTATGCACTCCTACAAAGACAATCTTTGCCTGCGGCAGCACAGCATGGTACGTTTTTTCTTTTTTACAAAAATGTTGCATCTTGTGTAAATTTTTTGTGAAAAGATCGGGTTTCTTCCGTCCTGTCGGAGGCGCAATGTCCTGCCGGGTTCGGAACCGTGTAATGTAAATTTAGAAGAAACGCGGCCTTAGTTGTCAGTTCTTGCAGTTGTCAGTTCTCGCAGTTCTCAGTTCTTGCTTCAAGGAGCATCTCCAATGACCGACAGTAAACGGGTGGTTGTCACCGGCGCAACCGGCTTGATCGGACGGCATCTCTGTAAGCAACTCGCCGAGCGGGGCTACCAGGTGGTGGTCTTTACACGCAATCCGGAGAAGGCGCGTAGCAGCGTACCGGAGGCGAGCGAGTATGTGGCCTGGACGCCGCAATATCTGGACGACTGGGCCAATGCCCTCAACGGGGCCTATGGCCTGATCCATCTGGCCGGCGCGCCGATCTTCGGGCCGCGCTGGGACGAGCAGTACAAAACCGAGATCCGCGATAGCCGGGTTATCAGCACGCGGGTTTTGTTCGGGGCCATGACCGAGATCGCCCAGCCGCCGCAGGTGTTTGTCTCCGGCTCGGCGGTAGGTTACTACGGCGATGCGGGTGATGTACTACTGGATGAGAGCGCCCCCCCCGGCGAGTTGTTCCTGTCGCAGGTCACGGCCGAGTGGGAGCGGGAAGCGCTCAGGGCGCAGGATCTGGGGGTGCGCACGGTGTTGATCCGCACCGGCATTGTGCTTGATCCCAACGAGGGCGCGCTGCCGCAGTTGGTGTTGCCGTTTCGCTTCTATGTGGGCGGGCCAATCCTGCCGGGCACGCAGTATATCTCCTGGATTCATATCGAGGACGAGGTCGGGATCATTCTACTGGCGCTGGAGAATGGACAGGCGCAAGGACCGATGAATGCGACCGCGCCCAACCCGGAGACGAACGCCGATTTCACCGGGACGCTCGGCAAGGTGATGGGTACGCCTGCCTGGTTGCCGGTACCGGGTGTCGGCATAAAAGTTATCCTGGGGGAACTGGCGGATAACCTGGTTACCGGCCAGCGGGCGCTGCCGACAAAAGCCCGGGAACTTGGTTATGAATTTAAGCATCCCGACCTGGAGCCGGCACTGCGGGATCTGTTGAAGAAATAGATGTCGTGGGATTGAGCTTTGCCGGTGAACCGACACTACTCCTTTCCTGTTTTTTATTCTAAGCGACTGTCTGAAAAGCTGATGCGCGTCGGTCCCACGGCATGCCGGGTGCCCTGATCCACCGGACAGCGCCCCAGGAGTCCCGGCGTCAGCCGGTTGCGGCCACACACCGGCTGACGCCGGGACTCCCACTCCGGGGCCGTCGCCCCATGACCAACCCGTTTCAGACAGTCTTTAAGCACGCCGGCACGATCCTTGCTATTCATACTGATGAGGGTCTGTTTAGCGCCTTCAAAACTTTCGCTGAACAATGGAAAGGAGACCATCTCGTGGGAGACAAGAAACCACAGACGAATCCATCCACCAAACCAGCGGCAATGCCCCGTGAAGAGGAAGATACCGAGCAGCAGTGGCGGCGTGCCGGGGGAGCCCCGGCTGATCAGCAGGATACCGAAAAAGCTGATCCGTCCACCAAACCGGCGGCGATGCCCCGCGAGGAGGAGGATACCGAGCAGGAATGGCGGCGCGCCGGGGGAGCCCCGGCTGATCAGCAGGATACCGAAAAAGCTGATCCGTCCACCAAACCGGCGGCAATGCCCCGCGAGGAGGAGGATACCGAGCAGGCATGGCGGCGTGCCGGAGGAAAGCCCACTGAGCGCAAGCAATAAGTACAAGCCGGCGATAACGGCCCAATGTATTTGCCGCTATGTGCAAATGCAAAACGCACCGAATCTTTAATGACCGGTGCGTTTTGACTCCACGCGTTACGCGGTTAACATTTAAACCGAGCGTTTGCCCAGGTGAAAGCCGGATTCGCCGGCGGTAGCATGACTGCTTAATCTTTCAGGCCAGTAATTGCGTAACTCCTGTCAGTTAATGTGGGAACGGGCAACTACCGGGGATTGCTTGCCGGTGCTGCCGGCGCAGGGTGCGGATTGAAGGAGACCCCCACGCCAGACAGCATCAGCCAGGTAATGATTCGGAGTAAACCGCGCATGCTGAACAGTCCTCCTTACCCGACCGGCGGGTTGGAGGCAAACTGCCGCCGCACCGTATCGACTGCCCCGGTACGCCGTAACGCATAGGCCACAGCGCCCGCCAGCACCCCGGCGCCAACCAGGAATTTTGCCGGTGAGTGGCGACTGACCTTCTTGGGGGCCATGGGTCGCCGCGTGGCAAACAGCTCGATCATCCCCTTCTTGAAGGCGCGCAAATCATGCGGTCCCCGGCTGGATACCCAGTTGCGGTCACGCACCAGTGACGTATCAACCCACTCCGCCCCGGCATTGATCAGGTCATCCTTGATCCCCGGCCAGGAGGTGATCTTCCGGCCGCGTACCAGATCCGCCGAGGCCAGAATCCAGGGGCCGTGGCAGAGCACCGCGATAGGCTTTTCAGCCTGATCAAATGCGCGGACAAACTCCAGTACCTCTTTGCTCTGCCGCAGCAGATCCGGGTTGACAAACCCACCCGGCAGCAGTAGCGCATCATAGTTCTCCGGGTCGGCGTTAAATACCAGGCGATCCACCCGCACCTTCTTCCCCGGAATAATCAGGTTCATGCCTTTGATATGACCGGGGCGCAGCGAGAGCACCTCGACGTTGGCCCCCTGCTTGCGCAGCGCTTTCATCGGTATCGTTAGCTCAACCTGCTCAAAGCCGTCGGCGGCCAGAATTGCCACCCGCAGTCCTTCCAGTTTCGTCCGAGCCATGGTTTTTCTCCTTCCACAAGGTTTCAGGTTCCAGCGTAAAGCTGTCACCAATCGCATCATGCATCACGTATCACACATCACGCGCCACTCGTCATTATCATTCGTGACACAGAGGTACGCAATGGGCGTAACAATCGAACGGTTATATGGATTCTTCCGCTCTGCCGGAGGCGAATCAAGCCGTTCATCCAGGCGATTCTGTCGTTTATTCAATCAAACGTCTTGTTTGCATATCCACCGCGTAACTCCTGTCAGTAATAGGAGTTACGCAGTGCCGTTTGTTTGGGCCTGGTATCAGACCCAAACGCTGATTTCGCCTGCGGCAGCATGGTACTTCTTTTACCTTTTTGAGAAGAATGTTGCACAGAGTGCAACATTCTTCTCAAAAAGATGTCCGGTACCGCCCTGCCGGAGGCGCATCGGGCCGTTCTTCCAGGTGAACACCTGGTGTAGAACCGACCGCGTAACGCGTGTCAGTGACACGCGTTACGCGGTCGGCGATCAAACTGGGCGTTTCACCAGATGAAAGCCAGATTCGCCTGCGGCAGCATGGTACTTCTTTTACCTTTTTGAGAAGAATGTTGCACAGAGTGCAACATTCTTCTCAAAAAGATGTCCGGTACCGCCCTGCCGGAGGCGCATCGGGCCGTTTGTCCAGGCAGACGTCTCCACAGCGTCGCTTGTCGTGGCTGGGTTGCCCGGAACGATTCAGCCAGACGGCCTGCATCCCCACTTCCTGTGCGCCACAGACATCACGATAGATATGGTCGCCAATGAAGACCGCCTCCTCCGGCGCAACATCGAGGACGGTCAGCGCCACCTGGAACAGCCGGGGGTCCGGTTTACGAAAGCCATAGTCCCGCGAAACCACCCGTACATCAAAGAAGGGGATCAGCACCGTGCCGAGAAAAAGGTTTTGCGTGCCGTCAACGCAATCTGTTCGGCGGTGCTCTGCCGGCGCTGCTGCCCATAGCTCTGGTAAAAATGCTCGATACATGGATCACCGGCAGTAAAGTCGCCGGTTGCCATGAAAAAGGCATGCCGGATCTCGCCCATCACAAAACCCAGGTCAGTTGCCGCGTCACCCGGGCACATCCGCTCCAGGTCAATCGCAACAACCTCATGGTTCTCGCCAAAGATAAAGTTCATCGGCGTGGTATCGCCATGGATCAAGACCTGGTTGGCGGAGGCCGGCAGCCCGGAGTGGTCCCGCTGGTCCCGTAGATGCTCCAGGTAGCGCTGCTGCCCGTTGCCGGGGCGATTGCCAAAGAACTTGCAGATCAGCGCCGTCTGCGTCTGCCAACGTGCCCTGATATTCGCCGGTCATGCTCCACCTTTCCAATCCACACCACCCCGGCGGCATCCATCGCCGCCCCAGTTGTGAGAGACTGTCTGAAAAGGCTTTGGTCATGGGCTACGGCCCCGGCGCGGGAATCCCGGCGTCAGCCGGTGTGTGGCCGGAACCGGCTGAAGCCGGGACTCCTGGGGCGCGGTCCGGTGTCGCAGGGCACCCCGCATGCCGTGGGACCGACGCGAATCATCTTTTCAGACAGTCTCTGAGAATAGTGCTCCCGATAGGGACGCACTTCTGCGCATCCGCAACGCATCTTCCTGCCAGGATGAGGTATGCAAATTTCGGGCCATGCGGGAAGAAGGAAGAACGGAGAACCGAGAACCGAGAACCGAGAATGGAGAACTGATGAGCCTACAATCGGACTGATGCGGCTTCAGGATTTCCTGGGCCTGCCGGAGAGTATGTGACGGAAGAGGATCACGCAGGGATCGGGTTGGAGTTTGACGCGGCAATTCTGGAGAAGTAAGGGCGCAGCATGCTGCGCCCTTACACGGTACGGGCTACGCCGGCATATAGCGCGTGGCCCGACTATTCCCAAACGTTACATCATCCCGAGCATAAATGTTGGTGGCAACCAGCGCTTCCATCTGGGCATGTACCACATGGCGCACTTCGTCGTGCAGGATTTCGCGGCCGGGATTGGCTATGCGCAGTGCCTGTGTAATGTCGTAGGCGGTAAAGGTGCTGCTGGTATTGGCCTGCTGGTTGATCTGATCGGCGACCAGCAGTTCCAGGTCACTCCGGGCAATCGGCGTGCGGGCCATGGTGCCACCTCCATTTCCGGTTCCATGTGTGCCATTCATTGTACCCGCGCCGTTAACTGAAGATCCGGTTGCCTGCGCCGTCGCGGGTTGCGCCGGTTGCGCCCGGCGGCGGCGCGGTTGCGGCGGTGTGGTCGGGCACGCGTCATGCGGGAAGACGCGGTAGGCCCGGTGGAGCGATACCGCCACCAGTAGCACCTTCCGGCGGTTGGACAGGCCGGGCGGGCTGCCGCTCGTCACATCGTAAACCCATCGCTCGCCGATGACCATGCCCCGGCGTTTGCGTGCCGGCGTTGTTGTTGTCGGACTGCTGCCGGTTGCGGTTGGCTGTTTCACTACAATCGTCTCGAATTCAACCCAGTCACCCAGTTGCATGTTACACCTCTCTGCGTTAACGATATATGCTCAGCGATCAAACGTTACGAGGTAGCTCAGCGTCTGCTGAGCCGCATGGTAGATGATAAACTCATCGTAGAGCAGCTTCCCGCCCCACGAGCCGGTATGCCCGGCCTTGCCCCAGACCGAGTCGTATCCCGGTGGCGGCCGGCGCAGGTTCGACATCGCCTCCGGTGCGACAAAGGGTCCATAAAAGAATAACTTCCCCCACCTATGGTAGACTCACACCAGACCAGAAGAGAACGCGAGCACTGAATGCCAGGGAGCGGCACCTATGCACCACTGTACCTG
>JGI12109J20283_12193298_pt1 | contig 78504 bp, 56 predicted proteins | sample ElkSlonscriptome_12_FD_20283 | JGI IMG/M metagenome (IMG submission 20283) | reverse complement strand
GGTGCGGCGGAAGCCGAAATGCTCGGTGTAGAACTGCTCGATCACCTGCGGGTCGGCGCAGGCGATAGCGATATGATGCACAGCAATGGATGCCATAGGGTTTCCTCCTGATTTAACCGTTCGCCAGCCGATCCAGGATCGTGCGGGCAAACAGATGACAATGCCCCCCCGTCCGCGCCGTGACCAGGTCGCCATCCACGACGACATCCGCATCGACATAGGTCGCGCCCATGTTGCGGATATCGCCCAGCAGGTTGATATGCCCAACGACGGGCCGCCCGCGCACCAGATCAGGGACGGACGCCACCAGCCACATACCGTGGCAGATAATGCCCTTGAGGATCTGCGGCTCGGCAAAGGCGCGCTGGAGGAACTGCGTGGCCGGGGGCAACTGGGTGATATCCTCGGTGTAGCGCAGGCGGTCGGCCACAAACGCCGAGGGGACAATGATCGCGGCATAACTGCGCAGGTCGGCGTCGCTCATGCCCTCGAAGCTCTCGTGACAGACGAAGGGCACCTGATACTCGTGGCCGTGAAAGGTCAGCGCCGGCTGCCCCCAGAGGCGCGAGAGAAAGTGCAGGTCGATACCCTCCTCGGCGAAGCGATGTTGGTAGTAGAAAATCTCTTCCTCGTAGAAGTCACTCTCGATCAGAATACCGATTTTTTTCCCGGCTAAAGCCATACTGCTACCTCATCCTAGAACAATCGGGGGCCGGGAAGCATGCACCGGCCCCGCTCGTTGATCCGTGCGTCGTCGGTGATCCCGCCGGCCATGTGCCGGCACAACCACCGTGCATTCCATCCCCTTCTGCATGATCCTTCGTGGTCTTCGTGTCCTTCGTGGTTGATGGATCCCCCCACTCAGGCCAGGGAGCCGTCGGGATGCTGGACCATGCCGGCAAAGTGAATAGCAATCTTGCCGTCGCGCAAGACCCAACTATCGGCAAAACGCATCCGGGCTGCCCCGTCCGGGGTCTGCATGGTAATCTGCTCGGTAATCATCAGGGTGTGGGGATCGTCGGTCTCGGCCCAGAAGACAATATCGGTTTCCAGGCCGTTAATGCCCAGGATGCCCTGCATATGCTCGCGCAACTGCTCACGCCCTTTGTAGTAGCGCGGCTCCTTCAGGAAGCTGCTGATGAGCAGCGCGTCGTCGGTATACTGGTCCAGCAGCGCGTCGATATTCTTGTCGAGGATATGCTGGATATGGTCGCGGTACATGCGCCCCAGTGGGGTATCCGGTACGTTGTTCATGGTTATGTTGCTCCTGAGATATCCTTAAAGCCAGGCTACATTGTACGTTCGCGGATCATACCGGCCGCCTTATCGCCAATCATAGCGGTAGGCGCGTTGGTATTGCCGGCGGTTACGGTGGGCATCACCGAGGCATCCACCACGCGCAACCCTTCGACGCCATGCACCCGCAACTGCGGATCGACGACGGCCAGCCGATCGCGGCCCATCTTACAGGTGCCCGCCGGATGCCAGAGGGTAGCGGTTTGACTGCGGACATACTCCACCAGATCCGTACCCTCACCGGGCGCAATCTCGCCGTCATTCACGGCGGCAAAGGCGTTGGTGGCCGCCAGTTCCCGACAGAGCTTCACCGCCGACACAAGCGTCTGTACATCGGCCTCGGCCTGGAGATAGTTGGGATTGACCAGCGGTAGTTCCTGCGGGTTGGCCGAGCGCAGCCGCACTTCGCCCCGGCTGAAGGGCCGCACCAGGATGTTGACAAAGATGCATACCGGATTGGGGAACTGCATCGCGGCTGCGAGTGGACCAGGTACTGTCGGGCTGAAGATAACCTGCAGGTCAGGGCTGGCGGTGTCCATCCCCGGGCGCGTGCGTGTAAAGAGAATATTACCACATAATGTCTCAGTTGTCGGGACCGCGATTTTTGATCCATAGATCACCGGCAGTTGCATGTGATCCTGCAAGTTCTGCCCAACTCCCGGCAGATCCACCAGTACGGGGATGTTGTGGTCCTTAAGATGGTCCGCCGGCCCAATCCCGGAGAGCATCAGCAACTGCGGTGAGAAGAACGCGCCGGCGCTGATAATCACCTCGCGCTCGGCGCGGGCCTGCTGCGGTTGACCATTCTGCGTGTAGGCCACACCGACGGCACGCTGGCCTTCAAACAACACTTTGCTGACCGGGGCATTGGTCTCGATCACCAGGTTGGTGCGCGCGCTGACCGGGCGCAGGAAGCCCTCAACCGAACTGCCGCGCCGTCCTTCCGGCGTGATCGAGAATTGCAATGGCCCGACCATATTCTCGTTGCGGGGGCCGTTATAGTCGCTGTGGGGGCCCTCAAAACCCAGTTCCACGGCGGCATTCAGAAATGGCTCCGACACGGAGTTGGGATCATAGCCGGTGCGGACATGCAGCCCGCCACCCGCGCCGCGATACTCCGACGCGCCGCCTTCGTAGTTCTCAATTGCCTTGAGATGGGTCAGCACATCCTGGTAGCTCCAGCCGTCCGCGCCGGACGCGCACCACTGGTCATAGTCCAGATGGCAGCCACGCACATACATCATAGCATGCAGTTGGGTGCTACCGCCCAGCAGGTTCCCCTGGGTTATCATCAGCGCGCGGCCATTCAACCCGGGCTGCTCGGTGGTCATGATCTTCCAGTCGATATCACTTCCCCAAAGTTTGGTAAAACCAGTCACATTGCGCACATCTTCATACTCATCCGGCGGGCCGGCTTCCAGCAGCAGCACCCGCACATTGGGATCTGCACTCAGCCGGTTGGCGACAACGGCACCAGCGGAACCACTACCGACAACAATGTAATCAAAGTTTAATTGCCCCATGGATTTGTCTCGACTTTCTTATAAATGTATTCTGCGTGACAACCTTAATCTGCGTGAGATACCTCAGCAGGAGCGACCCAGAGATTCTCCAGGAATGCCGGGTAGCTCAGGGGAATTATTTCGAACTGGAGAAATCCGGCTTTTGCCAGAGGCAGGGTGTTCAGAATCTCCCGGGCTTCCTCGACGCCGGCGCATTCGAGCGTGTTCACTACCCCCAGTCGATCCGTACGAAAGTTCATATCACGGAAGATCCCGGCGGCGTATAACTCCCAGGCCCGAGCAGCTTCTTCCCTCAAATAGGGTCCAAGATCTTCCGGTCTGGTTCCGGGCGTCAAGTCCATCAAGACGAGGATTTTCATGGCTCATTTCCTCACTTAGTATCATGGGATTACCGTACCACGTAAATGTCATAACGTACGGTCATCTCCTGGCTATCAAACTGTCCAATGCCCAGGCAATGCACCCGGTTAAGCCAGAGATACTCCGGATGCGCCGTGTGGCACTGCACCCCCGTGCGGTGATCGCGGTAGCGGGTCAACTGCCCGCCTTCGCCGCGCGCAACCAGTTGGTAGGCATCTTCGCCAAAATCACTGACACCGGTGCAGGTGACATAGATTAATGCGCCCTCCGCGGTCTCAATCGTCAGACGATAGTCGATCAGGGCCACCCCATCCGGGCGCAGCACCGGCCAGTTCCCGCCAACCGGCCGGAGTTGACCACGTACGCGCGGCCCTTCCACGCTGCCGCCGGTGGAATAGGCATTGGTGCGCAAACCCTCCGGGCAAAACCCGATCGACTCCAGCGTGGCAATGCCGATGGTGAACGAAAAAATATGATCCAGTTCAAACTGCAGGAGTTCATGTGCTGCGGCCATCTGCGCCTCCTTGATTGCATGCACGGTCACTTGATGGCGTCAAGTTGCCGCATCAAGCTGTACACGTCGCTCCGAATCTTGCCCCCGGTCATCCGGCAGTTCGCAAAGGCGAAGAAGGGCATGCCCGAAATGGACGCTGTGTTGCCGATGGCTTCGACGTTGTTCCAGGTTGCCCAATGCTTTGTGGTATGCATGCGCCGGCGCGCTGCGGTCGTGTTGCCGTCAACGATGATCTCGCCCGCGACGTAGGGCAGATGTTCAAAAGCGCCGTGGTTGGTCTCCCGAATGCGTTTGAAGGTATCCCGTCCTCTGGTCTGCAGAAGGCTCAGAACATACGCGAACTCCGGGACCAACAGTTCATCGACGGCTTGCATATCCTGCTTGCTCCAGATATCGTCAAACCAGCGTTTGACCGCAGTGATAGCCGTGTCTCGAGCGATGGTTATGTCCATCGTCATCAGACATACCCTTCACGTACTGCGCATTAATTTCGAGGTGTCCAGGTGCGGCAGCATGGCTGCCGCACTCCATATGCCAGACGCCAGACGCCATACGCCAGAGGTTACGCGACCGGCTTCTCGGCTCCGGGCGGTGGCGGCACGACTCCTAGTTGCTGGAGCAGACCCAGTTCATCCACATTAGCCCAGCGCTCCACAATTTTGCCGTCGCGCATGCGTACAATCGTCGTACCGGTGAGCGCCAACTGTTTGCCACTGGGCGGCATGCCCATCACGCCACCCGTATCGGTGCCGTTCAGCACCCAGCGGTGAACGACTTTATCGTCGGTGTAGATTTCGTCCTCGACCGTCAGCTTGATATCGGGCATGGCCGAGCGAAACATGCCGACAATTTGGCGAAAACTGCCCGATCCACGCTCAACCTTTTTCTCGCCGCCGACCGTTGAGTGATCCAGTGCATCCGGGGCAAGTAATTCTTCGTGAAACTCACCCTTGTTCCAGGCCGAATCGAAAAAGCGCATGGCGATGGCGTTATTTTCCTGGGGTGTCATGGTTATTCTCCTTAGTACTTACACATTCTTAATTCGTGACGTGCTTAATGGCTCCCAACTGGGTGAGCAGACTGAGTGCGTCGCTGATTGCGGCGGCATCGACGATCTTTCCATCCTTCATGGTGAAGAGTGTCATGCCCTTCAACGAGACATCTTTATTGGTGGCTTTGATGCCCTGCCACTCGCCAATATGCTTGCTCCGCATACGCCAGAGAATAGCCACCTTATCCTCCCCACCCGTGGTGTCGAGAATGTCGTAGGTCAGATCCTCAAACACCTCACGGTCTTCGATCATGGTCTCCTTCATCTGCTCACGATTGACATCGTAGGGCGGGACGCTGTAATGCAGCATGAAATCATCAGCGAGAATTTCGTAGAGGGTGTTCAGATCCCCCTTGCTCCAGATCTCGGTAAAGAATCTGCGCGCCAGTTCTTTATTGGCCTCAACGGACGTATCTTGTGCGACAGACATAGCAAATTCCTCCTGTGGTGTTATTGAGGGACCCCTCGGCGTTACACCGCCATATTTGGACAATGCCCGGTGCATACGCATCCCCAGTTATACCGGGAACGACCGGACGGCATACATATCAAAATCAAGTGGTTGTTCGCGGTCTCGGGGGAATGGGATATGATCTCGATTGATTCCGATCCCGATGCCCTGAATGCGATTCAACCACTCGTAGTCCGGGCTTCCTGTCAGAAACCGTACTGCTACATGAAATGGGATGAAGTCGGGGAATGCGCCCTGCTGCGTTACCCGCGTAAACCCATCCGCACCCAGATCAGAGACGCCCGTCATCTGCATATAGATCAGGGAGCCGTCATTCGTTGCAATGGTCAGGCGGGCATCAACCTGGCCAACTCCGTCCTGCCGCAGCATGAACCAGTCACCACCCGTCGGGCGAAGTTTGCCCGTGAGCTTTGGCCCCCAGACCTCACCGCCGGCAGCCAGTTCGTGTGCCTGCAATCCACCCGGCACCGGACCAAGCATGTCAATATTGATGTCGAAGAGCAGGCGAAATGAGAAGATATGCTCCAATTCGTATGGAAGGCGCTCAGTATACTCAGCCATAGATATTCCTCCAGCTTAGAAATGTTGCTGCCAGACAGTCCCCAACATCATGCCGACTTCGGCTGCAACTGCTGGAACAGGCCAAAGTCATTCTCGTTGACATGCATAGTCTTGATCTTGCCCTGCTCAAAGGTAAAGATATCAATCCCGTAATCCTCAACGATATTGCCGGTGGCGGGCATGCCGAGGAACTCGCCCTTGTGGGTGCCCTTGATGCGCCAGCGCGAGGCGACCTTGTTGTCGCCGGCAATCTCGCGCTCCACCGTAAAGGTGATGTCGGGGAAGGCGGTGCGCAGGTAGGTGACAAAGCCTTTCATATTGTCGTAGCCGGCAATCGGCGCGGGCTGCGTCGGGATGATGAACTGGAAGTCCGGCGTCATAATCTCTTCGATCAACTCCAGCTTGCCCTGGCTCATAATCTCGTTGAAGTAGAGATGCGTCGTCTTCAGGTTCTGCTCGGGGTCCTCGGTGACCAGCGGACTGGTGGGCAGGATACCAAGCTGATTGAACATGCCGACGGTATCTTCATTGCCGTGTGTCTCGACAATCTTGCCGTTCGCCATCCGCTGCCAGGAGATGCCGTCAATCTCGAACGTGCGCCCACTGGGGGGAATATCGCCGGCAACCGTGTGAATGGCCGCGCCCAGATGGGTGCCGCCGCCGAGCCAGCGCGTCACGACCGTGTCCTCAAAGGCAACCATATCCTGCGGATGGATGTAGAAGTCCGGGAAGCAGCTATGCAGCATCGTCACCAGTTCTTTGAAGCCGTCCGGTCCCCGGTAGGGTTCGGGATGGGTCGGCAGCGTAAAGACAAAGTCGGGTGCGATGAGTTCGTACAGAGTTGCCAGGTTACCGTCGGTCATGATTTCTTTGAAATAACGCATGGCAATATACTTGTTCTGGACTGCGGACATGGACATACCTCCTCTGCGAGTGATTGCTATGGTTGCTGAAGTCGGCAAACCGTCGTCGTATGTTTGTGCATGTTCATTCGCGTGGCGCTGTCTTGGCGAATGGGGCATTTCCTGGTACATCCCATTCGCGGGTTACGCTTAGAGCGGTACGGAGCCTTCCCGGAGGGTCAAACCATCCACAGTATAGATGACAATGACGGGCTTCCCGCTGGTAGGCGAACGGCGCACGACCCAGGTCTGAGCCGCATCCATCATCAACCGCTCGCTCTTTGCGGCCGGCGGGTTCCAGCGGCTGGCTTCCCAGTAAACCACCAGCTTAATGTCGGCCTGGCTCTGGTCGGCATTGAGGGCGATCTCCAGCGTTTGCAAGGTGTGAACTTCATCGAAGAAGATGCGGATCACGCCCTGGTACCAGCCCTCGAACTCGGCCAGGCTGCGCAGGGTAGCCTCCGGGAAGCGCATCTCCAGCCCTTCTTCGGCCAGCATGGGCAGGACTTCAACCATCGGTGCATGCACATCCAGTTTTTGGTACCAGTCTTCAACGACCTGCTTGACTTCGTCTCGAGTTAGTGGCGCAAGTTTGCTCATTGGTCTCTCCCAGAATTGATGCGTGTGTCCGAGTGCGGGACAATCGGACTGGAGTATGCCCGCCCCCGGAGCGTTTTCATGCGAATGGCGTAAATGCAATCAGGCCGGTAAAATGATGGGTGGCCTTGTTGCCCTTCAACAAAAAGACGTTGTAGACACGCGCCTCACCATGCGCGGTCAGAATTGTGGCTTCAAAAAAGATTGCGTCGCTGGTTTCGGTGAAGCGGTCGGTTGACTTGAGTTTGATCTGCCCGACCTGGGCCATGTAGTTGGTAAAGTGCGCCAACAGCGCGGCGTGCCCCTGCACCGTCGTATCAAACCCGACCAGGGTCGCGTCAGCGTGATACTGTTCCGCGATCAACCGGGAAACATCACCCGCCTCCAGGCAGGCGATCTGCCGATCATAGAACTGTCTTCCAGCAGTTGACATTATTCTGGCTCTTTCGGTCGGATGAATACCACTGTGCAGATCAGACACCCGGAACCTGGTTACTGATGACTAGATCCAGCAGGAAGGGGCCATTATGCTCCAACATCTGCCGGATGGCACCCGCGACCTGATCGGGATGCTCAACCCGCGCTGCCGGAACGCCCAGTGACTGCGACAGGGCAGCAAAATCGATCACGGGATTATTCAGATCGAAGCCGTGCGGAAATGCATGCACTTCGACGCCGACCTGTTCCTGCCAGTATTGCAGGATGTTGAGTTTCAGCAGCATGTAGCTCTGGTTGTTGCAGATGACAAACTTTGCGCCGATGTTGTACCGGGCCGCTGTCCAGAGCGCCTGGATGGTGTACATGCTGCCGCCATCGCCCGTGAAGCCAATAACTGTCTTCTCGGGATGCGCCAGTTTGAGTCCCAGCGCGCCGGGAATACCCACGCCCAGCGAGCCGCCCCGGGTCTGGAAGAAGTGCCCCGGCAGCGTCGGCGGCATATAGCGGGTCAGATCGGGGGAAACCGTCAACGCCTCGTCGAAGATCATCACATCCGGCGGTACCTGCTGCGCCAGTTCGGCCATAAAGCGCGCGGCATGCAACGGTACCTCATCACGCACGGCGGCGTCACGCTCGCGCTGCTGCGCCATGGTGGACTGGTTGGCGGCAGCGGAAGCCTCCGTCCGTGCCTCGGCTGCCTGCCGCTGCTCGTCCGATAGTTGCCGCGTCAGAGTCTCAGCCAGGGCAGCAAGGGTTAATTTCGGATCGCTTAACAACCCCAGATCTACCGGGAAGTTTTTGGCGATCTCGTAGCCGTTCAGATCAATATGAATGGTCTTTGCGTCGGGAGCAAAAACATCTTCCAGGTTGGGGTAAACCTCCGGGAAGACATAGGTGCCGACAATCAGAATCGCATCGGCCTGCAACGTAACCTTGCTGCTGGCGCTGCCGAACATATGCCCCAGCATGCCCTTGAACAGTGGATGAGTGTAGCTCAGGTTGACCTCGGAGGAGTCCGCGCCCCAGACCTCTGCGCCCAGCAACTCAGCCACGCAGGCCAGTTCGTCCTGCGCGCCGGCGGTGGCAATACCGTCACCCATAATGATCAATGGGTGCCGCGCCTGCGCTAGATAGGTGGCAGCCTGTTCAATTAACCCCGGCTCCGGCACAACCCGCGTGGAGGGAATAACCGTCGGCAGGATCGGCTCACTGTTGAGCGCGTCGAGGATATCGGCAGGGAGGCATACAAACACCGGACCCATCGGCGGGGTCGCCGCAATCTTGACCGCCCGGCGCAGCACGCGCAAGAGCGAGTCGGGGCTAACTACACGGGTGGCCCACTTGGTGACGGGCCGGGCCATACCGACCAGATCGGCCGCCATCTGCGCATCCAGCGCGTCATATTTGATGCCCGCCTCACCCGCAATTACCACCAGCGGCGCATGCCCGCGCATCGCCTGATAGAGCATGCCAATCCCATTGCCCAGGCCCACCCCGCTGTGAAGCTGGACCAGGGTTGGTTTTTTGGTCGCACGCGCATAGCCGTCAGCCATCCCGACCGCGATGCTCTCCTGGAGCGCCAGGATGTATGCAAAGTCAGGATAGCCTTCGAGTGAGTCGAGAAACCCCTGCTCGACGGTGCCGGGATTGCCGAACATGCAGGTCATCCCGTCGGCCAGGAACTGTTCAATGATCGCAAAACGCCCGGTTTTCTGGCTCATCTTCTGCTCTTTCCTGTTCACAGAACTGAGAACTAAGAACTAAGAACTTGACTAAGAACCAAGAACTGAGAACGAAGGACTGACTTCAGTTCTCATGGTTCTCGGTTCTCGGTTCTCGGTTCTCCGACGACTACCACCCCCAGCGGCGCAACTCATGCTCAAGTGCTTCGATCATCTTCTCACCGACCAGTCGCGAGTCCTGAGTCGAGCGACCACAGAGGAAGGGATAGTCCAGAACGGTTGAGATGGTGCGGCCCACACCCCCGTGGAACTGCCCTTCGGGGCCGACCGCATCGCGCAGAATGTACTCCAGGGGATAGAACGGCGGACCAAAGTTGGCGTTGACGCCCAGCACACCGGTGCCGTCCTTGTAGTCATATTCCAGGGCATGGCCGGTCACATGCTTACCCCGGATAATGCTTTTGCGCTCGGTCCACTCGCGGGCAAAAGCCAGGCAGGTAACGGCATAGCATTCGGCGGCGATCAGCTTGTTCTGGTAGTAGAAGCCCAGGATGACATCATGCAGCCGCTGGTTGTTGACCATATCGATCATTGGGCCGCTGCCGCCAACCATCAACAGCGCGTCATACTCTTCAAGTTCCTTCCAGCACTGATCGCGTTTGTTGTGGTAGGCTTCCAGCTCATGACCGAAGTTGGGATCATTGAAGTAGGGGCGTTCCGGGAACCAGGCCGACAGATTAACCGGATTATCCAGGCGGTTTGACTCATCAATCTCGCGGGTTCTGCGGGCATAATACTCGTCGGTGACAACCTTCTTCAAGGGTGGATCAAAGTAGCCCGCCTCCATGCTGGGTGGCAGCGCATGCGGACGCTTGCCCCGGGCCGTCATAAAAGTGCTGGTATACCCATGCTGATCAAGCACCTCAAGCGGACCGACGAGTTCCTCACCCCAATAGCCCCACTCCGATAGCATGACCAGGACTTTTTTCGTTGCCATGAATTTCTCCTTATTGAACTTGCCTGACCCCATAGAAACAATCATTCCGATGGATGCTGCGTGATACCACGCTCATTCGACAGCAGTGACAACGTGGAGCGCAGGTGCGTCAGCAGGGCATCAATATCAGCAAAACCATGACGCTCCCCGGTCTGTGAGTCTTCCAGGCTGTACCGCCAGATTGTGGGTGTCTGCGCATGGGAACTGCGTTCTTCCCAACAGCGAAGCAGGTAAACCTGATAGCGGGGCGGCTTCAGCATGGATTTATTCCTTAAACATCTTTGGGTACTAACGCACACAGGCCAGCATAGCAGGCCGACGTAAAGAAATCGTTAGCTGATTATGGTGTATGTCGGAATTATCGTTAATTCTATTTCTGCAATAGTATGCGACGGTTGGGTGACGGAGATGGTCCCTTCGCTTTGTCATGCACTGTATGCCATATTGCGAGGTCTGATATATCGTTAATGTGGGGGCCACATGATGATATTCCTGGTACTTTAGTCCCGCGTACCAGGAATGAAATACGGCATTATTCTTACGGCGTGATAGGACTTCGAGACGTTGCGCAGCCAGATACAGACCAGTACTATTGTTTAGTAGTTCGATGATGAACATAAAAAAGACTGCCGGAATAGTACTACATACATGCCAATCGGTTAGAGGGGAGCGACTTCAATGGTTGAAGGGTTAAAGCTGGAACTGCTAGGAGGGGTCTCACTTCGTTACAATGAAGCTCCGCTTGCCGGATTTGTTTCTACCAAAGCTCAGGCGCTACTCTGTTACCTGGCAGTCACGGGCCAGGTCCACACACGGAGCAAGCTGGCCGATCTCTTCTGGGGGGATCGCACCGAGGCGGAAGCCCGGGCCAATTTGCGCGTAACACTAACCAACCTGCGTCAACTGGTTGCTCCTTACTTGACCATCACCCGACAGACCGTTGCGTTTAACCCTCAACCCGATTGCTACCTGGATGTAACCCATTTTCAGTCCGGCTGCCGGATGATCGGCACTGTCCCGACGGAGGCGAGTATGGCTCACCTGCAGCAGGCAGTGGCGGTCTACCAGGGCGACCTGCTGGCAGGCTTGCATGTGCGGAGCGCGCCAATGTTTGACGAGTGGCTGCTGCTGCAGCGTGAACATCTGCGCCAGCAGGCTATTCAGGCGCTCTATACCCTGGCGGCCTACCATACTACCCGGGGCGAGTTTGCGGCAGCGATTGACTATACCCAACGACTGCTGGCGATCGAACCCTGGCATGAGGAATCCCACCGCCAGTTGATGCTGCTCCTGGCGCTCACCGGCCGGCGCAGCCAGGCATTGGCCCGGTATGAGATCTGCCACCAGACCCTGACCTGCGAACTGGGTGTCCCCCCCTCCGCTGAAACAACAACACTCTACCAACATATTCTTGATGGACAGTTCAATTCCCCCGCCCATGCAGCCGCAACCCTTCCCACAGCACAATCCAACTCACTATATCACCGGGAGCCGTTGCCCTTTGTCGGGCGGGGCTGCGAGTATGCCTGGCTCTTTGAGCAGTGGCAGGCTGCCTGTGCCCGGCAGGGTCAGGTAACGCTGGTCGAGGGTACCGCCGGGATTGGAAAGACGCGCCTGGTTGAAGCAGTACTGCGCCATGCCGCCGGTATGGGCGCTCAGTTGCTGGTCGGGCGTTGCGCTGCATTTGAGCAGGCCATGCCCTTCCAGCCTATCGGTGAAGTTTTACGCAGTCTGTTCCGAAGCAACCCGGTAGCCCTGGATGCGCTGAACGAGATCTGGCTCAGTGAGTTAACCTGCCTCCTGCCCGAAATGTTTGAACGCTATCCGAAGCTGTCCCGGTTGCCGACAATCCGTGATGAGGGCTCCCGCATGCGACTCTTTGAGGCGGTTGCACAGACATTTGCGGCACTCGACGCACACGCTTCCGGAGTAATTGTCTTTCTTGATGATCTGCATGCGGTGGATCCGGCAACCACCGATCTGCTGCGTTACCTGTCTGAGCGCCTGCAACATACCGCTATCTGGTGGGTGGGCACATATCGGCCGGAGGCGCTTGCGGCCAACGCGCCCATGCTGCGCCTGCGCCAGGATCTGGCACAGGCCCGGCGGGTGGCGCAACTCAATCTGCCGGCGCTGGATGCGCCGGCAATTGCGCAACTGGTTGGGCATCTACCCGGATTAGCGCGGGAGCAGGCCGGGCTATTGACCGAATTTCTGAGCGCATGCTCGGAAGGGAATGCCTTTATTCTGGCGCAGTTTCTGCAGGAACTGGAACGAAGTGAAATCTTATGCGCCAGGGATGCGGAGTTGTATCTGGATAGCCGCCGGCTGGTGCAGCAGTCGATAACCGTTCCGGCCGGGGTGCAGGCACTGATCCAACAGTGGTTGCAGGGGCTGACGCCTGCGGCGCGCGCGCTGCTGGATCTGGCGGCCCTGATTGGTCGGACCTTCGATCTGCAGGTGCTGGAGCAGGCCGCCGGGATGGCCGGTGCAAAGTTTCACCGTGCGCTGGAACTGTTGCTGGCACGCCGGATCATACACGAGGTACATCCCCCCACGCCGCCTGAGACAATGCACGAGACGCTGGAATTCTCATACCGGCAGCATCTGGATGGGGTGGGTATGCTGCACTGGCCCGATGACGCGGCAGTACCATCAACCTTGAACCGGGTGGAGTATGCGTTTACCTACCAGATTGTGCAACAGATGGTGTATGCCGGCCTCGCGCCGGGACACCGCCGGCAACTGCATGAACAAGTTGTGTGGGCGTCTGAGCAGTTGGAAGATACGTTTAAACCGGTAGCACAGCCGATCCCTGCGGGATGGCAAGAGCGTGATGCACTGCGCAAAACCGCCTGAGCGATAGCCGAAGATGCGCGGGGAGCAGTTCGGATGAACCGCTCCCCGGCGTGCTGCAGCAGGTTGCGCTACTGCGCCGTTGCGTCCATCTCCATCATCCCGAACATATTCCCCTCGGTATCCTTGAAGTAGGCTATATAACCAATGCCGGGAACAGCCATTTTAGGCACGACGATCTGGCCACCATTCGCGGTTACGCGGGTGCTAAACTCATCAACCGAGGGCACATCGATGGTATTGACGATATGCTCATCGGCCTGACGGTGCATCAGCGCGCCGTCAATCCCCGGCTGATCCGGCCCGCCCGTCCGGGCCAGCCAGTAGTCCTGCGGCCCATCCCACTTGGTAAACTCCCAGCCAAAGACACCGGAATAAAACTTTGCGGCCCGATCCGGATCATCGACAGCGATTTCGAAGTGAACCACGCGTGGCATACAACCTCCTCTGCTGAACTTCTGTGCCGTCACAAATGTGACAGTAGTCGCTCAAATGTTCGGTAGCATGCTGTCAGTATAAGCGATCCGCCGCCGGAAAACTTCTCGAATCTTGCGCAATTTGCACGCCTGTTCGTATTTCTCGTGTCTTGCGCCCATTTCATATCTTTCGCGGTCCAGATGCCCACTACGCAACGCATGTTATTTGACACGCGTTACGCGGTTCCCCGCGAACGGAGCTTTGCGCCTCCGGCAGGGCGGAAGATTATATTCTTTTTCACAAAATTTTTCACGTTGTGAAAATTTTTGTGAAAAAGATCCATGAAGTACCATGCTGCCGTAGGCGAAGACTGCCGTTATGGGAGTACGTGTCCGATTTTTATGCTCACCGCGTAACGCCTGCTATCTGACAGGCGTTACGCGGTCGGTTCCAAATCAGATGTTCATCTGGATGAACGCCCCGATTCGCCTGCGGCAGCATCGTACTCTTTTTTTCTTTTTCACAAAAAAATTCACGTTGTGAATTTTTTTGTGAAAAAGCATGGGATCTTCCGCCCTGCCGGAGGCGCTATCCCCCGTCAAAATCCGGGATCGCCTGCTGCATGCCAGCATTGGCCGGTTCGCGGTTTTCGCCCATATCGTGGCGTTCGTGCTCCGAACACTCACCGCGTAACTTCACTGGCCGGTTCGCGCCTTTCGCTCATGTCCTGGCGTTCGTGGTCCAGACTCCCACCACGTAACTTCACTGACCGGTTCGCGCCTTTCGCTCATGTCCTGGCGTTCGTGGTCCAGATGCCCACCACGTAACGCAGGTTATTTGCAAGGCACGGGGCTCAACTGAGCAGCGCCGGCAGGAAGACCAGTAACGCGGCAGGTCCACGTCTGTAACGTCAATATGGCCGGCTCAACTGAGCAGTGCCGGCAGGAAGACCAGTAACGGCGGGTCGGTCAGGCGGGGCGGGCGTAACGCCACATCCGTCGCGCCATACCAGCGGCCATGCTGCCGGGTGAGCGCTCCCGCACTGCTGCCCACCAGCAGATCCTGGCCGGGCAGCAGGAACGTCTGCGGGTCGGACGACCAGGGCAGTGCGGCAACCAGCAGATGGTACGCCCCATCGGGGACGGCATCGATCCGGTAGGGTCCGGGGGCGGCGAGTCGCGTGCAGGCCAGCGGACGTTGCTGCGGAATGGGCCGAGGGAAGAGTCCCACAAAGATCAGGCGCGGTGCCGGGTCGGGCGTGCTGATCTGCCCGCTCAGGCAGCCGTCCGCGGGTGACACAGGCAGCAGCGCGGCCGGCCCACCCTGTTCTCGTTCCAGGACAGGGGGGACAAACCGGACGGCACGTTGGCGCAGCGTGCGTGGTGTCAGGCCAAACCGCGCAGTAAAGCGGGTGGTGAATGAGCCGGGACTGCTGTACCCGATTTCATAGCAGATTGCGGTGACATCCAGTGTGGTAGTGAGCAGCAGCCGGCGGGCCGCATCCAGGCGTAGCGCCGCCAGAAACTCGCCCGGCGGAATGCCCGTTACCTGGCGAAACACCCGGCTAAAGTGGAAGGGACTGAGCCCGGCAATCGCGGCCAGTGTCTCCAGCGCCAGCGGTTCATGCAACTGTGCATGCATCGCCTGGATCACCTGCTCAACCGCCAGTTGATGCGCCGTCGCCGTATCAGATAGCGCGTCCTGCATCCCGCACCCCCAGGATTACTTCAGTCGCCACATTCCGCCCGGTCAGCAGCACAACCACACGCCGGTCGGCCACATCCGCAACCAGGCCGTTGAGGAGTGCCGCCACGCCTACCGCGCCACTCCCCTCGACCAGGAGGTGATGCTCATCCAGCAGCCAGGCCATCGCCGCCGCGATCTGCGCCTCGCTCACCAGCAGCATCTCGTCCACCAGGCGCTGCATCAGCGGCAGCGTCATTGTATCAGCCTCGACACTGCCCGCCAGACCATCGGCCAGCGACGGCGCATCGGGCAGCGTGACGATCTGCCCGGCCGGGAGTGAAGCCGCCATCACCGCCGAGACTGCCGGCTGGATGCCGATGATCCGGATGGTCGGGTCAATTGCTTTGGCCCAGAGCGCCACGCCGCTGATCAACCCGCCGCCCCCCACCGGCACCAGCAACACCAGCGGGGCGGCCGACGCACCCGGCAACTGCTCCAGGATCTCGCAACCTATGGTCCCCTGCCCGGCAATGATTGCCGGGTTGTCGTAGGGCGAGACAAACGCACGCCCCTCGGCCTGCGCAATCCGCAGTGCTTCCCGCTCGGCATCGTCGTAGGCGTTGCCCTGCAAGATGAGCCGCACCGGGTAGCGCTGGAGCGCGGCGATCTTGGCAGACGCGGCACACTCGGGCAGTACCAGCGTAACATCTCGATCAAGCAGGGCCGCTGCATGCGCCAGCCCCAGCGCGTGGTTGCCCGCCGAACATGCCACGATTGGCGTCTGCCGGTAGCGCTCCAGCAGCGCGTTGGCCGCGCCACGCAGCTTGAAGCTACCCGTGGCCTGCACACACTCCAGCTTGAGAAAGACCTCGCCGCCGGTCAGGGCCGTCAGCGGCATACTCAACTCCAGCGGGGTTACGGCGACCATCCCGGCAATCCGCCGCCGCGCCGCCAGGATGTCGAATGGTGTGGGCATGGTTTTGCGCTCCTGCGTTGCACAGTACCGCACTCTGCGGTATCCTTAATCAGCACGCGCATTGTATCACGAGCATAACCGAGGAGCATTGTGATGGAATACGTTCGTTTGGGTCGCTCCGGGCTCAAGGTCTCGCGCATCTGCCTGGGAACGATGACCTATGGCACCCCCGCCTGGCGTGAGTGGGTGCTCGACGAGGCGGCGAGCCGGCCCTTTCTGCAGCGCGCCCTGGAACTGGGCATCAACTTCTTTGATACGGCGGATATGTACTCCCTCGGCGTGAGCGAGGAGGTGGTCGGACGGGCGTTGCGCGATTTTGCTCGCCGGGACGAGGTGGTGATTGCCACCAAGGTCTACTTCCCAATGGGCGAGAACCCGAACCAGCGCGGCCTCTCCCGCAAGCATATCCTGGAGGCGGTCGAAAACTCGCTCCGGCGGCTGGGCACCGACTATATCGACCTCTACCAGATCCATCGCTGGGACGATGAGACGCCGCTTGAGGAGACGCTGGAGACGCTGCATCGGTTGGTGCAGTCGGGCAAGGTACGCTACATCGGCGCATCGAGTATGTATGCCTGGCAGTTTACCAGCGCCCTGTATACCGCCGACCTGCACAACTGGAACCGCTTTGTCTCGATGCAGCCCCACTACAACCTGATCTACCGCGAGGAGGAGCGCGAGATGCTGCCGCTCTGTCAGCATGCCGGCATTGGCGTGCTTCCCTGGAGCCCGCTGGCGCGCGGCCGGCTGGCCCGGCCCCAGGCGGCGGAGCATGGCACGATTACGAAGCGCGCCCAGACCGATACGCTGGCGCAAAACTTCTACGGGCCGATGGAAGCGCACGATGCCCTGGTGATTGACCGCGTGGCGGAACTGGCGCAGCGCTACGCGGTGCCAATGGCACGCATCGCGCTGGCCTGGCTGCTGCACCAGCCGTTTATCACCGCCCCGATTGTGGGAGCTGGCAAAATACAGCATCTGGACGATGCCGTTGCTGCGCTTGAAGTCAAACTCACGGACGAAGATCTGGCCTACCTGGAGGAGCCCTACGTTCCGCATCCGATTGCGGGGCTGGTTCCGTTTCGCTAAAGCGTTGGAGTTTAAAGGAGAGGAATTACGCAGTGCCGTTTGTTTGGGCCTGGTATCAGACCCAAACGCTGGTTTCGCCTGCGGCAGCATGGTACGTATGTTACCTTTTTGAGAAGAATGTTGCACTCTGTGCAACATTCTTCTCAAAAAGATGTCCGGTACCGCCCTGCCGGAGGCGGAATCGCTTGTCGGGTCAACGACCGCGTAACTCCTGTAAAGGAGAGGAAGGAGGGGGTTGGGTTGGGGCTTCTGCGCCAGAGCCGCCCCCGTTGTTCGATAGCATATGCCTATGAAACCGCATCGATCTGTATTTTCGCGTTTATGTCAACCTATACATCCCCGGCCGGCCGGCATCACCCTCGGCATCCTGCTTATCCTGATCATCCTGCTGCCGCCGGCAACCGACTCTATGCAGGTTGCTCCGGCTGCCGCCACCGTTGCCCTGCTGGATCAGTCGGTACCCGCGTCGGGGAACGTCAAATTCCCCAGCATTGTCGCCGGCACAAACAACCTGGTGCATCTGGTCGGAAATGCCGACGCGAAGGCGGCCTACTGGCAGAAGGCCGATGCCGCGCCTACCTGGTCGGAGCGCCTGATCCTGGGCGAAGCGAGTGGTGCGCCGGATTCTGCCACGGCTGCAACGACGCCTGGCCCGGATGGATCAATTTATGTGGCCTGGATTGACCGGGAGAGCGCGCGCATCTTGCTGCGCCGAACTTTTCCGGATGGCGGGTTTGGCCCGCTGCGCACCGTTGCCTCAACGGAGGAATTTGACGTCGCGGTTGACGTGGGGGTCTCCTTTACCACGGGGGAGATTTTTGTCTCCTGGCGGAGTGATTTCGAAATGCGCTACCGGGTTTCCAACAACGATGGCGTCAATTGGTCTTCAACCCGGGCTGTCGCCGGGGATGAAGTTGCACGGGGAACGCCGGTCATGGCGACTGGACCGAATGGCACGGTGGTGATTGCGCATGCCTCCGAGAATGGAGCGATCTTCGCCTCGATCTGGAATGGCAGCCAGTTTATCAAGAGCCGGGTCGATGGCGGCGGGAACTTTTTTGCCGATCCATCGGGCGCGGTTGGCCCGGATGGAACGATTCATGTGGCCTGGCGCGGCGTGGAAAATAATGAGGTCTGGTATGCGCAGCAGCGGCCTGATGGCACCTGGGCGCGCTCGTTGATCATTGTGAGCGGCGAAGACCGCCCCATTCCCGGACGGGTGTCGGTCAGCGCCGATGCGCAGGGCAATCTCTACCTGATCTGGCTCAGTCAGCAGACCGATGATCCCGAAGTGTTTGCCGCTTTCAAGCAATTGGATGCGCAGTGGGTCGGTCCCACCCGTGCCGACACGCGCGGGTTTATCGCCAATGTTGATAGCGCGGCTAACTTCCGTGACGGCACCTCGTTTGGGCACGCCGTCTACGAGTCGCCGGGGGCGGGGCGCGTGCGTTACACCCTGTTTGCGGCCGAAGGTGGCATCATTCAGACCACCGGGCAGATCCGGATAAATAGCGACGCACCGATTACCGACGCGCGCAGTGTGCTGGTGCAACTGGGTGCCGATAGCGGCAATCCCGATCAGTACCAGTTGAGTAATGATGGGGTCACTTTTACCGACTATGCACCGCTTCCGGACGACGGCGATGTGGCCTGGGAACTGGTCCCCGCCGGCGGGAACGACTGTGCCGTGCGGACTGTCTTTGCCCACCTGCGTAACGCGACACGCCCGACCTTTGCCTCACCCATTCTGACCGATACAATCCTGCTCGATCCCGGCGTGGCTGCTCAAGTCACCGTCCAAAATCCCTTCCTCAACCGGCACACCGCCTTAGCAGACGCGGCGCTCCGTCAGGATACCGCACTGAATGGAGCCGGCGGGGGCAACCCGCGCTACACCCGCGTGCCGCGCTTCCTGCTGGATATTCGGGCCTTACCGGGCGAGTGCAGCGGCCTGGCGCGCCAACAGATCGGGAATACGCCGGTTCCGATCCAGGGCAATGTCTATCGCGCCGAGGTGCCCTTCCTGTCGAGCAGTCCGCCGCAGGGCGCAAACAATCTGACGGTAAGCATAACGGATGGAAGTGGCAATCAGCAGCCCTACCCCCGGACGATCTTCCTGGACACGGTGCCGCCGGTTGTGTCGGCGGGAACGCTGGACCTGGCAAATAGTACCGACGTGACCGATTTTATCCTGGTGACACCGCGCTTTACCAATGTTGCCGTAAGCGATAATCTCTACGGCAGCAATGGCGAACCCAAACCATTCTGGGGGGTGATGCTTGCCAACAGCCCACGCGATATTGCACCGAATGACTACACCCAACTGAACACGCTGAACTGGGGTGCAGTGCCGGTACACAGCGCCACGCAGACCGGCGGGCAGTTTACCTTCGCCATCCCAAACTGGAGTCTGTTCAGTGGCCTGCCGGCGGAACAGCGCGTCGGCGACACAACTTTTTACATCTACGCGGCACTGCTGGATGGCGCGGGCAATCCTTCGGCGCAGGTATTGAAAACCCAGGTCCGCCTGAGCGCCGACTATCGGGTGCCCACGTTGTTCATGCCGCTGGTCAGAAAATGAGTAACAACCTATGATCTGCTACATCGCTTATCCTACCAGCCTGACGCTGCAATCGGCCAATGCCCTGCAAACCTACCTGACCCTGCGGGAACTGCATGCCCGGCGACCGGACACCCTGGCGCTGATTCCGCGCTGGGGCTTTGAGCCATCCCGCTTTAGCGAGGTTGGAGCGGTTCACCTGCCGCGCCTGCCGGTCGGCAAACTCTCGCGGCTGCATCGCTCGATGCTGCTCTACTACCTGGAGCATTCGCTCTTTGCGCTGGCCTGTGCGCCGGTTCTGGCCCGGCGGCAGGCGGCCGCCAATACGCGAGTCGAGGCGATCTATGTGCGCCAGACGGTCTGCGCGGCCTGGTGGAGCGGGGTGCTGGGGCCGCGCCTGGGCCTCCCGGTGATCTACGAGGCCCACGATCTGGAGTCGCACAATCCCTCACGGGCAAAAGAACCCTGGGCGCAGAGCCTGCTGCACTTGATGGATCGCACGGCCATCACACGCTCGGCGGCGGTGGTCTCGCTGACCGACGCGTTTCGCCACTACCTGCGGCATATCGGCTGGCGGCAGTCCGACGAGATCTTTGTCATACCTGATGCTTATGACTCCCGGCAGTTCGCCCCCCAGGATCGAACGATGTCCCGCGCCGCACTGGGCCTGCCCGCCGAGGCCGACATCCTGGCCTATGCCGGCATGACCTTCGCCTACCGCTGGCTGGATGGGCTACTCCAGGCTGTCGCACAGATGAAAACGACCCATCCGCGCCTGCTGCTGCTGGTGGTAGGAGGCCGCCCCGCCGAGCGCGCCGCGCTGCAACAGCAGGCCGAAGCGCTGAGACTGACGGTAGCGGATACCCAGGCACTCACCGATCAGTTGCACCCGGTCGCCAATCCCCAGTCCCCGGTTGCGGACCTGGTGCTGGTAGCCCCGCGCCCACAGTCGGAGGTTGTGCATTACCTGGGAGCCGCCGATGCGCTGGTGATTCCCGACACCGTCACCGATATGACCGCTTCGCCGCTCAAGCTGTTTGAATACCTGGCGCTAGGGCAACCACTGGTGCTGCCCGATCTGCCTGCCCTGCACGAGATAGTGCCGCCCGACCTGGGGCACTACTTCCCGCGCCGCGACCTGCCCGGGCTAATACGCGCTCTCGCCGCCGCACTGGCGGTACGCAACGATATCGGGAAAAGCTCTGCCCGACGGACCCTGGCCCAGGATCACACCTATGGTCGCCGCGCCGAGCGCATCCTGGAAGTGGTACAACAGGTGACACCGTGAGGAGTGTTGTGGGGTGTCTTTTGGAGCGGACAGGGGAGCGAGTAAGAGTGCATGCGCTGCATCCCGCGCTGGTTCATGAAGGTTGAATAATTAACAGGCGGTACGCGGTAGACTCCAAACCAGGGGTCTACCTGGACAACCGGCCCGATTCGCCTCCGGCAGGGCGGAAGATGCCATTTTTTTGCACAAAACATTTGCACAACGTGTAAATGTTTTGTGCAAAAGCATATAAACGTACCACGCTGCCGCAGGCGAATCGGGCCATTCATACAGACAAATGCCTGATTTGAACGCCCACCGCGTACGTCCTGTCATTAACACGAGTTACGCGGTCGTTGACCTGACAGGAGATTCCGCCTCCGGCAGGGCGGAAGATGCCACACTGCCGGAGGTGAATCGGGCTGTTCATTCAGATGAACCCCTGATTTAGAACCGACCGCGTACCTCAGGTAATTAATTCCCAGCTATCAATCGTCAGGAGTCACGGCTTATAAGGTTTGAAAACCAGTCCGGATATAGAATATCCTGAAGTCCCGACTGAAGCCGGTTGGATGCCTACCTCGACAGCGACATACTGCCGGGAACGCCTGGTTCGACTGAAGCCGGGTTTCCTGATCATTAATGTTTATGAACCCGCTTTCTTACTATTCCCCATCCGCGAATACATTGTTACGAATACCAAAGATATTCTGCGGATCGCTCACCCTCTTCACATCTTGCAGCAGACAGATACTCGCCGGGGAGATCGTCTTCGACAGAAAATCCTTGCGCAGCTTGCCTACCCCGTGGTGATGCGAAATCGAGCCACCATGCTCCATAATCGTCTCGCGCAAGATATGATCAATCTTGCTCAGGATCTCGTCGGGAGCTTCAATACCCTGGGTGGAAAACCCATGGGTAAAGTAGATACAGACGCCGGTATGGTACAATTGCGTAACTCGTGGTGAAATGTAGGGTCGTCCGGGCAGACCGTACGCCTCGTGCAACTCCCGACCGCGCTGCGCGACCGCGTCGCACACCTCGTGGATCTTGTTCCATGGGACAGTGGTTTCGTAGGTCTCGCCGGTGATATGGTACGCCGCCAGAAAATCACGAATATAGGCAATTGCGTAGGTCAGCATATACCCACGCTTACCGTTGTGCTCACCGCCGGGAATACCGCCATACTTCTTGGCAATGCGGTAAATATTCTTCTCCTGGTAGGCGACCTCTTCCGCCGTGCCCTCCATCACAATAGTTGCGCCAACCATTTCGTTGAAATCAAAATGTTTCATCGAGGAGAGGTAAAATTTCTGCAGCTTTGAGATCAACGCATCTTTTGAGGTAGGGCGCGGCTTGAGCACCATGCCGAAACGGAACTGGATATTGTCCAGCAGGCGAATACTCGCGGGGATAATATTTGCGCGCCGCAGTTCGTAGAGGCAATCGACACCCCGCTTGAAGTTGGGAAAGACAATCGAGCCATACTTCTTGGTCTGGGGCAGTTTGTGAATTTTAATCACCGCTTTGGTAATCAACCCCAGCGTACCCTCACTGCCAAAGAGCAAATGCTGCGGCTGTATACCCATCGCCATACGCGGCATCGCATCAATCTGCTCCACAATGCCCTGTGGGGTAATCATGGTTACATTCTCGACAATGTCTTCAATATTGCCGTAGCGATTCTTCTTCATGCCACTGGCATTGGTGGCGACCCAACCACCCAGGGTTGATAGCTCTATGCTGTCCGGCTCATGGCCGCTGGTAAAGCCCTCGCGTTCCAGTTCCGCCTCCAGGTCGCTGCCGGTAATGCCGGCCTGCACGCAGGCGCGAAAATTCTCCCGGTCGATCCACTCGATTGTATTCATCCGGCGCATATCAATCGAGACAATCATGCGCCGCTCATTTGCCGGCAGTTTGAGCGCACAACTCACACTGGTTCCACCACCGTAGGGCACCAGGCAGACATTATGCTCGCGTGCCAGCGCAACCAGTTTGACGGCATCCTCCTCCGACTCGCAGAAGAAGACCATATCCGCCACACGTTTCAGGCGCGAGTAGAGTACCTTGTAGACCTCTTCCGCCGTTGTCTGGCCGTGGCTATGCAGAAGCCGCTCACGGGCATCGAAGGTATAGCGCGACTCGGCGAAGATACGCGCAACGGCCCGGCAGAACCGCTCATTTTTGATTGGCGGCGGAACGGGTTTCTCCGGGCATTCCGCTTTAATATCGTGCAAATCGATCGTAATGCCCAGGGTCTTTTCAATAAACGGTAGAAGTTCCGGCATATCAAACCCTGACAACGCATAGCGACTGCCGGTCATAAACACTGACCGATCTTCTTTGATCAGCATTTTGGTATCGGCAAATCCCCACTTATGGTCCCATGGGGTATTATCCAGATTTGCTGCAACTCTACTCAACGATTTATCAGCCATAACGGACTACCTCTTCGATGATAAGAAATAAAAATCCATGCGTATAAGCATGTAGCGAATGCGCCTTTTCGTATAACTTCCGCGCCCGGACTGGAGCATGTGCAAATGCATTTCTGACGCGGCGTTTTGTCACGGAGAACCCCCACACGACAGATAGACAGACCCGGGTTGGTGTTCCCCAGTCCCCGCGTAGCGCAACAATCAGGGTTGCCGACAGGCACCGCCGCTGCCAACGAAAACAGGAATGAACGATATGTTACCGTATGCTGCCCAAGCATGGATACCATACGATTATCGAACTGTCAATAGCACGCGCTACGCGGCCCATATGAGCGGATACCTCGCGCCTGCGGCAGGATACCATACTGCCGCAGGCGCTGTGTGTGTTGCACCCGGTTAAACGCCGGGTTTGATCAGTTACCGGGTAACGTGTGTCAATAACACAACTTACGCGGTCACAAACCCGAAAGAAAATTTCGCCTCCGGCAGAGCGGAACCGACCGTTCTTTTTCCCGAAAATTTAGCTCAAGGAGCTAAATTTTCGGGAAAAAGAAAAAAGAAGTACCATGCTGCCGCAGGCGATTCTGCCGTTCACCGGGTGAAACGCTCGGTTTGATGAACCCCCGTGTAACGTGTGTCAATAGCTGAACTCCGCTGTAACTATGCGGCATACCATAAGACGCTCGTCTATTCAGAAGATGCTCAAATGTTCATATGTTGAACGCTTCAGGTGATTCTCATTCAATTCTCACTTTTTTTTCAGATAGTGTGGTATAATACCCGCCGTTGCCACGGAGCAACCTATGTCTACCATGTTTGTAGCACAGGAGGTCACGTGACCTATGCGTACGACACTGCATTCTTGCTGGATGCGCTTCTTTCTCGCCACCATCTGCGTGGCGCTGAGTGCGCAGTATGTAGCCTCTTCTGCGCCCACGTCGGCGCAAGCCTCCTCCGCTGGGGTGCACGATGGAGTGCAGATCGCGGCGGATGGTTCGCTGGAACTGTCGGTCGCTGCACCACCGCCACCGGCAGTTGAGTCGTCATTCGGCCGGTATGGGTTCTACATCTCACCGGTACAGACGTTTCCCGCCGCAACGTTCGACCTGCAGGTCAACTATGATGCCACGGTACCCGTCGGTAGTGCGGTACGAATTGCCGTGCGAACCAGTAGCGACGGGCAGCGCTGGACGGCCTGGGAAACCGATCCGGCAAACGGAGACACGGTCACCTTGCAGCAGGCCGCTCACATGGCGCAATACCGCGCCATTTTGCTTGGCAGTGCTACCGCCGGTCCGGTTGTGCGTTCGGTCCAATTGAAGCCGGTGGCAGGACCGGCCCGCTACCACGCCATGGCCGACGAAGTCGCGCCAACATTCCAGGTGCATGCCACCCGCATGGGCATGGTTGGGGGACGAACAGCCAACGGGCATATCATTCGCCCGCGCGATCATTTTGTGTCGCTGCCCTCGTGGAATTCCCTCTCAAGTCGAAATGGCTATGAATACCAGGTACGCATTACCTACAACGGGCGCAGCGCTGTTGCTCCCGTGTGGGATGTCGGTCCCTGGAACACCCGCGATGACTACTGGTCAATGCAGCGCGAGCGCTTTCCCGAACTGCGCCGGGGCTGGCCGCAGGACCATGCCGCTTACTTTGACAAACATAACGGGGGCTATGCGGAGAAGGGCTATGTGCGCTTTCCAACCGCTATCGATGTTGGCGACGGAGTCTGGTGGGACGAGTTGGGGATCAATGGCGACCGCGCCGTGGTTGAAGTTACCTTCCTCTGGCAGGGACGCGATCCCCAGGCCGAGCCACCGCCACCCGCCGCCACCGAAGTCGTCGTGGACAATGAAGGACCGGCATTTCATCTGAGCCAGGCGCTCTGGCATCACGGTCCGGACGGCTGTGGCGCAGGCGAGCATGCCTTCTGGGCGCCAACTACACCCGACCCGCGCCAGAGCAAGCATACCGCCCGCTGGCAACCAACCCTGACCGCCGAGGCAACCTATGATCTCTTTGTGCATGTTCCGGTCTGCGCGAACCGCTACCCGATCACTACGCAGGCCCGCTATCGGGTACAGCACCGCGACGGGAGTAGTGTTGTCGTCATAAATCAGGCCGGGCAGACGGGATGGGTACATCTGGGCCGCTTTCCCTTTGCCCAGGGCGACGCCGGCTCGGTACAGTTGACCAATACCGCTCCGGAGACGCAGCATGCCATCTGGTTTGACGATGCCAGGTGGGTGCCGGTAGAGTAACATCTAGGGGACAGGGAACAGGTTTTTTGTGGTAGGGACGCGCTTCTGCGTGTCTACTGCCTGTCCCGAGGGAGTGCCGGCTTCAGGCAGGGTATGGAAGCACGACTGCCTGAAGCCGAATGCTGCTAAGATTCTGTGATGTCTTATCAGGACGCTGCAAACACCTGTCAGACGGAGTACAACGGTGCCCCGACGGATGCGAGATGCGCCCCGACAGGTGCGAGATGTGCCCCGATGGCACCCATGGTGGAGCTGATACTCCGTCTCGACGGCGTCCTAATGCGCTATACGAAAACTTAGCAGCATTCGCCTGAAGCCGGCACTATGATCTTTGTCGGCCTGTTCAGGGGCGGTATGTTGCACGACCGCCTGCGAAAATGCATCCAACGACGATACCGTCATAGCCACGTCCCTCAGGCCATCCAGTGTAGGCATATCCAACCCTGCAAGATAACCCGGCAAATCCGACGGCGTAGTTGTAACCCGCTCTTGCAGAATGTACAGCAGCATCCGCACCCGCTCCCGTTGCTCTCCTCTCCGAATAATCTCCTGATACCAGGGTATCTCTTTCAACACCATCATATCCCACCTCATAAGCTGTTAGAGACTGTCTGAAAAGGCTTTGGTCATGGGCTACGGCCCCGGAGCGGGAATCCCGGCTTCAGCCGGTGTGTGGCCGGAACCGGCTGAAGCCGGGACTCCTGGGGCGCTGTCCGGTGTCGCCGGGCACCCCGCATGCCGTGTGACCGACGTGAATCAGCTTTTCAGACAGTCTCTTAAATAACACGATGTACGCAGTCACTGACCCGACAGGGAATTTCGCCTCCGGCAAGGCAGAAGATTCTATGCTTTTTTCGCAAAAATGGACTCTGCTACACTTTTTGTGGCGAACCTATGAGCGAAGAGGTTTATTATCTACTGCATGTGTCTTTTTCTGTCTTCTTATGCGGTACGGACTGTGTGCTCCATTGGGAGCGCGTACTGGATGATGGGCGCAGGGCGATCATGCGATGATAGCAATGGATGGTGATTATTCACACGGCTTTTCCGCATTGCCGTGCGGTGTCGTTTGCATGGCTAACGGTGATAGGCAGGATACGCTCGAATATCCGCCATAATAAAGTGTGGCGGAGCCCATTTCATAACGTGATATACATAATGTACACTACAATAGCCATGCTGAAACCTTATATGAACTGCGTCGCGAGCGGAAATCAACAAAGGTTGTTGCACTTCAAGCCATTCGGTGTTGTCCAGCCCCCCCCTGGTTGCTACGAAGGCACCGTTAAAGAAGGGTAAGAAGCGCTTGACAGTGCATAGTGCTACCTTCCGGTGGTTGGTGACTTTTTCAGCCAGATCCCTCTGAAGCCAACCAAATCTGTTCAAAGAGTTCAGCGTCGTGGACGATGTACGCCTGCTGGTTGCGCGCATTGCCAACCAAACAGATCACTACCACTGTTGCTTTGCCTGCTGAGTGATCTGGTCAGATGCACCTTGTATTCACTGGACAACTGGCTGAATGTCTTCTGTCCTTTCAGCGCTTCGAGGGCAATACAAAACTTAAACTCGGCACGGGGCGCTGTCGCTTTTTTGCTATGATCCCCTCCACATGCTGTATCTTGATCCTTGCGGACCTTATTCTGGGACCAATGTTATATCTTACAGAACTTACGCGGTGGGCGTTCAAACCGGACGTTTGACCCGATGGAAGCCAGTTTCGCCTGCGGCAGCAAGGTACTTGTTCGATCTTTTTGGAAAAAAGTGGTTCGGAGAGCCACTTTTTTCCACCCTTGCCGGAGGCGACATTCCCTTTCGGTTCAGTGACCACGTAAGTCCTGTATCTTAGAGACTGTCTGAAAAGATGATTCGCGTCGGTCACACGGTATGCTGGGTGCCCTGCGACACCGGACCGCGCCCCAGGAGTCCCGGCTTCAGCCGGTTCCGGCCACACACCGGCTGAAGCCGGGACTCCTGCTCCGGGGCCATAGCCCCATGACTAACCCTTTTCAGACAGTCTCTTAGACATAAAGGCGGAAGCGGCAGCTCCGGGCCACTCATTACTCCTGGCACACTTTATGCTATATGTATATCGACCTGAGCATTTCAGGTTCGGGCGTCCTGTGAAGCATTTCCCAGAACGGGGAGGCAGGTGACGTTGTGGCAGCGCCCGTTCAGTTCGAGGAGGAAGATCATGCAACAGCGTATGATTCAATGTCCCAACTGCGGGACCGAGTTTGCACCGGCACCTTTTAGGAATGGCTCTAACGGTCCGTCAACCATGTATGAGTGCCCGGTGTGTCATTTTCATGTTTCGGCTGCACCCCAGGCGGAAAAGCCGGCCCGGTTATCCCTTGACGAGTGGGAAACTCGGCTCAGTACCCTGGCAGCGGAAGCACTGAATAATGGCCTGCGGCTTGAGGATCTCGTCGATGTGCTACGGAGCGAACTGGCCTTCGCCGCTGAAATGGCGCATCCCGGACGGCGGCTCTCGATCCAGATTATCGATCTCGGCCCGGAAGAGACCGAAATCGTACAGCGTCCCGTCCACGACCCGAAGGCAACCCAACAGAGTCGCAGCCTCGGACAGTAGTAAATGACAGGACTTACGCGGTTGACATGCAAACCGGACGTTTGACCCGATGGAAGCCGGATTCGCCTGCGGCAGCGTGGTCCTTTTTGATCTTTTTCACAAAAAATTTGCACGAAGTGCAAATTTTTTGTGAAAAAGTATGGGTGCTTCCGCCTTGCCGGAGACGAAATGTCCTTCCAGGTTCGTAACCGCGTAACTCCTGTAAATGACGGTTCAGTGTAGTGCGCGCCAACGTGCGTATACGCTAATAGCACAGCATGTGACGGCACTGCATCTCCAGTGGGCATACCGGTGAGCCGGACAGCTTCATGCCTGCTTCCCTGCTCTGCTTCCACCTGAATTAAGCCAGTTGATGCGCGTTCCAACAGTGATGAGCGCATTATCAAGATGGGGTTAGACGTTCTTGTGCTATCGGGCCGGCCCAGACCGCACAGCCCGTGTGGAGGATGTTCATGGTCATTTCAATGGCAGTCAAGGTTGCACACTCACTTCGTCGGACAACTGTACCATTCATCAGGCAGCGTCATATTCCTTTTAAGCAGACACGCGAGGAATCTTTGACTGCCGGCCCCGTGCGCGGCGAAATCTTCAACACGGAGCAACTGGAACAACATGCACCGGCTATTGCTGCCGAGCATGCGGTGGTAGAGCAGGCCGGGACCCTGCGACCACTCCAGCGCACCATTGATGAGAGTGAGCGCATCTTACGGCAGGCCCACCAGGCGCTTGCCGGCGATGGGCATAAGCAGACCACGGTGACACCGGCGGCGGAGTGGCTGCTCGATAACTTTCATATCGTTACCGATCAGATTCGGGAGATCCGCGAAGATCTCCCCCGAGGCTACTACCAGGAACTCCCCAAGCTCAAAGATGGCCCGCTGAAAGGTCTGCCCCGCGTCTATGCGCTGACGCAGGAAATGATCAAGCATACCGACAGCCGGATTGACATTGAGCAGTTGCTGCGCTTTGTGCTGGCCTATCAAACGGTCGCTCCGCTGACCATGGGTGAGATCTGGGCTGTGGCAATTATGCTACGGGTGGGCCTGGTCGAGAATCTGGGGCGACTGGCCCACACGCTGCTCGAAACCCGGCATCTCCGCGATGAAGCCGGCTACTGGGGCGAGCGCCTGCTGGCGCAACGTAAACGCCTGGAAGCTGCCGGCAATCCGGTTGTGCGGGATCTGACTCGCCGCTATCCCCAGATTCCCGCAGCATTGGCCGTGCAACTCTTGCGTAGTATCAGCCATGATAGCATTGATGAATCCCAGCCGGTTATCGAGTGGCTGGAAACCCAGATTACCGACCAGTATGGCGCGGTTGAAACCATCATCCATATTGAACATCAACGCCAGGCAATGCAACAGACAACAGTTGCCCATATCATCACCAGTATGCGCACGCTTAGCGCAGTTGACTGGGCCGACTGGTTTGAACAGGTCAGCCTGGTAGAGCAGGTGCTGCGCCAGGATCCGGCGGGTGCGTATGCCCGAAGCACTTTTGAAACCCGCGATCGCTATCGTCATGCGGTTGAGCGCCTGGCCCGGCGCACCGCGCGCAGCGAAGATGAGGTTGCCCGCCAGATCATTGCTCTGACCCGCGTTGTACCCCAGGCAGCCGAACCCCGCCGGCGGCATATCGGTTACTACCTGGTGGGGCCGGGACGCACACAGTTCGAGGCCATGCTGGGCTATCGCGCAACCCTGACGGAGAAAGTTCAGCGCATCTTGTACGAACATCCAACGGCGGTCTACCTGGGAGCGATGGCCGGAGGAACGGCGGCAGCAGTCGCTGCCGGACTACACGAGATGCACCGGGAACGGAACGGGGCCGGCGCACCTGCCCCACATCCGCTGGTCAACGCCCTGGCAACCGGCCTGCTGGTCTTTCCGGCAAGTGCGCTGGCGAAGGGACTGGTCAACCGGGTAATCACGCAGACGCTGCCACCCCGCGTGTTGCCGCGCCTCGATCTCGGTGAAGGTATCCCGGAGGATCTGCGCACCATCGTGGTCATTCCCATGCTGCTGCTTACGACCGAAAGCGTATGCAAACAGCTTGATGCCCTCGAGGTGCTTTACCTTGCCAATCAAGACCCCAACCTGCATTTTGCCCTCTTAAGCGACTTCTCCGACGCGCCCGCCGCCACGATGCCCGATGATGACGCGCTGCTGGCGGCGGCGGCGGCCCGGGTTGAAGAACTCAACGCCTACTATGGCGCGGAGCGTTTCTTCTTCCTTCATCGGCGGCGCATCTGGAATAAGCAACAATCCTGTTTCATGGGCTGGGAGCGCAAGCGCGGCAAACTGGAGGAGTTTAACCATCTCTTGCGGGGCGCTCAGGATACCACATTCGATGTACAGATCGGCGCGCTGCCGCTGCTACGCCAGATCCGCTATGTAATCACCCTCGATGCCGACACGCAGTTGCCCCGCGACGCGGCCCAGGCATTGATCGGCACCCTGGCCCACCCGCTCAACCAGGCCACGGTTGACCCCGACAGCCGCATTGTCGTTGAGGGGTACGGCATTCTGCAGCCGCGCGTGGGGATCGATCTGCCGAGCGCCCACCAGAGCCGCTTTGCCCGCATCTTTTCGGGGAATATTGGGATTGACCCCTACACCACCGCCGTCTCGGATGTCTACATGGATCTGTTTGCCGAGGGGATTTATGCCGGGAAGGGGATTTATGATCCCGATGCGCTCCTGCAGGTGCTGGCAAACCGCTTCCCGGACAATACCCTGCTCAGTCATGATCTAATCGAGGGGAACTATGCCCGCGCCGGATTGCTCTCGGATGTGGAACTGCTCGACAGTTACCCGCGCAGCTATGGGGGCGATGCTGCCCGCCAGCATCGCTGGGTGCGGGGCGACTGGCAAATTATGGGCTGGTTGCTGCCCTGGGTGCCGTGCGCTAATGGTAACTACACCCGCAACCAGTTGTCCCTGATTGCCCGCTACAAGATCTTCGATAATCTGCGCCGCAGCCTGGTGCCCGCCGCCACAACCACATTTCTCGGCATAAGCTGGCTCTGGCTGCGGGGGCGTCCGCTGGTCTGGAGCGCGCTGGCCCTGGGGCACCTGGCGCTGCCGCCGCTGTTTGATCTGCTAACGCTGCTGAGTAGCCTGCTGCATGGAAAGGTGCGCCGCACCACGCTGGGGCCGCAGATCCGGGCGCTCCGCCAGAGTCTGCTGCACACGACGCTGAATCTCGCCCTTATGCCGGATCGCGCCTCGCTCAACCTGGATGCCATCGGGCGCACCCTGGCGCGGGTGCTGATCACCCGGCGCAACCTGCTGGAGTGGGAAACGGCAGCCCAGAGCCAGAGTCGCTTGCAGCACTCCTACGCGCATCTGCTCCGGCGAACTTCACCGCTGGCGGTCCTGGCAATACTGCTGGCCCGTTCCGGCCTACCGCGACTGCGGGCCGAGTGGCCGTCGATTGCGCCGGTCCTGGCCGACTGGCTCGCGGCTCCTTTTATCGTCAACTGGCTGGATCAGCCCCTGGAGCGCCCCCCACGCCCCATCAAACCCGCAGATAGCGAGCTGCTACGCCGCATCGCACGGGCAACCTGGGCCTACTTCGAGCAGTTTGTCACCGAGAAGGGCAATTATCTCGCGCCCGATAACTACCAGGAGACACCCCAGCCGGTGATTGCCTACCGTGCTTCGCCGACGAATATTGGCCTCCAGTTGCAGGCGGATCTCGCCGCCCGCGATTTTGGCTATATCGGCATGCTGGATCTGACTGAGCGTACCGAGCATGTGTTTGCAACAATGGAGCGGATGGACCACTACCGGGGGCACCTGCTGAACTGGTACGATACGCAAACGCTCGATCCCTTGCCACCCGCCTATGTCTCCACGGTGGATAGCGGCAACCTGGCCGGCAGCCTGCTCTGCCTGCGCCAGGGGTATATCACCCTGCGCGATGAGCCGATTATCGGGCCGCAGGTCTGCGCCGGACTACGCGATACGCTGGACCTGATTACGGAACGCCTGCCGGCGGAGGAGACCGCCACAGCGCAGGCCGTCATGAACCTGACCCACATGCTGGATGCGCCCCCACAGACAGTGGGTGCTTACCGCCGGTTGCTGCACCAGTTTGAGCAGTGGACCAGCACAACCGAAATCGCGGAACCGGCCGCTGCCTGGGTTGCCGGGTTGCGCCGGCAGGTCCACAGTCTGCTGAAAGACCTGGACGCGCTGCTCCCCGACCTGCGCTTCCAGGATGGGGATATCCCTGATGACAATGGGATCGCGCTGTTTGATCCGGCCCTGACCAGCTACTACCGCTGGGAGGACGAGTCACCACCGACCTTGATGCACCTGCGACAACGCCTTGGCGACGCCCTGAGCATGCTCGACCCGCAGCAGACGCCACAGCCGTTGTACAGCCAACTGGAGTGTCTCCATGGACATGTGCAACATCTGCTGGACCGCCAGACCGCGCTGATCAATATGGCGGCGGCGGCGGTACAGGCGATGGATTTTACCATCCTGTTTGATGATAAGCGTCATATTTTCTCGATTGGCTACAGCGTGGCCGAGGGTCGCCGGGATAACTCCTACTATGATCTGCTGGCCTCCGAGTCGCGCCTGGCAAGTTTCCTGGCGATTGCCAAAGGCGATGTACCGCAGGAGCACTGGTTCTACCTGGGACGCTCGTTTCTCCCCGTCGACTCCCGTAGCGTTCTGGCCTCCTGGAGTGGGACCATGTTTGAGTACTTGATGCCTCTGCTGGTCATGCGGAACTACCCGGAAACACTGCTGGCGGAAACCTATCGCGCTGCCGTCGCGCGGCAGATGGCCTATGGCCGGGAGCAGCGGATACCCTGGGGCATCTCTGAGTCGGCCTACAACCTGCGCGACATGCATATGAACTACCAGTACCACGCCTTCGGTGTGCCGGGCCTGGGGCTTAAGAGTGGATTGGGGCGCGATCTGGTGATTGCACCCTATGCCACGGTGCTGGCCCTGCCGGTGGAGCCACGCGCCGCTCTCGCCAATCTCAAAACATTGATCGCGGATGGCGTCTGGGGTGCGTATGGCCTCTATGAGGCGGTGGATTATACCGCCGAGCGGCTCCCGCCTGGCGAGCAGCGCGCCATCATCAACTCATTTATGGTCCATCATCAGGGCATGAGTCTGCTGGCTATCGACAACTATCTGCATGCCAACGTAATGCAGCAGCGCTTCCACGCCGAAGCCATGGTGCAGGCAACCGAACTGCTGCTCCAGGAGCGCGTTGCGCAGGTCACGCCCATGCGCCTGCCGGAAGAGACCCAGGCCGGTCGTGCCGCCTTTACCCCCAGCGCACCAACTACACGCCGCTTTAACACGCCGACCACCCCCATCCCCTACGCCCACCTGCTCTCCAATGGCACTTACACGGTTATGGTGACAACTGCCGGTGCCGGCGCAAGTTTCTATAACGACATGGCGGTGACGCGCTGGCGGGCCGATATGACCCGCGATGACCGGGGCAGCTTTTACTACATCCGTGACACCCGTAGCGACATGATCTGGTCCGCTGCCTATCAGCCGACGCGCCACGCAGCCCAGGATTACCAGGTGGTCTATGCGCCCGACAAGGCCGATTTTCACCAGCGCGTGGCGGGCATCGAAACCCGGATGGAGATCACCGTTTCGCCCGAAGACAATGCCGAGGTGCGCCGGATCTCGCTGACCAACACCACAGCGGCACCGCGCGAACTGGAAGTAACCAGCTTTGCCGAGGTGGTGCTGGCGCCCCCCGCAGCCGACGAAGCACATCCTGCCTTTGGCAATCTCTTTGTCGAAACCGAGTTCCTGCCGGAGCAGAACGCGCTGCTGGCCTCGCGCCGCCCCCGGGTTGCCACCGCTGCCCGCACCTGGGCCGTGCATGTGGTGGCCGTACGTGGTCACACCAGCGGCGGCATTCAGTATGAGACCGACCGGAGCAAATTTATCGGGCGCGGTGGCAGCGTGCATGCGCCGCACGGCCTCCACGCGCCACTGACGCAAACTGCCGGCGCGGTGCTTGATCCGAGCTTTAGCCTGCGGCGGCGCGTGCGGATTGTGCCCGGCGGCACCGTCCAGGTCACGTTCACGACAGCGGTTGCTGAAACTCGTGAGCAGGCGCAAACCATTGCCACACGCTACCGGGATTATGGCGCAGTCGGGCGTGCATTCGAACTGGCCTGGACCCAGAGCCAGGTTGAACTGCGCTACCTCGAAATCACCGCCGATGATGCGCTCCGCTTCCAGCGCCTGGCAACCTTTGCGCTCTACCCCGACCCGCGTGTCCGCGCCCGACCGGATACGCTGCGGCGCAACCGTCTGGGGCAACCCGGTCTCTGGAGCTATGGCATATCGGGAGACTATCCGATCATTCTGGTGCGGATCAAGTCAGGCGAAGATCTGCCGCTGGTGCGGGAATTGCTGCAGGCGCACCACTACTGGCGGCTGAAGCGCATGCTGATCGACCTGGTGATCCTCAACGAGAATGCCTCGGGTTACACCCAGGGCTTGCAGGACCAGGCGCTAGGCATGATCCGCAGTGACCGCGCCGGGGCCTGGCTTAACCAGCGCGGCGGCATCTTTGTGGTACGCTCCGACCAGATGAACGAGGCCGAGCAGGTGCTGCTGCTGACCGTGGCCCGCATGATCCTGACGGGACGGCGCGGCGATCTGGCGGGACAATTGCGGCGCATTCTGGCTGAAGACCACCAGACGGTGCCCGGTAAGCGCACAACTCCCGCCATTCAGCAGCGACCACCCGATGTGCAAACGACTACGGCCCTCCCACCCGAGGAGTTGCAACAGCACAACGGCTATGGCGGCTTCACCCGGGATGGACGCGAGTTTGTGATCGATCTGCAGCCGGGACGACCCACCCCCGCTCCCTGGAGCAATGTGATCGCCAACGAGAACTTCGGCTTTATCGTCTCCGAAAGCGGCAGTAGTTACACCTGGTCACAGAATAGCCGCGAGAACCGGCTAACACCCTGGTCAAATGATCCGGTAGAAGACCCGGCGGGCGAGGCGCTCTACCTGCGCGATGAGACAACCGGGACCGTCTGGTCGCCACTGCCCCAGCCGGCCGGTGCCGGTGCCTTCCGGGTGCGCCACGGATCGGGCTACTCGACCTTTGAGCAGTGGCGCGACGATCTCTTCAGCCGGTTAACCATGTTTGTGCCGCCGGCTGACTCGGTCAAGATCTACCGATTGCACCTGCATAACCGCACTGGGGAACCCCGCCGGCTCTCGGTCACGTTTTATGTCGAGTGGGTGCTGGGCGTCTTCCGCGAACAGATGGCTCCCTATATCATCACCGAGGAGGATCCCCGCACCGGCGCACTGCTGGCGCGCAACCCCTACAACAGCGAGTTTGGCGAGCGGGTCGCCTTTATCGCCGCCAATCTGCCGATTGCGAGTGCCACCGGGGATCGAACAACCTTTATCGGGCGCAATGGCGACCTGAGCTATCCCACCGCTATGCAGCGGCCCAAACTGACCGGACGGATCGGCGCGGGCTTCGATCCCTGTGGCGCACTGCGTAGCAGCATCGACCTGGCTCCGGGCGAAGCGTGTGAGGTTATCTTCCTGCTGGGGCAGGGCGCGGACAGTGACGCGGCCCGGCAGTTGATCGAGCACTACCGTGATCCCCAGGCTGCCGCCACCGCTTATGATCAGGTTGTCGCGGGATGGCAGACGACCCTGCAACAGATCCAGGTACAGACCCCGCAGCCGCAGATCGATCTGCTGCTGAACGGCTGGCTGCTCTACCAAACGTTAAGCTGCCGCATCTGGGCACGCTCGGCCTTCTACCAGTCCGGGGGCGCGTATGGCTTCCGCGATCAGCTTCAGGATGTGATGGCGCTGGTCAACGCCGCCCCGGAGATTACCCGCGCGCAGATCCTGCGTGCGGCCGCGCGGCAGTTTCTCGAGGGGGATGTGCAGCACTGGTGGCATCCTCCCACCGGGCGCGGCATTCGCACCAACTTCTCCGATGACTATCTCTGGCTGCCCTTTGTGACCAGTTTTTATGTCACCACCACAGGCGATACCGGAGTGCTGGACGAGGAACTGCCTTTCCTGGAGGGCCGCCCGTTACAACCGGAGGAGGCCGAGTACTACGATCTACCGCTGGTTTCGGATGAGCAGGACAGTCTCTATGGCCATTGCATTCAGGCCATCGAGTATGGCTTGCAGCGGATGGGACCGCATGGGTTGCCGCTGATGGGCGCGGGCGATTGGAATGATGGGATGAATATGGTAGGGCACGCCGGGCGCGGCGAGAGTATCTGGGTGGGCTGGTTCCTCGCCATCAACCTGGAGCGGATGGCCGACCTCGCCGCAGGGCAGGAGGATCTTGAGCGCGCCGAGCGCTACCGGGCCGAGGCTGCGCGCCTGGTTGCGGCGGTTGAGCGCCATGCCTGGGATGGCGACTGGTACCTGCGCGCCTTCTTCGACGATGGTACACCGCTGGGGGCTGCCCAGAACGAGGAGTGTCGCATCGACGCCCTGCCCCAATCCTGGGCGGTGATATCCGGGGCGGCCAATCCGGAACGCATGCGTACAGCAATGAACGCGGTGAATACGCACCTGATTGACCGGGAAGTGGGGCTGATCAAGCTCTTTACGCCACCCTTTGACCAGACGCCACTCAATCCGGGCTATATCAAAGGCTATTTGCCGGGCGTGCGGGAGAATGGCGGGCAGTATACCCACGCCGCTATCTGGACGATCTGGGCCTATGCGCTGCTGGGTGAAGGTGCGCAGGTCGGGGAGCTTTTCAACTTGATCAATCCGATCCGTCACTCAATCACCGATGTTGAGCGCTACAAGGTCGAGCCCTACACTATTGCCGCCGATGTCTATGCCGTGCCACCCCACACCGGGCGTGGCGGCTGGACCTGGTATACCGGATCATCCGGCTGGCTCTATCGCCTGGGCATTGAGATGCTGCTGGGCATCCGGCGCGCGGGCGACTGGCTGACGGTTACGCCATGCATTCCGCCGGACTGGAAACAGTTCTCCTTCAGTTTCCGCTATGGTGCAGGCAGCTACTGCATCACGGTTGAGAACCCACAGGGCGCAACCGGCGGCGTCACCCGTATCGAGATCGACGGCGAACCCGTCCCGGATGGGCGCATTCCCTTGCAGCGGGATGCCGGCAGTCACACTGTGCGGGTGGTCCTTGGCGGGAACGATCAGGGGTAATTCCATTCATCCATCATCCGCAACCACCTCAATTGTGCCCAGCGTCAGCGTATCGGTGGCTTCGCCGGCAGTGCCATTGGATCGAATGGGCAACCGTTCCAGAGTTTGATGGTGATACCAGCCCAACACTACGTCGTACCGTCCCGGCGGCGCATCGGGATGCAACCGCGGCCCGTAGAGATCGACATAGTGATCGCCGGGTAACCACTGGTTGGTCGGCACGGGGATCGGGGCACGGTCCTGCTGCCCCCAGAGCGTGCCCTGGGGTCCGACCAGGTGAACAAACAGGATGTAGATCTGCGGGGGATTGCTCTCGGCTTCCCACTCCAGCGTCAGCGGGATGATCTCACCGGGATGGTATGGGCCGGGCGGCAGCGTAAAGCCGATCAGCTTGATGCCATTCGCCCAGCGCAGGCTGGATGTAGGAACCTGCGCCGTTGCCAGCGGCTGCGCTCCCACCTGCCAGAGCCGGCCTGCCGGCCACTGGCTTAGTCCCAGGGCGGGGGCCGGCTCCAGCAGGTAGACCGTCTGCCCATCCGCCAGCGCCGCCAGGATCGCCGCGCGGTCCTGGTTGGAACGCAACGCCACCTCCGGCTGTTGCCCCTCAACGTCCTGCAGATAGCGCAGGCGTTCAATCGAGTTGCGTTCGTCGATGATCAGGGCGGGCGTGTCAAGCGGCTGGGCCATAATTGCCCGGGCCTCCTGTTCGGGGGCGGCGCTGTTGGCCGCGCGAATGCTACCCAGATTGCGCCCCAGGAGCAGCAGCGGGAGCAGCAACAGCAGGTAGCCTGCCGCGTTGTCCACCCGTCGGGGCAGGCGGCGCAGCAGCAGCATAGCGCCCTCTCCCAGCAGCAGCGCCGCAATCAGATGCGCCGGCAGCAGAAAGGCGTCTACGTCAATCACATAGTAGGCGCTACAGAAGGCCAGCACCACGGCATAACTCGTCAGCAGCAGCAGCGCCACTGCCCGATCCCGCCAGGCCAGCGCCACCGCGCCCACCAGCGCCAGCAGGGTACCCACCGGCAGCAACTGCGGCCAGATAAACTGCCGCGCCAGTTCGAGCGGCCGCCGCAGACCTTCGTCCCACAGTCGCGCCGGATCAAGCCAGTTGGATGCCATCCCCGCGCCGGTGGCATACTGCCAGAGCAGGTGCCAGGGATCTTCCCAGGGTGGCGCACGCAACGGCAAGTAGAGGTAGAGCAGGCATGCGCCGGACAACGCCAGCAGCGCCCGGCCCATCTCCGCCGGGCGGGGCCGGCGGGTCAGCGCCAGGAAGAGCAGCATCCCCGGAAATAGCAAGACGATCATGCGATGGTGCGCCAATCCCAGACCAACCAGCAACCCAATCACCCAGAAGGGCATCCGGCCGGCACGCCAATGCAGCAACGCCAGGAAGAGCAGCGCCTGCAGCAGCAACGCCAGACTGTAAACCTCCGCAATCGTGGCCTGCGACCAGAAGGTCAGTGAGGTTGCCAGCGTCAGCACCGCTGCCGCCGCCACAACCCGCCGCTGCTCCAGCATGCGGGCCGTCAGGTAGAGGACACCTACTGCCAGTGCCGCCATCACCGCCGAGAAGAGGTTCATGCGCCATGCCGCCGTCGCACCCAGGGGCAGGTTACTCCAGAGCCAGCCCAGCAGGGTATAGAGCGGATAGCCGGTCGGGTGCGCCACACCGAGCGTTGGCGCAATCCGCTGGAACTCAGCCGTGTCGCCAATGCCGATTCCCGGCAGCAGAGTGGCGGCGTACAGTAACAGCGTTATCAGGCTAATTCCCAGGAATAGCGCGCCGTCCAGGAGGAAGATAGATCGATGCCGCATTTCAGTCGTCCGTAGCCGGTAATCTGTACTGTAGTCCGTAATCTGTAGTCCGTAATCTGTAGTCCGTAATTAGTGGAAGGGTGTAGCTACACGCGGTCAAATTCCGGATGGAACGTCACCCGTCCATGCTTAAAGATCTGGTCTCTTCCGCCCTGCCGGAGGCGAATCGAGCCGTTTATCCAGGTGAAGACCTGGTTTGGAACCGACCGCGTACATCGTTTGATTTAAAAAGTATTGGGCCTGGAGCAACTCCAGGACTCATACGGGTAGCTCCAGGCGGAGCGCCAGATGGTGTGAACTCAGATCGAAGCCCATACGCAGATAGAAGCGGTGCGCAGCGTGGCGCTGGTAGCCGCTGTCGAGATGCACCGCGTCACAGGCCAGGGATCGCGCATGGTCGATCAGCCGGCGCAGCAACGCTTCGCCATAGCCCCGTTTGCGCGCATCCGGTGCCGTTACCAGGTCATCGATATACAACACCTTGCCCCAGGCCAGATATTCCTGCACCCGAAAGCCGGCCACACTCCTGACCGCATCCCCGTCCTCCAGGAAAATCAGCCGGTAGCCGGCCTGCTGCTGGCGGCACACCTGTGCGACAAATGCGTCCGGATCGGTCAGATGCGGACGCAGCACCTGCATGGTGGGAAAGCAACGCCGCAACGCCGCGTCGGTTTCCGCAAAGTGAATACTATTCGTCATACCCGCCATTGCTCGTGGTTTCAGATTGATTATGCCAGACTGAATCGAACGGCTGTATTATACTGGATGCCCCACAAAGCACAAGGCCACGCAGCAGCATCCTCCCACAGCCGGCAGAGCTGTGAGAGGATACTGCTGCGTATTCAACAATGACAGCGGGTTTGCAACCGACTATCTGACAATCAGCGGGAGATAAATCTGTTCCAACTCTGCCAGCACCCGCAGCGTAATCGCCGGCAGATCAGAGCCGCTGACGCTAATCTGCACATCGCCGGGGCTACTGAGTTGCGCACTTGTCACGGTTGCCCGGAGCGTGTTGCTATCGACAAAGGTTGTCGTCAGTTCCTTGCCGTCCCAGAGCACCTTGCTGCTGCCGGTAAAGTCATTCCCCGTCACGGTCAGGGTGAAGCCGCCCTGCTCCATGCTGACCAGGCTGGGGCTGAGGCGCAATTCGCGCACCAGTTCAAACGCGCCAATATCGCAGACGCTACCCTGGGGCCGTTCGGTGCCGCGCTGATCCGTCTGCGGGCAGGCGGCGGACTTGCCGGCATCGAGGGCCGGACTGCCGGGCTGCAACGCCATGGTTTTGTTCGGGCCGCCATTATCCGCCAGAGAGCCCAGGAGCGGATCTTCAAAAATAATCGTCCCCTCCGTGATCAGATTGTTGGTGTCGTTGTCAAAGTCAGGGGTTTTTGTGCGCGGAAACTGGAGATTATTTCCGCCGTCGGTCAACTCGCGGTTGGTGTGGTACCCCTGCCACTCTGTTGGCACCGGATTAGTGTGCGTCGGATCCAGTTTGTTCTGGTAGAACAAGGAGTTCGTCAGCGTTACCACCTTATCGGAGGCTGTGCCGCCCGCGTGAATGGCGCCGGCTTGATAGGTGGCAAAGTTCTCGGCAAAGGTGGCATTCACAATATCAATGATACCTCCACTAATCATCAGTGCGCCGCCCTGCCCGACGCGATTGGTCCCCGCCACGGACGCTTTGTTCTCGACAAAGGTGCTGTTAACGATGCGCCCTTTGCCGAGAACCTTGATCCAGGCAGCACCGCCCTGCTTGGCGGCAAAGTTGTTCTCAAAGGTGGACTCGCGGATCTCGATATTATCCTCGTTTGACCCATCCGCAAGAACATCCTCGATATGATAGATCGCGCCACCATGACCCTCGGTGGGGGGGGTAATTCCCGTTCGGTTGTTGATAAAGGTTGAGCGCTGGTAGGTCGCCTTGGTGCCTTTGTTATCCGAGACCGTCACCTTGATCGCGCCGCCGCCACGCACGGCAGTGTTGCCGTCAAACACACTCCCGCAGACATCCACGATCTTGTTTGAGTCCGGGTTAAAGTCGTTGGTGACGCCATCCAGATGCAGCGCGCCGCCGTGACCGCGAACAATCCCGTCCTCGGTCGTGTCCGTGGCATGGTTGTTGGTAAACTGGCTGTTGTAGACGATCAGCCCGGTGGCGATACCACCAAACGCGCCGCCGCTGCCCGCTTCGTTGCCGATAAACACCGACCCGACGATAACCGTCTCGTAGATATTGGCCGAGAAGATTGCGCCGCCCTGGTTGTCCTCATCGGTGATACTGGTGGTGTGGTTATCCTTAAAGGTCGAGTTGATAACATGCAGCTTTGTACCGGGGCCGGTCACCCGGAGCGCGCCGCCACGGGCATTGCCGTCCTTCTCTTTCGTAGCGGCCGGCGCTTTCGCGTTGATAAACCGCATGTTCTGGATGGTCAGATCATTGCCCTTGGTTTTATCATTCTCGGAACCGGGGGTAGAGGGCTTCTCCATAATCCGCGTCTGGTTCTGTCCATCCAGGGTGATCAGACCTTTGCCGTCGAGGACAATATCCTCAGTATCGCTTGTTACCAGCGGCTCGGTCAGTTTAATTGTCTTGGGATTGGCACCGCAGTCGAAGGTAATGTGACCGCCATCACTGAGGGCGGCCTGCAACCCGGCCTGGGTGCAATCGGTGACAACGGTGGGATTCGACAGCGATACCTCATCGACGGGAGGGGTGCAGAAGGCGGCCGGAGCGCCGGTCTGCATTTGCGGGTCGGCCTGAACAACGGCGGAGCGGGAGCCGCTCAGGAGCAACGTCAGAAGCAGCAGCAGCACCGCGCTAAACATACCGCTACGGTGCAACAGACGAGCATGGGTTGATGTGGGCATGATTGTTCCTCTCCTGTTTGCCGGCAACGTATTAGAAGTACAGGTCTTTGTAAAGAAAGAGTTATGACCTGCATGACTCACTATACACCGGGGACAGGATGGCGGGGAATAGGACGGTAGTACTCACCTATCGCACATGGTACTACTCCTGGAGTAAAAAATGTAATATAGAGAGGCAAAATAAATCGACCTGTATGAATAAATTCACATACAGGCCAATCAAAAAAGAACCAAGAAACTGTCTGAAACGGGTTGGTCATGGGGCGACGACCCCGGCGCGGGAGTCCCGGCTTCAGCCGGTTCCGGCCACACCCCGGCTGAAGCCGGGACTCCTGGGGCGCTGTCCGGTGTCGCAGGGCACCCGGCATGCCGTGTGACCGACGCGAATCATCTTTTCAGACAGTCTCTCGGTTCTCAGTTCTCAGTTCTCAGTTCTCGGTTCTCGGTTCTCGGTTCTCTAGATATCAGGTGGTGGTTCGGGCTCGCCCAGCATATCGCCATGCCAGCGTTCCAGCCACTCCAATGCCTCGTGCAGCCGGGCCGGCGGCATGCGCCGGTACGATGAGATCCCAAACTGGCGATAGAGGCCGGTAAACGCCCCACCATACTCATTGCGCCGCGACCGCTCCGAGAGCGTATGCGCCACCCGCCGCACCACCTGGGCCAGCCGCGCCGCATGCGGATCATCCACGGCAGTACCGCTTGACCAGGGATCGGTCCCCTGTTCTTCGCGCGTGGCCTGCGCCGCAGCCAGTTGCCGCTCAATCAATGCCTGATGGCGGGCCAACGTTGCCATTGCCATCGCTGCAACATAGGCCTGCTCAGCAGGCGTCTGCTCATAGCGCGTGGGCAACAACTCGTCCCCTGTGCCAAACCCCTGCGGCTTGAAGGACTGCCACAATACCGAGGCACTCTCCTGCTGATAGAGTTCCAGGCGCGGGCGGAACTCGGCGGCAGCCTGTGCCGCATCAACCGTGGCAAGCCAGAGCGGGATCATCTCGACGCGCAGGCAGAGCGCCAGATCCTCCCGTCCATCGCCCTCAACCGGCAGGCGGCGCGTGCCACGCTGCAACATCGTGTGCGCCTGAATGCGCTGCTCCTCCTGGGCCGGGTTCAGGCCCAGCCGACCGGCGAGGCGCGCAACCGGAACATAGGCCTCATTTGGATCAAGTTCCAGGGCCGCGATAATATCTTCAGCATAAAAGCTGGGATGTTCTGACTGGTGCTGTGCAGGTCCGCGGGGCATGGTACCTCCCTTTGCTGTTCCACAACCACGCTCATAGTGTAGCACATTCTGCCGCTTACCATAATTAACAGGAGTTACGCGGTCCTGCCTGTTCCATCCTGGTACCAGACCTGAACGCCGGCTTCGCCTGCGGCAGCCTGGTACTTTTTTACCTTGTTCACAAAAAAATTCACAATGTGAATTTTTTTGTGAACAAGAGGGGAGTCTTCCGCCCTGCCGGAGGCGATAAACCCCGCCAAACGCGAGACCGCCTGATACATGGCAGCACCGGCAGCTTCGCGGGTTTCGTTCATTTCGTGGTGTTCGTGGTCCAAACGTCCACCCCGTAACTCCTGTCATTAACGTCTACCCGGTTCCCAGATACTCGGCGATAATCTGGCGGAGCGTTTCCAGCCGCACCGGTTTCGAGATATAGTCATTGGCCCCGGCGGACAGACAACGCTCCTGATCGCCGGGCATCGCCAGCGCGGTCAAGGCAATAATCGGCAGATCAGCCCACTCCGGGTTGGCGCGCAACCGCCGAATCACGTCCAGCCCATCCATTTCGGGCAGGTGAACATCCATCAGGATCAGCGCCGGAGACACCGCATGCACCTGCGCTAACGCCTCTCTGCCCGTCCGAGCCACACTGACATGGTAGCCCCGACTGGTGAGATACTCCTGGAGCACGGTTGCCATCTCGCCATGATCCTCCACCAGCAGGAGCGTAGACCGGCCAGTCGGTGCGCTCCCGTTGGTGAGTTCAGGCATCTGCGGCGCGGAAGGTGGCGCGGATACCGGGGGCGGCTCAGGCGGCGCGGGCAGCGCGTGGACCGGCTGCCGGGGCAGGGTCACCATAAACCGACTTCCACGCTCGATGTTACTAGTGACCGCAATATCACCGCCATGCAACTCAACCAACCGCGCAACCAGCGCCAATCCCAGGCCAGTGCCTCCATGCTGCCGACTCAGCCCGCTATCAAGCTGAACAAACGGCTGGAAGATCCGCTGCATATGCTCCGGCGCAATACCGATGCCCGTATCCCAGACCGTGAAGACAATGCTTTGCTGCTGCTCATCCGTTGTCACCTCCAGCCCGACCTGCCCCCCTTCGGGAGTAAACTTGACCGCGTTGTTGAGCAGGTTCAGCAGAATCTGCCGCAGCCGCCGTTCATCGGCCGGCATGGTTGTTACCCCCGGATCGATAGATTGCACGAAGGTAATGCGTTTCCGCCCGGCCTCTTGCTGTACAAACTCCACGCTGGAGCGGCAGAGCGGCACAATCGCCACCGGTTTTATGGTCAGTGTTTCCTTTTCCTTACCCGCCTCGATCTTCGACAGGTCAAGAATATCATTAATCATTGCCAGCAGATGCCGTCCGCTCGACTCAATCGTCCCCATGACCGAGTACTGTTTGTCGGTGAGCGTTCCATACAGCGCAGATTGGAGTGCCTCGGTCATGCCAAGAATAACGTTGAGTGGCGTGCGCAACTCATGGCTCATCGTGGCGAGAAACTCATCTTTCAAGCGTAGCGCATGTTCCAGGTCTTCCAGAGCCTGTTTGTAGGCAGAAATATCCCGGCCAATCGCCTGGGTTTCGACAATATTTCCCGCCTCATCCCAGACAACGCTGCTCTCCCAGGCATACCAGCGCCATCCGTCCCGCGTCGGCACGCGATTCTCCACCATGGTACGGTGGGGCGGATCGTGCAGGGCTTCAACGGTGGCGATGACGGCGGGCAGATCTTCGGGATAGATGAAATCAGCAAACGATTGCCCCAGCACTTCCTCCCGTGGTTTGCCCAGTATCTGGCAGTAGGCATCATTCACAAACGAAAAGCGACCATCCTGGCCCGTGCGCACAATCAGATCGTGCTGCGACTCGATCAGGCCACGATAGCGCTGCTCTTGCGTGTGCAGCCGGCCCATCGCCTCGGACTGCGCGGCATTCTCTTTTTCCAGGTCAGCAACACGCTGCCGGAGGTAGTCCAGTTCAGATTGGTGATCATCGGTACTCATAGGCATCCCTGGTGTATGTTTACACAAGTTACGCGGTTGCCATGCAACCCGGACGTTTGATCAGATGGTCGCTCCCACTCTGCGGGAGGTGAAGCTCCCTGCTGGATGAGCATTCGGTCCGATGCCGGACCCAAAAGCCGGTTCCACTTCCGGCAGGGTGGAAGAAAGCATCCTTTTTCACACAACTTTTTGCACAATGTGCAAAAAGTTGTGTGAAAAAGAAAAACAGCACCATGCTGCCGCAGGCGAAGCCAGCTTCCATCCGGTAAAACGCTTAGTTTGATCGCCCACCGCGTAACTCGTATTAGGTAAATCTTGTATATAACTACTTAACCAGAAAAGCGGCATATCCTCCGCCCGCCGGTCCCACCGCGTCCAGATCGTCTTCCGTCATAATCCGGCCGAGGTCCAGGCCATGCCAGCCGGTAAAGGAGATCAGCCCGCGTGCATCCGGCTGCCACGGCTGCACCAGCGGCAGACAGTCGGCGCGCGTGCGGGCATAGAGTGGCTCATTCATCTGGCGGTAGGTCTCAAGAAATCGGATCACGGCCGGATGCTCTGTATGATAGTCAACCATGGGAAAGTTGCAGACCCAGCATGCCCCCGCCCCGGCCCAGTCGTAGAAGGCGCGTGCCAGAGCGCGAATCGCTTCATCGGAAAAATAGAGCAGAATGCCCCAGGTGATCAACCCAACATTGCGATGACCCTTCAAGATCTGCTGCACCTCGGGATGTTCCAGCAACTGCTCCGGCCGGCGCATATCGGCCTGGAAGAAGTAGACATCGGGCATATCGCCGATAATCGCCCGACCTTGCTCCACCACATAGGGATCGATGTCGGCATAGATCACGGTCATGCCGGGGGGCGCGTGCTGATGCAGATGTTCCTGGGTCGGCAGGCCCGCCGCGAAGTCAATGATGACATTCAGGCCATAGCGCTGGGCCAGTTCGCGGGGAATATCGCGCAGGCAGGCGCGCTGGATGCGGATAGCCTTCGGGATAAACGGCGCGAAGTGCATCACAGCATCAGCAACCTCCCGGTCAGCCGCGAAGTTATGCGTGCCACCCAGGTAATAATCATAGATGCGTGGCGGATGGGGGACATCCGGGCCGACCTTGCTGCGATCCATACCTTCTCCTCAGCATGCTCTGCTTCCCGGCTCCAGGCACCGATGAACCGGCCGGAGTGGGCGTGTGTCAGACCACCGTAGCGCTGATAGACGCACACTGTCGATCAATCATCGAGCGTGGTTTTCCGATTACTTCTGGAGTATGCTTTAGCTTGAAACTGAGATTATAGCATAAAATTATCCGCGAGATGTACATCGTACACTCTATTCCAGCCTGGTGCCGGACCAAACCCTATCCTCGCCTCCGGCAGGATGAAAAAGCTAGAACAAGCATCATGCCGCCGCAGGCGACGGCTATGTTTCGTCCGATTCAACATCCGGTTGGAACGCTTACTGCGAAATTTCCGTAAATTGACACGCGTTACGCGGTGGATGCGCAAACCAGGCATTTGACCCAATGAACGGCAGCTTCGCCTGCGGCAGCATGGTACGTTATGCGTCTTTTTCAGGAAAATCTTGCACGTTGTGCAAGATTTTCCTGAAAAAGAAGGGGATCTTCCACCCTGCCGGAGGCGAGTCGGGCCGTTTATTCAGGCAGATGCCAGGTTTGGAACCGACCGCGTAACTTCTGTAAATTGACAGGACTTAGAGACTGTCTGAAAAGCTGATGCGCGGCGGTCCCACGGCATGCCGGGTGCCCTGCGCCACCGGACAGCGTCCCCGGCGTCCCGGCGTCAGCCGGTTCCGGCCACACCCCGGCTGAAGCCGGGACTCCCGCGCCGGGGCCGTCGCCCCACGACCCAATACCGTTCAAATAACCGGGCTTACGTGGTTCCTGACCTGGAAGAGGATACCGCCTCCGGCAGGGTGGAAAAAATCATCCTTTTTTCTACAAAAAATTTTCACCTTGTGAAAATTTTTTGTAGAAAAAGATAAAACTGTACCATGCTGCCGCAGGCGGAACCGTTCTGTATCAGAGCAAACGCCCGGTTTGCCACGTTACCGCGCAAGTTCTGCTATTTGAACGGTATTGCCCCATGACCAACCCGTTTCAGACAGTCTCTTACACAGTGGTTATGCAAACTGAACATTTGACCCAATGGAAGCCCGACTCGCCTGCGGCAGCATGGTACTTGTTCTAGCTTTTCCACAAAAATGTTGCACATAGTGCAACATTTTTGTGAAAAAGAATGTCCGTTTCCAACCTGCCGGAGGCGAAATTTCCTTTGGGGTCAGGACCACATAATTGCCGTACATTGAACGCGGCAGTGCGCGGCGCAATGCGGCGGTCACACCATTCCCATTTCTTGCCATGTTGTGCTATAGTCTCAGCATGCAATCCAATCCTGGATGCTGCCCTGACTTCTTCGTTCCTGAAGCGCTCTACTTCTACTACGTATGCAAGCTCATCACACTATTTCTGCCGCGCTGTTCAACCAGCATGGGCGCAGGCTGTGTACCGGCCGGTTGGACGCATTCGAGAAGAGATGAGGACTATGAAGCACTCACTCATTGCTACACCCGGTCACTGGTTCCGGCGGGTTCATCTGATCGTCCTGGTCATGCTGCTGGTGTTGACGGGTTGTGCCGACAACCTGATCGAGACGGTCCCGACGGAAGAGCGCGCCGCGAACACGGCCCAGGCGTTACGGTTCAGTGCGATTGCACTGGTACCGAGCAGCACTCCGACCGCAACGACGCCCACACCCACGCCAACCCCGACGCTGCCGCCGATACCGACGCCGGCCCCACCACCGATTCTAATTCCGCCGACGCCCAACCCCCCGCCGCCCGGCCGGGCCATTGCGCCGGACACGGTCGGCGCGTTGCGTCCCGTCCGGCGCATCGGGTTTGGCGAAGCGGTTGATGCCGCAATTGTGCCGCGTGATCAGGTGCTCGCCGTGATGACCACGGGCGGAATCGCCTGGTTTGAACTGCCGTCGCTCGAGCATCTGCGCTTCGACCCGGTCGTCGGCGGCGTACGGGCGGTGGAGTTTAACCGCAGCGGGCGACTGGCCGCCGTCTTCCCGGCCAACCCGGTCGAGGAGAATGCCATTCAGATCCGCCAGGTCTCCGACGGCAGCCTGCTGGCGACGCTCCCCGGCAGCGATCCGGCACTGGGACCGGAGGGCGAGTTTGTGGCGACGGTGCAGGCAGAGGAGCCACTCAAGACGCAGCTCTGGCGTAGCGAAGACGGCACGGCCCTCAGTCTGCTGGAGGGGGGCAGCCCGGTGTTTAGCCCCGATGGGCAGTATATTGCCACCGTGCAGGGGCAGGGCACCGGGCAACCGGCCACGCTGATCTGGCGCACAAGCGACGGCTCGCTGCTTCTCGATCTACCGGGGGATACGCCGACATACAGCCCCAGTGGGCAGATGCTGGCAACCGTCACCAGCGGCGCAATCCAGCTCTGGAGCATGTCCGACGGCCGCCCCGCCGGAAGCCTGACCCCCGAAACGGGTACCTACGAAAATGTCCAGATGGCCTTCAGCGAGGACGACAAACTGCTGCGTGTGCTGACGGACGCGGGGTTGCAGGTCTGGAGCGTGCCCACGCTGACCCGCGTCGCCGACTATCCGCTGGAAACGGCCGCCGCCGGCCGCGAGAGTCGCCTGAGCACCGCCGGCGAGATCCTGACCACACTCTTTACCACGGCGGATGGCGCGACCCAGGGAGTGCAACTGATCCGGGCCAATGACGGCAGCGTGATCTTCCAGGATAATCAGGTGCGCCGGGGGGCTGTCAGCGATGATCAGTTTACCGCCGCCTTTGTTGCGGCCAGTGGGCTGGTACAGGTGGTGGACCTCAACTCCGGCGAAGTGCAGGAGATGAACCTGCCCGCATTTACCAGCCTGGCGCTAAGCCCCGATGGGCGCGTACTGGCGACCGCCCGTCCGGGCACCAATGTCGATCTCTGGCAGGTGGTGGACCGCACCTTCCTGGGGCGGCTCACGGCGGTGCCGGGCAGTCTGCGTGTGCCGCAGGAGATTGCCTTCTCCCCCGATGGGCGCACACTGATTGCGATTGAGGATCTGGGCGCATCCAGCGGAGTGGCAACCAGCGTCTGGCCGGTACAGGCCGGCAGTGCCGGGACGGAGATCCTGCGCCTGACACCGGGGAATGAGCGGATCTCGCCGGGGGGCTGGGATTTCAGCCCGGCGATCAATGCCTCGGCCTGGGTTGATGGGCGCGGGCGGGTGCTGCTGCGCGATGTGAATGGTGAGACGGAGACGCTGATCGGAGCCGGCGCGGTGACGGCGCTGGAGTTTATCCCCGACGGTACACTGCTGGCGGCGGGCGACCAGGCCGGGACGGTGCAGATCCTCAAGACGGAGGGCGGCTACATTTACGATACGCTGCAGGCGGGCGGCGCGGTGGCGGACCTGGCCTTTAGCCCGGATGGCCGACTGCTGGCGGCCCGCCTCGCCGATAGCACCGTCGTCATCTGGCAGGTTGATGAGCAGGTACCGCTGGTGCGGATTGCCACCGACCAGTCGGTTGAGGCCTTCTTCATCTCCACCGACAACCAGATGCTGGTGGCGGGTGGTCCAAACGGCGTGGTGTTTTACCAACTTGTCGGCGGGCAACAACTCAGCCGCCTGGATGTGGCCGCGCAGGATATCAGCATCGACCCGGTGGGGCGGCTGCTGGCCGTGCTGCACGACGACCGGGTGACGGTGTGGGGCGTGCCGTAGGGTTCGGACGCACTTCTGCGCGTCCCTACAACTAATACTGTTTAAGTACACTCGCGCAAAGCCGCAAAGAACGCAAAGAAATACCCATCGTTCACATCTTTGCGACTTTGCGCGAGCGAATGAGGTGTTGTGCCCAGACAGCTTGCGGACGTGCAGCAGCGCGTCCCTACATTAACGTCAATTACAGAAGTTACGCGGTCACTGACCCGGAAGTTGATATCGTCTCCGGCAGGGCGGAACAGACCATCCTTTTTCACGAAAATTTGGCTCCTTGAGCCAAATTTTCGTGAAAAAGAAAAAGAAAGTACCATGCTGCCGCAGGCGAATCTGGCTTCCATCGGGTGAAATGTCCCGTTTGAATACGCACTGCGTAAGTCCTGTCAATTATATCAATGACACGAGTTACGCGGTTCCTGACCCGGAAGTTGATATCGTCTCCGGCAGGGCGGAAGATTCTCTGCTTTTTCACAAGAAAGTACCATGCTGCCGCAGGCGAAGCCGGCGTTCGGGTCTGGCACCAAGCCGGAATTGGCTGCACCGCGTAGCTCCTGTCAATGAATTATGGAGGTCATACGATGGCACTTGTCTGCCCCCATTGTCAGGCTCCCTATACACATGCCGGGCAGAATTTTTGTAGTCGCTGCGGGAAGCCGCTGACCCCGACCCCGGCTCCCGCCGCGCCGACGCCCACTGCCCGCATGGCAGGGCCGCAGACCGTCCTGGTGGGACAGCCGGGACCATGCCTGATCATTGAGGAGGGTGGTCAGATCCGCGATATCCCGCTGGGAAACACGCCCCTGACGCTGGGGCGCGCCCGCCACCATGATATCGTCCTCGGCGCACCCTTTGTCTCGGGCAACCACGCCCAGATCGACCCCGCCGGTCAGGGGCATCGGATTACCGATATCGGCTCAACCAATGGGCTGCTCTACCATGGGCAACGGCTGGCTGCTCACACGCCCCACACCCTGACCGACTGCGATGTCATTCGCATTGGCGACCCGACCAGCGGCAGCTTTGTCACGCTGACCTATGTCAACCCGGACATGGCCGCCATGCCCGCGCTCCCCCAGATTGATCTGCCGGAGCCCGGCGCAACCCTGCCGATCGGGCGCGATGCAGCGGCGGCGCTCCCGCCGCACCCCCAGATCTCGCGGCGGCATGCCGAGATCACGGGGCAAAACAATCGCACGCACCTGCTGCGTGATCTGGGTAGTACCAATGGAACGTATGTTAATGGTCAGCGTATTCATTCGCACACCCTGCGCCCAGACGATATTGTGCAGATTGGTCCCTTCAAGCTGCGCTACACCGGCAGCGCGCTGGTACCGCATGTTGTCGGGCAGGCTATGCGCCTCGAGGCACGCGATCTGGTTGTGAGCCGGGTGGCGAACCAGGCCAGCCTGGGTCAGCGGCTGGCAGCACTGCGCCAGGGTCGGTTTAGCCCGCAGAAGATCATTCTCCAGCAAGTTTCGCTCTGTATTGAACCGGGCGAATTTGTTGCGCTGGTTGGCGGCAGCGGTGCCGGCAAGAGTACCCTGATGCGCGCCCTGGCCGGAGTTGCCCCCGCCGGCAGCGGGATCGTCCAGGTGAACGGCGATGATTTCTACGAGCATTTTGATGCCTACCGCGCCGTTCTGGGCTATGTGCCGCAGGATGATATTGCCCATCGCATGCTGCCTGTGACCCGCGCGCTGAACTACACTGCGCGGCTGCGCCTGCCGGGGGATACGGCCGCCCGGGAGATTGCCGACCGGATCAACCGTGTCCTGGAAGATGTAGAGATGGTCGAGCATCAGAGCAAGCTGGTAGACCATCTGTCGGGCGGACAGCGCAAACGGGTCTCCATCAGCCTGGAGTTACTGGCCGACCCGGCGCTGTTCTTTCTCGATGAACCCACCTCCGGCCTGGACCCGGGCCTGGAGAAGAAGATGATGTACACCCTGCGCCGCCTGGCCGACAGTGGCCGCACGGTGGTGCTGGTGACGCATGCCACCGCCAATATTGATCAGTGCGATCTGGTTGCATTTATGTCGGCGGGGCGGCTGGTCTACTATGGGCCACCCGCCGAGGCGAAGCGCTTCTTTGGCGTGACCTCCAATGACTTTGCCGATATCTACACCCGGATTGAGGGCCGCTATGATCCGCACGATCCGGTCCTGGCCCAGGATGCAGGGATGCAGCCGATCTACCAGGCGTGGCAGCAGGCGCACCCCCGCAGCAAGGATGAACCCATGCTGGCCGAGTTGTGGGAGACGCGCTTTCAGCAGTCCGACACCTACCGGCGCTTTATCGGCGACCGGCTGAACCAGGCTGCCCCACCGGGCAGCGGCAGCGCCGCCGCCGGCCCCCACGGCCCCAGCAAGACCAGCAATCCGCTGCGGCAGTTCGGCGTATTGACCCGCCGCTACGCCGATCTGATGCTCCAGGATCGGCGCAACCTCATGATTCTGCTGTTGCAGGCTCCGATTATCGCCGGGCTGATGGCGCTGGTGATCGAAGCCGATGCGGTCAGCGGCACTGAGGCCACCTTCGCCTCGGCCCGCCCGGTGATGTTTATGCTGGCGACGGTGGCCGTCTGGTTTGGCATTATCAACGCGGCCCGCGAGATCACCAAGGAGGCCGCGATCTACCGCCGCGAACGGCTGGCAAACCTGCGCATTCTCCCCTACGTTATGTCAAAGGTAGTGGTACTGACGCTACTGGTGCTGGTGCAGAGCCTGCTGCTCCTGGCAATTGTCACCTGGAAAGTCGCTATGCCCGAGGCGGGCATCATGACCGATGTGCGGGTGGAACTGTTTGTAACCACCCTGCTCGGCTCGCTGGCCGGGTTATCGCTGGGGTTGCTGATCTCCACCATTGCGGCTACCCCGGATCGCGCAGTCAGCATGGTCCCGCTGGCGCTGATCCCGCAGATCCTGCTGAGCGGGGTGATTTTCCGACTCGAGGGCAGCGCGGAGGTGCTCTCCTGGTTTACCATCGGGCGCTGGGCCATGGATGCCTACGGCGCGATTATCAACCTGAACGACCTGCCGCGCCCCGGCCTGGAGAGCGAAACTTTTGATGAATATACCCACAGCATGGAGCATCTGCTGGGGCGTTGGGGGATCATGGGGGCATACACGCTGGTCTGCCTACTGCTGACGACCTGGTCGTTACGGCGGAAGGATAAGACGTTGTAGGTTTCGGGTTGGCACGTTCTCACGTTCTCACGTTTTCACGTTCTCACATTTTCACGTTTTCACGTTTTCACGTTCGCAGCAGGAGGGGCACAGCATGCTGCGCCTCTCCTGCGCCCCGCTACATTTGTGAACAATCGCCCAATCCCCAATCGCCATACCAGCATCACTGATGGTACAATAGGAACCGGCTAACCGCATTCGCAATGAATACCACCCGAACATCATGCTTGAAACACTCATCGGAGCCGTAACTGAGGCGGTTTTTGGGTACCTGCTGGAGCAGGCGGGGCTGGCGGAGAAAACCCGTACCCTGCTCAAGCGCAACCCGCAGCGCCTGGCCTTCCAGGTGGCGCTGACGCGCACCTATGCCACATTCAGCGAACAGCACCCGCAGTGGACCGGCGCGCTGTTCGATCAGCATTTCCTGGCGCACGCCGCCGCGCCGCTACTGGCCCGCTGCCTGCTGCGCAGCGACCCGCCGACCGGCGCGGAGTTGGCCGCGACCTGGGCGGAGCACCTGGCGCTATCCGAGGAGACGCGCACACGCCGACTGCCCGAAGCTACCCAGGTTGCCGCCGATTTCCTCGCCACCCTCGACAGAGAACTGCGCGACCGCAGCGAGTTGCAACCGCTGTTCGACAGCCGCGCCCTCGACACCACCGCCGCTGCCACCACGCAGACGGCGCAATCAACGGCGGAGATTGCCGAAGAGATGCGCCTGCTGCGGGAGGAATTGAACCGGTTGCTTCAACAGATTATGGCCGAGCGCCCGGCAGATCAGCAGAACATCCGTAACGATGCCCCAAACCAGGGCGCGCAGGGCATTTTCAATGGTCCGGTGACGTTCAACTATGGTCTACCGCCAGCCACAACCCCACCACCACCCACCACCCCACCCGTCCGCACCGGCACAAATCCCTTCATCGCCGGAAATGCCGTACCGCCGGAGCAGTTCTATGGACGAAAACAACAATGGAATACCATAAAAGAATGTATCATGAGATGCATCAGTGGTAACTCTCTACAGTGCATTTCTATCGTAGGCTTCTCTCGTAGTGGCAAACAATCAATGCTGAATTATATTAATAAACGCATCGAAGAAGAACTTTATATATACAAGCCTATTTTAGTACGCATCAATTTAAAAGAACAGCGTTTCCATACACCAGAAGGTATAACTGAAGGATTACGCCGCGAAATCAAAAAAGTCACCGGGAAAACACCATGGCCACCAGCAAAAAATACAGACTCCTGGACAGCTTGGGAAATACATGATGGACTTCAGGAATTACGGTATAGCGGCTATCATCTGTTTGTGCTTATCGATGGGTTCCATAATATTAAGAGGTTGCTAAGAGAAGACTCAACAGGATGGGATCACGACTTGAGTGAGAAGGTAAAAAACGGACATCTTATACTTATAAATACTACAATGTTTTCTATTGATAAAATATATGATAAAATTGACATGAATTCACCATTCGGTGCGGTTTGTACAACCGAATTGGGTGCTTTGTTAACAGAAGAGTGGCATGCACTTGTACACGATGGCTTTGTCAGCACGGGTAAGAGGGTGAGCGAAGCCGAAATGACGTTTCTAGATGATCTAGCAGGAGGATTGCCCTATTACACACAATTGGCGGCGGAGTTACTTTGGCAATACGGTGATTACTCATACACACATAACGAGTTCACTTTGCAAACTGAGGACACCTTTGCTGCTCTATGGCGCAGTCTGACTATCGAAGAGCAAGACACGTTGATCCAAGCGACGTCAAGTCGAGGTCTAATCCAATCTATAACAACGCTAAACCTAAGAAAACATGGCTTGATTAAGCTTGATGGTTCTCTATTTAGCTCTGTTTTTGCTAAGTTTGTTCAGTCAAAAGCAGATACTAGATGATCAAATCCAAGGCATGTTTTAACAAAATAGTAGGGTTTTTAAAGTTATGCACCACAGTTTAATCATAGATCAACCTGTACCACCAGATCGCTTCTACGGGCGTACTGTGCAGCGGGAACATATCAAGAATCGCATCGGTGGCAGTATGGCTGAGTGTGTCTCGATTGTGGGAATGCGGCACAGTGGAAAAAGTTCGCTACTGCGCTATATCCATGAACGTATTCACGAATTCTGTTCACCTTCTCACCTGATCATAGTTCGGCTCGATCTGCAAGATGAACGCTTTCACACGCCAGAGGGAATTAACGAGGGGTTACGGAGTGGCATCGAACGGGCCACTGGACATGCACCTTGGCAGAACAATGAAAACGACGACCCCTGGGCAATTACTGACGGATTGGAGCAACTGCATGAGTATGGACAGCGCCTGCTGATTCTGATAGACGAGTTTGAGCAGATCGGCCGTCGATTGGACCAATTTCAGGACTGGGGTGATGATTTACGTGCTAAAGCCTCGGCAGGACTACTAGCGTTGGTAATTGCCACACTACGCCCGATCAATGAAATCTACAAGTACACTGGTTTGACCTCGCCGTTCGGCAATATCTTCACCAGCACCATTCTTGGTTCGCTGGAGTCTGACGAGTGGCAACGATTAGTGTATAACGGTTTTATTGAGAGTAATATCGATATCGATGGTTCAGAGATAGAGCTTATCGATGAAGTCGCTGGAGGGCTTCCGTTTTACACACAACTTGCAGCAACTCTTATCTGGCGACATAAAGACTCCTCAAGGTTTAGAGAAGAATTTCGTATTCAAGTAGAGCCCCATTTCAGAGTTCTTTGGATTGAATTAACTGAAACAGAACGTCAGGTTCTGCTTCAAGCTGCTAATTTGGAAAGTCCGACAAACTCACTTACCAGTGTTAAGGAAAGAATGCAGCTATATGGTTTACTGCGCTCCAATGGTAAACCTTTCAGTAGTGTGTTTGTTGAATTTATGCAAAGCCATCGCTAACGCACTCTGTACACAGCATGAATAAATTGTTTACAATATTTAAGAATACAGGAATAAAAATACATACATGGCTTTTTCCTCAAAGAGTACGCGAACAGACAATAATAAACTATTTCTTACAACAACAAGATTTTGTCTCTGATACTCGCTGGATTAGAAAAGCAGATGAATTCTTATCTTCATCCTTAAACATAAACGCCGCCACCCTGGATCTGCTCTACCAGTTGCGCGACACTGCCCGTGGCATTGAAGCCAACCTGGGCGCGGATAGCATCTACCTGCGCCGGCGCGGGCTGGAAAACAGCCAGTTGCGGCTGGCGCGTCTGGAGGGACAACTGCCCGCGCTGGGGCTGCCGGAGCGCAACCGCACCCTGGTACAACAGATACTTACCCGGTGGCAGACAGTCATTGAGCAGGAAATTGCCCGGCAACAGGATGTAATACAGGGACAGGTGATCAACCCCTTCCAGAGCGGTAACCCGCTGCGCGCCGACCGCGCCGACCTGTTCAAGGGCCGCCGGCAGTTTGCCGACGCGCTGGTGGCTCAGGTGCTGGAGCGTAGTCGCCCCACGCTGGTGCTGCATGGCCCGCGACGCTGCGGCAAAAGCTCATTTCTGCTGCACCTGCCGCGCCTCCTGCCGGTCAGCGAGATCATCCCGGTCTATGTTGATCTGCAGAGCGCCGCATCCACCGCCAGTGAGAGCGATTTCTGGTACGGACTGGTGCGGGCGATGGGGCGCGATCTGCGCAGCCAGGATATCGCCGTGCCCTCGGCGCAGCGGGGCGAGTTTCGCAACAGCCCCTACGCCGCCCTGGAAGACTGGCTCGATCAGATGGTGCCCAGGCTAGATGAACGGCGGGTGCTACTCTGCCTGGATGAGTTTGAGAAGCTGGGCAGCGCTATTCAACAGGACAAAATCCCGCTGACCCTGTTTGACGAACTACGCCACCTGATCCAGCACCATGACGAACTGGGGTTTCTCTTCTGCGGGGTGCAGACGCTGGATGAACTGGGGCCCAACTGGAGCAGCTATTTTATCAGTGTGCGCCCTATCGAGATGACCTACCTGGAGCCGGCGGAGGCCCATGACCTGCTGACCAATCCCGACCCGGCGTTTAACCTGGGCTATGCCGCCGGCATCGTGGAGCAGGTGCTGGCCGAAACGCGCTGCCAGCCCTACCTGCTGCAACTGCTGGGCGAGGCAATGGTCACACAGGCCAATCAGCACCAGACGCAGGTGGTAACGGACGAACTGCTGGAGCAAGCGCTCACCACCGCGCTCAAAACCGGCGAGCCCTACTTCACCAACCTCTGGACCGAGTACACCGGCAGCAGCCCCGCCGAGGTCCGCGCCGGTCAGGCGCTACTCCACGCCATCGCGCACAGCCACCCGCTGCCGAACGACGCTACCGCCGAGGACCGGGCGGCGCTACGGCGACTGCTGCGCTACCATGTCGTTGAGGCGGTGGGGAGCGGCTACCGCTGCGAGGTGCCGCTGGTAGCGCGCTGGGTGCGCGAGCGGGCGGTGTTGGGGGAGTAGGTATTAACCACGATGGCACGGTAGGTATTAACCACGAAGCGCACGAAGATCACGAATGGTTGAGAACACGGAATGATCTGGAACACCATTCACCGCCGAGACGCCGAGATCGCAGAGGGTACAAAGTTCTCGGTTCTCTATCCCGGCTTATGAACGTTGAGCAAATAACCGGATATACCATCCGGGAGTCCCGGCTTCAGCCGGTGTGCGGCCGTTCACCGGCTAAAGCCGGGACTCCCACGCCGGGGCCGGGTTGAAGCACACACCATGCGGCCCCACGCCCTATCCGCCCTATGTTTTCAAAATTCATCAGGCGGGCGTATTGCCGTAACTTCGCTGAAGACCTTCCTACGCGTGGCAGCAGAACGGTGCAGCGAATGCACCCTACGGATTCTACGCACTAATGAACGTTGAGCAAATAACCCGGATATGCCATCCAGGAGTCCCGGCTTCAGCCGGTGTGTGGCCGGAACCGGCTGAAGCCGGGACTCCTGGATGGCATATCCGGGCAACCCGTATGCCGTGTAACCGACGCGAACCACCGCTTCAGACAGGCTCTTAGAACGGTATGCACTTCTTCCGCCGCAGAACGGTGCAGCGAATGCACCCTACGGATTCTTTACCACGAAGACCACGAACGAGACGACGATCCGGAAGAAACAAACAGCCTTTTGCAACCCTTCGTGGCCTTCGTGATCTTCGTGGTTAATTACAATGTCAGTCCGGGGAACTACCCGACCGCCGCAGGATCAAACGTGGTCGGGAAGCGGGTTGCCACCGCATCCACTACCGCCTCGCCCAGCGCCCAGAACCCCCGTTGCGCCCGTAGCTCGGTTGCCGCCCACGCCCAATGCCACGCCCGCCGCTCATCCTGCCAGACCTGCAACCCCTGCGCACTCAGTTCATCCTGCATCAGGCCGAGTTGCCGCAGCAGCGTAAAACTGATCGCCGCCGCATCCGGGGGACAGCGTGGCTCATTCCGTTCGTCCAATACCATAGCAAGCCTCCTGCGGGCCGACTGCCCGCGCTGAGGCGGGAATGCAGTGGCAGGGCTATTGCGTGCTACAATAACCCTGCATCGGCGCTTTCCCGCCGGTGCCATGCCCCCGGCTGCTGCCGACAGCGCGGGGGCGACCACGAAAGTCAGTTGTGTATCTATCATAGTAGCTTTTTTTCAAAAGCGCTATATACCTTTGGTACTATACGGTTTTAGTACCAGCACTTCAGAGAACCTGATGAATTTGATAATCAGATTCGAGATTACGTTTAGATAGCGGTCATACTGCCGTAAACCCGCTGAAGACATTCCTACGCACGGCACAACCTGTAATTTTCGGATCTGATGAGCGAGGACAACGGCGTGCGGCTACAAATCAAAGAGATCGCCCAGCAACGTGGGTACACTATTCGGAGTCTGCATCTTGCAACCGGCGTGGCCTACTCCACGGTCTTTCGCTACTGGCATAACTACATCATGCGACCTGATCCAACCGTGCTGAAGAAACTGGCACAGGCGCTCCAGGTCGCCGACTGGCGCGAACTGATCGTCGATGACGAGTGACGCAACGGTTTTGGCGAAGAAATCCGATAATGCACCGCCGAGACGCCGAGGCCGCAGAGGGCACAAAGGTTTTTGTTCTTTGTTCTCTGGTTCTTTGTTCTTCCAAAAGTGATGCAACGATTCGGGGAAAAAGTCCGCCGCTTACGACGGCAACGCAACATGACGCAGTGGGAACTGGCACAGGCGCTGGGGTATGCTTCCCAGAGCTACATTCACGAGATCGAAACCGGCAAAAAGGTGCCCATGGTCGATTTTGTGGTAAAGGTAGCGAAACTCTTTCAGGTGACCACGGATCAGTTATTGCTGGACGAACTGAATATTGCGGAGCCAACCGACCCGGGTAGTGAACCGACAACGGAATGATCGGAAACACAGTTCACCGCCGAGACGCCGAGGCCGCAGAGAACACAAAGGTTTTTGTTCTTTGTTCTCTGGTTCTTTGTTCTCGGTTCTCACCGCAGCGACGCCGAAGCCGCAGAGCGCGCACAAAGGTTTTTGTTCTTTGTTCTCTGGTTCTTTGTTCTCGGTTCTCACCGCAGCGACGCCGAGACCGCAGAGAACACACGGTTCTCGGTTCTCTGTCCCGACTGATGAACGTTGAGCAAATAATCCGGATATGCCATCCGGGAGTCCCGGCTTTAGCCGGTGGGATGCCTGCCGGGGCCGCGGCATACTGCCGGGCAAGCCTGGTCCGGCTGAAGCCGGGACTCCCGATCAGTGATGTCCGATTACATGTTCAAAATTCATCAGGCGGTCATGTTGCCGTAGACCCGCTGAAGACATTCCTACGCGCGGCAGCAGAACGGTGCATCGCATGCACCCTACGGCTGCTACGCCCTGATGAACGTTGAGCAAATAATCCGGATATGCCATCCGGGAGTCCCGGCTTCAGCCGGTGTGTGGCCGGAACCGGCTGAAGCCGGGACTCCGGGGGCGCTGTCCGGTGGATCAGGGCACCCAGCATGCCGTGTGACCGACGCGAATCATCTTTTCAGACAGTCTCTTATAACAGGAGGTAGGTAAGATGGAAGTCTTTGAAGCAATACGAACAGTGCGGGCAATCCGCAGCTACCAGGACAAACCGGTGCCGCCGGAGGTGATCCGGCAGATCGTTGCGGCGGGGCGACTGACGGGGAGCAGCATGAATGGGCAACCCTGGCACTTCATCGTTGTGGAGAACCGTGATACACTGCAACAACTGGGATCGATTGCGCGTACCGGGCCGTATGTGGCGCAGGCACCCATGGCCGTCGTCGTCGTGCTGGAGCAGTCCCGCTTTGCCGTATCCGACGCCAGCCGCGCCATCCAGTCGATGATCTTAACCGCCTGGGAAGCGGGCGTCGCCTCGAACTGGGTCGGCTTTCACGGGCTGGAGGCGGCCCGGCCACTGCTGGGCATCCCGGATAATCTGGAGGTCTTTGCGATTGTGCCCTTCGGCTACCCGCCGCCGGAGCGAGCGCAGGCGCAGGGCAAGAAGCAGCGCAAGCCGCTGAACGAGGTCGCCCACCGCGAACGGTTTGGGCAACCGCTAGAAGAGTAAGAACGCGAGAGGAGGAGACAATGGCAACAACCAACAAAGCCCTATCACGGTTAATTGGTCTGAGTGCCGCCGGAGTTGCCACCGGCATCGCCTATGTTGCGTCTATCCGGCCCTGGCATATGCAGTGGGGCGCAACTCCCGAAGAGGTCCGGCGTCCGCTGCCGGGCGACGAGTTGATCGCCAATCCAAAGCAGGTCTCGACGCGGGCGATCACCATTACCGCGTCGGCGGCGCAGGTCTGGCCCTGGCTAGTGCAACTGGGGCAGGGGCGCGGCGGCTTCTACAGCTACGACTGGATGGAGAATCTGGCGGGATGCGATATTCACACCGCCAACCGGATCATCCCGGAGTTGCAGCAGGTGGCGGTGGGCGACCGGGTGCGCCTGGGACCGGAGGGTTATCCCTTCTACACGGTTGCCCGGATTGAGCCCGAGCGAGCGTTCCTGCTGCGGGCCGCGGCTCCAGAGGGGCAGGAGCCACCGATTGATGAAACCTGGCTGTTCTACCTGGATGAAATCGCCCCGAACTGGACGCGCTTGATTGTACGCAATCGCCGCAGTTTCACCCGCAGCGTCGGCAACCTGCTGATGTGGCGCGGGCTGGTCGAGCCGCTGCACTTCATCATGGAGCAGCGCATGCTCCAGGGCATCAAAGCACGCGCCGAGCAACCCGGCTGATGAGCGTAGGCCGTAGGCCGTAGTCTGTAGGCTGTAGGCTGTAGTCCGTAACCTCTAAGCTCGCGCAAAGGCGCAAAGCCGCGAAGCATAAGCATTCTGCGATAACTTTTGCGCGAGCCAGTACCAGCGTCGTCCGTAACCCCTAACCCCTAACCCCTAACCATCAACCCCTCATAAGTATTTCTACTCACCCCATCTAAGAAAGACCCCTGGTCCCGGTTAAGACTTTCCCTCGATGTGTCATGGCTCACAGTAGCGTAAACTCTATCGTGGTAGACAAGACTCACGCAATACTAAACCGCAAACGCCCATAGCGCGAACGTTCCATTGTAGAATTTATATTATGTGAGTTACACGACATTACGCGGTCGTTGACCTGACAGGCGTCTGCCTGGACAAACAGCCCGATTCGCCTCCGGCAGGGCGGAAGATTCTCGATCTTTTGCACAAAAAAATTCACTCTGTGAATTTTTTTGTGCAAAAGATCAAAAGTATACCATGCTGCCGCAGGCGATTCTGCCGTTCACCGGGTGAAACGCCTGGGTTGGAACCGACCGCGTCACTCCCAGGAGTTACGCAGTAAGAATTTGGATCATGAAAGCCGCAAAATGAACGAACAACACGAAACGGCCGGCAGCAACACCTACTCCACGATCCTGTCCTGTTGGAAATCCTGGGGTAGAACCGACCGCGTACCTTGTGCAATTCATAAAAAACATGCATCGCACCGACGCAACAACCTGAATGTGTATGGCGATGACAATCGGTAGAGGAGGTCACATCGAATGAATATCCATCTGCGGCGCGGCATCATCGGGCTGCTGGCCGGGTTGATAAGTAGCATTGCGCTGCCGGCAACGCTGGGTGTCGGCGGGTTGCTCCTGGGCATCCTGGTGGGAGTGGGCTATACGCTGGCGTTTCGCCCGACGCACCGCGCCTACGCCGACAGCGCAATGACTGCCGCCGCCTTCGGGGTGCCGCTCTGGGCGCTGCTGCATGTGCTGCTGCTGCCCCTGCTGCTGGGCCAGATGCCACGCTGGACCGTTGAGGGCATGCTGGCGCTCTTTCCCCTGCTGGTAAGCTGGGTGCTCTATGGCGCGATCCTGGGGCTGGTCTGGCAGGGCCTGAGCGATCTGGCAGCACGCTACATTGGGCCGGAAGCGCCACCTGCGCCCCCGCCCGCCCCGGCGCAGAAGACCCGCGTGGTCGTGCTGGGCGGCGGGTTCGCCGGTGTCACCACCGCCGAGCATCTGGAGCAGGAGTTCGGCCCCGATCCCACGGTTGAGTTTACCCTGGTCAGTGACACCAATGCGATTCTCTTCACACCGATGCTCTCCGAGGTCGCCGCCGGCAGCCTGGAGCCCACGCATATCAGCCACCCGCTGCGTACCGCGCTACGCCGCACCCGGGTTGTGCGCGGGCAGGTGGCGCAGGTTGATCTGGAGCGGCGCTCGGTGGTCCTGGCCGCCGATGGGCAGTCGCCCGCGCGTGAGTTGCAGTTTGATCATCTGGTGCTGGCGCTGGGGGCCGTAACCAACTTCCTGGGGCTAACCAGTGTGCAGGCGCATGCGCTGGACTTCAAGAGCCTGGGCGATGCGATGCAGATCCGCAACCATGTGATCGATATGTTCGAGCGGGCCGACCAGGAGCCGGACCCGGCGACCCGGCGGGCGCTGATGACCTTTGTGGTGGCCGGCGGCGGCTTTGCCGGGGCCGAACTGGCGGGTGGCCTGAATGACTTTGCGCGCGGCATGCTGATCCACTACCCCAACATTCCCCGCGAGGAGGTGCAGATCATCCTGGTGCATTCCCGCGACCACATCCTGCCCGAGCTGAGCGAAGAGCTGGCAGCCTACGCCCTGGAGCGCATGACCGAGCGTGGTGTCACCTTCAAGCTGAATGAGCGGGTCGCCGATGCCGCGCCCGGCCTGGTCGTCCTCAAGTCGGGTGAGGAACTGCGCGCCGAGACGCTGGTCTGGACCGCCGGCACAACCCCCAACCCGGTGATCCAGGCGCTGCCGGTTGAGCGCAATGGGCGCGGTGCGGTCAAGGTTGCCGGCACCATGGCCGTCCCGAACTATCCCGGCGTCTGGGCGCTAGGCGACTGCGCTGAGGTGCCAAACGCCCTGACCGGCACAGCCTCGCCGCCCACGGCGCAGTTTGCGCTACGGCAGGCGTACACGCTGGCGCACAACATCCATGCCGGCATTCACAGCCGGCCACTCAAGCAGTTCTCGTTCCAGGTGCTGGGGGTGCTGGCAGTGATCGGCCACCAGACCGCCTGCGCCGAGCTGACCATTCCCTTCTCCGGGGGCCGCTCGATGCGCTTCTCCGGGCTGTTTGCCTGGCTGCTCTGGCGAGGCGTCTATCTGAGCAAGCTGCCGGGGCTGGAGCGTAAGGTGCGGGTATTGAGCGACTGGGTTATCGAACTCTTCTTCCCGCGCGATATTGTCCAGACGATTGATGTCAACGGTGATCGCGGCCAGATCTGGGCTCCTCCGGCCGGCCGCCTGGAGCCAGTGGAACGCTCAGAGCGCCCAATGGAGCCAATCAACCGTGTCAGTTCGACACAGGAGAGGTAGAATGCTCATGCAGAGGAATAGCTGGTTCAAAATCATTATCGGCATTGGCGTCGGCGGGGTGGGCGGCGCGATCGCCGCGCTGATCGTCGGGCTTGTTTTCTGGAGTATGGTATTATTTGGCGCGCTGTATGGATTGATCTTTGCGCTGCTGGTGGGCGAGCGGGCCGTCTCGCCAGGGGCCGGGTTGCTCTGGGGGCTGGGCTATGCCTTCCTGCTCTGGCTGGCCGGGCCGGCGGGACTATTTGCGCTGATCAGCGGGGCGCATGGCATGGGCATGGTGGAAACGGCCCGGCTGCATCTGCCCGAACTGGTGGCCTACCTGCTCTGCCTGGGCATGCCCCTCGGCGTTATTCTGGGGAGCATCAACTTGGCGACTACCCCGGCGGCAGAACGCCAGGCGCACAACGGCGTAAACCTCCCGCGCGCGCTGATCGTCGGCGGGCTGGCCGGGATTGTGGGCGGATGGGCTTTTGGCTCCTGGATGGAGCAGGTGGATTTCTTCCCACTGATCGCCGGGCTGGTCAATGCCACCGCGCATGACCTGGGGGTCTGGCTGCACTTTCTGATTGCCGTCTTTATCGGCGCGAGCTTTGGCCTGCTCTTTCAGCGGGATGTGCGCGGCTACGGGTCGAGTATGAGCTGGGGCATGGCCTACGGCATCTTCTGGTGGTTCCTGGGACCGCTGACGTTGATGCCGCTCTGGTTGGGGGAGGGGCCGGCATGGTCCTACACCCAGGCCGGCATGCTCTTCGGCGGTCTGATCGGGCATATCATTTATGGGCTGATTGTCGGCGTAATCTATGCCGCGCTGGATCGGCTCTGGGTCGGCTTCTTTATCGAGTCGGACCCGATCAAACGCGAGCCGGAGGGACCGGGGACGCGGGTACTCCTCTCGCTGGGCTGGGGCGCGGCGGCGAGTCTGCTGGGCGGGCTGCTGTTTGGCCTGGTGATGCTGGCAACCGGTGTGCTGCCCCGGGTCGCCGGCCTGGTGGGGAGTGATTCACCCTGGGTAGGCTTTGCTATTCACCTGGTGATTGGGGTGATTATTGGCATGAGCTATGGCATCCTCTTCCGCTACGAATCGCCCGATGTCCGGTCAAGTATTGCCTGGGGACTGGTGTATGGCCTGATCTGGTGGTTTGTGGGGCCGCTGACGCTGCTGCCGGTGCTGCTCAACGGCACGCTGACCTGGACGGCCACCGCGGCAGCCGGCGCGCTACCCTCGCTGATCGGGCATCTGATCTATGGCGTGGCGACGGCAATTGGAATGCGTCTGCTAGAGCGGCGGCACACGGCCTGGATCGAGTTCGATCCACGTATCGCCGCCCGCGAACGGCGGCGGCTGCGCCCCATCGGGACGCCCGCGCCCGCGCTCTGGCTGTTCCTGCTGGGCCTGGGCATGCTGCTGCCGGTGGTTTTGCAGTGATCCGTAGTCCGTAGTCCGTAGTCCGTAATCCGTAATCCGTAATCCGTAAAACTCGACAAACAGCACAGTATACGGTACCTGGAATAAAGAGCAACTGAGCATGAGTAGAGACTTGATTCTTGCCGGTGATATTGGCGGGACGAAAACCACGCTGGCCGTCTTCGCGCCCGATGCCGGGCTGCACCAGCCGGTGGCCAAGGGCACCTTCGCCAGCGCCGACTATGCCGGCCTGGAACAACTGGTGCAGGCGTTCCTGCACAAGATGGATCTTACCGTCGCGGCGGCCTGCTTTGGCGTGGCCGGCCCGGTGGTTAAAGGGCGTGCCCGCCTGACCAACCTGCCCTGGCTAGTTGACAGCGCGTTGCTGCGTGAGCAGTTGCAGATCGACCATGTGCATTTGCTCAACGACCTGGAAGCCATCGCCGGCGCTATCCCGATCCTGGAACAGTCTGACCTGCATACGCTGAATGCCGGGCACCCGGCATCCCACGGAACGATAGCGGTGATTGCGCCGGGCACCGGGCTGGGCGAGGGCTTTCTGGTCTGGGATGGCACACGCTACCGGGCCTATCCCTCCGAGGGCGGGCATGCCTCGTTTGGCCCGACCAGCGCCGACCAGATTGATCTGCTGCGCTACCTGCTGGAGCGTTTCGCGCATGTCAGTTATGAGCGCATCTGCTCCGGGATGGGCCTGCCCAATATCTATGCCTACTGGCGCGATCGCGGCGATATCGCCGAGCTACCCGCAGTAGCGGCGCAACTGGCGGAAGCGAGCGATCCGACGCCAGTTATCGTCAACGCGGCGCTGCATGCCGAACCACCCAGCCCGCTCTGCCGACGCACGCTGGACACGTTTCTGGAGATTCTGGGGGCGGAGGCCGGCAATCTGGCGCTCAAGGTGCTGGCGACGGGTGGCGTCTACCTAGGGGGCGGCATTCCGCCGCGCATTCTCCAGGCGCTGGAGGAGGGACCGTTTCTGGACGCATTCTGTAACAAGGGCCGCTTTCGCGACATGCTGGCGCAGGTGCCGGTGCATGTCATTCTCAATCCGCAGGTAGCCCTGCTGGGCGCGGCCCACACCGGCATGATCGCCGTCCGCGAAGAGTAAATACGAGCGTGATTACATGAGTTACGCAGTCACTCGTTTGACAGGAGTTACGCGGTTAGTTCCAAACCAGGCATCTGCCTGGACAAACGGCCCGATGCGCCTCCGGCAGGGCGGAAGGGTACATTCTTTTTCAGGAAATTTGGCACAACGTGCCAAATTTCCTGAAAAAGAAAATAAAAGTACCATGCTGCCGCAGGCGAAATCCACTGCTATCGGGAAACAAAAGCCCGTTTGAACACGCACCGCGTACGTCCTGTCGTTTGAGAGGAGATATCGCCTCCGGCAGGGCGGAAGAGGACATTTTTTCAGACGAATTTTGCGCCTTGCGCAAAATTTGTCTGAGAGACTGTCTGAAACGAGTTGGTCATGGGGCTACGGCCCCGGAGCGGGAGTCCCGGCTTCAGCCGGTGTGTGGCCGGAACCGGCTGAAGCCGGGACTCCTGGGGCGCTGCGCTGTCCGGTGTCGTAGGGCACCCAGCATGCCGTGGGACCGACGCGAATCATCTTTTCAGACAGTCTCTGAGATAAAAGAGGTACCACGCTGCCGCAGGCGAAGACAGCACGCTAACCTGATATCAGACTGGAATCGACTGTAGAACCTGTGTCACTCAAGGAACGGCTAACGCCGTAATCCTTTGCAAGGAGTAAAAGATGCAAGAATATCACAAGCGCATTGATCAGCTTAGTATCAATACCATTCGCACGCTCTCGATTGATGCAGTTCAGGCGGCTAATTCCGGACATCCCGGCACCGCCATGGCCCTGGCTCCGGTAGTATATGCGCTCTGGCAAAACTTTTTACGGTTTGACCCGGAAGATCCGATCTGGCCCAACCGTGACCGCTTTGTGCTCTCGGTGGGGCATGCCTCGATGCTGCTCTACGCCATGCTGCATCTGACGCAGGTCAAAGCGGTCAACCCCAAGTATGAAGTCCTGGGCAAACTGTCAGTCACGCTCGAGGATATCAAATGCTTCCGGCAACTGGACAGCAAAGCGCCCGGCCACCCGGAGTATCGCTGGACCTCCGGCGTGGAGACGACCACCGGCCCACTCGGTCAGGGCGTCGCCAACAGCGTCGGCATGGCGCTGGCGAGCCACTGGATGGCGGCCTACTTTAACCGCCCCGACTTCGAGATGTTCAACTACAATGTGTACGCACTGTGCGGCGACGGCGATATGATGGAGGGGGTATCGAGTGAGGCCGCTTCGCTGGCGGGACATCTGAAGCTGGCGAACCTCTGCTGGATCTACGACAACAACAAGATCTCGATTGAGGGGCATACCGACTGGGCCTTTAGCGAGGATGTCGCCACCCGCTTTATTGCCTATGGCTGGAATGTCACCCGCGTGGGCGATGCCAACGACCTGGATATGCTCAACCGCGCACTCAACACTTTCCACAGCACGATTGACCGGCCCACACTGATCATCGTAGACAGCCATATCGCCTATGGTTCGCCCAACAAGCAGGATACCCACGCCGCCCATGGCGAGCCGCTGGGCGAGGACGAGATCCGCCTGACCAAGCGCAACTATGGCTGGCCGGAGGATGCCACATTCCTGATCCCCGATGAGGTGTTGACCCACTTCCGCGAGGGCATCGCTGCACGGGGACATGGGCTGCGCAATGAGTGGATGACCCGGTTTGAGGCATACGCGCAACGCTACCCCGACCTGGCCGATCAGCTCTACCGCATGCAGCATCGGCAACTGCCCGCGGGCTGGGACTGCAACCTGCCAACCTTCCCCGCCGACGCGAAAGGCATGGCCGGGCGCAACGCCTCCGGGGAGGTGCTGAACATCCTGGCACAGAATATCCCCTGGCTGATCGGGGGCTCGGCGGACCTGGCCCCCTCGACCAAGACCCGCCTGACCTTCGCCGACGCGGGTGATTTCACGGCGGCCAACCATGGCGGGCGCAACCTGCACTTCGGTATCCGTGAACATGCGATGGGCGCGATCCTCAATGGCATGTCGCTCAGCAAGATGCGGCCCTACGGCTCGACCTTCCTGATCTTTAGCGACTATGCCCGCCCGGCCATTCGCCTGAGCGCGCTGATGGAGCTACCGGCGATCTATATTTTTACCCACGACTCGATTGGCGTGGGCGAGGATGGCCCGACCCACCAACCGGTCGAGCAACTGGCTTCGCTGCGGGCGATCCCCGGCCTGACAACGCTGCGCCCAGCCGATGCCAACGAGGTGGTCGAAGCTTGGAAGGTGATTATACAGTTCCGCCACAAACCAGTGGCGCTGGTGCTGACGCGGCAGGCCATCCCCACGCTGGACCGCTCGCGCTATGCGGCGGCGTCCGGGCTGGCCCAGGGCGCGTACATCCTGGCCGACCCGGACGATGGTCAGCCGGAGGCGATTATGCTTGCCAGCGGTAGCGAAGTGGCGCTCTGTGTGGCGGCCCACGAGCAACTCAAGTCCGAGGGCATCAAAACCCGCGTGGTCAGCATGCCGTCGATGGAGTTGTTTGAGCAGCAGAGCCAGGAGTACCGCGACCAGGTGTTGCCACCCGCGATCAAGGCGCGCGTCTCGGTGGAGCAGGCCGCCACGTTGGGCTGGTCACGCTATGTCGGTGAAAGCGGCCAGAGTATCGGTATGCAGACCTTCGGCGCATCGGCTCCGCTGAAGGAGTTGCAGCACAAATTCGGGTTCACTCCAGAGCGGCTGATCACGGCGGTGAAGGAGCAGTTGGGCGCAACGGTGACGGAATAACGGCAGTACTTTTCAAATAATAGGACTTACGCGATCACTGACCCGACAGCAGATTCCGCCTCCGGCAGGGCGGAAGATTCCATGCTTTTCCACAAACATTTGCACTCTGTGCAAATGTTTGTGGAAAAGAAAAAAGAGTACCATGCTGCCGCAGGCGAATCGGGCCGTTCATGCAGGCAAATGCCTGATTTGAATGCCCACCGCATAAGTCGTGTAAGAGACATGAATCGGGGGCGGGTTCCGGCAGAGCTTTGTGCCAACCGAACGCGCCCCCTTAGCTGCGAGGTAGAAGCAAATCATGACCAAGCTACACGAGGTAAACCGACTGGGCCAGTCCATCTGGTATGACAATATCCGCCGGGCGTTGCTGGAACAGGGCGATCTGCAGGCGTTGATCGAACAGGGCGTGACCGGCGTCACCTCCAACCCGACCATCTTTGAGAAGGCCATCGTAGGCAGCAGCGACTATGACGCCGATCTGCGCCGCATCCCCGCCGGGCAACCTGTCGGCGCGGTCTACGAGGCGCTGGCGCTGGACGACATCCGCCACACGGCCGACCTGCTGCGTCCGGTCTACACCCGCACCGACGGCGCGGACGGCTATGTCAGCCTGGAGGTCAGCCCCGCGCTGGCGCACAACACCGCGGGCACCATTGCCGAGGCACAGCGGCTGTTTGCGGCGCTGGAGCGGCCCAACGTCATGATCAAGATCCCGGCAACCCCCGCCGGTATACCCGCGATCACCGCGACAATTGCCGCCGGCATCAATGTCAATGTCACGCTGATCTTCGCGGTAAAGCAATATCAGGCGGTGCTGGAGGCCTACATGCGCGGGCTGGAGTTGCTGATCGAGCAGGGCGGCGACCCGGCCCGGGTGGCGTCGGTGGCCTCCTTCTTTGTGAGCCGGGTCGATAGCAGCGTGGACCAGGCGCTAACGCAGCGCGGGCGGACGGACCTGGCGGGCATGGCCGGGATTGCCAACGCGAAAGTTGCCTATGCCCATTTCCGGGAGAGCGTCAATAGCCCCCGCCGGCAGGTGCTGGCGGCACGGGGCGCGCGGGTGCAGCGGCCACTCTGGGCCAGCACAGGTGTAAAAAACCCGGACTATTCCGATACGCTCTATGTGGATAATCTGATCGGGCCGGATACGGTAAACACCATGCCCCCGGCGGCGCTGGACCTGTTTCTCGATCATGGCAGCGTGGCGGCGACGCTGGAACAGCACCTGGACGAAGCCCGCGCGCATCTCGACCGCCTGGCCGACGCCGGGATCGATCTGGAAGCCATCACGGATACGCTGCTTGACGAGGGCGTGGCGGCCTTCGCACAGTCATTCGAGTCGCTGATGGCGGGCATCGCCACCAAGCGCCGGCAACTGCCGGCGGAACAGCCGGAACCCCTGGAAGAGATGCCGGCATAGGCCATGGGGTAGATGCGGTAGAATTGGTGGTAGAGAAGCCAATAAAGACTTGACAGGTCTTGATGAACCTTGAATTTTAATCCGGACATCATTAGATCTGGAATCCCGGCTTCAGCCGGACCAGACGTTTCCTCGGCTAAACCCGAGCTTGCTGTGAACTACAGCCGGAGCAGGCAGCATACCAGCACATACCGCAATGCCGGGAGACCACGGCCCCGGCAGACATTCAACCGGCTGAAGCCGGGACTCCAGGATGGCATATCCGGATTATTTTTAAAAGTTCATAAAGCCCTATCAGGTCCAGGTGCTTTCCTGATATAAAGTCTGGAACCTTATCTTTTTTGCAATAGAGAGGCATAGGTCATGCAAGTCGGAATGATTGGCCTGGGACGGATGGGCGCGGGGATGGTGCAGCGGCTGCTGCGCGGCGGCCACGAGGTGGTTGTCACCAACCGCAGCCATGGTCCCATCCAGGAGATGGAGCAGCATGGCGCAATCGCGGCCTACAGCGTGCTGGAACTGGTCAGCAAACTGGCCCCACCCCGCGCAATCTGGATCTCGCTGCCGGCGGGCAATGTCACCGATCAGATCATCAACGAACTGGTCCCGCTGCTGTCCCAGGGCGATGCGATTATCGACAGCGGCAATACCAACTACCACGACGACCTGCGGCGCGCGGAGATGCTCCAGGAGCATGGCATCTTCTACGTGGACCAGGGCACATCGGGCGGGGTCTGGGGGCTGGAGTTGGGCTTCTCGCTGATGGTGGGCGGCGACCCGGAGGTCATCGCGCGGCTGGAACCGGCCTTCCGCACGCTGGCCCCGGCAGAGGGCGGCTATGGGCATGTCGGGCCAGTCGGCGCGGGCCACTTCGTCAAGATGGTTCACAACGGCATCGAGTATGGCATGATGCAGGCCTACGCCGAGGGTTTTGAGATCCTGCGTGCGGCGGAACAGTTTAACCTGGACCTGCACCAGGTTGCCGGGGTCTGGCGCTACGGCAGCGTGATTCGCTCCTGGCTGCTGGAACTGGCCGAGGCCGCCTTCGCCGAAGATCCCGACCTGAGTTCGCTACGCGGCTATGTGCAGGACTCCGGCGAGGGCCGCTGGACCATCCAGGCCGCCATTGATTTTGATGTCCCGGCCCCGGTGATCACGCTGGCGCTGTATGAGCGCTTCCACTCGCGCCAGGATGAGTCCTATGCCGCGAAGGTGCTGGCCGCGCTGCGCAACCAGTTCGGCGGCCATGCCGTGAAACGGGGAACAGAATAACACCAAGTGACACGACGTACGCGGTAACTACACCAACTGACCGTTTGCCCCGATAAAAGCAGCTTCGCCTGCGGCAGCATGGTACGTTCCTTATTCTTTTTCACAAATTTTGCACAAAGTGCAAAATTTGTGAAAAAGCTGGAGCCATCCCAGTCTTTTTGGAAAAATATGGCTCAAAGAGCCATATTTTTCCAAAAAGGATGTCCCATTCCACCCTGCCGGAGGCGAAATTCCTTTCCAGGTCAGCAACCGCGTAACCCGTGCAAATGAGGAGTTCAATGACTACTTCCAACACAATCATCATATTTGGCGCATCGGGCGACCTGACGCAGCGGAAGCTGGTACCCGCGCTGTTCAATCTCTACCGCAAAGAGCGCCTGCCCGCCGGCACGCGCATCGTCGGCACCGCGCGGCGACCCTACAGCAATGACGAGTTCCGCGCGCGGATGCGTGCGGGTGCGGAGAAGTTCGCCGGTGGCGCATTTGATACCGCAACCTGGGATGCCTTTGCCGAACAGCTCTGGTATGTGCCGGGCAATGCCAAAACCCTGGAGGATTATCAAAACCTGGACGCCGCCCTGCGCGAGTTAGAAGATGGTTCGGCCAACCGGCTCTACTACCTGGCGACCGCGCCGGGGCTGTTTGTCCCGATCATCCAGCAGTTGGGCGCGGCGGGAATGGCCCGCCCCGACGGGGGACAGCGCCGCGTGGTCATCGAAAAGCCTTTCGGGCATGATCTACAGTCGGCGCGCGCGCTCAACGCCGCAGTGCATGCCGTTTTTGAGGAGCAGCAGATCTACCGGATCGATCACTATCTGGGCAAGGATACCGCGCAGAATATTCTCTTCTTCCGCTTCGCCAATACGATCTTTGAGCCGGTCTGGAACCGGCGCTACATCGACAATGTCCAGATCACAGTGGCCGAGACGGTGCCGGTGGGCCAGCGCGGCGATTTCTATGACAAGGCGAGTGTGCTGCGCGATATGTTCCAGAACCATATTTTGCAACTGCTCTCGCTCGTGGCGATGGAGCCGCCCGCATCTTTCAATGCCGATGCGGTGCGCAACGAGAAGGTCAAGGTGCTCTCGGCAATTCGGCCAATCGAGCTGCCGGATACGGTGCGTGGGCAGTATCGCGGCTACCACGATGAGCCGGGCGTAGCCCCCGCCTCGCAGACGGCCACCTATGCCGCGCTCAAGCTGTATATCGACAACTGGCGCTGGAAGGGTGTGCCCTTCTACCTGCGCTCGGGCAAGGCGCTGGGGCATAAGACCAGCGAGATCGCCATTCAGTTCCAGTGCCCACCGCACATGATGTTCCCACTGCCGGAGGAGTCCGATTTTACCTCAAACATTCTGGCAATGTGTATTCAGCCGGACGAGGGGATGCATCTCAAGTTTGAGACCAAGGTACCTGACTCAATGGTCGAGACGCGCTCAGTCGATATGGAGTTTCACTATCGCTCTTCATTTAAGGGCAAGCCGCTGCCGGACGCCTATGAACGGCTGCTGCTGGATGCACTCAACGGTGACGCCTCGCTCTTTACGCGCAGCGACGGAATTGAACGCGCATGGGAGTTGATCGACCCGATTCTCGCGGGATGGGAGACCGCCGCTGCGCCGCCGCTGGCGACCTACGAGCCAGGCACCTGGGGCCCGGACGTGGCCGACGCGTTTATTGCCCGTGATGGCCGCGCCTGGCGGCTCGGCTGCGCCCATGATGGAGAGCATTAGTTCGCAGTCCGTAGTCCGTATCCCGTATCCCGTATCCCGTATCCCGTATCCGGTAGAAAGAACCGAGAACCAGAAACAGATGCGTAATCCTCTGAAGATCTACCAGGTACGCATTGTTCTCGGTTCTCAGTTCTCGGTTCTCGGTTCTCAGTTCTCGGTTCTCGGTTCTCGTTACGGACTCTGCGACTCAAACACCAACTGGGCCAGGTACTCGCCGATGCCGTATGCGTCGGTGGATTGCAGATTGCTCAGCACAATCACCGTCAACTGCTCGTCGGGGTAGCGCGCGATGTAGTTGGAGAAGCCGTTGATCAGACCGCCATGGTTAAGCGTGCGGCGACCATAATTGCCGCTGATCCGCCAGCCATAGCCATACTCGCCCAGATTGGGCGTAAACATTTCGTCCAGCAGCGCCCGCGGCAGCAACTTCTCCGTGTAGAGCGCCTGATCCCAGCGATAGAGATCCTCGGCGGTGGAGTAGAGCGCGCCCGCCGCGTAGAGCGTGGAGGGATCAATCGGATTGGCGGGTTGCCCGACGACCGCATAGCCCAGCGCCCGGTCGGTGACATAATCGAGATTGAAATCATAGCCGCTGTTCCACATCTCCAGCGGCTTGAAGATCTGCTCCTCGACAAATTCGGCGTACGATGTCCCCGACGCACGCTCAATAATCACCCCCAGCAGCACATAGCCCGAGTTGCTGTAGCTGTAGAGCGCATCCGGCTCAAACAGCAGCGGCTCGTACTTGAAGCGATCAATCAGATGCTCCACGCTGGTCGGGTACATCTCAGTCTGCTCAAAGTTGGCAAAATCGGTGTAGTTCGGGATGCCGGAGGTATGCGTCAGCAGATGGCGAATCGTCACCGGACGCCATGCCGGGGGACAGTCCGGCAGGTAGGTACAGATCGGATCACTGATATTGAGGCGATTCCGGGCATGGAGTTGCATAATTGCCATGGCCGTAAACGGCTTGGAAACCGAAGCCAGCCGAAACCGGGTGTGGGGCGTATTGGGCCGGTTCTCCTCCGCATTTGCCATACCGTAGCCCTTGCTGATCAGGATCTCGCCCCTGTGGGCCACCAGGATCGACCCGCTGAAAAAGTTGGCATTTGCCAGATCCTGGACATAGGTGTCGATCACCACGCCAACTTCATCGAGCGGCACCGAGGCCACAGATGGCTGCAGCATGGGCGGAATGGTCGGCTGGGGCAGCGGCGTCGGCAACATATTCGCCATTACTCCCACAGTAGCCGAAGGCGAAGGCCAGGGCGTTACGGTCGGCAGGCGCGGAATGGTCGTCGGGTGGTTGCTGGTGTCCTCACCCAGTTGCGCCGATAACTGCGCCTGCGATGAAGACCAGAGACGCAATGGCGGGGTGCTGCAGGTGCCCAGTAGGATCAACAACGCCACCGCCAGCACCAGGCCAATGCGGGGCAGGCTGATCACAGAGCGTTTTCTTCGCGCGGGTCGCCGGGCGCGAACGGGCGTGCGGCGAACGGGGCGCGTGGTTCGTCGTGGTTCCTGGTTCATTGAACAGTAATTACTGGTTATATGTCAACAGTTCACGGATGAAGGAAAACTGGAATGGCATAGGAAAGTCAGTATGATTGTAGCACAACATGGCAAATCTGGTGAAGCCGGCAATGCGGTTCAAACAACCGCGCGCCAAGCCGCACAGCCGCGCAGCCGCGCAGGACATACGGTTCTCTGCAACCTTTGCGGCTTGGCGCGCCTCAACCATGCTGTTATGTGACACGAGTTACGCGGTGTGACCTGATTATGGTACGTTTTCTATCTTTATTGACACGTCTTACGCGGTGGGCGATCAAACTGGATGTTTGTGCCTGATAAAGGTTGGCTTCGCCTCCGGCAGGGCGGAAGATTCCTGTCTTTTTCACAAAACATTTGCACTCTGTGCAAATGTTTTGTGAAAAAGAAAAAAGCGTACCATGCTGCCGCAGGCGAATCGGGCCGTTCATCCAGGCACATGCCTGATTTGAATGCCCACGGCGTAAGTTGTGTTATGGAAAAAAAGTGGCTCAGAGAGCCACTTTTTTTCCAAAAGGGATGTCCAGTACTACCCTGCCGGAGGCGATATCCTTGACCAAACACAAGATCGCGGAACGCCTATCAGCACCAGCAGTTTCGCGCTTTTCGCCCATTTCGCGGCTTTCGTGGTCCAAACCTTCGCCGCGTAACTCCGGTTATTTGACAGGAGTTACGCGGTCTCTGACCCGGAAGGGAATGTCACCTCCGGCAGGGCGGAAGATTCCTGTCTTTTTCACAAACATTTTACACAAAGTGTAAAATGTTTGTGAAAAAGACAAAACGAGTACCATGCTGCCGCAGGCGAATCGGGGTTCCATCGGGTGGAACGTCCGGTTTGCATGGTAACCGCGTAACTCCGGTTATGTGACAAGGATGGAGCCATGCCCATCAAAACCGCTGTTCACCCGCGAGCACGCTGCCCGAGGCAACCTCGGCCTGCCCCTCGGACGAATTCACCAACTGCACATGCCCCTCCAGTTTGACCGCCGCGCCAAACCTGACATCCCCTTTCACCCGCAGGGAACGACAATCCCGTAGCGACGGCGGGCCCGCCGGAAAGCGCGCCTCCATCGCGTCAATCAATTTGTAATATTTCCCATCCAGATCAACCAGCACATCACCCGGATCGGGCACGATATGGTACTCCTCGGTCAGTCGGTAGGTGTCGGAGCGCACCGCCAGCAGATCGCTGGTGGTTTTGACCGGCGCAAAGCGGGTGCGCGGTACGCGAATGGCCTGCGCGCCCTCGAAGATCACAATCGCAGCCCCCATCGCCGTCTCCAGTTGGTAGACCGGCGTTGAAGCACTGTTACGCGGATCGACCGTCTTGGGGTTGCGGATCAGCGGCAGGGTCGGCACCGCGTTGTTGCCGGCCGCCACCATATCCCGCAAGCCCGGCAGGTTCAGCCAGATGTTGTTGGTGTTGAAATATTTGTAGCGGTTGATATCCTGAAATACATCCATCTCCGCCTCAGGACACTGCGCCGACTCGCGCAAGACCAGGCGGCCATCGGCGGTGCGGCGGGCCAGGTGACCGCCCTTCTTATCGGCCTCGGTGCGGTCAGCCACTTCCATCATAAAGGGATACTGATGGGTGGCGAAGTAACCCAGGATCAGCGGGTCGATCACCGCTCCCAGATTATCGGCATTGGAAATAAAAGCATACTCATACCCGGCGGCGATCAACTGGTCCAGCATACCGCTAATGATCAGCGAGAGGTAGATATTGCCATGCCCCGGCGGATACCACTCCAGTTGCCGATTCTCCGGCCAGTCCACCGGCTGCAAGTCCGCCTGGGTAATCTTGGGGAAAATGCTCTGCTGGAAGCTGAGCGGAATATCCTTCCGGTGCAGATCGGGGTAGCGCTGGAGGGCCGCCAGCGAGTCGGCATCGGTATGTTCGCTGTTCATCAGCACCAGCGGTGTTCCGGCACGCACGGCCTGATGTGCGATAATATCCAGGAAGGAGAGCCCATCCTTCACCGGCAACAGCGATTTGGCCCGTTCCATACCCATACTGGTGCCCAACCCACCGTTCAGCTTGAGCAGGATGGTTTTGGCAAACATTGCCTGGCCGGTGTCAGCCAGGTTTGCCGAGAAGGTCTCAGCATCCGGCAGCGCCTCAATCGGCGCGATGTCTTCCTCAGCGATCAGCCCGGTCTGACCTGCGACCAGTTGGCGATAGTAAGCTTCAAAGGTGGCAATCTCGGCTTCGTGGCGGCCCGCCTGACGCATACGTTCGGCAAAGGGACGAAATTGCTCGGCAAGTGTCGGCATACAGCTTTATCCTTTCTTCTCAACTACTCCACTGTTCCACGGTTTTACATGCGACGTCCTATCACATCCACGACTTACGCGGTCACTGACCCGGCAGAGCATTTCGCCTCCAGCAGGGCAGAAGAAGCCAGATCTTTTCACAAAAAAATTCACTGAGTGATTTTTTTTGTGAAAAAGATAAAAAGTGTACCATGCTGCCGCAGGCGATTCTGCCATCCACCAGGTGAAACGCCCGGTTTGATGAACCACCGCGTAACGCGTGTCACATTGTAAAGTGTGGTTCCGTATGACATGCTACCACGAGAATAGCGGCACCGGCAGCATGCCGGTCAGCGTTCCCATGTCCCATGGTGCAACCCGCCGATGAATATTGCCTGAGACAGAATTGACAACCGCTTGACATTATTGAAGCGGGACATTTGTCCCACCAACAGCGGGCATAGAGTCCCTATGCGCTACGCGGTTCGTCCGGTATGATAGACCCATCACCCGATGGAGAATATGTTGAGCCCAATGAGGAGGTCAATCATGGCAAGCCCGAAGCAAGGAAATCCCGCCG
>JGI12109J20283_10238153_pt1 | contig 78958 bp, 64 predicted proteins | sample ElkSlonscriptome_12_FD_20283 | JGI IMG/M metagenome (IMG submission 20283) | reverse complement strand
ACAGGAGACGGTGCGTGGCTTCACCTCCTATCACATCAAGGGGCACGGAGAATTCGAGAATCTATCCATCGCTGAACAGGTAAGCGGTCAGATCAGGCGCGTGCAATTCGAGATACTCCTGGACGACGATGAGGAAGCCCATCTGGTTGTCGCAGGCCTCGGCAGCGAGGTCGGCCGCAACATCAGATACTGGCAACAATCTGTCTATGGGGAGGGCGTGACCTAGTCTGAAAAACGCAGAGCAAGCCTAGGCGGCGCCTTTCTCAACGAATTGGTAACAGGGCTGGTAATCCGTAGTCGAGATCTTCATGCGGCCGGCGCCGACAAACTCCGCCAGCATGGTATCCATGGCCTGAAGCAGATCCTGGTTACCGTGCAGTTGGAAGGGACCATGCCGGGAGATGCTGCGAATACCTTCCGCCTTCACGTTTCCCGCCACCATACCGGAGAAAGCACAGCGCAGTTGGGCTACCAGTTCACCCAGGGGCAGACTTGGGTCTAGCTTCAGAGCCGCCATGGCCTCGTGGGTTGGGACGAAGGGAACCTGCATAGTCTCGGGGATATCCATGCCCCAGTTGAATGCATAGGACTCATCGAAGCGACGGCGATGGGCCAGCACCCGATTCAGATTGCGCAGTGAAAGCTGGGCAACCTGTTCGGCGTGATCGATCACGATTTCATAGAATCTGGTGGCCTCTTCACCCAGGGTTCTGCGGATGAACGCATCCAGGATCTCGAAGTAGTGGGCGCTGGCCGCAGGTGCCGTGAAAATCAGCGGCAGGGGAATTTCGCTGTTTTCCTTGCGCATGGCAATGCCGAGCAAGTAGAAAATTTCTTCCATCGTCCCGACTCCGCCCGGAAACACCACGAAACTGTGGCCAATGCGCACGAAAGCCTCGAGGCGCTTCTCGATGTCGGGAAGTATGACCAGCTCATTGACCGTGGGATTGGGCGACTCGGAAGCGATGATTCCAGGTTCGGTAAGGCCGATATAGCGACCCTGACTGACCTTTTGCTTGGCGTGTCCGATCATGGCGCCTTTCATTGGACCCTTCATGGCGCCTATGCCGCAGCCGGTTACGATGTTCAGGCCGCGCAACCCCAGTTGATAGCCGACTTCCTTGGAATAGTCATATTCCTGCCGGCTGATGGAGTGCCCGCCCCAGCACACGACGAGATTGGGTGGGGTATTGGCTCTGACCGTGCCGGCATTGCGCAGGATTCGAAAGACCGCATCGGTAATGCCAGGCCCCGAACTAATGTCGAAGCCACCGGCCCGATCGATCTTGTCCTGAGTGTAAATGATGTCGCGTAGCGCTGAAAAAAGATGTTCCTGAATACCGCGAATAATCTTTCCGTCGACGAAGGCACTGCTGGGACCATTGCTGATCTGCAGTTTGATGCCTCGGGGCTCCGGAATGATCTTTACGGAAAAATCCGGATAGGCCTTGAGCAGGGCGTCGGCGTCATCGGTTTCGTTACCAGTATTCAATACGGCCAGGGCGCAGTCGCGAAAAAGTTGGAAGGTCTTGTAATCGGACTGGGTAGTAGCCAGGATTTCTTTGTGGGATAAAAGATCCAGGCTGACTGAAGGCCGGATGACCGCTTCCTTAATGATGCTCATTCTTACTCCTGGCTCTTGACGCTTCGACGCGGGAGTGTAGCAGGAATCGCTTCCAATCCTGCCCCGGATCGGGCAATTTGCTGATTTACTCTAATGGTCCCCTCAAGGAGGAGTGGCATGATTGCAGCTAATGATCGAAAGCGGCCGGACTCACTCGATACCATGCTTACTAGCGTGGACCGTCTGTTCGGGTACCTTATGGAGCGGGGCAAGCCCCTTACGCCGCGACCGTCGGACATCATCATCTCACCCTACGGCAAGTGCGGCACAACCTGGTTGCAGCAGACGCTGCACAGCCTGCGTACCCGGGGCGATACGGACTATGACGACATCTCTCGTGTGGTGCCGTGGATCGAGACGGCACCAGGGCTGGGACTGGATCTGGATGCCGAGCAGCGGGCAAATCCCCGCTGTTTCAAGAGTCATCTTAACTGGACCGAAGTCCCCAAGGGTGGACGTTATATCGTTAGTTTTCGTGATCCCGAGGATGCGGCGGTCTCATTTCATAAATTCTTCGAAGGCTGGTTTTTCGAGCCGGGCACAATCAGCCTCGATGAGTTCGTCATGGACTTTTACGTAAAGCGCCCTCCCGAGAGCGCTTATTGGCAACATCTGGCTTCCTGGTGGGAGCAGCGTGACAATCCCGACGTGCTCCTTCTGACCTACGAATCAATGAAGTCTGATCCGGCTCTGAATCTGGAGCGGATCGCAGGATTTGCTGGTATTGAACTGGATGAGGAGCTGCGTGAAATCACTCTCACAAACTCCTCATTGACATTCATGCAGGCGCACAAGGACAAGTTTGACGACCTGCTTATGCGGGAACTGAGCGAAAAGATTTGTCCACTGCCCGAGGGCAGCGACTCGGCCAAGGTCAGAGTCGGTCAGGTAGGCGATAACAGACTTTTACTTTGTGCTATGGCCCGATCGGCGTTGCAGTCGGAATGGGACAGTGTCGTCGGTAATCGCTTCGGATTTCGAGACTACGAGCAATTCCGGCAGACGGTCGATGCTCGCCATAATTAATAAGACTGCGCTGCCAGACATCGACCTGGTCCAGGATATTCCGAGCCCGCAGGGCGAAAAACCAGAATGCGGATTCACTCCGGGAGCGTTCGGCCAGATTCGGTATTTTTGCAGACTGGCCGGTGCCGATATCGATTAGTTCAGAACAGGATATGGAGGCCGTTTTTGTGCCGGTGCCCCGCGTAGCGAACAGAAACTGCTAACAAGATACTGTGAAGCTACTGGAGTTTACCCAATTGCTGCAGCTTGCCCTTTAGGGCTGCGAGGGCGCTCTGCAACTCCTGCTGTTTCGCCCTTTCCTTGGCCACCACGGCCGCCGGCGCATTGCTGACAAATTTTTCATTATTGAGTTTGCCGTTGACGCCTTTCAGGGCCGCCTCCAGTTTGGCGATCTCCTTGTCCAGTCTGGCGTTTTCGGCGGTAACGTCGATAAGACCGGCCAGGGGTACCAGAATCTCCAGCTTGCCGTGCAGGCCGGTAGCGGCAGCGGGGACTTCGGCCTGGTCATCGAGCCACTCAATGGATTCCAGTTTGGCCAGTCTGGTCAGGTAAAGGCGATAGGCGTCCAGCCGCTGGCGATCCTCGTTGTCGCCGTGGCGCAGGTAGACTGGCAGAGCCTTGCCCGGAGAAATGTTCATCTCCCCGCGGATGTTGCGGATGGCAACGATTATGCCCCGTAGCCAGTCGATATGCGCCTCGGCCTCGCTATCGATATTACTCCCGTGAAAACGCGGGTAAGGCTGCAGCATGATGCTGTCGCCTTCGATCTTCAGCAATGGCTGCAGCTTCTGCCAGATTTCTTCGGTAATAAAGGGCATGAAGGGATGCAGAAGACGCAGACTTTTTTCCAGCACGGTAAGAAGCGTCAGCCGCGTTGTGCGGGCGGCGGCAGGATGATCGTCCTCGTCCCAGAGTACGGGTTTGGATAACTCGACATACCAGTCACAATATTCGTTCCAGATAAATTCATGCAGCGCTTGCGTCGCCAGATCGAAGCGATAAGATTCCATCGCCGACTCCATCTCCTGTGTGGTTCGCTCAACCCGGCTAAGAATCCAGCGATCGGCGATGGATAACTGCTCTGGCTGCAGGGAATCGGCAATGGGCTTGTCTTCGGCGTTCATCATGACATAGCGTGCCGCATTCCAGATCTTGTTGCAGAAATTACGGAAACCCTCCATGCGGCCAATATCGAACTTGATGTCGCGACCCGTGGAGGCGAGCGAATAAAATGTAAACCTGAGTGCATCGGTACCGTAACCGACGATGCCGGTTGGAAAGGATTCTCGGGTATAGGCTTCGATTTTTTCCCTGATGTGGGGCTGCATCATATCGGCGGTGCGTTTAAGCACGAGTTCATCAATGCTGATGCCGTCGATGAGATCGATGGGGTCGAGTATGTTGCCCTTGGACTTGGACATTTTCTGACCGTGTTCGTCGCGCACCAGGCCGGTGATGTACACCTTGTGGAATGGGACCTCTCCAGTGAATTTCAGGGTCATCATGATCATGCGGGCGACCCAGAAGAAGATGATGTCGAAACCGGTTACCAGAACATTGGTGGGATGAAACTTGCGAAAGTATTCCGTGTCATCCGGCCAGCCCAGGGTTGAAAAGGTCCACAGAGCAGAAGAAAACCAGGTGTCGAGGACATCGGGGTCCTGACTGAGCTTGAGGTCAGCGGACAAGGAATATTTCTTGCGGACCTCGGCCTCGCTGCTTGCCACATAAAACTTACCTTCTTCGTCATACCAGGCCGGGATTCGATGCCCCCACCAAAGCTGCCTTGAGATGCACCAGTCCTGAATGTTGCGCATCCAGGCAAAATAGGTGTTCTCCCAGTTTTTGGGCACGAACTCGATGTCGCCGTCCTCCACGGCCTTGATTGCCGGCGCCGCGAGGGATTCTACCGCCACATACCATTGGTGGGTGAGATAGGGCTCGATAACTACGCCGCTGCGATCCCCCCTGGGTACTTTGAGTTTATGGTCCTCGACCTTCTCCAGCAGGCCCAGCGCCTCAAGGTCGGCGACAATCTTCTTGCGCGCCTCAAAGCGATCCATGCCCTGATAAGAGCCCGGCGCCTCTGCATTGATGGCGGCGTCGGGAGTGAGAATATTGATGCACTCCAGGTCGTGGCGCTGGCCAATTTCGTAGTCATTGAAATCATGGGCCGGCGTGATCTTGACGCAGCCGGTCCCGAATTCCGGATCGACGTAGACATCGGCTATAATCGGGATACGCCGATTACACAGCGGCAAGTCGACGAATTTGCCGATCAGATCCTGGTAACGGTCGTCTCCCGGGTGCACGGCAACGGCACTGTCACCGAGCATGGTTTCCGGTCGCGTGGTGGCGATGATGATGTGACTTTCGCCTCCGGCAGTGGTAGCGCCATCAGCCAGAGGATAGCGGAAATGCCAGAGATGGCCGTTCTCCTCCTCAGCGATCACCTCCAGGTCTGAAATCGCCGTATGCAGCTGGGGATCCCAGTTGACCAGGCGATTGCCACGATAGATCAGACCCTCGTCGTAAAGATCTATGAAGACCTTTTCCACAACTTCCGAGAGCTGCGGGTCCATGGTGAAGCGCTCGCGCGACCAGTCCAGTGAAGAACCCATGCGCCGGAGCTGCTGAGTTATGATGCCGCCGGACTCCTGTTTCCAATCCCACACCTTGTCGACAAATTTTTCGCGCCCGATCTCAAGGCGCGAAGAGCCGGCGGCATTGAGCTGGCGCTCGACGACCATCTGCGTGGCGATGCCGGCATGGTCCGTGCCTACCTGCCATAGCGTGGAGCAGCCCAGCATGCGGTGGTAGCGAATGAGAGCATCCATGATGGCGTGCTGAAATCCATGCCCCATGTGCAGGCGGCCGGTTACATTGGGCGGCGGAATGACAATGCAGTAGGGGTCGCCCGTAGCCGAGGGCGCAAAATAGCCGTGCGCTTCCCAAGTCTTGTACCAGTGGTCTTCCAGTTCCTGCGGTTTGTAGGTCTTGTCCATGAGGGCGGAGGGTCTGTTTGCTGGCCGTTAAAAAAGGCGGAAGTATACATGATGCGGCTACGCTTTGCCGTTGGCTGTGGGTCTTCCGGTTAGCACTAAAAAGAGTCCAGTTGCGAAGTCGGGCTTTGCAATAACTCTGTGAACGATTGGCGGTGGTCAGGTCAGATTCTGAAAGTCTCGATGTCGTGGCCCTGGCCCTGGTAGTGGCGGTAACGTTCTCTGCCGTTACGGGTGATTTCGGGATCCTTGCAGACAATTTCGTTGATGCGGGTGAAACGGGCCGTATCGTGTACCGGTTCTTTGGCGAGATTGATCAGTAGATCGCTGTGAAGCTCCAGCTGCCGGGCGCTGCCGATGGCCACCATTTCGCGCTCGGGCTGTTCCGTTTCATTGAGGGTGTGGGGCACAAAAGCGTCAGGTTTGTAAGACCAGAGCAGTGCATCCATGTCACGGCCCTGATCGGGGCCGTCGACAAGGATAAAAACCCGGTGCCCGAGGTTTCTGGCTTTCTCCGTCAGTCGACAGGCAAAGTGCAGGCGCGCCCTCGGGTCGGATTGGTGCAGCGAATAAAAACTGACCTGAGTAGTCATGCCTTCTGTCGCGACAGATATTCCAGCAGCAGGCTTACAGGGCGTCCGGTTGCGCCCTTGGCGCTACCTTGATTCCAGGCGCTGCCCGCTATATCCAGGTGCGCCCATCTTTGCTTTTCTGCGAATCGGGAAAGAAAACAGGCGGCCGTGATGGTGCCGGCACGTGGCCCGCCAATATTGGCCATGTCGGCAAAGTTGCTGTCCAGCTGCTTCTGGTAGTCCTTGTGCATTGGCAGCTGCCAGGCGCGGTCGCGACTGTGTTCGCCGCAATCAAGTAGAGTTTGATTGAGGCGGTCATTGTTGCCCAACAGGGCCGTCACCACCGAGCCGAAAGTCGCCACAGCAGCGCCGGTCAGGGTGGCGATGTCGATGATGCTGCGGGGATTGAAGCGCTCGGCGTAGGTGAGGGCATCGCAAAGGACCAGTCTGCCCTCGGCGTCGGTATTGAGTATTTCAATAGTCTTGCCGGACATGGAGGTCACGATGTCACCAGGTTTGGTGGCGCCACCACTGGGCATGTTCTCGGCTGCAGCCACGATCGCGACCACGTTAATGGGCAACTTCAGTTCTGTTACTGCCTGCATGACGCCAAACACACTTGCGGCGCCACACATATCGTATTTCATTTCATCCATGGCAAGGCCGGGCTTGAGGCTAATGCCGCCGGTATCAAAGGTGATGCCCTTGCCAACGAGGCAATAGGGTCGGCTCTTCTCAGCGGCGCCCTGATACTGCATGATGATCAACTTGGCTTCCTGATCCGAACCCGCCGACACTGAGAGCAGTGAGCCCATACCCAGGCGCTGCATCTGTTTTTCTGTCAAAACACGCGTGGTCACAGACTTGTTCTTTGCTGCCAGTTCGTTGCCTTGTTTGGCCAGATAGGTAGGCGTGCAAATATTGCCAGGAAGATCGCCCAGAGATTTCGCCTTGTTAATGCCGTGACCCACCGCCTCACCCGTCTTCAGCGCCGCCGACAATGATTTGCGCACGGCGCCGCTGATCGCTTCCACGGTGATTGTTTTCAGGCTTGCCGCCGGTGCTTTCTTGCTCTTGGTGGCATCGTAGCGGTAGCACAAGTCTTCAGCCTGCTGGGCTATCCTGGCGGTGAGCCAGTTGGCGTCTCGATCGATCAGCTCCAGGCTGCCGACAGCAAAGTGGGCACTGGTAGATTTAGACTTGAACAGCGTCTTGAGGGCAGCGTTGAGCGCCCTGATGAAGTTGTCAGCATCCAGCTTTTTCGCGGCACCGGCACCCACGAGCAGCAGGCGCTTGGCGGCTACACCTTCGGGGCCGTAGAGCAGTTGGGTTTCACCGAGTTTGCCAGAAAAGTCCCCGGAATCGCAGACGCTGGACAGAGCCTTGGCGCTGGCCGCGTCCAGGGCTTTGGCTTCCTCGGAAAGAGACGCCTGACTGAAGACTAAGGTGATGAGGCAATCGGTGCTGATGGATTCTGGAGCGCCGGATTTTATTGAGTAGCGCATGGGAACTAAGTTACTCCTGCTCAGATTGGAACGTGGTTCAGTGTAGGTGCTGCCGTTACTTGATCGATGTTTTTCCAGCGCCGCACCAACGCCAATTAAGGATCGATAATCCTACGGATTTTCAATGGCTTAAGCAACTCGGGTGCTAAATCGGTATTGATCAGTATTGAACGCCCGGGTCGATTTGCTACTATGCCTTGGGTGAAAAAACTTGCGCCCGGAGCAGGGTCGCGTGCGCTGGAACCCGCTAGGAAGTCAGCACGAAAATAACGCGGCAGGAAATGCAGCCAGGCCTGTGGCTTGGGCCGCGACGATAGTCGGGAGTGGATACTCTTGCTTAGCGCCCTGACTGTGTCGATGGAGTTCGGTATTTTCAGAAGAAGAAAGGATTGAAAGGAGCAAGGATTGAAAGGAGCAAGGCTGAGAAGTAGCAAGGTAAAATAAGGGGCAAGGCCTCGAGGAGGCAAGCTTATGACTCGCGTCAAAGTTCCCAGACCGGAACATATCCGGTTCCGTATGGAACGAACGGTTGGTATCAGTGATGTCAACTATGCCAGACACTTGGATAGTGTGGTCATGGTGCAGATTCTGCACGAAGCGCGTTTGCAGTTCTTGGCGAGCATGGGATTCACAGAATCCAACATCTTTGGTCTTGGCATGGTAGTCACCGATCTGACCATTGACTATCGTTGTGAATCCTTTGCCAATGATCGCTTGGTCATTGAGGTGGGCGTTACCGGCTATAATAAATATGGTTTCGATCTCGGTTTGCAGGTAAGCAATAGCGCCCTTGAATCCATGGTGTGCCTCGCTAGAATTGGCGTCGTGTTCTTCGATTTCGACCGCCATCAGATTGCCCCCATTCCCGAGCGTTTCAAGGCACAGGTCGGATTAGGCGCTGACGCGGGCCGGGTCAGGGTTGCCTGATCCTCGGCAGGACGTCGGCGCTGCGCTACACTCGCGTCTGAGCCCATTACCAGGACAGTTACTTGACCATTTTTTTCTACCTCTGCCGGCAGATTCTACAGGTCATGCTAGCTGTAACCCTGGTGCTTCTCATTGTCGCCCTGACTTCACGCTTTATCCAGTATCTCGGCGATGCAGTTGCCGGTCAGCTGGCTTCCAACATCCTGTTTCTGCTCATGCTCTATCGGCTTCCGGACTTTCTTCTGGTAATCCTGCCGCTGGCCTATTTTCTCGGAATCATTCTCGTTTATGGGCGCATGTATGCCGAAAATGAAATGGTCATTCTGCTTGGCTCCGGATTCAGTCATGAGCGCCTTCTTACTTATAGTCTGGGTATAGCCAGCCTGGTTGCCGTGTTACTGGCTTTGCTCGTGTTGTACCTGGCGCCCTGGGGTGTGCGCAACACGGAGCAGATCAAGCTCAGTCAGGAGGAACTGACCGAAATCGACCTGATTGTTGCCGGTCAGTTTCAGAGTTTCGATAACGGTGAGCGGGTGACCTATTCCGAGCGAATCAGCAGTGGCGACAACGGCAGGCGGCTCGAAAACGTGTTCGTCGCCCGGACCGAAGAAGACGAGTCGCAGTCGCCACAATTACTGCTGGCGGAGACGGCGGCGCCGCGTATCGACGCAGAGACCGGTGCGCGCTACATGCTTTTGGAGAATGTCCGCCAATACGATGGCGACCCGGGCGTGGCAAATTTTCGCGTTGGTCGATTTCAGGCTCAGGGTATTCTCCTGCCGGAACCGACCGAGTTCGAGGCGGTGCTGGAGGAGGCCACTCTGCCAACCTCGGCGCTGCTGGGCGCCGACGACCTGGCGCGCAGAGCAGAGCTGCAATGGCGGCTGTCGGTGCTTATCTTGATTCCCGTGATCACCTTGATCGCCGTTCCCATGAGTCGAGTTGGGCCGCGCCAGGGTCGGTACAGCAAGCTTATTCCGGCGGCGCTGATTTATGCCACCTATTTTGTCCTGCTGCAGTTCTGTAAGGACCTTATCTCCGAGGCGACGTTGAATCCCACCCTGGGTCTGTGGTGGATCCATGCACTATTCATCCTCTTGGGACTGGTGCTGTGGCGTTATCCGGGGCTGCCAATTCTGGGCAGTAAGGCATCATGAAGCGCCTCGACCGACACATCCGCAAGACAGTGATCATGGCGATGCTCGTGGTCATTGCGTTGATCGTATCCCTGGATATTATCTTTGCCCTCATTGATGAACTGGAGGAGGCGGACGGGGGTTACAGCGTTAGTAAGGCGCTTCTTTTTGTCCTGCTCACAACGCCCACCAGCATCTATGAACTGCTGCCATTCACCGCCCTTGGCGGGGCCTTGATTGGCCTGGGCATACTGGCCGGCGCCAATGAGCTCATCGTCATGCAGTCTTCTGGGATCAGCAACTGGCGCATTGTGTCTGCAGTACTACAACCAACGGCGGCGATCATGATTCTGGGTCTGGTGCTGGGCGAGTTTGTGGCGCCACCTTTGGAACAAATCGCCAATAGCAACAAGGCCGTGCAGCTCAGTGGCACTGAATCGATTAACTCCGAGCGCGGCATCTGGCGCAAGATTGGCAATGAATTCATCCATATCAACGCTATCGCTCCGGGTGGCCGCGAACTCTTCGGTCTGTCGCGCTATTTGGTAGACGCGAACAGGCGGTTGCGCCGGGCAAGTTTCGCCGAAAGCGCGCAGTATCAGGAAGCGGGCGCTGCGTCCTACTGGCTGCTAGACAACGTCAAGAGTAGCTACCTGGAAGAGTCCAGTGTCCGCACCGAAGTTGCTGACAGTGAGGAGTGGGCGGTGCAGCTGTCACCGGAGCTATTGAGTGTTCTACTAGTGGACCCGGACCGACAATCGGTCTCTGGCCTGTACCGCTTGGCAAATTTCTTTGAACAGCAGGGGCTCGAAAGCGCCCGCTATTTTCTGGCATTCTGGAAGAAATTGCTGCAGCCGCTGGCTACACTTGCACTTGTCGTTCTCGCCGTCTCTTTCGTCTTTGGTCCGCTGCGGGAAGCGACCATGGGCTACCGGGTTTTTATCGCGCTCGGGATAGGCCTGGCTTTCACTATCCTGCAGCGCATGATGGAGCCGGCCAGTCTGATTTACGGCTTCAGCCCTATCCTGGCGGTATTGTTCCCCATTGCCCTGGCCGCGAGTATGGGCATCCTGCTGATGCGGCGAGTTCGCTAGTAAACAGGGTTTTCCGGGCCAAGCCGCCTTCAGAATCCAAGTGTCGTACGGGCAGGTGGTTTCGTGGCAACCTCAGTAAACTGTCGTCTACCGGGTGCGTTAGAATAGTAGGATGGGAACCTTAAGAATCCAAAACCGATAGACGTAGTGAGGCACTTGAGATGGTCAGAATACTGATGCTGCTGTCGCTTGTTGTAGCCGCGACAGGTTGCCGGGCGACAGGCAGCAGGCCCATAGTGGATATGCAGGGTGTGAATCAGGCGCAATACAATACCGATCTGGCCGAGTGCCGGGTCTTCGTCGATGAGGTCGCGGCCGGGCGTCAGGTGGTTCGGGGTGCGGCCGGCGGTGCAGTGGTTGGAGGCGGGATAGGTGCCGCGGTGGGAAACAGCGACACGGCTCAGCGTGGTGCAGGCGCCGGTGCCGTCCTGGGTGCGGCTCGCGGAGCCCGCGGTGCCTCGGAGGAGCGCGAGAGAGTCTTGCGCAACTGTCTGCGCGGGCGCGGTTATAGGGTGCTGAACTGAGCCAACGGTGGTTGCCAGGGCCAGAGGACAGAATCACTCCTGTGCGTTAACATACAAGAACAATCATAACGTCTGACAAGCCCATGACCCGATCACTCCTGTTTTGCGCCCTGGCGGCGCTGTCCCCGATGCTGCTGGCACAGCAGCCTTCCTCTTCCTCGGTGCCCGCTTCTGTGCGCGCGATGATAGAACAGAGTCAGGCCGGTAGTCGCTTCGATTCGATGGCGCGGATGCAGGTCGATAGGCAGTATGGCGAGTTCATAAGCCAGCTTGATGGTCTTCAGAAGCGGTCGCAAGTTGAACAGCGCCTGGTGGACGTCATCAGTGAACGCGCCGAAATGAGCAGTCAGACAGTGACCGGGCGGGTGACACCGGCGGAGCTGCAGGCGCTTAGCAGCTACGGCTATTTACGTAGTCAACTGGCGCCACTTCTCAGTGAGCCTGAGCTGGCGCTTCTGGACGCGCAGCAGGGGCAAATGGCGGAACAGAATCTGCGCCGCAACTACACCGAGCAGATGGAGCGGGTAGCGCCCGGTATTGTTGCAGATAACAGGGCGCTGTTGCTGGATACACTGGTTGAATACATGCTGTTCACCGACTCGAATTCCGGCGAGCGCGATCAGTCCACCGCCGCCGATCTGGTGAATCAGCAGCTCATGACCCTGCGCGCGGCGCGGGAAGAATTGCAGAACCTGTTCAGCGGCGAGCAGTTACAGCAGGTTAATGTTTTTCTCGATCACTTGCGCTCCAATCTGTTTCTCAGCACTTCCATGGATTCCGGTGCGGTCCAGTGAAGTGGCGCGGGTAATGGCCTGGCCCCAACGGCAGGCCCCGACTCAATACTCAACTTCAGAGCCCGTCAGTGACTCGGGTGCATGAGTAGGATCCCGTTGTTGCGACGGACCTGTTGCGACCGGCGCAAGGATTTTCTGCTCAGCAACTCCAAAGACCGCCACGTCCTGACTGACCGTCATTCTGCTTGCCGCCAGAGGCTGCCTAGAGCATCAGATTCCCTGGGGCCGCATCAAGCGCCTGGCTTCCAGTAAGCGGAATTGGTGACTGCGACTTTAATTTTGTCACACTGATTGCTAGTTTATGGCCATGACTACCGTGATTAATTATCTGCAGGGCGAAATCAGTCCCGAGCAGGAAGCCCAGGCGCTACACAAACTGTGTGACTACCTGGTGAGCCATGGACGCTACCGGGACGAGGCGGCGGCAATCAAGGATGCACGGCAGCGCGTCAGTTTTCTCGAAAAAAACGACGTCTATGTGGACGATGCCCGCCTCGCCAAGGCCTCCTGGGATTTGCGAGCCACCGAGGCCCTGATTTCCGCCCACAACCTGGAGCCCGTTATCAGAGCCAACGGCGGCGAACTGCCGGAGGCTGGACGATCAAACGAATCAGCGGCGCCGACGGCCTCGACTGCGGCTGAAGCGAGCGAGCCTGCAGCGTCTGCAGTCGCAAGAACGCCGCGCTCCGCGGCCGCCGAGCCCGCCAGGAAGAGCAAAAGCGTCTCAGACCGTTCGACCACAGACGTGTTCGGAGCTATCGATCTCGACCTGCGCAATGGTCTTTCCCGGCAGCAGATTATCACTAAGCTCACAGGCGAAGGACTTTCCTCCGACAACGCCGCCGACGCCTATGACTTCGTCCTGGCACAACGGCGCCAGAAGCAGCGCGGGCGCATGCTGGCGGTCGCTGTTGTCGCCGGCCTCGGCCTGGTTTTCTTCTTCCTGTCGCGGTTTTTCGTCTGAACCAGTCTGCCGGCTTCACCTTGGCGGGTTGGCAAACCGAATGTAGGAAATCCGGTGCAGCGCGAAAATAATTCCCATTTAAATTTGCGTTTGTGGTTCCGTATTCTACTCTGTTAACGAAGACTCGATAATTGAGTAAGGAGACTCACCAATGCGAGAACTGACTGTGCAGGAGATGGAACAAGTTTGTGGGGCCGGAGTGGTGACTGAGTTTGCAACCACCGGCGGGGTTTATGGAACCATGGGAGGAGCGATACTGACCAACACGCTGCGGGGTGCGTCTATCGGCGGATTATTCGGCGCGGTGATGGGTGGAAGTCTTGGGGCAGGTTATGCTGCCGGCACCTGGCTCTACGATGAGATGTCCTAGGTCATCGGATGATCCAGCCATAGATTGAACCTGATTCAGGAGCAGAGATGATAACTCTGAGGGGCGCAAAAGTAGCCGGAAGCCTATTTCTCTTGGTAAGCATCGCCTTGGCGATAAACTACACGTTCATTGATCCGAGGTGGTTTAAGTCGCTCTTTTGTATATCGCTTTGTTTTACGTTCTACTTCGTCCATCGCAACCCGAATTTTCTTATGGTCCGCAATTGGAATGAGGCAATGGACCAATACGACAGTCTGCGCGATAAGGAATTTATCAATGGCACGACGCCGCTCTATCCAGCGACTATCTTACTGGCACTGCTTTACATTGCCTGGGCCAAACAGGCCTGGCCGTTTGACTGACTGACAAACGGCCGGGCCGGTTCAATCGGGCTTATTTGAATGGCCGGTAAGACTTGGGAAGGAGGATGACTCGGGTACCGGACAGGCGATCATGCAGGGCGTCGCCGTTAGAGTCCACGAACAGCCATAGGTAGCCCAATCCGAACAGGAAGAAGGCGGGCCAGGCCAGAAGCCAGCGGCTGATGGCCTGGGTTGGCGTGATCAGACCACCCGTAGTTGACTCGGTTCGCAGGCGCCAGGCGATCATGCCCAGAGTTTGACCGCCCTTGATCCAGAATCCGGCATAGAATCCCAGGGCGGAGGTCATCATCAACACGAACAGTACTGTACCGAGCAGCGGATCCGTCTGCACCTGACCGTCGACAAGCTCGTTGGTGTCGGCGCCAAAGATCAGTTGCAGGGCGTAACCCAGGCTGAACCATATCGCGACGACCAGGAAGCCATCGTAAAGCAGGGCAGCAAGCCGACGCCATAGACCTGCACTGGGATTTGTGCTGCTCGTAGTTTGTTGCGCCTGCTCTTTAGCTGCCATCCGCGGGTGTCATTACCCTAGCGCTTTGACGGCGACAATCAGCTCGTTAGCGGCTTTCTGCCCGTCGCCAAACAGCATGCGTGTGTTGTCGGTGAAGAACAGCGGATTTTCAACTCCAGAAAAGCCGGTGCCGCGACCGCGCTTGATGACGATTACATTCTCTGACTTGATGGCATCGAGAATAGGCATGCCATAAAGCGGGCTGCTGGCGTCATCTTTGGCGGAAGGATTCACTACGTCATTGGCGCCGATAACCAGGGCAACGGTCGTATTCTTGAAGTCGCTATTGATATCCTCCATGTCGTAAATCATGTCGTAAGGCACGCCGGCCTCGGCCAATAGAACGTTCATGTGCCCCGGCATGCGCCCGGCCACCGGATGAATGGCGAATTTGACCTTGACGCCGCGTTCGTCAAGAAGCTGAGTCAGCTCCCAGATCTTGTGCTGGGCCTGGGCTACGGCCATGCCGTAGCCGGGAATGATTATTACCTGGTTAGCGAAGGACATCAGAATACCGGCATCCTGAGCCTTGATTTCCTTCATCTCACCTTGCTCACCTGAGGCGGCGGCAGGAGTGCCGCTACCCATGCCGGCAAAAAAGACGTTACTGACCGAGCGATTCATCGCCACCGCCATAAGATGCGTGAGCAGGCTACCAGCGGATCCGACGACTATGCCGGCAATAATCATGGCGGCGTTGCCCAATACATAACCCTCGAAGCCAACGGCGAGGCCGGTGAGCGCGTTGAACAGGGAAATGATCACCGGCATGTCAGCGCCGCCCACCGGAATAGTGATGAAGATGCCGAGGACCAGAGCCAGGCCGAAGAACGCGAGAATTGGTGTCAGGTCATTGCTGAAATAAATCGCGATGGCAAAGCCTACAGTGGCCGCGGCGATGGCGGCGTTGACCAAGTGCTGAGCCGGTAGCAGACTGCTGCGCTTGAGTCTGCCATCCAGCTTGGCCCAGGCAATGATGCTGCCGCTGAAGGAGATCGTGCCGATGATGGCTCCGAGGATGGCCAGAATCGTGACGTCCACGCCCAGAGTATCGGGGATGGTTAGCGACCCCGTGGGGTCGAGCTGGGTCTCGCGGGTTGCCTTGAATAACTCCACCGCCGCGATGGTTGCCGCGGCGCCACCGCCCATGCCGTTGTACATGGCGATCATTTGCGGCATGTCGGTCATGGCCACGCGCTTGCCCGTGACCCAGGCAAAGCCGCCGCCTATGGCTATAGCGACTATTATCAGGGTGATATTGGTGACCGCTATGTCGGAATCGAGTATCTCCGGGGCACCGAAGGTGACCAGTGTCGCCAGCACCATGCCGGCGCCGGCCCAGAGTATGCCGCGGCGCGCCGTGACCGGCGAGCTCATTTGTTTCAATCCCATTATGAACAGGACTGCGGCCAGGAAGTAACTGCCTTCGATAAGATAATCCATGCTCATTACCGGGCTTCCTCATTCTTGTCCTTGTCGCTGGATTTAAACATCTCCAACATGCGCTCAGTTACCACGTAGCCACCGACCGCGTTGCCGGCACCTAACAGCACCGCGACGAAGCCTATTGCCTGTTCCACGGGCGTTTCGGCGATGCCCAGGGCTATCATCGCTCCCACCAGCACAATGCCGTGCACGAAATTCGAGCCTGACATAAGCGGGGTGTGCAGGATAACCGGTACCCTGGTGATGATCTCGTAACCGGTGAAACCGGCCAGCATAAAAATATAAAGAGCTGCCAGACCTTCAATCATGAGCTGCCTCCTTCCAGCTTTTCCTTAATGCTGGCATTGCGTATTTCGCCCTCGTGAGTCAACAGGCTGTCGCTGATTATCTCGTCCTCAAGATCGATATTGATGGATTCATCCTTCAAGAGCAGATCGAGGAAACTCATCAGATTCTTTGAATAAAGCTCGCTGGCGTGGTTGCCAACGGTGGCGGGCAGGTTGATCGGGCCATGAATTATTACGCCCTGATGCGTCACGGTCTCTCCGGCCTTGGTGAGTTCGCAGTTGCCGCCGCCTTCTGCTGCCATGTCTATGATTACCGAGCCAGCCTTCATGCCCTCGACCATAGCCGAGCTGATAATTCGGGGAGAGGGCCGACCGGGAATGGCTGCGGTGCTAACGATGATATCGGCAGCGGCCACGTGCTTGGCCAGTATCTCCTGCTGCTGCTGCTTTTCCTCTTCTGTGAGCTCGCGGGCGTAGCCGCCGCTGCCTTCGGCAGCTATCGACACATCGACGAAACGGGCACCGAGGGACTCGACCTGTTCCTTGACCGCGGCACGCACGTCGTATGCTTCTACTATAGCCCCGAGACGACGCGCAGTGGCGATGGCCTGCAGTCCAGCCACCCCGGCTCCGATAATCAATGCCTTGGAAGGCCGAATAGTGCCGGCGGCGGTGGTCAGCATGGGTAAAAATTTCCCCAGCATGTTGGCGGCCATCAGTACGGCCTTGTAGCCTGCGATCGACGCCTGAGAGGACAGGGCGTCCATGGCCTGGGCGCGGGAAATGCGGGGTATGAGCTCAACCGAGAAGGCGCTGATGTTGCGCGATTTGAGTAGTTCAAAGCGCTCGGGCTCGGCGAAGGGATTGAGAAAGCCGATTAGGACCGATCCCTCCCGCAGCTGTTGGATCAGCGTGTTGTCTGGCGGGCTCACGACCAGGGTGATATCGGCACCGCCAAGCATTTGCTCACGGTTGGAAGCAATGCTGGCTTCCTCATAGTGATCGTCCAGAAAACCGACCGCCTCACCGGCGCTGGACTCAACGCTTACGTTGACCCCCTGCTCAATCAGTCGCTTTGCTATATCTGGTACAAGGGCAACGCGGTGCTCGCCTTGACGCTGTTCCCTGGGTACGCACAATTGAATCGCCATTCTTTCTAAAGCTCCTTTTTTGGCTTCATGGCTCGCTGTGGAGGGCGCAGTATATAACGGTGATCATCGAGGTCAAAGGCAGCTTGCCCGCTTCCTGCTGCCGGAATTTTCTACTGCAAAAGGGCATTGTTTGCTAGAATCCTCGACCCTCACATAGCCGTACCGGCCGCTGAACGCGGCTCCGGTGTCGTATCTTACTCAAGTTAGGCCAGGTTGGATCATGAGCGCCAGTGCGCAAAGCCGTCACATTCGTCTTCTCGACACTACCCTCAGGGATGGCGAGCAGACTCAGGGAGTCTCGTTCTCTGTCAACGAGAAAATGAATATTGCCAGGGCGCTCCTGCAGTCACTAAAGGTCGATCGCATAGAAGTTGCTTCTGCCAATGTCTCCAGGGGGGAGCAGGAGGCGGTCAGGCACATCACCTCGTGGGCAGCGGAAAACGGTCTGCAGGATCGTGTGGAGGTCCTAGGGTTCGTCGACTACAAGCGCAGCGTCGACTGGGTTCAAGGCGCCGGCTGCGGCGTTATTAATATACTGACCAAGGGCAGTGAAAAACACTGCCGCGAACAGTTGGGTAAGACCCTGGAGCAGCATCTCGCCGACATAGAACGTACAGTCCATTATGCGCAAGAACGTGGGCTGGTAGTAAACATGTATCTCGAGGATTGGTCCAATGGCTTTCAGGACAGCAGGGACTACGTTTTTGGGCTCGTCGAGGCAACCAGTAAACTGCCGATAAATCACTATCTGTTACCGGATACACTAGGCCTGATGGCGCCGGCAGAAGTGTACGCGAGCCTGAAAGAGATGCTTTCGAGGTTCCCGGATCAGCATTTCGATTTCCACCCCCACAATGATTATGGCCTGGCCACTGCCAATGTCCTAGCAGCCGTGGAGGCTGGCGTTGACAACATTCACTGCACCATGAATTGTCTTGGAGAAAGAGCCGGCAATGCCTCGCTGGCGGAGGTGGCCGTTGCCCTAAGAGACAAAATGCAGGCCAGACTCTCCATCGATGAATCCAGCATCGCCATGGTCAGCCGCATGGTTGAGAACTTTTCCGGCAAGTGGGTTGCCGCCAACACCCCCATCGTCGGTGCGGACGTCTTTACCCAGACTGCTGGCATTCACGCAGATGGCGATCTTAAGGGCGATCTTTACAAGACCCGGCTCAGTCCGGAGCGATTCGCGCGCAGGCATACCTATGCCCTGGGCAAGCTGAGCGGCAAGGCGTCGCTAATCAATAATCTGGACGAACTGGGCATCAGCCTGTCGACAGAAGACCAGGCCAAGGTGCTGGAGCGTATCGTTCAGCTAGGGGACTCCAAGCACATCGTAACGCCAGAGGATCTTCCCTTCATTATCGCCGATGTCATGGAAAGCCGGGAATTTCACCACATCACCCTGCTGAACTGTTACATCAACACCGGTTTCAATGTCGACAGTACGGCAAGTATCAGGGTAGACATAGAGGGGGAGGAGTATCAGGGCTCGGGCTCCGGCAACGGTGGTTTCGACGCTTTCATCGATGCTATCGAGCAGATTCTCGCCCAGCGTCACTTCGAGATGCCGGCGCTCCTGGACTATGAAGTGCACATACCCCGCGGCGGCAAGACCGATGCGCTGACGGAGTGCATCATTACCTGGAGTGGCAACGAGCGTAATTTCAAGACCCGGGGCGTGGATTCTAATCAGGTATTGGCGGCGGTCAAGGCTACCATGCGCATGATCAATGTGCGCATGGCTGGCCACTGATTCAGCCCGGAACTCTCTCGTTCAGAGCCTACCTGGACCGGCTAGTCACTGCCAAGTGCGGCGACCACGCGGTCACCGAATTCGCTCGTGCTGATCAGCTTAGAATCAGAATTGGCACTCTTCAGGTCGGGTGTGGAAAAGCCCGCAGCGAAGACGCTCTGCATGGCGTGCCAGACCCTGGCTGCCTCTTCTGGCATGCCGCAGCTCATTTCCAGCATCATGGCAACGGAGCCGATCATGGAGTAGGGATTAGCTGTCCCCTGTCCGGCAATGTCCGGCGCCGAGCCATGGGAAGGCTCATAGTAGGCCTTGTCCGGTCCCATGCAGGCAGAGGGCATCAGCCCGAGTGAACCAAGAATACCGCCTCCCAGATCGGACAGGATGTCACCGAACATGTTCTCCATGACCATCACATCGAATTGACCCGGGTTCAGGCAGAGGTAGGTGGCGGCTGCATCTACCAGGATGTGTCTGACTTCCACGTCGGGAAAGTCGGCAGCGACCTCACCCAAGACCTCGTTCCACAGCACGCTTGATTTGAGCACGTTGCTCTTGTGAATGTTGTGCAAAACCTTTTTGCGTTTTTGTGCCGTCTCGAAGCCAACTCTGGCGATTCGCGCGATCTGGTCTTCGTCATATTCGAGGCTTTCAGTGACGTAGCGTTTGCCATCGGCGTTGACGCCTCTTTCTTTCTTACCGAAGTAGAGTCCTCCCACCAGCTCGCGAATGATAATGAAATCGATGCCAGCACCAATTATTTCTGCTTTGAGCGGAGAAAAATGAGCAATGCTCTTGGGCAGATAGACGGGGCGGAAGTTGGCAAAAGTATCATAGCGTCTGCGCAGGGGCAGCAGAGCGCCGCGCTCGGGCTGCTCATCCACGGGAATCTTCTTTGTATCCTCGTGACTCAAGCCGATGGGACCCTTGAGAATGGCGTCAGCCTCATCACAAATTTTTCGGGTTTTTTCCGGAAACGACTGCCCCTCGCTGAAATAGGCGCTGGCGCCGAAGGGCGCCGGCAGTAGCTGAAATTCTACCTGTTGGCGTCGGCCCACCAATTCCAGCACCTTGACGGCCTCCGCCATGATCTCCGGGCCAATGCCATCGCCTTCGAGCAGAGCGATATTGTATGTGGTCATGCCTCATCCCTGGTCAATTTGGTATTAAAACGAAGGCGCGTAATTTAGCATGCAGCCGACTGTGATTACAGCAGAGTAAATCGGCTGACAGTTCACGTTGGAAAGTAGTTCCAACACAAGAAGTATCCGTCTGCGACTAATCTGGCAGCCACCATCAATAAGCCCAATGCTGAATCTTGTAGCCAAAGCTGGTTAGACCCCAGGCCCAAAGGGACCGGGGTAACACAGTTGATGACCGGGTTGGCCGAGTTTTGCCGGTGCACTGAAAAAGGGGATGAAAAAGTGAAAAAGGGGACGGAGGGATTAAAAATTAATCCCTCCGTCCCCTTTTTCATCCCCTTTAAGCACGTCCCCTTTTAGCGGATTCCTGTTTGCTGTAACTCTTATATTTCCCACGCGATGACACGACCGTTGTTGGCTGGTCAATTTCGGCGAGCTGCAAACAACTAATTAAAAGGTAAGCTCGCAATAGGGCGGGTTGCGCCGGGTTGTATAAAGAGATCCGCTGAGCATTGGGCTGTTTGACTAGGCATGAATTACGAATGGGAAGAAAAAATAAGCTGCCAGGGAAGGCGGCAGGGCAGCGCTTGGTCTGGTCTGTGGAACTGATGGCTCGGGAAGGCTGTTGCGGCGCGAATTAGGCAAATTCGGGCAGTTTTTGCGAAAAACTGCGAAGAGATGGAAAGATGGGGATAAAGATGGGGACACCCACAACTTTACAACTTTACGGTATGTCTTCCTAAAGCTGTTAAGTTGTGGGTGAAATTCTAATTCCTAGAAGCTAGTTTACGTCTTTGATCATTATTTAATTGAGGAGCTCATACCGTGCTATCAAGATCAAACCCAGCGCTTAAATCGCTTAGTATTGGACTACTGCTGTTCTTTTCACTCCCTGTCCACGCCCAGCAAGTCACCGAAGACCCCGAAGTCCAGGCGCAGATCTCACTGTTCTCAGCGTGGCTGGACGGCCAGCTTGAATACCGTGGCTTGCCGGGTGTCGTGGTAGGCGTTGTTTCTGATCAGGAACTGATCTGGGCGCAGGGATTCGGTTACGCGAATGTGGACGAAGAGCGTCCCATGGCTCCGGACACCCGCTTCCGCATGGCCTCCCACAGCAAATTGTTTACCGCTACAGCCATCATGCAGCTGCGCGAACAGGACCGACTGCGCCTGGACGATCCGGTCGAGCAATATCTGCCCTGGATGAGCTTCCAGAAGTCGGCAGCGGATGACCCGCTGATCACCATTGAGCATCTGCTGACACACAGTTCTGGTCTGCCCCGCGAAGCCGGTTCTCACTGGAGCGATTTTGACTTTCCCACGGCGACTGAGGTTAGGGCTTTGATGTCGGATCGCGAGGCAGCATTTTCTCCTGAGGTGCGTTGGAAATACTCCAACCTGGCCTACACCCTGGCGGGTATGGTTGTCGAGCAGGTTAGCGGCCAGTCCTGGGCCGACTATCTGCGGGAAAACATATTCAATCCGCTGGGCATGGACGACTCTAGCGTGGATCAGCCAGACCCCATGCTGGCCACCGGCTACGGTATTCGCACGCCTTCCGCTCCGCGCACCGTCTATCCCTTTATCGACGCTCGGGGCATGGCGGCGGCAACGGGACTTACCTCCACTGTCGAAGACATGGCAAAGTTTGTCTCGGCCCAGTTCCGTGAGGGTTACCGGGGTGGCGATCGCCTGTTGAGCACGGCCTCGCTGCGTGAAATGCATCGTGTCCGCATGCTCGAGACCACATGGGCGAGCGGGCAGGGGATCGGTTTCAGCGTCAGACGTCGGGACGGAAAATTGTACGTTGGCCACGGCGGTGGATACCCAGGCTACACCACAAATACTTCCATTCACCTGGATTCCAAAACTGGAGTCATAGTCCTGACCAACACCAACGACTCAAACCCGGCGCAGATCGCTCGTGAGCTTATGGACTCGGTGGGAGCAGCGGTGGCCGCAGCCACCAAGCCGGAGGCCGCTGAGATCACCTGGGACCCGCGCTGGGCGCGCTTTGCCGGCCGTTACTCAAGCCGCGGCAATGCCAGAGACGTACTTGTCCTAAACGAAAAGCTGGTCTACATCAACCCCTGGTCGGCGAGTTTGCCTGAGCCAACTGAGCTGGAGCCGATCGGCAATGATCTTTTTCGCATTGTCGCGCCAACCGGAGGCGGCCCTGTCGGCGAAGTAGTGCGCTTTGTTGAGGAAAACGGCGTGGTCACAAGAATGATAACTGGCGATAGCTATGCCGACCGGGTGCGTGATTAATTATCTACTGCACGCCTGTCGAAACCCCTAGACTTGAAAACTGGGGGCACCCTTAACTTAACAACTTAACGGTAAGTCTTCGTTAAGTTGAGGGTGTCCCCTAATTCAGGGTCGAAGATCCGGTGGTGATTCGGCAGATAGCAGGTCACCTCAAGTTGAACAGATGACTGACCAGCAGGCCTTCTTACAGGCTGTCAGAAGTTAGCAAGCTGTTGTCTTCATCTCGTTCCATAATGCCTTGCCGCTCGACAAATCGGCTACTGTGTCTCTGACTTGATTGATCAAGTAATGGAGCTGAACGAATGGCGAAGACGGCGTGACGCAATAGCAAAAGCGGCATTAACGATCTGAACATAGACGCCATCAAGAGCACACAGGGCCCTGATCGAAGCTTGATCTAATTACTTTCGATCAAGTGATCCGCCGCATGTTGTCTTCAGCGCCTGGCTGTCCCGGGATGGTTATAAGAGTCTCGCAGCGACGCCGCTGATCAAAATACGTTACAATGGGACGGTTATGTGACGCCTACCGTCGCACGCATATTACATGTATACAGCTTAAATAGGATGATTCAATGAAGCGAAGGCCTTACTGCAACGCATTCAGCAGCGCCACTCTGGCCGTTGTGGTTATCGGCGGATTCGCCGCCCCAATCCTCGCACAGGCACAGACTATCGAGGAGATCGTCGTCACAGCCAGAAAGCGTGGTAGTGCCGAGTCGATTCAGGACATCGGCGGCAGCATTCAGGTTCTGGGTGGCAATACGCTGGAGGAAAAAGTTGCGCTCAGCTTCGCCGATTACCTGCGTGAAGTGCCTAGTCTGTCAGCGAACAGTTCAGGCGCTGGCCAGGCACAGTTGTCGATGCGCGGTATCTCGGCGGCGCGTCTGAATCATGCAAACCCGAACATCCCTTCCACGGTCTCCATGTATTTCGATGAAACCCCGGTCAGTACTTCTGGGTTCAACCCGGACACCGCGCTGTTCGACCTGGAGCGTCTGGAGGTACTTCGGGGTCCGCAGGGCACACTGTTCGGCGCAAGTTCCATGTCTGGTGCGATTCGAGTGATTCCAATCGAGCCCACAACGGATGGAGTTTCATTCTTCACCAGCGCTTCTGGCTTTACGACCGAGGACGGTAGTGACAGCTACACCGGGCATGGCGTGTTGAACCTGCCGTTAAGCGAGACGCTTGCCCTGCGCGGCCTCGCGTATAACGTGTCCAACGGCGGTTATATCGACAACGTGTACACGGGTGAAGAGGACTATGACGACGAGCAGATCACGGGCGGCCGGCTCACCGGCTTGTGGGATGCGACGGATTCGCTGACCGCCAAAGCGACTGTCATCTACCAGAATTCTAATTCCGATGGCCGCCCGCAAGAGCAGCGCCTTAATGACCCGGCCGAAACAACTACCGGCAATGGCTATGGCCTAGCGCTGCCCAGCGAAACGCTTGATCAGCTAATTATTACGGACGAGCTGCAGAACGTGAAGTTCGTCGACAATACGTTCGAGGATGAGTTTTACCTCGCGTCCCTCCAGTTTGACCTCGAGCTCGGCGATTATTCACTGACCTCGATCACGTCGTATTTCGACCGCGAGATGGAAAACACGTTGGACGACACTCGCCGCACGCGGAACCTGCTCGGTTTGGCCAACTCATTCGGGGCTTCAGCTCAACCGGTGTTTGCGCTGGGCGACTTTGACCCGGTGACGCTTGATGCTGCGATTTATCTTGACGCGGTGGATCTCCAGAACAAAACCGAGAATGAGAAATTTACGCAGGAGTTTCGGGTGGCCAGCCGTTACACCGGTCCGCTAAACTTCGTCGCAGGCGTCTTTTATGAAGACGATTCTCGTAATCTAGACCAGGTTAACCAGCTTGACGGCTTGGACGCATGGATCGCTTCTCCGAACGATCTCGATGGCTTCTTCCTTGGCGGCACTTTTGGCTCACCGTTAGATAACGCTTACTTCGACGGCACATTTGATGTCGACACGAGCCAGATAGCAGTCTTCGCCGAGGCAAGTTATGCGTTTGGAGACTTTGAGCTAACCGGCGGTGGCCGCTACTTTGATTACGAGCAACGCGCTTTCATCCGCTGGCAGGGCTGGGTCGAGTTCAGCGATGACTTGCTGGATGAGACCACATCCGAGTCCGGCTTTAACCCGAAGGCCGAACTGACCTGGCGCCCTTCTGATGACACCACGCTGTATACTTCTGCCGCCAAGGGCTTTCGCCTGGGAAGCGTGCAGCAGTTCATCAATCCTGTGTTCTGTCAGGACGAGTTGGCAACGCTCGGGTTCGACGGCGTGCCCACGACGATCGACAGTGACTCGCTGTGGAATTACGAAGCCGGTGTGAAGCAGAGCAACCTCCTGGGGGGCAGCACTTCGGCGAACCTCAGCGTTTACCAGATGAACTGGGAGGATGCCAGGACCCAGACGTTCCTCTCCTGCGGCTGGATTGCGGAATTCAGCGTGGTGGACATCGTCAGTCAGGGCATTGAACTTGAGGTCGAATCCCGACCAACAGATCGACTTGCACTAAACCTCGCGCTCGCCTACAACCAGTCCGAAGTTGATGGCGACCTCGCCCCTTCGGATCCGCCCATCGCGGCTGATGGCGACGAAGCGCCATTCACACCAGACTGGAAGGCCACAGTAGGATTTCGGTATGAAGTACCGCAGGCTTTCAACAACATGGACTGGCACCTGCGCGGGGATGCGTCCTACGTGGGCAGCCAATTCAACGAACTGGGAACGCTCCAGCTTGAGCGCGTCGAGATCCCCAGTAATACGGTGATGAATCTCTATACCGGGATCACGGGGGACCGCTGGGAGTTCAGCCTGTTCTTACGAAACCTGACCAACGAGCGCATCGTCATGGGCGCCGACACCGATCGCCAACGGCCCGCGCAGCTGATGATTGGTCGGCCGAGAAACATGGGCGCCAAGCTGTCTTTCAGCTTTGCCGGCAATTAAGCCTATGCCGGCCGGGCGTCTGAGCATTTCTGCCGCTCGATTGCGGTAACTGAAACTGGTGGCGACCACGGGTATTCGTAAGTGGCTATATATGGCCACCCTCATTCTGGCAGCAGACAGCATCTATTTGCTGCCGTACATGCGCAAAAGTTTTCAGACCAGCATGCAGGAGGTGTTCGAAGTCTCTTTCACGCAGCTGGGCTTGATGAATGCGATGTTTGGCACGCTGGCGTTTGCGGCTTATTTCGCAGGCGGTTGGCTGTCGGATCGTGTCCCCACACGCACGCTGCTGTGTTTCTCCCTGTTCGCAACCGGGCTCGGCGGCTATTACATGTCGACGGTTCCCTCCTTTCCCATGCTGCTCACACTGCATGCATTCTGGGGCGTGACCTCAATCCTGACGTTCTGGGCCGCGCTGGTGAAGGCAGCGCGCCTTTGGGGTTCCGCAGACACCCAGGGCAGGACCTTCGGCATTCTTGACGGTGGTCGAGGTGTGACCGGCGCAGTTATGCTGACGGCCGCTGCGTGGCTGTTTGCGCGCTACACTCTCGCAGCCGACGGACTCAACGCCGTGATATTGCTGTATTCGACCGCCGCCATCGTCGCGGGATTTTTTGTTCTGGCGTTCGTTCCATCAGACAGCGAGAACGCGCCACGCGCACGTGACGAGTACAAGCAGCCGACGTCCATGGGGCATCTCCGTCTCGTCATGGCAATGCCCACGGTCTGGCTCCACGCGCTAGTTATCATGATGGCGTACTGGCTCTACATTGGCACATTCGAATTCGCCGCCTACAGTGAGAAGGCCTACGGTCAGGACCGGGTATTCGGCGCACAGCTCGGCGCCTTTCGCGAGTGGTTGCGACCATTCTCTGCGATTGCCGCTGGACTGCTTGCCGATCGCATCCGACCCACCCGCGCCGTCGGGCTGGCGTTTATCGTTGCAGGGAGTGGCTACCTTGCTCTCGCCACCGTGCCTGGGAGTGCCGACTGGATATGGCTGCTATGGGTGCAGGTGGCGGCAATTGCCATCGCGGTTTTCTCTCTAAGAGCCGTTTACTGGGCCCTGCTTGAAGACGGCAAGGTGCCTATCGCCGTCACCGGAACAGCTGTCGGGCTCATCTCAATGATTGGCTACACACCGGATGTCTTTGCGTATCCAATGGTTGGCTGGTTCGTTGACAACTTTGACAACGGATATCGGTACTACTTCTTCGTGCTCACGGGTGTGGCCCTGACCGGGCTGAGCATGACCGTCGGGCTGGCTCGGGTAAATAGTGGTAAATCCCCGTTAGGCTCGGCGCCGAGGAGCATAGAAAAAACTAAGAGCACGCTGACGACCTAACAACTTAAAGCTGGCTTGATTCAGATGTCAGGGCTGCAGGGGGCGCAGTTAGTTTGATAGCTCAATTTGGCAATTTTTCTATCATATTAATTGACAGCGGATTAGTCTTATTTTCTACTTTGACTCGGAATCCAGAGAGCTTCAGTCCTATTCCATTAAACTGTTAGCGTCCTCTGTTTTCTCTTCGCAGCGAGAAAATAAAACACTAGCCCCAGAGAAATGATTGCCAGGCTGAAAAGCCCTTCAGCCGGCCGGTTAATAAGCGTGAAGCCGAGCGTCCAGCCTGTCAGCAACAGGTAGAGAATGGGCGGCAGAGGGTACAAAAATGTGCGGTAGGGTCTTTCCAGGTTTGGTTGCTTCCAGCGCAGCACAAAGATTCCGAACACGGTGGCGAAACTGTTTAACGCCAGGGTAAAACCGGAAAACACCAGAATCGATTCAAACGTTGAAGACAGAATAAACAGCAGCGCCACACCGGACTGAATACAGATAGCAATCGCCGGAATACCGTTGCGGTTGGTTTTGCCCAACACGCGAATCGCCGGATAGTCCTCTCCAATCACCTGAATCACCCGCGGCCCGGCCATGGTCATGGCACTGACCGTGGAGATAAGCAGGAGGGCGAGCACCATCCCGGTTGAGCGTCCGGCAACTTCACCAAACGCGGCTTGGGCAGCGATCGCGCCCACATCAACCTGGCCGCTCATAGTGTCCATCGGGGCAACGAACAGGAACGAAAAGTTCAGGCCGAGATAGAGCAGCGTCACCACGGCGGTCCCGCTGATCAATATCCAAGGCAGGGTGCGCTGCGGGTTTTCTAACTCGCTCACCAGATAGGTCGCTGCATTCCAGCCGGTGTAGGCAAAACTCACATAGATCAGTGCCACGGCGTAGGCGCCGCTAGTGATGACCGTGCCATCGCCCGCTGCTGGAAAAAAATTCACCGGCTGCGGTGTATCTACCAAGAGCAGGGTGCTGGCAATAAAGACGATGATGACGATCACCTTGAGCACCGTGAATACAACCTGGGTGCCGCTGCTGTTGCGGCGATTGGTGGCATGCACCACGGTCAGCGCAATCAGCAGTCCACAGGCTAGCAGCTTTTGTGCGCCATCGCCGAGCCCGCCGGGAATCACCGAGGCGGCATAGGCGGCAAAGGTCATCGCCGCCAGCGCCACCGGCCCGGAAAACCCCACTGTCGATGATATCCAGCCTGATACGAATCCCGCGGCAGGATGATAGATACGCTGCAGCAGATTGTATTCACCACCGGAGCGCGGCAGCGCAGCGCCAAGTTCGCCGTAGGTCATAGCCCCGCACAGCGCCGCGATACCGCCTAATGCCCAGAGCAGCATCAGAGCGAAACCGGAACGAATGTCCAGCAGCTGGAAGCCAAGACTGGTAAACACACCAGTGCCAACCATGTTGGCGATGACAACGGCGGTCAGAGTGGGGAAGCGAAACTTGTCGGTGGGCATCGAGTTAAACCTTATCCACCGACCCAGGTTGGTCGTTGATGGGGCTTTGGAGCCTGACGCAGATATCGCCGAATCCTACCAAGGCGCTTGGATTTGTGCAAAACGAAGCGCCCGGAGCTGTATTGAATGGGGATTACGAAACAGGCCAGGCTTACTCCGGCGTTGCAATAAACCTATTGCTCAATTTGGGAGAGCATTTGCTCGTTGAGCTTTGCTTGGTTGGATGCGTCTGAGTGCGTTCTTAAGCTTCGATTGACCTTTCGGTAGTTGAGTGTATGGACAGAGTAATCAGTATCGCTGGCAAGGTCGGAGCAAGATTCACGCACCCATTCTGGCGCTGAGTCCGCAATTGTGCGCAGCCTTGGAACGATCTGACCAGTGGGAAAAGCCGCGACGATAGGCACCCCCTGTCTGGCGATGACTTGTAATGCCAGGCGTTCCTCACAGGTCGAGCCCGTGGTGGCGAGGACCAACCCGTCCGGTAGCGTGTTATAGCCAGGCCCGGCGCCGCCAGAGTAGGTAATCAACATGTCTACCTCAACTAATGTCGTGTCCTCTGTCACTTTAAATCCTTGTGGCCTTGATGGGCGATATAAGAATTCAGGCCCATCATGACCAACAACTCCAATCTGACCCTCGGCAAATCCTCCTACTCTCGGATAGTCCTTGCGAACCTCCCGCGCCGACAGAATCCTCTCATCCATCACGACCATTACGCCGCGATCCATTGCCTCGGGTGAGGCCACCGTTCTCACAGCGGCGAGAAGGTTTGCAGGTCCGTCCGGGCTACGATGAGTTGCGGGATGCTGCGCTCCCACCAGCACAACAGGTTTGTCGGAATCAACTGTCAAATGCAGAAAAAAGGCCGTCTCTTCCATCCGGTCAGTCCCATGGGTAATCACTATTCCCGCAAGATCATCACGCGTTTGCAGTCTCTCAGTAACGAGTCTGGACAGGCGTAGCCATTCCGACGGCATGATCTGCGGGCTGGGAATATTGCTAAACTGCTCAGCTTCTATGAGGGCATGCTCTGATAGAGCCGGTACTGACGAAGTGATCTGATCAGCGCTTAGAGTGCCAGCTCGGTATCGCTCAGGATCACATTTGGATCCTCCTGAACCCCGGCTATTGTTCCTCCTGTTGCTATAACCAGCACGGTAGGCAGAGCTTTATCGTCATCTGCTGCGTGGGCCTGTAACGCACAAACACTAGCCCAAGAGCAAAAGTAGAAATTCTCAAGACAGGTAATCGCGGATTCATATTTACATTGCAATAGATTAAAAAAGTCGACAGCTTAAGCAGTTAATAACTTCAAATCAAAGGCCACTGAATAGGCATTTATTCAGACGCGATGGGTGCCTGAATCCAACCTACGCAGTACCCCAATTCAGTTGCCAGTTAAACTGCTTCTTTTTGGAGCTCTTCGCTGTAACGATTGCCACTCACAGACACCTCGCTTTAAGTTAGATTTTAAAGCTTTTTGGTGTCTTGCAAACCCTGGGAAGTCCACCAAAACGCTGGCGAATTCTGGCTTGCGATGAGTGATAAGGAATTTGATCGCCGAGATTAAGCTGGCAGAAGGAGCGGTATGCCAAGTTCGAATTGATTTCTTCGCAAGGCTCACGATCAGATTTTTCCCCTGTAATAAGCCAATGATCTGCATCCGAAAAAACAGCGCTGGATCGATTGAAGTGCAACCATTGACTGTGCAATACAGTCGTGACCTCCGACCATAGACAAACTCAAGGTCCATTACGGCATCGATTTTTTGGAGTAGGTGGTACTACGGTTCGAAATCTTCGAAGTTTACCCAATGAAACAGTTCTGACTGAAACTGAGTCCGCCCTTGCATGGCTATCCCCTTCAATCGGGAGCAGCAATATTAACCGAGATCGAATCTACTCCAGCGAGGAATTCATTACTTTTCCTACAGAGTGCAGACTCGACCTGACAGGCAGTGTCCGGTTGTGATCTCCGCGTTCAGTCGCTGTTGGGGTTAACGAGCAACCACTCAGATTGGCCAAGAGCGGAAAACCCTATTGCGCTATCAATGAGGCGGTTTTTGGAATCGCCCAAAAATCCTGCGCCAATACAAACCATTTTTCACATGCATGCCTCGCAAGTGGGCGCCTATGTCTTGATAGCTCCAGTTGACTCTGAGCTGATCGTGATACGAAACGTAACGAGCAGTTGAAAATATAAGCGACTCAAGGTTATTGATCTATCGATACGGTCGAGAGGGTTGTTTCTGTAACGCCCCAAGAATAGTTGCCTGACGAGCCGGTTACGCCACTAGCCAAAATGAAAAAATAATTCATAGGATCAACGGTTACCAGGACAACTAAACTGCATGGAACGAAGTTTGCAGGATGCTTGATCATCTCAGTGGTGGAGCGCTGTATCTCCACTCGAGTGAAACGATCGGCGGTCCAAGACCGAAGTCCCAGTGTTCTGATTTTGAAGCAATCAAATCTTTGGATCTAGGAGATGAATAATGATTAAACAGTTGAAAGGATCTATCTCACCATTCCGATTCACACTGCTTTCAGCTGCGATCGGGGCAGCATTAACTCCTTTAACAGGACAACTTGTCGCGCAGGAATCAACTGGAATAGAGGAGTTAGTAGTTACAGGTTCCTTGATCCGGCGTAGCGAGGGCTTCCTCTCCGCTTCCCCTATGTCGCAGATAACGGCGGCCGATATGGCGGACCAGGGCACTATCAGTATGGCCGAAGTCGTAGACAACATGACTTACAACATGGGCACGCCAACTTTCAGAGGCGCAGGAGCCACGGGCGATGAATCTACGACCCGAATCAATTTGCGCGGTCTGGGTCCACGAGCCACACTGCAGCTGTTGGATGGAATGCGCATCGTTGATGACAACGTGCAGACTCTTCTGCCAATGATTGCCGTTCAACGTCTGGATGTCGTGGTCGACGGGGCGGCGGCAACGTATGGTACCGATGCTGTAGCCGGAGTGGTCAACATGATTCCCTATTCCAGTTATGACGGCGTAGGAATTGAGTACTATCAGGACAGCGCTTCAGGAGGTTTTAGGGACAGTCAACTCTCTCTTATTGCTGGAACCAGTATCGGAGAGCTTGACCTCGTCGGCGCATTCAGTTTCAGAGACACTGGAAATCTGGAAATGGGAAAAAGGGATTACTATACGGCGGGTTTGCGTACGAATTCTCTTTCCAATCCAGCCAGTCATCGAGTGCCGCTGCGCGACGAAAACGGCTTGTTGACAGGGGAGGTTCGCTCAACTCCTGACCCTCTCTGCGGCACTGGAAACCAAGAACCTGGACCTGGCGGTTACGCCTACGGCATTCTTGATCCGGGCGGTGAGGAATGCCTGTTGGAATGGGCGGGGGAGCGAGAGTATATGCCCAAAAGACAACTCACCCAGTTTTTCGGTAAAGCTACCTACAATGGCATTTCGGGTTTGAGACTTTCTTCCTCACTGAGCTTTTCCAGGTCAGATAGAAATCGGCAGGAATTTTCTTCTTTCCCGGTGGTAGACGAAAGTGAATTGCCGGTTGTGCGCGGTGAATTACCGGGTAATCCTTTCCGTGCCGTGAGCGCCGACGGTCGAGAACTTTTTGCCGTGCCACGCCGGGACGCAGACGGCACCATAATTACCGACGGCTACGATCGGCCAGTACCGCAGCGAGGTAGCGACGGCAATGTCTTGTTGGCTACGGATCAATTTTCTTCAATCAATACAGATCCTCAAGGCGGCGTTCCCTTCTACGAAGATATTCAATTGCAGGGATGGGAGCCCTTTGGAAAGTACGAAACCAACACGTGCCCGCAACTCATGCTTGATCGAACCCAGGCTTACAATGGCAGGGACAATCTCTGCCAGAATATCCGGAACAACGATGAGCGGTTGTGGCGCGCGACTTTTGATGCCGATTTCGAGGTACCCTTTTTGCCGGATTGGGAAGGGACGGCTTTCTACACTTATTCCACCTTCGTGGATGTGGGACGGGAAGATAAGCATATGTCTCGCAGTTCCCTCATCCAGGGCCTGACCTGCGATGTCGTCAATGATGTTGATGCTTGCTTCAATCCTTTTGCTGCCACGTTAGACAGTCCGTTCCGGACCCCGCAGGCGGTGGCGGATTCCATATTCACCAGCTTTCGGCGAAATAATGAGGACTTTCTTCAGACATTCGATACCCATTTCAATGGAACCATTCCTTTGGGGAATTTCGAGTTACCTGGCGGAGCGATCGGTGCCGCAGTTGGCTATCAGCATCGACGGGAACAACAGAAGATCCGTCCGGCTGCCTCAGTGGTGTCTGGAGATGCGCTACTTGCCCGTCAGGAATTTCCGCGTAACCAGGGCCGGGAGGTAGATGCGTGGTTCGGCGAACTGGCGCTGCCGATATTGTCAAACCTGGAACTGAGCGCTAGTGCTCGCAGAGAAGAGTTTACGACCGGTCAGGGTGCAACAACTAGTAAATACGGCGTCGTCTATTCACCTACTTCTTGGCTTAACCTGCGTGGTACCTACGGGGACGCATTTATTGTTCCTACACTGAATCAATTGGACAGCCCGGAAACATGCGGTCTTACTGGTGTCGTAGACCCATACACCGGTACTCAGGGCTTCGTTGTTTCATGTAACAGCGGCAATCCCAACCTGAACCCGGAATCCTCTGATGTAGTAACGGCGGGGTTCGATATCAGCCCCATTGACGGTCTGACCCTGTCGGCAACCTGGAGCGAAGTGGACTTCACTGACCGAATCGTTAATACGAGTGGTCAGTTGGTCCTCGACTTGGATTTCGCGCAATTTCAGCAGGCAACAGGATTTCAGGCCTCAGGGTCGAACCCCTATCCGACACTGGACCAGATCCGACAATGGAACAACGACCCGCGTTCAGATGTGCGAATCACTCGTGATGACGCCACCCCTCAGCTTATCGATCGGCTTGATACAGGCAGTTCGAACGCATCAAGCGTATTAGTCCAAAGTTTGGATCTGGAACTGGGTTATCTTTGGTCCATTCGAGATTGGGGCAGTTTCAGCCTCAATTTGGCTGCCACTCGTACCTTGACTTATGATATCCAGGAAACGCTTCTCGAACCTGTAGAAAGCGCCCTCGGCAACACGAATATCAACACCGGCACCGCCCCGGCAGTTCCCAAGTGGCGGAGCAACGCTCGTCTTTCCTGGTCCCTGGGTCCCCACAGGATCGGCTCGATGGTGCGCTACACAAGCTCCGTAAATTATGACGGACCCCAGTTTGAGTTCACCGCTGCGCTGCCGGGAAGTAACTGGCGTCAAGTGGACGAGTTAGGGGCTTGGACGGAATTAGACCTGTTCTACTCTTATACGGACCTTCAGGTACCCCGCCTTGGTGGTAATTTGTCGTTCACTCTCGGCGCTCGGAATGCTACGGATCGAGAGCCACAGAGGGTACCTGCTATCTACGGCGTTTTCGCGCAGTTGCAAAACCCCATGGGCCGGATGATCTACGGTCGATTGAACTACCAATTCTGACTGAACGACACAAAAAAAGTGGCTTCGACGGTCAGTTTGCAAGTTTAACTGGCTGTACAGTAGCCCAAGTTGAGCTTACTAATTGAAAAAGAAGCGAAAATTCAAAAATATCAGGAGTTAAATATGCAAGCCGATCGCTTGATAATGAGCATTCCGAAGAGAGGTCAGTTAATGCTGAAAAAAGTGTACCTTTGGTTCCTGCCAGTTGTGGCAGGGTTCGCAGTGCCTCAGTTTCTCTCGGCTCACGAAGGTGCAATTTACGCCGAGCCTGTGCCTATGGTGCTACTACCGAGGGTTACCAACAGCTACGCATTCAGTTATCCCGAGCTGGGTAATGGTGCTTTTCGTGCCGAGTTAAGCATTCGAACCGTAGCGGATCGCCGCTGCGCGACCGCCGGGGCACTGGGATTCGACGTAAACGACCTTTATGCTTTCGATGTCGATGAGGAAGTAGAGCTCACTCTTGTTTACGCGCCAGCATACAGTGGTTCGTCATTTAATGTATTTTGGGATGCCAATGGTGGCTCGGGTGTAGGTCAGCATGAAGTTCTTGTAGAGCCTGGGGCCCCGCTAAGACAGGTCACTCTGACCTTAGATCGAGCCAGACTGGCTGGCCAGGGCAGCAGGGGCGTCGATATCGCAGTTTCGAGTCGGGACAACGTAACGATTTGCGATTTTCAGATCGAGCGAAGCGGTACGACGACTGAACCGGAATCTCTTGGTGATGTTCAGTTGACCTTGAGAGATGCGGGATCCGGGGCGATGATTCCAGCTCGAGTTGGTCTTTACGATTCAACGGGCAGGCTGCCCCTTCCGAGTTCAGACGCACTGGTGATTAATCGATTTGGCGATGACGTACGACGGTTCCTGGCCACCGAGAACGATCCCGTCTGGCCCTCTGAGAGCCGGCAAGTGTTTTATGTCAATGGCCAGTATGGGGCCAAAGTCCCTGCTGGTACGTATGCCGTGGTCGTGTCACGTGGATTAGAATATCTCCCTTATATTGGAGAGCTGGAAGTGGAAGCAGATGGCACAACAGAAATTGAAATTGAACTGGAACGTTACGACGATCTCACGGGCCGAAATTGGTATTCACTGGACGGTCATGTGCATGTCCCTCGATCTGTAGTTGAAGATCGAAGCGTCTGGGCATTCGGAGCGGCAGAAGACATTCGAATACTTAGCGCGACTCAGATGGGAAATCTTTCTAGAGCCTATTTCGTTCAACCTGCCTGGGGCATAGAAGGTGAATACAGCCGGGGCGGATATGCCGTCATGCCAAACCAAGAAGACCCCAGAACAGTCCAACATGGCCACACCTTGCACTACAATATGAGTCAGCAGGTCAGGTTGCCCACTGATCGATATTATTCGTATCACGATGTTTTCGAGGAAGTGAGCCGAATAGGCGGGACCACCGGTTATGCACATCATGGTCAGCTATTTAATGGACGTCGTGGCTTGGCGCTCGACGTGCCCTTCGGAATAGTCGATTTTATTGAAGTGCTTCAGAATGGGCGACTCGGCACTGACCCCTGGTATGATTTTCTGAATCTAGGTTACAAAATACTACCAATGGCGGGTTCGGATTTTCCATATATGGATTTGCCTGGGGCCGTTCGCGTCTATTCAAAAGTCGAGGGTGAATTCACGACAGATAAATGGTTCGAGTCCTTTCAGAGTGGGAATGCATTCGTCTCCAATGGGCCTTTTCTGGAAATGACCGTCAACGGGCAGCCGATTGGGTCTGAGATTCAGGTCAATGAGGGTGAGACTCTCGATATCGTCGCAGAGGTTGATTTAAATCCCGCGGTAGATGAACTGGATCGCCTGGAACTGGTGGTTTTCGGAGAAGTTGTGGCGACACAAGAAGCTAACGGTAACAACAGAATTCGGTTCGAGACGGAAATCACTGCTGAGCACAGTCAATGGTTAGCTTTGCGGGCGTTTGGAAAGACCGAAAGGTCACGAGGCCCAGCCGCAGTTGCACATACTGCTGCGACATGGATTCTGGTTGATGGTCAACCCGCTGTAAAGCAGGAAGGATTAGCCGAACTGGTTGAACTTCAACGTACTCGTTTGCGCGAATTCATGAACGACTTCGTTGATCCTGTGGGCGATTTGGAGCCCTGGGAAACGGCCGGCCTTATGGAAGTAGAATGGGCACGGCAGCTGGCTGGATTGCGAGAGCGTATCGAAGAAGCGGCCGCGCGTTATATGGACTTTCTGGAGCCCAGGTAGCGTTCAAGCAACCGGAGGTCGCTGTTCTTGTTATGAGCAGGTGTCAGCAGCGCGATCTGCAGCACAGTGATGATGGCGCGCCAAGCATCCGCGCGGAACTTGCGGACGACTATAGGATTGGTGTTGGTCGCAAGCGGGAGGCCCGCCTGATGCGTGAGGCAAGGCTAAAAGGCCTGGCGCTAGAAAAGTTCGTCACGACGATGGTCACAGATCCGGTTGCGGATCGGGCGCGGGACAAAGTCCAGCGCCACTTCCAGACCGCAGCTCCTGATCGATTTTGGGTGGCCTAGATCAACTACGTGCCAACCTGGATCGGTTTTTTGTATCTTGCGATCATTCGGGTACTTAGAGGGTCATTAAAAGAGTGGCAAGGTATCCTGGTTTCCGCAGACAGAATTGAACGGGAATAGTCTCTAAACTAGTCGCTTTTACAAGATTTTGAAAGGGTTTTGGTCTGCGTTGGACAGCCTCATTTCATTATTTGGTACCAGCGGGCGGACTCGAACCGCCACGGGTTTTACCCCAATGGATTTTGAATCCATCGTGTCTACCAATTTCACCACGCTGGCAAGAACTCGGTGCCAACCCTGAAACAACGATTCAGTGGGTGGTTAGTCCACTGGGACTGGACGCAAATCTCGCGGCATCCGGTATTAGCGATAATCAGGGTCGGTATTCGGGGTGGGATTATACCAGTGACCCGGTACCACGCAACGCAAGTCTGTCACCGAAACCAAGAATTGCAGCAGAAAGTCGCAGCAGGGGTTTCGGGCCAAACTGGCTGCGGCAGTGGGTAGAATTGCTCCATCGGCAGTGACTTCGGGCGGAGTCAGTGAATGCATCGCTTTGACCTTGACGTAGGTTCCGCTAGGCTTGCGGTTTACCAGGTGAAGGCCGGCGGGCGGACCATTCCATGACCCAGAGTATTGATGAATTCAGCTATGAGTTACCGGAAGAACTGATTGCCCGCTTTCCGGCTCAGCGCCGCAGCGACAGCCGCCTGTTGGCGTTAGAGTTGACGGGCGGTGAGATCAGCCACGGCATCTTTCGTGATTTGCCCGCTTTTCTGCGGCCCGAAGATCTGCTCGTATTTAACGACACGCGGGTGATACCGGCGCGCCTGTTTGGGCGCAAAGGCACTGGCGGCAGCGTCGAAGTGCTTATCGAGCGGGTGCTGGCAGACAATCGTTTGCTGGTGCAGATGCGCGCCAGCAAAACACCGCGCCCGGGATCGGTAATCGAATTGCGCTCGGATCAGGAGGATGAGTCTGTCCGTGCCCGGGTAGTCGGCCGTCAGGAAGAGTTCATGGTCCTCGAGATTGAAGCAGGGGTTGACCCCATGCAATTATTGGAGCGCATCGGTCACATGCCGCTGCCTCCTTACATCAAACGTGAGGATGAAGCGCTGGACCAGGAGCGCTATCAGACTGTCTACGCCAGCAACGCGGGTGCCGTCGCTGCACCAACTGCCGGTTTGCACTTTGATGAGCAGCTATTGGATGAAATCTCGGCGCTCGGAGTCAGTAGCCGGTTTCTGACTCTGCATGTTGGCGCCGGCACCTTTCAGCCGGTACGGGTCGACAACATCGAAGAGCACAAGATGCATAAGGAGTTGGCGGTAGTCAGCAAAGAGGTGGTGACGGCCGTGGAGGACTGCCGCCGCCGCGGCGGCAGGGTGATCGCCGTTGGCACAACTTCAGTTCGTAGCCTGGAGACGGCCGCCGCGTCGGGACAGCTTCAGGCCTTCGCCGGTGAGACCGACATCTTCATCTATCCCGGTTTCGAGTTCAAAGTAGTAGACGCCATGATAACCAATTTTCACCTGCCCAGATCGACGCTGCTGATGCTGGTGAGTGCATTCGCGGGCAAGAAAATGCTACTTGACGCCTATGCCTCGGCGATCGCGCATAGGTATCGATTTTTCAGTTACGGCGATGCCATGTTGCTGTATCGCGACACGGGCGCTCAATAGCGCCTGGCAGCCGGTGAGGCCTAGGGTGCGTTCTCCGGGCAGCTCTGGTTCTGTTATACTCGCTGCCCTTGAGGGGCACTTAACAGAGTCCCGCAGAGACTTGCCTGCAGTATCCAGAGCATCCTTAAATCCCCTTTGAGAATCAAGCACAAGGATTGATTGATTATGAAAACACCCGTTCGCGTGGCCGTCACTGGCGCTGCCGGCCAGATCAGCTATTCGCTCTTATTTCGCATCGCTGCCGGCGAGATGCTGGGGCCCGATCAACCGGTAATCCTGCAGCTATTGGAGATCACGCCAGCACTGGAAGCCTTGAAAGGCACAGTCATGGAACTAGAGGATTGTGCTTTCCCTTTGGTGATGGATATCGTTCAAAGTGACGATGCGGAGGTAGCCTTCAAAGCTGCCGACTACGCTCTGCTGGTGGGAGCAAGACCTCGTGGCCCGGGCATGGAACGTAAGGACCTGCTGGAGGCGAATGCGCAGATCTTTTCCGCTCAGGGCGCCGCATTGGATCGCAAAGCCAGTCGCGACGTAAAGGTGCTGGTGGTGGGCAATCCCGCCAACACCAATGCCCTTATCGCCTATCATAACGCGCCCAGCCTGCAGCCCGGCCAGTTTACCGCCATGACCCGGCTGGACCACAATCGGGCTATCAGTCAGCTGGCGGCGAAAACCGGCAAACATAGCACAGAGGTCGAGGGCATGATGATCTGGGGCAACCATTCCGCAACCCAGTATCCGGACATACACCATTGTACGGTTGCCGGTACCCAGGCCACTGATCTAGTGGAGCGGGATTGGATAGCCAATGAATTCATTCCCACGGTGCAGCAGCGTGGTGCCGCCATTATTAAGGCGAGGGGTGCCTCGAGCGCTGCGTCGGCGGCCAACGCCGCCATAGAGCACATGCGCGACTGGGCCCTGGGTACTTCCGGAAAGATCGTCAGCATGGGCGTTCACAGCGACGGCAGCTATGGCATCGCTGAGGGCTTGATTTATTCCTTTCCGGTCACCTGCGATGCAGGAAGCTACACTATCGTTCAGGGGCTTGGTATCAACGATTTTAGCCAGGATCTGATTCAGCGCACAGAGACGGAACTCAAGGAAGAGCGTGACGCCGTCGCTGAACTACTGCCTTAGGGCGATATAACCGGCTCAGCACGCCCGCACTCACCGCTACCCGGAGCGCTTGACCTGACAACATGGCCCGCAGACCTCTGCCGCTGATCCGCGACAACCAGTTCTGGATATTCCAGCTCCTGGGCTGGTCTGCCTGGGTTTTCATGCTCACCCTTCGGGACCTGATTTTTGTGCCGCCGGAGTACATTCTGCCGAGGGCGATGGTGTTCAGCGCCAGCGCTGTTTTGGGGGTGTTGCTGACCAGCGTTCTGAGATTTCTGTACAAGCTGGTGTGGGAGCAGGGGCTGGTCATCAGGTTTGTGATGACCTGGTTTGCTTCCCTGGGGGCTGCCATGATCTGGCAGCCTTTTCGCAACTATATCGCCCTGCTGCCGTTCGGGGAGACCCTGGATTTCTACAACACTTCGGCAGACGATCTCTTTGATGGCTTGTTCAGCAGTTCCTTCCCGCTGCTGCTAGTTTGGTCCGGTCTTTATTTCATTTTCAAGTACTATCGACTTTTTCAACTCGAAAAAGAAAAAGGGCTTCGCTCCGAAGCCCTGGCCCATGAGGCGCAGCTCCTGATGTTACGCTATCAGCTCAATCCCCACTTTCTATTCAACACTCTCAACGCAATTTCGACTCTGGTGTTGGCTAAGGCCAACGCCCAGGCCAACGAGATGTTGACCAAGCTAAGTAAGTTCCTGCGCTATTCACTGGATCACTCGCCGTTGGACCGCGTGAGCTTCGCGCACGAGCTAGCGACCTCGCGCCTCTATCTCGACATCGAGAAGGTGCGTTTCGCTGAGCGCCTGCGCTTGCGGCTGGATGTCGCACCCGAGGCAGAGTTGGCTCTGGTGCCTACGATGTTGTTGCAGCCCATTATTGAGAACTCCATAAAGCACGGCATTTCCAAGTCTGAGAATGGAGGTACTATTAGTATCAGCGCGGCTCGAAGTGAAGACAAGCTGGTGATCGAGGTAAGCGATGATGGTCCGGGTCTGCCTGCCGGCAGCATGCAACCGGACGAACTTTCACTTTCCAAAGGCGTTGGCGTCAGTAATATTAGAAACCGGTTACTTGAGATCTATGGACAGAACCACGAGCTGTCATTCGAGAACCGAAAGCCCAGTGGTTTGACCGTAAAGGTAGTGATTCCCTATGACACAGACTAAGCCGCAAGCACTAAAGGCAATTATTGTCGACGATGAAGAACTGGCAAGGCAGGGGCTGGCAATGCGTCTGGAGTCCATCGACGACGTGCAGGTCGTTCGCGAGTGCGCGAATGCTCGAGAGGCCCTGGACGCCATTGTTGAACTTGAGCCGGATCTGGTGTTTCTCGATATCCAGATGCCCGGCAAGAGCGGGTTGGAGATGATCGAAGATATTCAAGGCGATGTGATGCCATTGATTGTCTTTGTCACCGCCTATGACAGCTATGCCGTGGAGGCGTTCAAGGTGCATGCCGTTGATTATTTGCTCAAACCGGTCGAGGAAGAGCGCCTGCTTGAGGCGGTAAACGCCGTGCGCGAGCAGCGCCGGCACAACGAAGTCAACAGTGAGAAGGACCGGCTTATGGAGATGGTTGTCTCTCTGACCGGAAAATCGGCCACCGCCATTGATGAAATGCTGGAGAGCGGTGAGGAGTTCGTGGAGCGACCAGACCGGCTCGCCATCAAGGACGGCTCATCGATAACCTTCGTGCCGGTAAGGGAAATCGACTGGATCGACGCTGCCGGTGACTACATGTGCGTGCATGTCGGGGGTGATACTCACATCATGCGCACCACGATGAAGGAGCTGGAGTCGCGCCTGGATCCCTCCATTTTTCAGCGCATCCACCGTTCAACCATAGTCAACCTGGAGCGAGTCGATAAAGTGTCATCGCATATCAACGGCGAATTTCATCTGACCTTGAAGTGCGGCAACTCACTGAAGATGTCCCGTTCCTACAAGGATAAGGTCAAACACTTTTTTTAAAGCCCGCAAGGCCCGCTCGCTTATTTTTTGTATGGTATGTGATTCAGCGGCAGTTGGGTGGTGTTGAGGACCTCGCGTAGCATGAAGCTGGAGTGTACGTCAGAGACTCCCTCTATGCGGGTGATCTTGTTGAGCAGGAATTCCTGATAGCGGGCCATGTCCGGCACCATGACCTTGAGCTGGTAGTCGGCGGATTGGCCGGTGATCAATAGGCACTCGATAACCTCGGGGTAACTCTTGATTTTGGCCTCGAAGTGTTCGAAGCGATCCGGGGTATGTCGGTCCATACTGATCTGGATCAGTGCCGTCAGCTTCAGGTCCAGCGCCGCGGCATCCAGCAGGATCGCCTGGCCGCGAATGACGCCAGTTTCTTCCAGATGCTTGACCCGTCGGGCGCAGGGGGAGGGGGACAGGCCGACTTTGTCGGCCAATTCGAGGTTGGTTATGGCAGCGTCCGCCTGCAATTCGGCAAGAATGCGCAGGTCCATTCGGTCCAGTTGCACAACTGACTCCTTCTGCGTCCGGACTGAAACTCCGGTTTCGCAATTCTGCTCAATAATTTGGGTTTAATAGAGAATATATTTAATATATCNCGATAAATTAGCTTATAACACCCATAATTAATCAAATCAGGGTAAAAAAGGCATGGAATCACCCCTAAGCATTGGCTATGCTACCCAATCTCGAGCCACCGCCGATTCAAAAGACCGGCGGCTTGCAGGCCGACAGCTCGACAGCCCTCTCAAAAAGAGGCAGAGCAGCATCCAGACTGCCAGGCGAAGCTGGGGACATGATGATCAATTCAGCCGATAGTCTGTCTGAATTGATCACAAGGTCCTTGCGCAGGAGGCCCTTGTAAAACAGCTTTTTTACAAAAACTAGTGGCGACAGGCTGGAACAGACCGCAATGATAATTTCGAGGGAAGATCCAGATCATGGCTAACGCAAGATTCGATCATCGTAAGTACAAGCCATTTCCGCCGCTGGCACTCAAGGATCGCCGCTGGCCGGACCAGGTAATCAGCGAAGCGCCGACCTGGTGCAGCGTCGATCTGCGGGACGGCAATCAGGCTCTGATCGAGCCCATGTCGGTAGCCCAGAAGCAGAGACTGTTTGAACTGCTGGTCGATGTGGGTTTCAAGGAGATCGAGGTGGGTTTTCCCGCTGCTTCGCAACCGGATTTCGATTTCGTGCGCAGTCTTATTGAGGAGAAGCGGGTGCCTGATGATGTCAGTATCCAGGTGCTTACCCAGGCGCGTCCGGAACTCATTGCGCGCACATTCGAGGCGCTCAAGGGAGCTCGGCGGGCTATCCTGCACGTCTATAATTCGACTTCGGTCATTCAGCGCGAAAAAGTTTTCAAGACCGACAGGGCCGGCATCATAGATATTGCGGTGAGCGGGGCCAGGGAAGTGCGGCGGCAGGCCGAGCAGGCGCCAGAAACTGACTGGGTATTCCAATATTCGCCGGAGAGTTTCACCGGCACCGAAATCGACTTTGCAGTCGAAGTCTGCAACGCTGTTGTCAATGAATGGCAGCCAAGCTCGGACCGCCCCTGTATTCTCAATTTACCTTCGACCGTGGAGATGGCGACTCCCAATGTCTATGCCGATCAGATCGAGTGGTTTCATCGCCATGTCGACAAACGGGAGGCGGTCATTATCAGCTTGCATACCCATAACGATCGGAGTTGCGCCGTAGCGGCAGCCGAACTGGGCGTGATGGCGGGAGCGCAACGAGTAGAGGGAACTCTGCTTGGCAATGGCGAGCGTACCGGCAACATGGACATCGTCATAATGGCCATGAATCTGTACAGCCAGGGGGTGGACCCTAAACTTGACTTGCATGACATGGACCGATTGGTTTCCGTCGTGCGCGAATGTACTCAGATTGATGTGCACCCGCGTCAGGCTTATTCCGGCGATCTTGTGTTTACTGCTTTCTCCGGGTCCCATCAGGATGCCATCAAGAAATGTCTGGACCTCTATACCGAGGGGGATCCCTGGGAGATCGCCTACCTGCCAATTGACCCTCGTGACATCGGTCGTACTTATCAGGATGTTATCCGCGTTAACAGTCAATCCGGCAAGGGCGGCGTCGCTTACGTGCTGGCCAATAAGTTTGGCTTCGAATTGCCGCGCTGGCTGCAAATTGAATTCAGCCAGGTGGTTCAGCGGTATACCGAAGACAGCGGCCAGGAAATTAAGGCCGATGAAATCTGGACGCTTTTCAATCAACACTATCTGAACAGTGACAAGGTCCTGAGCCTTGAAGATTTTTCTATCAATAAGCACGAGGGGCGAGAAACCTTCGCTGCCAAGCTCGACTACTTTGGCGAAGAACTCTCCATCAGCGCTGAAGGTGATGGTGTGCTGGATGCCTTCGTCGAGTCACTGAAATCCGCCATCAATATCGATTTTGAAATCCTCGAATACGGTGAACACGCCCTCGGGCAAGGCGCCAATGCCGAGGCGGTTACCTACATTCAGATCAAGTGTGAGGGCCGCCGCTACAGCGGAGTGGCCATCAGTAAAGACATCATCTCCTCGTCTCTGAATGCCTTTATGGGTGCGGCCAGTCAGCTTCTGAGCGAACACCGGGCTGCTGCTTAAGCCGCCGAAACAATTGGCGCCCTTTGCAAACCTCGATCAATGCTCTTGCCTGCCGAGGGCTTGCGCAGGGATCGCCCCAAACCCGGGAATGCCCTGAATACTGCTGACAGGTCTCTGGCTTGCAGTCGGCGTGCGCTCAAGGCGTCATGCGTTGCCCGTCAAGCAACGCCTAGGCGTTCAGGAGTGCCGGCTGCAGACCCCGCAGGGCCGGGTCTGCAAGCCCTGCTGCTGGGTTACACCATCTGGCAATAGAGTCCGCTTTTCCCTGCTGGGCGGAATCAGAAGCTCTTAATCTAAATGAGAATAGTTTGCATTTAGCATTAGCTTTAATTAGACTGCGCTCCTCAGACAATAATCTTTATTGCAAGGGAGAGCTTATAAATGTCGTCCGGATTAGTTTCCAGGCTCCTGCTGGCTGTAGCCGGCAGCGCGGTGCTGGCAGGAGTCCAGGCTCAGGAGAACAGTATCGAGGAAGTGACCATCGTGGGCAGCCAGGAGCAGGCCCGCCGTCTGACCGGTTCAGGTTACTTCATCGGCGCCGAGAGTCTGCGCCAATTTAGCTACGCGGATATTCAGCGCATCATCAGAGAAGTGCCTGGGGTCTCAATTCAGGTTGAGGACGGTTATGGGCTTCGACCCAACATCAGTATCCGTGGAGTCGCCACGGAACGCAGCGGCCGTATCACTCTGCTGGAGGACAATGTGCTGATTGCGCCGGCACCTTATTCGGCGCCTTCTGCCTATTACTTCCCCACCGTCGGCCGCATGGCGGCTTTCGAAGTGCTCAAAGGTCCGGCTGCCATTACTCAGGGGCCCTATACTATTGGTGGGGCACTGAACATGGTCTCCACTCCGATTCCGGATCAGGCTTCAGGTCAGCTCGTCACAGAAGTAGGAGAAGATGCAACTTATCGCCTGCACGCCCATTATGGAGCCAGCGCCGATAACGGTTTCGGATTCCTGCTGGAAACCCATCAATGGCGCTCAGACGGCTATCAAAGCATTGATCGCAGCGGCGCCAATACCGGCCTGGACGTGGAAGACTACACGCTCAAGGTTTCTTATGAACCCGAGGATTCTGCGCATCAATTGGAACTGAAGTTACAGTATGCGCATCAAAACTCCAATCAGAGCTACCTGGGCCTGGCAGATGCGGACTTCGCCGCGTCTCCTTACCGGCGCTACGGGCTGTCAGAACTGGACAACATCGAAACAGAGCACGAGCAAGCTATCCTGCGCTATCAATACGATTTCAGCAATGACCTGTATTTCACGGCAACCGCCTACAATAACGAGCATGCTCGCAACTGGTTCAAGACCGAGGGCATTGACTTCGATGGCAGTGTCGACGCCCAGGCCTTTGAGCGCACTGGCTGGTTCGATGTAATTCAGGCAATCAACAGGGGCGAGAGCCTCGGCGGTTTTTCCCCTGATGGATTGCAGTCTATCCTCGATGGTAGTACGGATACTCCAGTCGGCAGCATCCAGCTGCGCTCTAACGATAGGGAGTATTACTCTCGTGGCGTTCAGTTCGCGATGAATTTCAATGGCTCCATTGGCGCCACCTCTCACGATTTACGCGTCGGCTTGCGGTTGCATGAGGATCAGGAAGACCGATTGCAGCGCAATAGTAATTATCGGCAGATTGATGGTGAGCTGGTGCTTGATGATTTCGGGGAACTGGGTAATGCCGGCAACCGGGTGCAACAGGCAGAGGCTATATCTCTTTACGTATACGACGAGATAAACATCGGCAACTGGACTCTAAGCCCGGGGTTGCGATTCGAGGATATCGATCAGAGCAGGGTGCGTTACCGCGATGGCCCCCAACGCAGCTTTCGCGACTCGCGGGAGAATGATGTTCAGGTCTGGTTACCGGGTCTGGGTGCGCTTTATCAGTTGACTCCGGAATTGTCGCTGGTGGCCGGGGTCCACAAAGGCTTCACAGCTCCGAGTAACTCGCCGGGTACGCGTGAGGAAGAGGCAATCAACTATGAGGCGGGGTTTCGCTACGACAGTGGCGACCTGAGTGCGGAGGTGATCGGCTTTCTCAGCGACTATGACAATATTCTTGGGGTCTGCACCGCATCATCCGGAAACGATTGTGTGATCGGCGACGCTTTCAACGGTGACGCTGCTACCGTGCAGGGTCTGGAGGTTCAATTTAATACAGAACTCGCGCGTCGGGGCAATGTCAGCGTGCCGCTGAACCTTAGCTACACCTATATCGACGGCGAATTTGACACCGATGTTGCCGACACAGATTTCTTTGGTGATGTCAGTGTGGGTGACCCGATACCCTATCTGCCCGAGAATCAATTCAGGCTTTCCCTCGGTCTGGCAACAGGCGGCTGGGCGAGCTATCTGAGCGGAAATTATATCGACGAAGTCTGTGTGCGGGCCGCCTGCGGCTCCTTTGAGAGCACCGACGCCAGCTTCACGGTTGATGCATCAGTTAACTACAGCTTGAACCAGCAGCTCACGGTCTATGGCAGGCTGGAAAATCTGACCGGTGAGGAAAACATCTTGGGGCGTCAACCTTACGGTGCGCGTCCCAACAGGGACCGGAACGCCACGTTTGGTGTGCGATTCAATTTTCAATAAATTTTCAGTCAAAAAAGGACAGTCAATCCTGAAAGGAGGTAAGAGATGAAACAACTTCTAGTTTGCCTGGTTGCGCTCTGCAGCTTACAGCTCACGCAGGCCGCCGAGGTCAACATTTATTCGGCGCGTGGGGAAGACCTGATCAAGCCCGCACTGGATCGTTTCTCGGAAGAAACCGGGATCCGCGTCAACCTGATCACCGAGAGTGCCGATGCCCTGATTCGCCGCATCGAGCTTGAAGGCAATAACTCACCCGCTGACGTCCTGCTCACCGTCGATGCCGGCCGACTGCACCGCGCCAAAGAGGCCGGCCTGCTGCAGCCCGTTGAATCTGATGTGCTCGAAGCCAGAATACCGGCGTTTTATCGGGATCCTGACAATCTCTGGTTTGGTTTGTCATTGCGCTCCCGTGTCATCATGTACGACAGAGACAGTGTCTCGCTCGCGGACATCAGCAGCTACGAAGATCTCGCTGATCCACGCTGGCGCAATGAGCTCTGTATCCGTTCGTCCAGCAATATCTATAACCAGTCACTGGTCGCGTCCATGATCGCCCATCATGGGATGGAAGCCGCCGAAGCTTGGGCCGAAGGCGTGGTGGCGAATATGGCGCGTCCACCCCAGGGAGGGGATCGTGACCAGATCAGAGCCGTGGCCGCCGGGCAATGCGAGCTGGCCGTGGCTAACACCTATTATTTGGCCGGTATGATCACAACTGGAACCGATGCGGACGTGGAGATCGCTAATCAGATCGGCGTACTCTTTCCGAATCAGGACGGTCGCGGTGCTCATATGAATGTGAGTGGTGCCGGTGTGCTCGTCAATGCCCCGAACCGGGACGAGGCCATTCGGTTGATCGAATTTTTAAGCGCCGACTATGCTCAGCAATGGTATGCCGAGCGCAATGGCGAATACCCGGTGCGACCGGAAATTGAGTGGAGCGCTGTGCTAAAGGGTTTTGGTGACTTCCAGGCCGACAAGCTGGGGCTTGATCAACTGGGAGAATACAACGCCGAGGCGGTCAGGCTGATGGACCGCGCCGGCTGGCGCTAGTCCCGGGCCGGCAACCTTGACAGCTCGAGGGGCGCCCGACCAGGCCGGTCAGCGCCGCGCGGGAGTTTTCAGGCGCCATAGCAAGGGCGTTTGACCCGCAGCGCCTGCTCAGTCCCATCGACACGGTGTGTCCTGCACAGGTAAGCGACCAGTCTGACGGAAGCAGAAAGTCTCTATGAAACAAGCTGTTTTATCACGGCCACGGCCTGCTTTGGCGGGTCCGTGGCCGCTCGCGTCTTTGGGATTGTCTCTGCTGCTTGCAGTTCCCTTGATCACAGTAGCGGTGTCGCTGCTGTTGCCCAGTGACGATGTCTGGCAGCACCTGCGTGAGACGGTGCTGGGTGAGTACATCAGCAATTCCATGATTTTGCTGGGCGGTGTCGCGTTGCTGGTGCTGCCCATGGGCATAGTACCGGCCTGGCTGGTTACCATGTATCGCTTTCCGGGAAGGGGGGTGCTGGAGTGGGCGTTGTTGCTGCCAATGGCGGTGCCTGCCTATATCATCGCCTATACTTATACTGGGATGCTAGATGTAGCCGGTCCGGTGCAGACCTGGATGCGCGACTCATTCGGCTGGGACTACGGTGATTACTGGTTTCCTTCCATTCGTTCCTTGGGTGGCGCCATCGCGATGCTGTCGCTGGTGCTTTATCCCTATGTTTATCTGCTGTCGCGCGCCGCCTTCGTGGAACAATCGATCTGCGTACTCGAAGTCTCCCGCACCCTCGGCTGCAACACCCTGTCTGCGTTTTGGCGCGTGGCGTTGCCTCTGGCGCGTCCTGCAATCGTGGTGGGGCTCAGCATTGCCCTGATGGAGACTCTGGCCGATTTCGGAACCGTCCAGTATTTCGGCATCTCCGTTTTTACTACCGGCATTTATCGCACCTGGTACGGACTGGGCAGCAGCGTCGCGGCCACCCAATTAGCTGCACTGCTGATGTTTTTTGTGCTTTTTCTGGTGCTGATGGAAAGCTGGTCCCGGCGCCAATCCCGCTACTTCAACACCAGCACCCGCTACCAGGCCCTGCCCAGAGTGCAGTTACGCGGCTGGCACCTGGTGCTGGCTTATCTGCTGTGTGTCACACCGGTTCTTCTTGGCTTCGGTATTCCCGTGGCCCAGCTGACGGCATGGAGCTGGATTACGGCCGAGCGGATTTTTACCGCCCGCTTTTTTGAACTGGCCCTGAATACGGTTAGCCTGGCCGTTATCAGCGCGCTGATTGCCCTCGTCATCGCTCTTTTCATCAGCTATGGAAGGCGTCTCTTTCCGAATTTGTTGTCGACCTTGTCCTTTCGCGTGCTGTCTCTCGGCTATGCCTTGCCGGGTACGGTGATCGCCATCGGTGTGCTGGTCCCCTTTGCCTGGCTGGATAACCGCCTGAGTGCCAGCATGGAGGCCTGGGTGGGAATCAACACCGGGCTGTTGCTGAGCGGCACGGTCTTTATTCTGGTGTTTGCCTACCTGGTGCGCTTCCTGCCGATTGCACTCAACACAGTTGACGCCGGTCTTGGAAAGATCAAACCTTCTATGGATGAGGCGGCACGCAGCTTGGGTCACTCCAATGCCAGCACACTGCGCAGTGTGCACATGCCCATGATGAAAGGCACGATGATTGCGGCCGTGCTGCTGGTCTTCGTCGATGTGGTCAAGGAATTACCGGCCACACTGATTCTCCGCCCCTTTAATTTCAATACCCTTGCGATTCGCACTTATGAACTAGCGAACGAGGAGAGGCTTGCCGATGCCGCTGGACCCGCTTTGTGTATTGTCCTGGTCAGTATTATTCCTGTTATTCTCTTGAGCCGTTCCTTATCGCGTGCACGCGTTGGTTATGCAGCAGACTCTCAACCTTGACAATGTTCATGTCGCCTTAAGCGGACGGCCTGTGATCAATGGCGTCTCGCTCAGCCTGGACCAGGGGCGCATCGGCTGTTTGCTCGGGCCCAGCGGCTGCGGCAAGACAACCCTGCTGCGCGCCATCGCCGGTTTTGAGCCGGTAACTAGCGGCAGCATCCGTCTTGGCTCAGAGCAGCTGTCCGGAAACGGCGCCATGGTGGCGACAGAGAGGCGCGCCATCGGGATGGTCTTCCAGGACTACGCGCTTTTCCCCCATCTCAAGGTGCGGGACAATATCGCCTTTGGCCTGCGCCAGCGCAAGGGCAGCGACATTGACCGGCGGGTGCAGGAGTTGGCGCAGCTACTGGCTGTGTCTAATCTCTTGGACGAGTATCCGCACCGGCTCTCGGGTGGACAGCAGCAGCGGGTTGCCATCGCCAGAGCCATGGCCCCGCGTCCCCAGGTCCTGCTGCTCGACGAACCCTTTGCCAGCCTGGATATCGAGCTCAGAGAGCAGATCGCCGGTGAAATTCGTGAGGTGCTCAAGCAGGCCAATGTGACTGCAATTCTGGTCAGCCATAACCAGCTCGAGGCCTTTGCCATGGCCGATGAGATCGGAGTCATGCAACAGGGTAGGCTGCTGCAATGGGACCGTGCCTTCAATCTCTATCATCGACCCAATTCTCCCGCCGTCGCGGCCTTCGTCGGCGAAGGGGTGCTGGTTGAAGGGACGGTCTCGCCACAGGGAGGTGTGAACACCGCGCTGGGGCTTATCCATTCCGCTACCGGCTCGAATCTGCAGCCTGGCACTTCAGTCTCGGTGCTGCTGCGTCCCGACGATGTGATTCATGAAGACGGGGCGGAAACTGCGGCCACGGTAGTCGAGCGCGCTTTCCGGGGCGCACAGTTTCTCTACACCCTGGCGGCGGCGAGTGGCGAAAAGTTTTTCAGCCTGGTGCCCAGTCACCACGATCATCTTCCGGGCGAGCGCATTGGCTATCGCTTGGAAGTGGACCACCTGGTGCTGTTTCCCCACGTGGTCGAGCAGGCCGGTGTCGATCTGGTGGATCTCGGTCAAGAGGGAAACCTCGAACTGCGGCCGGCCAACGAAGACGAAACGGAGCCTTAAAGACTGCTTCTGACGGCTCTCTAAACACCGTCACTTTCGGTTTCCTTACGCAGGCCACTTGCTGGCCACGCCTCACTGCCATGCAGCCGGATGGGGATTGGCTTGCAATTGGCAAACTTTTGCTGGCATCGCTGCGACTTAATTGTGGAAATTCAGTATCCTGAAAGCATAGCGAGGGGGTGGTAAGCCCGATTTTTCAGCGTTCATCCGCGGAACCACAGATCTATGAGCTCGAAAGATGACGATGAAGCATTGATTGCTGCGGCGCTCAATGGATCGACATTTGCCTGGGAGAAACTGGTCCGTCGCTATGAGAGCAGAATTTACAACCATGGCCTGCGCTTGATGGGTAATCCGACGGACGCGATGGACTTGATGCAGGAAGTTTTTCTCGGCGTCTATCGCAATCTGCACCGGTTTCGGGGAGATGCCAAGTTCAGCAGCTGGATATTCAGGATTGCCCACAATAAGGCGGTCGATCTCAGCCGGCGCAAGCGATTACTTGCCACTCAATACCGCAATGATGCGGCGGCCGGGAGCGACGGGCTTGAGCCGATTGCCAGTGCTCACGACGAGCCCGACCAGCAGCTCGGTATCAAGCAGCGCAACACTCGCATCAGCGCGCTGCTGGAAAGCCTGCCTCTGCAGCAGCGGCTGATCGTTGAATTAAAAATTTTCCAGTCACTGACTTTTGATGAAATCGCACAGATGCAGGAAATTTCGAGTAATACCGCAAAGACCAGATTCTACGGTGCACTTAAGAAGTTGAAGATGAAAACGGAGGAGACCGATGTCTTGCCCTAAGACCGAACACTTACTGAGTCGATACCTGGCGGGTGACATGACCCCCCTGGCGAGAGAAGAGCTGTTCCGCCACCTTGCCGACTGCGAATATTGCGGCGCCGAGATGCGCGGACTGGATTCCGTACAGAGACAGCTTGGCAGTTGGAATGACGAAAGAGTACCGCACTGGGATCGAGGTCTGGAATTATTCCGGCGTGAACACCGGGTGCCAAAAGATCATGGGAAATTGCCAAATCTCTGGCAATGGCTGCCAACCGCTACCAGCATTGCCATGCTCTGCCTGCTGCTTTTAAATACCTCGCTAGTGAACAGCGACCAGGGGCTTTCGGTAACGTTCGGGTCGCGCCTAGCCGCGACGGAAATTGAGGCCGAGTTAGCGGGATTCGCGGACGCGCAGCGCGCCGAGATGCAGGCGCTTATCGCGCGCTTCGAACAGCGCCAGGACAACAACAACGTGCAGCTTCTGCAGGCAGTCATGGAGCAGACCCAGCAGACCACGGCGGAAAATCTCGAACAGATCTACACTTATTTTGAGCAGCAGCGTCTTCAGGACCTGCAGGCAATGCGTGCCAGCTATGAACAACTGGTGGACAGTGACTATGAGACGATTCGCTCGATTGAACAGTTGGCGCAATACGTCAGCTATCAGGGCGACCTGCGTTAACTTACAGGCAGTCAAAAACCAATGATAAAACGCTTGGCGACAACCACTCTCGGCCTGCTGCTGTGCCTGACGGCTGCCGTGCGGGCGCAAGGTGTCGATGTTAGTGAGGTTGACATTAGTGAGGTTAATATAAGGAAGATAAGAGAAATTCGCCAGAACAGCGAGCTTCTTGCCAGAGTGCTGTCAGAAGCTCTGGAACTGAACGAGTCTGCAGGGCTGTTTGCTCGGGCAGTGGGTGGTGTAAACGGCACCTATCTGCATGACCAGGGTATCGTCCTCGAAGTCCGCTCACCGCTGGCTAGTCGTCGCAGCCGATTGAACATAGCCAGTTTAAATTCGACGATGCGGGCTCTGACAGGGCGTAGGAATCCGTTCGCAGCGTTTCAGGCCACTTCTCCTGCACAGACCAATGTTGTCGACGGCGACGGCTCGAGCATTTCGCGTGCGGACAGTTTTTACCAGGAAATGATGGGGCGCATTGCAAGCGTTGATTACGCGCTCGCGATCAATTCCGCCATCCAGCAGGCGTCGACCGCGGCGCGCTCGATTAGCAGCCTGGGAGGTTTTGACGCGATCGACGAGCAGTCGGTGCAGTCTTCGCTGACAGAATTGCGGCGACGCCTGGAGGTCAATCTGACAGAGCTGCGCAGCTTAGAGGCTTCCATTCGCTCATCGGCCACGGATCGAGGTGGTGACAGCGAACAGGACCGCCGGCGGCTTGAGCAGCAACTGGATGCTCTCATGGCACGCCTTGACCCTCTACAGGCGGAGGCTTCGGAATTGGCCCGGGACCTGCAGGCAAGGATGGAAGTGGCGCGGCAGGACTATGAGGCTGAGTGGCTGACTGAGCTCGAGCGCTTGGAAGACAACCTTTATGGGGCACTCTGCGACTATGGTGCTTCTCTTCGTGCCTTGCCTGCTGATGAATATGTCTCTGTTATTCTCATCGGTCTCGGCGTCGAATCTGAAGCTGGCAGCAGGCCAGACAAAATTCATGTGCTTGCTCGCAGCGAGATCCAGCGCTGTCAGAACGGCAGTATAGCGGTGCCGGAGCTGCGGGGTCTGAGCACGGAATACAGTTACTGAATTCCGACCTGAAGGAGGCTTGTCGCAAATTGCTCGCAGGGGTCTGTCTAAGCGCCGGGTTAGGGCCACAATTGTGCCTACTTACTGAACGTTGATTCACTGATGGCGATTAATTGGGGCTTGGTCTGGGGCAGGACTTTCATTAGAATCATTCGTCGAGCTTGTTAGAAAGAAACTGTATAAAAGGTGTTATGGGAAATCATGGGGCCCTGATTAACTCAGCAGGTCCTTGTAGGGATGTACCGCGTTAGGAAACAGTCGATATTCAGGAGACCGTTAATGGACTGCCCGAAGTGCAATTCAGAAATGCAAGAACTAAAAATAGAGACACTGCACGGTCAAGTGTTGGTTGACCGCTGCAACAGTTGCCACGGCCTTTGGTTCGACAACGGAGAAGCCGAGCAACTGAAGGGCGACTGGATGGCGGATTTTGCCGACTCAGGCGATCCGGGTATCGGCAAGACTTACAACACGGTACGCGATATTCAGTGCCCGCGCTGCGGCAATCCCATGCAGAAGGTCAATGATCCGAAACAGAAGCATCTGGAATATGAGGCCTGTGAAGAACACGGGGTTTTTATGGATGCCGGTGAATTCACCGACTACAAACACGAAACACTGCTCGACATATTTCGCGATCTGGTCTCGCGCCTGAGGCGCCGCAGCAAATCGTGATCAAGGCTTGCCCGGAGCGCCAGGTCCCGGGTAGAAGTCAAAAATGCCATCTCGGGTGATGCCAGATGGCATTTTTTGTGCCCGACCAGGGCAAGGCAGGAAACTTTCCCAGTTCGGTCCAGTGGGCTTCGGAGCTATGAAAATCCGATCCCTGGGACTGATGCAGACCGTGTGACAGCGCCAGCTCCTGTAAGCGTTTCTGCAGCAGAGGGTCGATATTGCCATAAGTAGTTTCCATGGCGTCACCCCCGGCCAGGCGAAAATCTTCGAGCAGAGAGGACAGTTTAAGTCTGCTCAGGGGATAGCGGCCTGGGTGCGCAAGCACGGAAATGCCGCCGGCTTCCCGTATGGCCTCCACTGCCGTTGCCAGCGGACACCAGTCGGCAGCGACATAGGCGCGCCCGCGTCGAGACAAGTAACGCTTGAAAGCCTGTTGCTGATTTTTGCAGACGCCGCGACGCACCAGAAAGCCGGCCACATGACTGCGGGTGCGGGCCTGACAGGGCAGCGCATCCAGGTAATCTGCCAGGCCATCAATGCCGATTTTCTCCAGCTTCTGACCGATTGCCCGAAGCCGCTGGTTGCGGCGGTCCTGCTGCCTGGAAAGGAGCTGCACCAGAATTGGATGTGCCACTTCGATGCCGAGGCCGACGACATGAATCTCATGCTCGTTCCAGTCACTGGAGATTTCGACGCCCGGTATGAGTGTTAATCCTGGCTCGCTGCTGACCTCGGAGAAAGCCGCGGTGCAGTCGTGATCGGTAATGGCGAGGTGACTCAAATTCTGGCGTCGGGCCCGCTCCAGCAGTTCCGAGGGGGAATGGCTGCCATCCGAATAATAGCTGTGGCAGTGCAGGTCAGCCTTGCAAGGGACCTGTGCATTCGCTTCATTGCGGTTGCTGTGTTGCGATATCAAGGTGCTTCCCTGCCTGTCACCAGGCCTTGTCGATGAAAAGCCCAGCTATGGCCAATGCCAAAAACTCGGGAGCAGGATATGGGCAGGTGCTCACAATCTTGCTCCAGCAAGATCCGGCGCCGTAGGCTGCCCGGCTGAGTCATTGCAATAATTGACTATTTTACTGTGGTATTTGATACTCATCACCGTAAACACTAAATGCGAGTTATAGACGAGTTACAGCTTAGTGCGTTTGACTACGAAGGGCCGCTACGCGGTCACTGCGATGCTGGATTTGGCACTGCATGCCACCAGAGGTCCCGTGAGCCTGGCAGATGTTTCCCAGCGGCAGGCCATTTCCCTTTCCTATCTGGAACAGCTCTTTTCCAAGCTGCGCAAGAAGGCATTAGTTTGCAGTGTGCGTGGCCCCGGGGGTGGTTACAAACTCCAGCGCGGAGCCGGTGCTATCTATGTTGCCGAGATTATCGATGCCGTCAATGAGTCTGTGGATACTACCAAATGCCAGGGTAGGGGAAATTGCAATGGCGGCAGAATCTGCCTGACTCATTATCTGTGGGAAGATCTCAGCGAACAGATTCACGATTTCCTGGAGGGCATTAGCCTCGCTGATCTGGTCGGTAAAAGCGAAGTAAAGCTTATCTCAAAAAAACAGGATCGTCTGCATCTCATTTTCAGCGATCAGGAAGCCGATGACACGGCAGACGTACAGAGCCTGAAAAGGCGAGCAAAAAACCGTTTGTCCGTCACTGGCCTGTAGACGCCAACCCCCGCGTCGGGCGCTTGCCAACGCGCATGCCAGACACGACCGCTCGCCGTCGCGGCTTTCCCTAGGCGGGCGACAGCAACTGTAAAGTATGTAGAGACTATTATGGAATTTCCGATTTATCTGGACTATTCATCCACGACGCCGGTCGACCCCAGGGTCGCCGCCAAGATGGGCGAGTGTTTGACCCGGGAGGGCAATTTCGGCAATCCCGCCTCGCGCTCCCACCTGTTTGGCTGGAAAGCCGAAGAGGTGGTGGAGAACGCACGTCGTCAGGTGGCCGACCTGATTAATTGTGATCCCAGGGAGATTGTGTGGACCTCTGGCGCCACCGAGGCCGACAACCTGGGGCTCAAGGGGGCGGCACACTTTTATCAGGGTAAAGGCAGGCACATCATTACCTCCCGGATTGAACACAAAGCGGTGCTGGATAGCTGCCGCCAGCTGGAGCAAGAAGGCTATGAGGTCACCTACCTGGAGCCGGACGCCAGTGGTTTGATCACCACTCAGGCAGTCGCTGCCGCAATCAGAGAGGACAGTATTTTAGTCTCGCTGATGCATGTCAATAACGAGATTGGCGTGATTACCGACATCGACGCCATTGGCCGGCTCACACGCGAGAAGAAGATCATTTTGCACGTGGATGCGGCGCAGAGCATCGGTAAAGTCGACATCGATCTGGCTGCGATGCAGGTGGACCTGATGTCACTGACGGCGCACAAGATATATGGGCCCAAGGGTATCGGTGCACTCTACGTGCGCCGCGAGCCCCGGGTCCGAATCGAAGCACAGATGCACGGTGGCGGCCACGAGCGCGACATGCGATCAGGCACCCTGCCCACGCACCAGATCGTCGGGATGGGCGAGGCCTGCCGCATCGCTAAAGAGGAAATGCACGCAGAGAACGCGCGCATTCTTGTCTTGCGCAACAGGTTGATGGAAAGCCTGGGTACTATCGAAGAAGTCTACGTCAATGGCGATGTGAATGACCGCGTGGCTGGCAACCTTAATATCAGTTTTAATTTCGTCGATGGTGAATCGCTGATGCTCGCGCTTCGAGACCTGGCGTTATCCTCCGGGTCTGCGTGCACCTCGGCATCGCTCGAACCTTCCTATGTCTTGCGCGCGCTGGGTGTCAGTGATGAGCTTGCCCACGCCTCTTTGCGGATTTCACTCGGCCGCTTCACCACAGAAGCAGAAGTAGATTACGCGGCCGAAAAGATTCACGAGGCGGTTGCTAGGCTGCGCGAGTCATCGCCGGGCTGGCACAGGCATATAGCCGGGATCGATGCGGGCAAAGCGCGTCTAACTGCCCACTAGGCAGGACGGAGTTGAGAGACGGAAACCTGGCAGCCGCTCGGTACTTGAGAAGCTGCCAATTAACCCCTGAAATATCAGGGTGTTGAAGAAATTTCCGGCGTATAAAGTTTCCCATTAACCACGTATAATGCGTGCTCTGATCAGGTGCGCCTCATTTCGGTGCGCGCTGTTTTGCGTTAACTGTTTACTGGGAGTTAAGATGGCGATTGAACGTACTCTTTCCATTATCAAGCCGGACGCCGTAGCTAAAAACGTCATCGGTGAGATCATCAGCCGCTTCGAATCGGCTGGCTTGCAAGTCGTGGCGGCGAAAATGCTGCAGCTCGACGATGACAAGGCCGGCGGCTTTTATGCCGAACACAAAGAAAGACCGTTTTTTCCAGACCTGATGGAGTTCATGACTTCCGGTCCCGTGGTCGTGCAAGTGCTTGAGGGTGAAGACGCTATCGCTGTGAATCGAAAGTTGATGGGAGCCACTAATCCTGCGGAAGCAGAGCCTGGAACCATTCGTGCCGATTTTGCCAAATCGATCGACGCCAACGCGGTTCATGGCTCCGATTCTGCCGACAGCGCCGCTAGAGAAGTGGGCTATTTTTTTGAAGAAGCAGAAATTTGCTCACGTTAAACTATATTTGCTAAACAAGTTTTCTCACTATGGCTAACAGCAAACCCAATCTAGCCGGCCTGACTCGCGACCAGCTGCGAGTGCTGTTCGGCGCTATGGGCGAAAAGCCTTTCCGTGCCGATCAGGTGATGAAGTGGATTCATCAGCGCGGTGTGCTGGACTTCGATGCCATGACCGACATCAGCAAGTCGCTGCGCGAACGACTTCGGCAGGAGACTCTCATTGCCCTGCCGGATATAGTAGAAGACCATGTTTCCGAGGACGGCAGTCACAAGTGGCTGATCGAAGTGGCTTCCGGCAGCCGGGTGGAAATGGTTTTTATTCCCGAGGCAGGGCGCGGTACTCTGTGTGTCTCTTCCCAGGCAGGTTGCTCATTGGACTGCAGTTTCTGCGCCACCGGCAAACAGGGCTTCAACAGCAACTTGTCCGTGGCGGAGATAATCGGTCAACTCTGGTGGGCTAACAGCAAATTGGGGGGCTTCGGCGGGCTGGAACGGCCAGTCAGCAACGTGGTAATGATGGGTATGGGGGAGCCGCTACTCAATTTCGACAACGTCATGGACGCCATCAACATTATGATGGAGGATAATGCGTATGGGCTTTCCAAACGCAAGGTGACCGTCAGCACCTCGGGTGTGGTTCCGGCGATTCACCGTATGCGCGAGCGCACGGATGCTTCGCTGGCGGTATCACTGCACGCCCCAAATGATGAGCTGCGCAGTCAGATTATGCCTATTAATAAACGCTACCCGATTTCCAGTTTGCTCGAGTCGGTTCGAGCCTACATGGCAAGTCTGCCCGACAAACGAGTTCCGGTAATCGAGTACACGCTGATAGCAGGCATCAATGATCATCGTCAGCACGCAAGGGAACTCGCCCAGTTGCTGGCGGATTTTCCCTGCAAGATCAATCTGATTCCTTTCAACCCTTTTGCACAGAGTGATTTTCGCAGACCCAGCAGTTCGGCCATCGGCAATTTCCGCAGTATTCTCAATCAGGCCGGTTTTACGGTGACAGTTCGCAGCACCAGAGCGGATGACATTGGTGCCGCCTGCGGACAGCTTGTCGGTGCCGTCGCCGATCAGACGCGGCGCAGTCAGCGTCATCGTCAGCGCGCCCTGGATTCATCAGAAAAGGTCTTTGCCAGCGCAGATAATCTGGCAGTAGCTGCCGAAAGCCACTAGTGATTCGCACCGGAAGGGCATCGATGCACTCGTCAAGCAACGTTTCAGGTCTCGCCAAGCGCCTCGGCACTGCAGGTATCCTGCTCGGGATCCTGCTGACAGGCTGTGTTTCGGAGACGACCGGAGGATTCAATGTGGAGGCCTCCACCGAACAGGCGGCTGCTGCCTATGTTCAGTTGGCCCAAGCTCACTACAATGCAGGCGACATTCAGAGTGCGCGGCACAACCTCGACAAAGCCCGAAAGCTTGATGATCGCCACCCCGGAATCTACGACCTACTTGCCATGATCCAGCAATGGGAGGGCGATAGCGATCTGGCGCAAGAGAATTTTCAGCGCGCAATCCGACTCGATAGGGATGATTCTCGTGTCCGCAACAACTACGCTGCACTCCTGTTCAGTCAGGGGCTCTACGCGCAGGCGTGCGATGAATTGGCCCTGGTAACACAGGACATCGATTACCCGGGGCGTGCCATCGCCTTCGAGAACCTGGGCCGTTCTGCCCTGCGTCTTGAACGCAAAGAACAGGCGATGCAGGCTTTCACCCGGGCCCTGCAGCTCAACCCCGATCTCTACGTCTCGGCCCTTGAACTGGCGACACTCCGAGCCAGTAACGAGCAGTGGGATCCAGCCTGGCAGCTCCTGCAGCAATATTTGCAAAGTGCACAGCTTTATAATGTTCCCTATACGCCTCAGGCTTTACTGACTGGCATTCAAATCGGCGACAAGGTTGGCAACGCGGCGCTCGTTGAAGATTTCAGCTTGATCCTGACGACCCTCTATCAGCAGTCTCCCGAGTACGCCATCCATGCAGGGTTGACTGATGCCAACTGATGCCGGTGTGCAATGTCGAGATCAGCATGAGTCTATCGGCGCGCTATTGCGCCAAGCCCGCCTGGCGCGCGATCTGAGCGAAAAAGAGGTCGCAGACCGGCTGCGCATTACCGTTCACTATGTCAATGCCCTGGAAACTGATCGCTACGAAAAACTGCCCGGCTCGGTATTTGTAACCGGATATCTTAAGAATTATGCCAACTTACTGGAGATCGATGCTACATCCCTCGTGGCCCGCTACAAAGACCAAGTGGCTGAGCGGCAAGCGTCCCCGCACCAGGAAATCACGCCCAGGACCCATAAGCGCAGGGACTATAATCCGCCCTATGTGGCAGGTTCGCTGGTACTTTTCGTCGCTCTTTACTTCGTACTCTGGCTGTTCAGGGGAACCGATGCCGAGCTGACGGTCGACAGTGAGGGCGCTGCCAGCGAAGCTACCGTAGCCGTCAACACGCAGACGATTGACGCTTCTACGCTGCGGCCCGCCGTGGGCACCACGACTACTTCTTCTGCCGGGCCAGATGCCGCCACCAAGTCGGCTAACGCCGGCTCCGGCTCCGGCTCCGACTCTGACGAGGCAGGCCGGCAGGATGAGATGACTCGGCCTGAAGCGCGGGTCACCGACAGTTCGCGGTCCTCGAGCAGCCTTCAGAATGCCGCTGTCGATTCGCTAGAAGTGGCCGCAGAGCCGATGCCGACGGTGTCTCCTGCTGAAGCGGCAGTGGAGCCGGCCGTGGCGAGTAATCAGGCGCCTGCAGCAGCTCTGGAGACGGCCGATAGCGAAGCAGTTGAACAGGGCGGCTCGGGGGCGGCAAATATTACCGGCTCGGAAGAGAATATCGCCTCAGCAGTCGCTACGCAGGAAAGTGATCGTGCGGCCCCGGTTGCAGTGGCGGCAGCAGATAACAGTCAGCGTCTGATCGAAATCCACTCCGAGGGCAGTGACACTCTGCGCATCGATTTTACCGGAGCCAGCTGGGTCGAGGTGGTCGATGGCAGTGCGCAGGCGCTCTACAGCGATTTGCGGGAGGCTGGTGACATACTGGAAATTACTGGCCATGGACCGTTTAATGTACTTCTAGGTGATGCCCCGCAGACGCGGCTGGAATTCAACGGCGATGAAGTGGACGTCAGTGGCGACGTTCGCATCGGCAATACGGCTCGACTCACGGTAGGATTGTAAAGCTATGAGAACCGAATCAAGTATCAAACGGCGTAAGACCCGTCAGATTATGGTCGGAAATGTTCCCGTTGGCGGCGACGCCCCGATCAGCGTCCAGAGCATGACCAACACCGAGACCACCGATGTCGACGCCACCGTCGAGCAGATACGGCGATTGGAACTGGCGGGAGTCGATATCGTGCGGGTCTCTGTACCTACAATGGAGGCGGCCGAGGCCTTCAAAACAATTCGTAGCCTGGCGCAGGTGCCCCTGGTAGCCGATATTCACTTCGACCATCGCATCGCTCTCGAGGTGCTTTCTAACGGTGTCGATTGTCTGCGCATCAATCCCGGCAACATTGGCAGTGAGGCACGCATACGCATGGTTGTCGACAGCGCCAAAGACAAGGGAATTCCGATTCGCATCGGTGTCAACGCCGGTTCATTGGGCAAGGCGCTGCTGCGCAAATACAAGGAGCCCAATGCCGAAGCCATGGTGGAGTCTGCCCTCAATCAGATCGAGATCCTCGACAAACTGAGTTTTCATGATTTCAAGATCAGCCTTAAATCTTCCGAGATTTTCATGACACTCGACGCCTATCGACAACTGGCAAGCCAGGTCGATAATCCCTTCCACCTGGGAATCACCGAAGCCGGCGGGTTGCGGTCGGGCACAGTAAAGTCGGCAATCGGCCTGGGCGCTCTGCTGCTGGACGGCATTGGTGATACGATCCGAATCTCCCTAGCGGCGGATCCGGTGGAAGAGGTGAAGGTTGGCTTTGACATCCTGAAGAGCCTGGGTTTGCGGCACAAGGGAGTAAACCTGGTGGCCTGCCCTAGTTGTTCGCGACAGAATTTCGATGTGATTTCCGTTGTGAATGAACTGGAAAGAAGACTGGAGGACATTACCACGCCAATCGACGTGGCCGTAATCGGTTGCATAGTCAATGGTCCCGGCGAGGCGAAGATAGCGGAAATCGGCCTGACCGGTGCGAGCCCCAATAACCTGGCCTACGTGGAAGGTGTTCCAGACCATAAGATAAAAAATGAAAATCTTGTAGATGAACTTGAGGCAATGGTTCGTCAGCGCGTGGCCGATCGCAAGGCCTTGGATAAGGATATCATTGTCTCAGACTAGGTGCTCGGCATTGCTGGCAGTTAGGGCGGGTTTGAGGCGGGAGCACTCAGAGCAATTCTGAATGGCAAAAATTCAAGCTATCAGGGGAATGAATGACATTCTCCCCGGCGATTCTCTGGTCTGGCAATATCTGGAACATACGTTTCAGTCTGTTGTGAGCCGCTTTGGATACCAGGAGATCCGCTTTCCGATCATAGAGCAGACGCAGTTATTCAAACGCTCTATTGGGGAAGTTACCGATATTGTCGAAAAGGAGATGTACAGTTTCGACGATCGCAACGGCGATAACCTAAGCCTGCGCCCGGAAGGAACCGCAGGCTGTGTGCGCGCCGCAGAGCAGCACGGGCTGCTTTATAACCAGCAGCAGCGACTGTGGTATGCGGGGCCTATGTTCCGGCATGAACGGCCGCAGAAGGGTCGCTATCGCCAGTTTCATCAGTTTGGCGTCGAGGCTTTCGGCATGGCGGGTCCCGATATCGATGTCGAGATTCTCCAGCTTGCCGCCAGCCTGTGGCGGCAACTCGATATTGCCGAGCACCTTAACCTGGAGATCAACAATATCGGCAGTTCCGAGGACCGCCGCGAATATGGGCGGGCGCTGACGGACTATCTTGGCATTCACGAGGCCGATCTGGATGCCGATGCTCGCCGCCGCATGCACAGCAATCCACTGCGGGTCCTGGACAGCAAGAATCCTGAGGTTCAGGATGTCCTCCAGCAGGCACCAGCACTGGCCGAGTTCGTCAGTGCCAGCAGTCAGGAACATTTCGAACAGCTGAAACGACTGCTCGCTGAGCTGGGTATTGTCTACAGCGAGAACCCCCGTCTGGTAAGAGGACTTGATTACTATAATAACTGTGTCTATGAGTGGACCACAGACAGTCTCGGTGCCCAAGGTACGGTGTGCGGGGGCGGGCGCTATGATGGACTAGTGGCACAGCTTGGTGGCCGGGACACGCTTGCTGCCGGATTTGCCATCGGTATCGAGCGACTGGTGTTGATGCTGCAGGCGCTTGAGAAAATTCCCGCCTCGGTTCTGCGGCCCATAGACGTCTATATACTGGTGCTCGACGCCGAGCTTCAGCCCCAGGCGCTGGCCATCGCCGACGAATTGCGCCAGGCCTCTCCCCATCTTGGTATCGTCAGCCACTGCGGGGGCGGCAAGTACAACAGTCAAGTGAAGCGTGCCTATAATGCCGGTGCCAGGCTCGCGGTTATCGTGGAGGCACGCTCGCCCAGCGGCGCTGTAGAGGAGCTGAGACTGCGCAGCCTGGATGACAGTAACATCAATGAGACCGTAGCGCGCGCCGCTCTGAAGGAGCGTATTAGCAAATTCCTTGCGGCTGGCGGCGAGTCCTGACCTCTTTGCGCCAGCAGGCGCCGCGCACAGCCGCGACGAGTCGCATCGAGCGCAGGGGGCCCGTGCCAGAGACGGCACAAACAGGTATTATTGCGGACCTTTTCAGTCATTAGGAGATATTGGAGTGGCCCTGAACGCGGCAGAAGAAGAAACCCTGGAAGCAGTGAAGGTCTGGTGGCAGGATAACGGCCGACAGCTTCTGATTGTCGTTGCGCTGGTGGTAGGAGGCTATGCTGGCTGGACACTGTGGCAGAACAGTCAACAGACCACGGCGACAGCTGCTTCCGAACTCTTCGAGCAGGTGCTGGAACTGACCCTCGAAACCGGTGCACAGGATGCAGTGAGCGAAGACGAGGGCCGTCAGGTGATTGCCCTGGCCGAGTCCCTGCGTCAGGAGTTTCCCGGCTCCGACTATGCGCGATTCGCCACTCTGTTCGCCGCTCAGCAGCAGGTTCGGCTCGAGGATCTGCCTGCGGCTGAAGAGGCGCTGCGCTGGATCCTAAACAACCCTCGCAGTGGCCTGCTGTCCAGTGAGGACGAAGGCCTGCGCCTGACTGCCAGCCTGCGGCTGGGCCGGGTGCTGCTGGCTCAGGGCGAAGCCGATAGCGCCCTGCAACTCATCAACAGTTTAGAGCCAGGCCCCTTCGAGGCAGGCTTTTCGGAGTTGCGTGGTGACATCTATGTTGCTCTGGACCGGCCCCTGGACGCCCGCGACGCCTATGTAGCAGCCCAGCAGGCTGGCTCGACGAGTCAGAACCTGCAGCTTAAATTAAACAGCCTGGCAGCGGACAGCTAGGGACTCTGATGCCTTTTCACCAGCACACCCCAGCCTCAATTCGCTCTCTCCGGGGCAGACACCTATTGCTTCTGCTGTCTTTGGGACTCGGGGCCTGTTCCAGTCTTAATCCTATGAACTGGTTTGGTGACGACGAGGTAAACCCTCCAGCCGAGCTTCAGGACATCAATGAGCAGGTGAGTCTGCGCCGGGACTGGAGCGTCAACGTGGGCAACGGGCAGGGGGATACCTTCGTCGAGCTCACGCCGGCATTGGATGGGGACACGATTTACGCCGCCGCGGAGAATGGCCGCGTGGTCGCCGTCGATGTCAGCAGTGGCGATGTGCGTTGGCGCACGCGCCTGGATGAAAGCATTATTGGCGGCGTCGGCGCCAGTAACGGCCTGGTCATGCTGGGTACCAATAACGCCGAAGTAGTCGTTCTTGCGCAGCAGGATGGCAGTGAAATCTGGCGTCAGCAGGTCTCCAGCGAAGTACTTTCCTCGCCGCGAAGTAACGGCGATGTAGTCGTCGTCCAGACTGTGGACGACAAGCTGATTGCGCTGGAGGCGGACAGCGGCGAGCAACGCTGGATTTACGAGACTACGTTGCCGCCATTGACACTGCGGGGCACCAGCAGGCCGGTTATCACTTCCAGCGATATGGTCATCGCTGGATTCAGCAACGGGACGCTGGTGGCGGTCAATGCCGAGGATGGGGTCTGGAGTTGGGAAGAGCGCGTGGCGGTGCCAGAAGGGCGCTACGACATTGAGCGAGTTATTGATGTCGATGGCGACCTGGTGCTCGATGGCAGTCGCGTGCTGGCCGCCAGCTACCAGGGCAATCTGATGGCTTTCGATGTCGTCTCCGGGCGCATTGTATGGGGCACCGAAGCTTCCAGCTATCATGGCCTGGCGTTGGGATTCGGCAATATATACTTCAGTGATGACCGCGGCTACATCGTCGCTATGCAGGACAACAGTGAGGAAATTGTTTGGGAGAGCGGCGACCTGCAGTACCGATCCCTGACTGCGCCCACTACGGTGGGCAACTTTGTTGCCGTCGCTGACTTCGAAGGCTACGTGCATCTGTTGTCTCAGATAGACGGCAGCATCGTCGGGCGCACCCGGGTGGACAATGACGGTATAAGGGCCAATCTCATCAATCGGGCAGGGCGACTTTTTGTCTACGGCAACAGCGGTCGACTCACTGCCCTCAGTCTGCAGCAGCGATCCTGACATCGAACGTCACACCAGCATCGCTGTCGATTACCAGTTACCCAGGTACTTATCATGAGACCGGTTATCGCCCTGGTTGGTCGCCCCAATGTAGGCAAATCAACCCTGTTTAATCGGCTTACGAGGAGCCGCGACGCGCTTGTTGCGAATATTCCGGGCCTCACCCGAGACCGCCGTTACGGCGAAGGCAGTCTGGATGGCAGGGCATTTATTGTCATTGATACTGGTGGCATTACCGGACATGAGGACGGCATCGATGTCGAGATGGCCGCTCAGTCATTGCTGGCTATTGCCGAGGCAGATGCCTGCCTGTTTCTCGTCGACGCGCGCGATGGTATGACACCTGATGATGAGCACATTCTCCAGTACCTGAGGCAGCACGATAAGAGCGCGCATCTGGTAATCAACAAAATTGACGGTCTCGACCCCGACCAGGCCAGCGCCGAGTTTTCCAGAATGGGGATGAAAGCCATGTACCCTGTTACGGCAACTCAGGGGCGTGGTGTGCATAGCATGATCGAGGCCGTGCTTGGCGATTTCCCGCCACAGGAATCGAAGTTGGAAGCAACCGAAGCCGGCATCAGGATCGCAGTTGCCGGCAGGCCGAATGTGGGCAAGTCGACGCTGGTGAATCGGATGCTTGGTGAGGACCGCGTCATCGTCTTTGACCAGCCGGGTACCACCCGTGACAGCATCTACATACCCTATGAGCGCCAAGGTGAACGCTACACGCTAATCGATACAGCCGGCATTCGCCGCCGCGGCAAGACGCGCGAGACTGTGGAGAAATTTTCTGTCGTAAAATCCCTACAGTCAATCAGAGACGCGCATGTCGTTATTCTAGTCGTCGATGCCCGCGAGGGAATTGTCGAACAGGATTTACATTTACTCGGCTATGTCATCGAGTCGGGACGGGCGCTGGTGATTGCTCTGAATAAATGGGATGGCATGGAGCCGGAAGAAAAAGCTTCGGTTCGCACCGAAATTCAGCGCCGCTTGGCATTCGCCAGTTTCGCCCGCATCCATGCTATCTCAGCGCTGCACGGCAGCGGTGTGGGTGATCTGTACGACTCCATCAAGAAAGCCTACAGCTCGGCCTGTCGTCAGTTGACGACCAACAAGCTCACCCAACTGTTGCAGGACATCGTGGCGGAACACGAGCCACCGCTTATTAACGGACGTCGAATCAAGCTGCGTTATGCCCATACCGGTGGCCACAACCCGCCCACCATCGTCGTGCATGGAAAGCAGACCGGCAAACTGCCGGGCCACTATGAACGCTACCTGGAAAAGAGTTTTCGTGACAAGCTGCAATTGGAGGGGACGCCACTGCGTATCGAATTGCGCAGCGACGACAATCCCTTCGTAAAGTCTGAAGAGGGGCTGTCTGCGCGCCAGGTCGCCCAGAAACGGCGAATCCGCAAGAATCGAAGCGGGGGAAGAAGCGGGGGAAGAAGCGGGGAAAGGGGACAGAGACAATAATGAGCACGAGTTTGACTCTCACGCTGCAGGATATTGAGGCGGCCTGCGAACGCCTGAAAGGCGTCGCAGTGAAAACGCCGGTTTTGAATTCGCTTGAGCTGGATGCACGCGTCGGCGCCCGGGTTTTCCTAAAAGCGGAGTCGTTGCAGCACATCGGCGCATTCAAGTTTCGCGGCGCCTATAATCGCCTCAGCCAGATTGCGCAAGAGGATCGGGCCGCGGGGGTGGTCGCCTATTCTTCCGGTAATCATGCCCAGGGCGTTGCTTACGCAGCACGGCTCCTGGGCATGACTGCGACAATCGTCATGCCTGCGGATGCGCCAGCGATAAAACTCGAAAGCACCCGGCGCCTGGGCGCAACTATCCGTCTCTATGATCGCCACAATGAATCCCGTGAACAGATTGCCGCCGACATCGCCGGGGCCAGCGGCGCCACGCTCGTCCCGGCATTCGATGACCTGGAGATCATGGCCGGGCAGGGTACCTGCGGGCTGGAACTTATGCAGCAGATCGCTGATCTGGGACAAGTGCCTGACCGCTTGCTAAGCCCGCTCGGGGGCGGCGGGCTGCTGTCGGGTGTCAGCGTTGCCGTCCACAGTCTGCAGCCTGGCGTGCGGATCTACGGCGTCGAGCCTGACCATTTCAATGACCATCAACTGTCCAGGGAAAAGGGCCAGCGCGTGCGCATCGATGGCAAGCAGCCGACCCTGTGCGACTCCCTGATGGCGACAACTCCGGGGGAAATCACCTGGGCAGTGACTGAAAAGCTGGTCACAGAATTCCTGACCGTCTCAGAAGAAGACGTCATGCACGCCGTCGCCTACGCCTTCAAAGTCCTCAAACTGGTGGTTGAGCCCGGTGGCGCTGTGGCACTGGCGGCGCTGCTGAAGAAAGAGCTGATCGTGGAGGGTGAGTGTGTGGCGCTGATTCTCTCGGGTGGTAATATCGATTCGAACATGTTCTGCAACTGTCTCCAGCGCTATCCTAATCCCTGATGATGCTCGCAACAGTGAACACCTGCCCTTATTTTCAGTCTATGGGTGGTCAGGTAGGTAACGCTCGCCAGGTCACAGTCTGAAAACAGATAGAGTCTCTGAAGATACCTAGAGCCGGGGCAAATCGGAATCGTCGGTGGATGCCGGCGGTGCTTCCTGATTAGCATCGCGGCGGCGCTGAAACAATCTGTCCAGACTTATAACGCCAGGCCCGTGACTGAACAGAACCAGGTACAGCAGAAAATACATGGCGGCCAGTTCGCCGTTATTCAAAGTCGGAAACCAGGCCAGGTGGGCGACTGCGTAGGCCATGGCCATCAGCAGGGCGGCGATAAGTGCAAAGATGTGCGTCCACAGGCCCAAAAGAATCAGCAGGCCGCCAAGAAGCTCTATCACGCCGGCTACGAACAAGGCATTGAGAGCCCAAGGCATTTCGAAGATGATTTGCTCGCCAATGTTCACCGTGGTCATGCCGCCATTGCGAAAAACCTGGGGGTTTTCGCCGAACAGCTTGTCAAAACCGTGGGTCATGAACATGGCGCTGCCCAGAACGCGAAGCAGGAACCAATTGATTTCCCTGAATACGCCGCCCGCCTTGCCAAAAAATCTGTTTAGGTGATAGATCATTAAATAGTTTTCCTGGTTATTATTGGACTGGATTGCTTACACAGGGCCAATCATAGGAGGTGTGGGTGCAGTTGGACAAGCCGTTACTAATTATTAAAACCGGCAACACCATACCAACGCTGCTGGCTCAGGGCATTGATTTCGAGCACTGGTTTGCCGCCGGCTGTGGCCTGAGTCTGCAGCAGTGCCATGTGGTTTCCTTGTTTCTGGGCGAACCGCTTCCTGACCTCGAGGAGATTGCCGGCATCATTGTGACCGGTTCACCCGCTTACGTGACCGATCTAGAGCCCTGGAACCTTCTGGGGGCCGATTATATTCGCCGAGCGCATCTGCAGTCGATACCAATTCTGGGTATCTGTTATGGCCATCAATTACTCGCCTGGGCATTCGGCGGCAAGGTGGATTTCAATGCCGCGGGCAGGCAAATCGGCACTGTCGTTGCCAGTCTGAGCACCGCGGCGGCGGCCGACAGGCTGCTGTCCGGGCTGCCAGGGTCCCTGCTTGTGCAGGTCTCACATCAGCAGTCGGTCACGCAACGGCCCGCTAATGCAATATTGCTCGCCAGTCGCGACGCTGATCCGAACCATGGGTTTCGGCTTGGGGCAACAACCTGGGGCCTGCAATTTCATCCCGAGTTCAGCGCGGCGATTACCCGTGCCTATATTGAGGAACGCAAAACGACCCTGGAGCGGGAAGGCTTGGATACTGGGGCTTTACTGGCGGGTCTGAAAAACACTTCCGAAGCCGCAGGCATACTTGAACGATTTGCAGCATTGATGGCAGAGTCGAAACCGGCTTTGTGAAACCAATTTCCCGCAATCAACTCTTTAGAGCCCCGGGGTCACACAGGTCTGTGCGCAGTAATCCGGGACGCCCTAGACGCCAGCGGCCTGTTCGGTTATTTCTGTCAGCAGACGCGTGCGTGATGGACTGCCGAGGTTGCGGCCATTGACGAATACTGTAGGTGTTGACCGCACGCCAGCGGCATTGCCGCCGCGCTGATCGTTTCGAACTTTGGCTATTACTTCGTCAGAGTTGATGTCAGCCTGTAGTTGTTCCAGGTCAAGATTGAGCTCAAGTGCATAACTGTTGAATTCTTCCTCGACACTGGGCAGATTTGACCAGATGGGCTGATTTGCAAACAGGAAATCATACATCGGCCAGAAAGCATTCTGTCGTGCCGCTGCCTCGGCATAGAGTGAGGCGGTCCAGGAATGAGGGTGGGTAGTGGTTATCGGATAATGCCTGAATACCAGGTGCGCCTGTTCGTCGATTCGTGGCCAAAGCTGGTTGAGTGTCTCTGCCTCAGTAGCGCAGGCGGGGCACTGAAAATCAGCGTAGACAACAATTGAAACCGGAGTCTGAGGGTCGCCGCGGACGTGGTCGCTGGTGGCGATTTCCACAGGGGAGTAGGTGGGGCCCTGACTGAACAGGGTATAGACCACGAACAATAGCAGTACGGGCGCCACTGCGAACAATCCCACCCGCTGCATGAGCAAGAAAGTCTGTTGCCGTTGTTGATTTGCGCGCTGCTTTTGTTCTTTGCGCCGGCGCTGTTGTTCCCGCTTACTCATGGTTTTACTTCGCTCCCGATTACTCAATGCTTCCGTAGCTGGTAAATTTAACCGAAATTGCGGCTCGCAGCCACAATTCCAGTGGCGGGGCCAGAAAGTGCCTTGAGTAGTCAGGTGAACCTTCTTGCCCCAGGGTAGATAGTGACGATGGGCTGATCGTTGACATTGCCGCGGTAAAAGCCTTTAACTGAACTGTGAATTTGCTAATTCAATCACAAACCAATGCGACCAGCCGGCCAGGTCGAAGAGCAGGGACGGCGTAAATATCGAGCCGGATGTGGCACACAGATTATCTGTGAGAACAAGATTGCGCGGCAGAGAGCTGCAGAAAATCCGGCTGTCACAGACGCGGTCAGGATCGAGGCCTAGTCTTCGGACTTGTCTGCCGTTCCGGGCGTGGTAAGTCTGGTCAAGGCAGCCGACTCGGCGTCGGGTTCGACTGCCTCCACGCTTACCTTGAGGTGTCCCTTGGCCAGACGTGTGGTCAGAGTCTGGTGGGGGTTCACTTCATCCGCTCGGCGCACAACCTGGCCGGATTCGTTAAAGGTGATGCTGTAACCACGAGCCAGCGTCTTAAGCGGACTGACCGCGTGCAGACTCCTGTCGATGCCGGAGAGACGCTTGCCTTTGGCTGCAAGCATTCTTGCGCTGCCATGCAGCAGCCGCCTGCGCAAAGACAGCATGCGTTCACGGAGACGGTCAAGAGCGCGGCTCGGGGCCTGAGCCAGCAAGCCTCTATGCAGGTATGCCAATTTGTCCCGAGACAGCCCAATGCGTCGGCGCGCCGTCCGTTTAAGCTGTATTTCCAGCCGATCCAGGGTCTGGCCATGCTGCTGTAAGCGTTGGTCCGGGCGCTGAAGATGACGCAGCAGATTGGCGACGACTTGATTTCCCTGGCGCGTAATCGAGCGCATTTGCTGGGCAAGGAGTTGGGCATAGCCTGCGAATTGATCCAGGTACTCTTCCTGAGAAGGGCTCATGAGTTCTGCGGCGGCAGAAGGGGTTGGCGCGCGTTGGTCGGCAACAAAATCTGCAATGGTGAAATCGATCTCGTGCCCCACCGCACTGGTCACGGGCAATACGCTGGCATAGATTGCACGCACAACCTGCTCGTCGTTGAATGCCTGCAAATCCTCCAACGAGCCGCCGCCCCGGCCGACTATCAGCGCCTGTAATCCCAGGTGCTTCGCCAGCCTGTTAGCCAGGGCGATTGCCTGAGTGATTGCCTGGGCGGCTTCTCTACCCTGGACCGGGACCGGGATAACTGTCAGTCGGGTAGCGGGGAAGCGGCGCTGAAACACCGTGATCAGGTCCCTGACAGCCGCCCCTGTTGGCGAGGTGATGAGCCCGATATGGCGGTAGTTGGCAGCCACCGGCTGCTTGTGCTCCGCATCGAACAGCCCCTCGGCCTGGAGTCGAGCTTTGAGCTCGTCAAAGGCTCGGCGTAAGGCGCCGTCTCCTGCCTCTTCGAGGCTGTCTACTATCAATTGATAGTCACCGCGGGCCTCGTAAATGCTAAGGTTGCCCCGGGCGATGACCTGGGTGCCGTCGTCCGGCCGGAAGCGAAGTCGGCGATTGCGGCCTGCAAACATAGCGCAACGGATTTGGGATTTTTTGTCTTTGAGGGTGAAATACCAGTGGCCGGATGCCGGTATGGCGAGATTGGATACCTCTCCTGCGACCAGTACCGCCGAGAAGTTTGCTTCTAGCAGTGAGCGGGCCAGGCGATTCAGGCTCGAAACGGAAAGAACTGCGGCTTTGCCATTGGCTTCAGAGCCTGTGGCTTCGGAGGGGTCAAACATGGGCGGAAGTCTACCCCAGCTTCGACTTAAGCGCGACGTGGGCTTCGTCTGGGCCAGATTGCGTCTCCATAGATCCCATGGCGCACCATAGCGAACGCTGCGCTCTACTGATGGCTCGATACCATCTTCTGTTGACTCTTATGCCAGCCATAGGCCGCAATCAGGAAATTGAAATGCACAAGCAGTCCGATGTTCCATTCAAAGGCATTTTCGTAGTCATCGTAGTTGGACAGGGCGAGATCGAGGACGAGGGTTGCCAGTCCAATAAGCAGGATAAGGCCAAGTAACCGCTGTTGCCAGATTTTGGTCGGGTCAGGAACCTTAAGCGTATCGAGTCGGTAGACTATGAGTAACTGGCACAGATAAGTGAGACCGAAATAGAGGATGATGCCAATGCGTCTGGTAAGTCGAAAGTTGTCCCCGACTGCTCCCAGTGCCAGGATGTAGCAGGCGAGACCGACAACGGCCACCAGGCCCAATATTTCAATCGTCCGACCTTTGTACCCAAGCTTTGAGAGGTGGCGGTTGGCATGGCGCCAGTAGAGAAAGTAGACGAGCGCGAGCGGCAGCATGGTGGCCTTGAAGAAGAAAAATGCAGTACCCGCGCGGCCGGTGGCGCTGATTGATGTGCAGCTGTCCCAATAGGGCACGCACCAGGGCACATGTCCTTCGCTGGCCGCCAGTAAATAGTTAATATTGATGGCAACAATCGGCAGACTGCCCAACAGCAGTGCCAACAGGATCAATTGACGCGATGATCTGGATGCGTGGGGCATGGTATCAAATGCGGGCACGGTTCCTGTCTCGATGTGTTTTACTCATGATCGCTGGGCTATTAGAGGTCAGAAATCCAGCCGACGATGTTATTCCGCCGCCAACTTAACAGTGAGACCGTCTTCCGGGTCGTCTGCTCAAGCTTCTGCGTCGCGCTGGGGGCCTTGTTTCTGGCGCTGCCTCTGAGCCGGGTTCAGGCGCAAACTATACTGAGTTGTAACCCCGACTTCGAGCCTGCTTCCGGCGCTTTCGATTTTGTGCATGCAGAACAGGCCGAAGTGCAGGTGAGTGATGGTGCGCGTATCGACCGTATTGTTTATACCCGCCTGCCGGTTTTTGATGAACAAGATCCTGATGAAGACAACTGGTTGTTTCGCTGGGCCAACGACTTTCACCTGCTGACTCGCAGGGAAACGATTTCGCAACAGCTTTTAATCGCCGAAGACGATGAATACAGGCAGCGGGCTGTCGCTGAGTCGGCTCGAATTCTGAGGGCTCAGAATTTTTTTTCCGATGCCGGAATTCGCCCGATAAGCCAATGTGGGGACAATATTACGGTTGAAGTGATCACCCGGGACAACTGGTCTTTGACGCCAAATCTCTCCTACGATCGTTTCGGTGGCGAAAACACCTATTCCGTAGGGCTCAGGGATTCCAATCTGCTTGGCCGGGGTAAGCTGCTCTCGGTGGGCTACGGCAAGGATATCGATCAACAGACAAGCGAGCTGCAGTACAAGGACCCCAATGTGTTCGGCACGCGAATCAGGAACAGTCTGACGTTTGTTGACGGTGATGAAGGCGACCGCGCCGAGTTCGCCGTGGATCTGCCATTCTTCTCACTGAACAGCAGGCGATCCTGGGCTCTGCGCCTGAGTGACGAAGAGAATCAGGACGAACAGTTTTTGCGTGGCGAGGAAGTGTCAGCGGTCAGGCACGACGAGAAAGACTACAGCGTTGAGCTGGGGTTTTCCTCCGGGCTGTTGGAAAGTATCGCCCGGCGCTGGCGCTACGGGATTCGCTATCAGAGCAGGGATTTCAGTCCGGCTCCCGGGTTTGCGCCTCCGGCTCCATTTCCCGGGGATCGTGAATTACTCTATCCCTATGTCAGCTACGACTACATAGAGGATGGCTACACCACCATCTTTAATCTCAACCAGATCTATCGAACTGAAGACCTGCAAACCGGTCTGGAATGGTCGGTTGGCGTCGGTTATGCCGATGCGGCGGTCGGATCCGATCGCAGCTCATGGATTCTGCGCTCACGATTCCGCGATACGTTGGGCTATGATGCGGACAGTCTCTGGCAGCACAGCGCAGAACTGGAGGCGTTTTTCAACGTGGATGACAACGAGCCCGAAGACGTACTGTTACGCTACGAAACTCAGTATTTGCGTCGGCTCTCGGAGAATCGTTCCTTTGTAGCCCGATTTCAGGCTGAGTATTCGTACAATTTATCGAGCCATCGCCAGGTGGTCCTGGGGGGGTTCACTGGCGCCCGGGCTTTTGACAATAACTTCCAGGTGGGAGATCGCAAGGTCTTGTTGACGCTGGAAAACAGGCTTTACACGGATATCCACTTGCTGAATCTACTGCGCCTGGGTGGCGTCGTATTCCTGGATACGGGGCGCGCCTGGGAACCTGGCATCGATGACGGCCTGGAGGATGACTGGTTGAGTAACATTGGGATAGGTTTGCGCTTCGCCTCCAGCAAGGCGTCTTCGCGTCGGGTCGCACATTTGGATTTCGCCTTTCCACTGACCAATCGCGACGACCCGGCGGTGAACCAGGTTATGATCGCCTTCACCGTCAAAAGCAGTTTTTGAAGTCTGGGTGTAACTAAGGATGCTCAGAGTAATGCAGATAAGCCTCTGCGGGAGTCTGTAAACCCCTGAGCTGAGGCAAGGCGCGAGCCTTAGGGAAGCGAACTCTATTGCCAAAGGGTGCAATGCGGCAGCAGGGCCTCCAGTCAGCGNGCCGGCGTGTCGGCGCCTGGTTGGGGTGGGGGACTAAAACAAAAAGTTTGTCTCCATTGTTCAGAGCAACCCTGGTGGCTTAAGACCCTCAAGAATCGTCTCCATTCTGCGCTTTGAGCTTTTCCCGGTAGTAATAGCTCTGCCGGTATTGATCCAGCGCGAATCCCAGCAGTACTCCGAGTGCGGCTGCAAGCGGTATGGCGATCATCATGCCGAGGACGCCGAGGAAAGCGCCACCGGCGAGCAGCGCGAACAGGATCCAGAGCGGATGCAGGCCGACGCTCTGGCCCATCAGTCGAGGGGTGATCACATTGCCCTCGAGTATCTGACCGGCGATAAAGATCCCGCCGATGAGTGCTACGAAACCAATTTCTCCAGTCTGAAACCAGGCCGTAGTAACAGCAACCAGCAAGCCAACGCTGGATCCGAACAAGGGAATGACAGACAGCAAGCCGGCGCCGGCTCCAATCAGAAAACCGAACTGTAGGCCTGCGAGGGTAAGGCACAGCGCGTAAAGGATGCCCAAAGCCAGGGCCACTAATAACTGGCCGCGGATAAACCCTGCCACCTTGGCATCAATTTTTTGCAGCAGGCTGCGAATGACCTGATGGTGTTGTCGCGGTATCTGATTATCGACCCAGCTTGCAATGGCTTCGAACTCTAGCATCATCATAAATGCCACCAGAGGCGCCAGAAAAACCAGAGACAGAAAGCTCATGAGTGCACGCCCCCCCGTTACCAGCCCCGCCAGCAGATTGGAGCTTAAATTCAGCAGGTTGGTGGCATTGTCGCGCAGAGTCTGACGCAGACTGTCGCGCAGTACCTCACTTTCCACCTGGGGCTGCACGGATCCGAGGTAGGGCTCCAGGTGCTGCCAGAGAATATCGGCGTAGCCTGGTGCTGCGCGCGCGAGCTGGGCGGCCTCCTGGTAAAGAGCCGGTATCGCCAGAGCGAGAAGCAGTGCCATCGCCAGGATAAAGGCCAGCAGGATCAGGCAGGTAGCCGGCAGGCGCGGTAATCCATACCGGCCCAGCAGGTCTACCACGGGGTTGAGCAAATAGGCGACCGTAATACCGACAACGAAGGGGAGCAGGACGTCACTGAACAGCCAGGCCAGAGCCAGCAACGCGATCAGGACGAGCACCCAGAACAGCATCTGCCTGGGCAGATTCATGTCTCCCGGTCGCTGTGCTTCTCTCATAAGACAAGTCCTGAAGCCACAGTTTGTGGCATCTGCCAAGCAACCCCAGGCGAGACAAGCTGGTTGTGATGGCGGGGAAATTGAGCCGGCTGTTTATTGGCGCTGCTGATTTACTGTCTTTGCTGAAAAGGTTCAGGGGCGTATTGTCGGCAATTATGACCGATCTCCGGCAGCATTATAAGCTCGCCGCTGGCTCCCTGGGAATTCGGGCGCGGCGCCGGCGCCCCTGAGGGCGGGAATGGGCGCGACGGGTGGTTGCTGAACTCGGATGACAGGCAGGAACCCAGTCCTGTTTCGCTGCATTAAGTAATAGAATAGATCGGCAGTCGATCTGCGGATTTTCTGCTTCGAGAATTGCACCAACTAATCAAAACAATTAATCAAGGAGTTGATTAAGTCATGATTCGTCAAATACTAGTTGCCATAGCAGGCAGTCTTTCCCTGCTTGTCCTTACAAATGCCACTCTGGCGCAGGAATTCGTCGCCGGTGAGCCCATCGGCGCGGTGAATGAGCAGGGCGTCAGGATTCCCATGTCCAGTAACGTCAAGGTCTATGGCAGCTTTCATTTCTCCGAGAGCTGTACCTTTGACCCCGATCGCAATCTGATTCTCGCCATGAACACAGGTGCCCGCGGCGATGGCACCGAGAACGATGGTTTTGTTTCGCTGATCAATCCGGACGGCAGTGTGCACACCCCGAAATGGATTGGTAACACGCGCGATGGGCTGGAGCTGCATCACCCCCTCGGCAGCGCCATCCGGGAAGATGTGCTGTACACCGTGGATGTGGGGTATTTGCGCAGCTTCGACCTGTCTAGCGGCGAGCCCATCGACGCCGTCGCCGTGCCCGGTTCTACCATCCTCAACGGCATCGCAGTCACCGAAGATCATACCGCTTATATCTCCAACACCCGCGAGCCGGAGATGATCTATCGGGTCACTGCTGACGGTGAAGTGTCTATCTTCGCCGAGGGTGCCCCCCTTTCAGCCCCCAACGGGGTTGCCATTGATCCCGATGGCAATATCGTCGTTGTCAACATCAACAACAATGATGTCATTACCTACAGCCCCGATGGTGACGTCGTGCGCACCGAGCAGGCGGTAGAAGGCGGCAATGACGGTATTGTGATCCTGGACGACGGTACCAAGTACGTCAGCAGCGTCCGCTTCGGTAGCGTCTCCCGCATCCGTCCGGGCCAGGAAGCGCAGTTGGTGGCGGAAGGTATCCCCAGCGCCGCGTCCATGTGCTATGACTCGACTCAGAACCAGCTCGTCATCCCCATGAACCCGAATTTCTCCCTGGCATTCATACCTCTCTAGGGTAGTTGTGTGGCTTCGTGCAGGGATAGGTCTTCCGCAGCTGCGGTGACTCTTTTCAGGCGGCATTGGCTAGACGCCAATGCCGCCTGTATCCCTTCCAGGGATGCCCGCATTATTCATCGCATCCCTAGTCCCTGGCTCGGATTGGTGTGACCACGTCCGACAGATTGGCGTTGATGATGTCGCGGATTTCCACTGCGAGCTGACGATAGAAGTTCTTGCTCGGCGACGAGTGTCGCCACGCTAGAGCGTGACTGCGCATTACGGTGACTCCTTGGACGGAGGCAACACGCAGTTCCTCCTCGTCGCGGATTTCCGATTTAACATACAGCGCTGGCAGAAATGCTGAGCCCATGCCCATAACCACCATCTGCCGCAGGGTGTCCAGGCTGGAGCCCTCGAAGTCTCTGCGGACCTGGGCTCCGACCCGTTCACAAAGTTCAGTTATCTGGCGGTGAAAAAGGTGGTGCTCACTAATGGTCAGAATCGGTTCTTCCAGCAGGTCCATGCGGTTGATACGGGACTTTGCGGCCAGTTTGTGCTCTTTGGAGATTATTAGTTTCAGCGGTTCACGGCACAGGGGGATGACTGCCAGCTCACCGGACATAATAGGCAAAGTGCTGAGTATCAGGTCGTACTGGCCGTCGACGAGCTTCAGTTCCAGATCGCTGGGCGCTTCCTCGTTCACGTACATTTTCAAGTTTTGATACTTCCGGTGGATGGAAGGCAGCACGTGAGGCAGCAAGTAGGGGCCCAGTGTCGGAGTAACCCCCAGTCGGTGCGTGCCAAAGCCCTTTCTGGTAACAGTCTCGGTTCTCTCGATCAGCCCCTGAACTTCCTCCAGGACTCGCCGGGCGCTGGTAAGCACCTCGCGTCCCGCCGGCGTGATGTGGGTCCCGCGCCGACTGCGTTCCAGCAGCTGCAGTCCGAGTGTCTGCTCGAAGTTGGTGATCTGCGTGCTCAGGGTCGGTTGGGTGATATTCAGTTTGAAGGCGGCCTGCCTGAAACTGCCGTGGTCAGCGACCGCGATGAAATAGCGGATATGTTTTAAATTGAGCTTGTCGATAGCTTCCACAGCGAATCCCGCTAATATGGTGATACGTATATATTATGTCTGATCTTGGATTATAGCCTAACCTATATCACTCGCGTGCCTATACTATGAGTACTGTCAAAATCAATGGTCAAAGGGAGTCGCAAGATGGAGAAAGTCGTATCTGGAGTTGTCAAGTTCAAGAACTCGTCCTTCGAAGAGCGCAAAAAACTGTTTGCCGAGCTGGCAAATGGTCAGAGTCCGGAAACGCTGTTTATAACCTGCTCCGACTCACGCATCGACCCGAACATGGTCACGCAAACCGAGCCCGGTGAACTGTTCATTATCCGCAATGCCGGCAATATTGTGCCTCCGAATGCGCGCATTGCCGGTGGCGTTACCGCATCAATCGAGTTCGCCGTTTCCGCGCTGGGCGTGCGGCACATAGTAGTTTGCGGCCACGCAGACTGTGGTGCCATGAAGGGCGCTCTCAACCCTGGGGCTCTCACCGACCTGCCGCACGTGCAGAATTGGCTGGATCACAGTCGTGCTGCGGTTGAAGTGGTCAGGGCCAAGTACGGCCAGGCGACGACCAAGGAGCTGGACAAGGTGACCGAGGCAAACATCGTACTGCAGATGCAGCACCTGCGCACGCATCCGGCGGTAGCGGCCAAACTCAGCACCAAGGAGGTTGATCTGCACGGTTGGGTCTATGACATCGAGCACGGCACGGTAAGTGCCTACGATGAGCAGCAGGACAAGTTCGTTCCCATCGAAGAGCGTTATGCCAGCCTGATGGCTTCGGCCGACGAAGCGCTCGGTGCCAGTGCGTAATCTCTCTGAGTTGCTGTTTCTACTGACGGCTTTCTGCAAAGCCAGAGGATATTCGAGTGTTTGGATTTACAACTAAAAATTTACGCGGCGATATCTTTGGGGGTATCACCGCGGGAGTCGTGGCCCTGCCACTGGCTCTTGCTTTTGGCGAGGCTTCCGGCGCCGGTCCAATTGCCGGCCTTTACGGCGCCATAATCGTCGGATTTTTCGCCTCTTTGTTTGGTGGAACCGGCCCCCAGGTCAGCGGCCCGACCGGTCCCATGGTAGTGGTATTTGCCGGAGTCTATGCCGCCCTGGCGGGTGAGCCGAGTCTGGTATTTGCGGCCGTGGTGCTCGCCGGTGTGTTTCAGATCGCTTTCGGCGTCTTCAAGCTGGGTCAGTACGTGCGTCTGGTGCCCTACCCAGTGGTGTCCGGATTCATGAGCGGTATCGGTTGCATCATCA